>Ga0265294_10008587_pt1 | contig 11891 bp, 7 predicted proteins | sample MunlanPumphouse3_FD_192504 | JGI IMG/M metagenome (GOLD analysis project Ga0265294, IMG submission 192504) | Groundwater microbial communities from a municipal landfill in Southern Ontario, Canada - Pumphouse #3 | ecosystem: Environmental > Aquatic > Deep subsurface > Groundwater | place... | reverse complement strand
CCCCGGCCGAGCGCCACGTTCGGGGACCTGTGCACCAAACTGGTGCACGGGACCTGGCATACCGACGCGCCGCTGCAGATGCCCCAGCGCTGCGAGGTGTCTCTGGAAGCGGCTGCTGACCTGAATTGGCAGTTTTCCAAGAGCACCTACGACCATTATGCTGATTGTCCGCGGGCCTTTCTGTTCAGCGAACTGTTGCCTACACCCGATTCGGACCGGTCCGCCTTCGGCAACTATCTCCACGAGTTCGCGGAGTTTTATCTGTGCTATCCCGAAACCGTCCGGGAAAAAGGCCTCGACCATTATCTGGACTGGCTCGACAGGGTCTATTCCGGCATTTCCAGCAGTTGTCTGAAAGAGACCGACCGCAGCCGCTTCCGGATCTGCCTGACGAACCTGATACGCTACATAGACCGGGTCCGGCCCGCTCAGGTGCCGCTGGACCAGGAGAACACCCAACGGCCGCATCCGAATGCCCTGATGTCTGCCGAGAACTGCTCGCACTGCAGCAGCCTCGCCGAGACCGAACTTCAGTCCGGATTACATTCGATCTTCGGCAAGTTCGACATGCTCGCAGACTCCTCCGTCGTCGACTACAAAACCGGCAAGCCGAAGACCGTCAAGCAGATAGGTCAGGCGCTCGACCCGGACTACCGTTACAATAAGGAGTTCCAGCCCCTGATCTACCTGGCGCTCCTGCAGGAACACCTGCGGAAACAAAAGCGTACCGGCGACGTGAGTTTCCGGCTGCTGTATGTCACCGACAACCTGGTGGCTTCTGCCACCGACCAGGCCTTCGATATAGATGCCAACACCCGCACAGTACGGCTTACCGGCCGGTCGCAGGACGATGTCCTGCTGGGTGCTGAATCAGTGCTGAAAAAAGAGCTCACAGCTAAAACATATGACGGTCTGGTCAACTGCTGGGAGTCTTTTACTGCCGCCATCCAGGACTTCCAGGCCAAAGAAGACCGCCTGTGCACAGAAAATGACGCCTCCGCCATTGCCGCGGCCCTTCACTTCAAAAAGAAAACGGAACAGAAAATGGTGACCGGGGCCCTGAAGAAACTGACCAAACTGCGGGCCGAACCCCTCATACCGTCCGATCCGAACACCATCACCGTGACGGCCCTTCACTTGGATAAGTTCCTGGCCCAGGTTGACCGCGACCACCAGCAGGCCTCAGTTATCCGCCAGAGGTCGCTATACGGCTGCCCGTTCAGCCCGACTATCGGCTGCCAGAACTGCATCTATTTCAAGGCCTGCACCGACCCGGCCTCCGATCACGAGAACGAGGACCCGCAGGAGGCGGACGAATGACCGGCCTGAATCCCTCGCAGCAGGCGATAGCCGACCGGACGGAGGGAATCATCGTCGTCGACGCCGGCCCCGGTACTGGTAAGACATATACCGTTGTCGGCCGGTATCTGAACATCGTGAAGAAGCGCGACGTGAAGGGCCGGGACGTGGTCCTGCTGACCTTCACCAACAACGCCGCTCGCGAAATGGAGGACCGGATCCGGAGCCAGACCGTCGGCAAGGTACCGCCCGATGTCGAGGACAAACTTAAGAGCATCCGGGTAAGTACTTTCGACGCGTTCTGCCTGGCCACCGTCCTGGACTCCCCCCAGTCCCTGAGCGATTTCCTCGGCATCCGCGAGACCCTCACCCACGGCGCCCGCACCGTCGAGAAGGACTCGCTGAACAAGATCTACTTCCGCCAGGTACTGGACCGGTTCCTGACCGGCCACGCCGCCGAATATCCGGACGCCGCCGCAGTGGCCAGCGAGCACGCCGATGCTCTTTATCAGGTGATCGCCAAGCTGATGTCCCGTGGCATCGTGCCCCTTCGCCGGGGCTGGTTCGGCGGTCACGACGGCCGTGATCTGATCGGCGACCTGCCGGCCGTCCGTGAGGCCGTATCAGAACTGCCGTCTGTCAAGAAGAAGGACCCCCTCCAGTGTCCGCTGCCGAACCCCGAACAGTACCGCGACTCGCTGCTGGCCGCCGGTTTCGACCTGAGCGGGACCGACCTGTTTCCGAATAGTCTGCGTACAGCCGCGGCAGACGAGGACCGCACCCCGCTGCTGGCCCTGGTACATGATGTCTATTTCGAATTTATCCGCCGGAGCATTGCCGACGACCGGCTGACCTTCGGCCTTACCGCCTGTTTCGCGTTTCTCATCTTGTACAGCGACGACACTGCCCGCCGGCGGCTGTCCTGCCGCTACCTGATGATCGACGAGTTCCAGGACACCAACGCCAACCAGCTCATGATCGGGCTGATGCTGCTGACCGAACCCAACCTGTGCGTGGTCGGGGATTGGAAACAGGGCATCTACAGTTTCCGGAACGCCACGGTGGAGAATATCCTTTACTTCCGGGAGCGGACGGCCGCGTTACGGAAGTTCCTCAACGAGGACCGTCCGGCCGACCGGCGCCGGGTCCCCTATGCCCTCGGCGAAATCACCGAACTGCCGCTGGTCGAGAACTACCGCAGTTCGCAACTGATAATCGATGCGGCTTATGCTGCGCTGTATATTCCTACCAGATCGGACGAAGAACTGGACCGGGCGACCCTGGACGGGCTGGTCACACGCATCACCTCCGCCCGGCCGGCCATCGGTACAGCCACTGCGCTGGAGTGTGTAAGCTGCCCGGACAGCGACAGCGAGCTTGATGAGGTCCTGCGCACGGTCATCGGATACGTACAGCATAACCAGATCTGTGAGCCCGATGGCACTTTCCGGCCGGCCCGTTTCGCCGATATCGCGGTCCTGTGCCGGAAGACTGCCACCTGCCGCGCGCTCTACGACCGCTGCGGGACCTGCGGAGTTCCGGCCTTCCTGCAGGGCGACATGGAAATCATGCGCACCCGGGAGGGCAAGCTGGTATTGGCCTGGCTGAAGTACGTCAACAACGATTTCGACCGCTGGGGAATTGTACCGATCCTGGCCGACCTGGGCTATCCCGCCGCCGATATCCGGAATATGATCGCCCCTCCTGACGAGAGCAGGCGGCTGCCCATTCCGGACGAGGTCACCAGACAGCGTAAGGCTCTCCGGCAGAAACGGCGGCGGATCACTGATCTGGTCTCCTCGATCTTTGCCTTCTACGGACTGAACAACGACGTGACGCAGGCCATCAACACCGTGCTGTCGTCTTCCCACCGGAACTCACTGCTGACCATCTCCGATCTGATCAACCTGATCGAGAACGACATCGCCACCGACACACGGTACACCGTCGACGGCCTCCCAGACCGGGACGCAATCACTATCCAAACCGTGCACAGTTCCAAGGGACTCGAATACCCCATCGTAATCATCCCCGCACTGGACCGGGGCAGTTTCCCCAACACCAGGGGCGACACGGACGTGTATCAGTTTCAGCCGGTCACCGGTCTCCGCTGCCGGCGGGCGGTCGTCCACTTCGCTGGCCGGGAGCAGTCGGTGCAACCTTCCTGGCAGACGGCCCTGGTGAACCTGGCTTTCCCGCCAGACCGCAGCGAGGAACGGCGGCTGCTCTTCGTCGGCATCTCCCGGGCCAAACAGTACGTGACCCTGATCGCCGGCAGCAAACCGTCGACCTTTTTCAAATACTACGCCGAGGAGGGCAGTTACCCGGTCCGGAAGGCCGGCACCGTCCCGCCCCATTGCCCCCGCCTGAGCGAACTGAACCAGACCACCCCGGTCCCCGTGGTCCCGGCCTTCGCCTCCCGGCGGCGGTCACTGGGCGTCCACGATATCCTGCGGTTCGGCGACGAACAGGAGAACGCCGGCAGCGGCGACGAGGTCTGCGGCAAAGGCATGGAGTACGGCACCCAGATACACCTGCTCGCCCAGAAAATGGCCGAGGGCTACGAGCCGACGGACCGGGAAAAGACGGACTACCCGCAGCTGACCCGCGTAGCCGCCGTCCTGGCAGACATCAACGCCCGGCACCCCGACCTGATCTGCCCTGAGATCGAATGCTCCCTGCCGGTCGACGGTCAGAACGTCACCCTTCGGGGCATTATCGATCTGCTGGTCGTCTTTCCCGACCACGTGGAGATCCATGACTGGAAGACCGACGTGGAGGACCGTTTCGCGTCTGAATACCGTCTCCAGCTCAGCGTTTACGCCCATGCCGCAGCCGGGTTCTATCCAAATCACCCGCCGGTCACCTGCCACCTGCAGTGGCTGACCAGAGAGACCACCGAAACATTCACCCCGTTGCCGCCGGCCGCCATAGCGGAACGGACCGGAGAGATCCTGGCCGCAACAGACCCGGCCGGCCGCGCGTAACCTTCTTTATAAATGAACCCATAAGGTCTGGATATGGAAGAACGCGGACTGACCACGGCCGATGTCCAGGAACGGACCGCCGCGGGCAAGGTCAACTCCTACGAGTCACGCACCAGCCGCAGTTATGCGAATATCATTTTTGGGAACCTGTTCACCTCATTCAACGTGATACTGTTCATTCTGGGCGCCGCACTCGTCTTCTTCAAAGAGTATATCAGCGCCGCCTCCGCGACCGGCGTCATCCTGATTAACGTCCTCGTCGCTACCGTCCAGGAGATCAAGGCCAAACGGCGGCTGGACAAGATCGCTCTGCTCATGCGGCCGAAGGTCACCGTTCGCCGGAACGGACAGATACAGGAAATCGACCGCGCCAAACTTGTCATTGACGACCTGGTGCATCTGACCGCCGGCGACCAGGCTCAGGTGGATGGCACTGTCCTCGAGGAGCACGGTCTGGAGATGGACGAGTCCCTGCTGACCGGCGAGTCCGGCACCCGGCGGCGGCATGCCGGCGACGAAATCTATTCCGGTGCGGTCTGCGTCGCCGGGAACTGCTGGTTCCGGGTAACCATGGTAGGCCAGGACACCTTTTCGTCACAGATGCTCAGCTCCGCCAAGAAGTTCGAGAAGAAGCGGACCCCGCTGCAGACCGAGACCAATTCGGTCACCCAACTGCTGATGGGCATCGCGTTCCTCTACCTCCTGTTGATGGTTATTCTCAATCTGATCCACGGCCGCGGGTTGGTCGTCTCGCTGAACATGGCCGTGGTTATCCTCGACATCGTGCCCATAGCCTTATTCCTGCTGATCACAATCACTTATATGATCGCCGCTGTCCGCATGGCGAACACCGGTGTCCTCCTACAGAACTCCAGCGCGGTGGAGTCCATGAGCCATGTTAACACCGTCTGCATGGACAAGACCGGGACCATCACCACCAATCATCTGGTCTTTGACAGCATCGACTACCTGACCGCCGACCAGGCCGGTACCGACCGGCTGATCAAATGCTTCGCCGGCAACACCTCCAGCCGGAACCGGACCATCCAGGCTCTGGTCGGGCACTTCGGCGAAGAGAAGTGCGCTCTGCAGGACGAGATCCAGTTCTCCTCGGACCGGAAGTACAGTGCTGTAAAATTGCCGGATGGAAAAACCGTAGTCATGGGGGCCTGGCCCTTTCTGAAGGAACAGGTCTCCAATCCGGCCGGCATAGCAGACAGACTGAAAGCGCTGTCCGACAAAGGATTGCGCTCGGTGGTCATCTGTACCGGCGACAGCGCCCCACTGCATCAGGGCGACGAACCCGTCCTGCCGCCCCTGACCGCCCTTGCCGTCATTGCCATCGGAGATGAGGTTCGGCCTGACTGCAAGGAGATTCTGGGGCAGTTCGCCGCCAACGGGATGGACGTCAAGGTTATCTCTGGCGATGACCCCGAGACCGTCGACGCCATCTTTACGCTCGCGGAGATCCCTGGCGCCAGGAAGACCATCTCGGGCGAGGAGCTCGCCGATCTGCACGGCGTCGATTACCAGCAGACCGTATTGGAGACCAACATTTTCGGCCGGATGAAACCTGAGCAGAAAGAGGAGGTCATCACGACCCTCCGCGGTGCGGGCCGCTACGTGGCCATGGTCGGTGACGGCGTCAATGACGTCCGTTCGATCAAAAGGGCCCAGGTCGGCGTGGCACTTCAGACCGGCAGCGGCGCCGCCCGCGGCGTGGCAGACATGGTCCTGGTAAACGATGACTTCAAAGCGCTTCCGCAGGCCATCCGTGAGGGCAAGCGGACAGTCAGCGGCATGCGGGACATCCTCAAGCTGTACCTGGTGCGCAACTTCACGCTCTCGCTGCTGGTGTTCTTCCTGCTCATCTGCCTGAACCGCATGCCGATGATGCCGATACAGAACACCTACTATGCCCTGGAAACCGTCTCTTTCGCCGCGTTTCTGCTGGCCATCTGGGCCCAGCCGTCGGAGAACAGCGACCTGGTGCTTCCGGGCGTCATGCGTTACGTCCTGCCTATGTCAGCGCTGATCAGCGTGTTTGCGCTAGCCCTCTACGCCGCCTTCTACCTGAGTACCGAATACGGACTGATCGATCTTACCGCGGTCTACCAATCAATGGCCGACACGATGCACTGGTCACTGGCAGAGACCATGGACCATCTTGGCATGGACGACCTGACCGAACCGGCGGAAATCAATGCCCGCAACGCCATGCTGATGTTCCTGGTAATGTCCGGCATCTCTCAGCTCTTCCTGCTTTTTCCGCTGTCCCGGCATTGGTCGCCTTCGGGTCGGACCACCAAGGACGTCAAGCCCACGCTGCTGGCTTTCTTGCTCTACGGCGTGATGATGCTGCTGTACTCTGTGCCGGCGGTGGCGGTCGGCATAGTCGGCCTGGTCATCTTCCCGGCCGACTACGTGGTCCTGTTTATCGCGGTCACGGCGATCTGGTTCCTGTGCGCCCTATACATCCTGCGGCGGCCGATCATGGGTCATGTTGCCGACTGGTTCGACCATTGGATCCGGCACAAACTGAAAGAGGACCTGGCTAAGGAATCAGCCGGCGATAACGCCGAAAAGGAGAGCGCCGATCAGGACCGGTGACGGGCTCCGAGGAACATGGGGTCGTAGTGCCCGTCGCGGTACATCTTCAGCATCAGATGCGCGGCCACCCGGGCGTCCGAAAGAGCGCGGTGGTCCTGCTTACCGTGGATGCCGGCGGGGTCTTGTCCGTCCATCAGGTGTTCGTAGGCATAATCCAGTTTCGGATAGCGGTATTCCTTGACCCGCGGATCCATCGCGGGCAGTTTGCAGAGGTCGCTGGCAGAGAACATGATGTCCCGAGCCTCGAGGAATTGCCGCTGCAGGTTCCACGGTTCCCGGTAAAGAAACTTGTCCAGATCGTACTGGACATTGTAGCAGGTAACATAGCGGCCTTTCAGCAACCGGGCGACTTCCTGCCGCACCAGACGGAACGGCTTGGCGGCGGCGACCATGTCGACGGTCAGGTCGGTGTTCTCGAAGATCCATGCCCGGCACATCTCGTCCGACCATTCGGTGACGTCGTAACCGACGATCGAAGAGTACACGTCGGTGACCGTGTCTGCGGAAAGCACTGCCTCACAGATGCCGACGTCCACAACCAGGTCGTGGGGACCTCCGGTCAGCCCTGTGGTCTCTGTATCCAATACCAGAATGTGGTCGGGCCGGCTGAAATCGTCAAGATTGAAAGTCGTCATCGTGCTTATCAATCTCTGTCATGTCTCTTTCCGTAATAATGGTTCGCCGCAGCCAATATCAGTTCGACCGCCACCACCGCCAGAAGCAGGCCGAGCCACGGATAGGTGCTCAGTACGGCCTCGGTCCGGTCGGCAAAACCGGGCGCGGTGTTGTCCCGTACAATCAGGGTATCCGGATTGAACACCAGATAAGCATCACAGTCGATCCCGGCGACTATAAAATGATACCAGTCTCCGTCTGGCATCGGCCCGGTGCAGGTGAAAGCATAGGCCGCCGAAGCATCCTTCAGATATGGCTCGGCGCAGAAGTATACGCCCAGCAGGGTGACATCGTAAACCGCTGAACGCAGCCAGAACTCCGCCGTGCCGTCCGCATCAGCGGCAACCGTGTCGATCTGCCCCGGGAACCGGACCTCAATGCCGTACTGTTGCTGGTAGGAGATCACGGCACCTTCGCTGACGTCAGCGGCAGGCCCGGCAGCGAGCACCAGCGGGGCCGCCAGCAGCAGGACAGCCGTCAGCACGATCGGCGCAGAGTGCATGCTTATCACCACCGGATTGTAGGTTTATAATTATTATTTCGCGGCCGGTATATAGGCGGAGCGCTGTACGAGGTTCATGAGCGCCGGACTGCAGAGCAATGGAAATACCGTCTGGGTGGCAGCAGGCACCACGGTCGAGCAAGCCGCACTCCGCGCCGGACTGAACCCGGAAGCGTTTCTTTTTCTCATTGGCAGCACTCCCGTGCCCATGGACCGGCCGCTGAAGGACGGTGAGACCGTCCTGGCCCTGAAAGTGGCCTCAGGTGGATAAACTGGCGATCCGGTCGAGAGTCGCTAAATCCAGACCCGCATCCGTGGCATCCGCCAGCAGCCGATCCAGGTTGTCCAGGAAAGCCTGGTGCACGTCCTGGCCGCTCAATCTGCCCTCGGTGTCGGACATCGAGTCCTCCGCCGGAAAACGCAGGGCGCGATACGGGACCACCCCCAGACAGGGCATGCCGGTAAGTTCGGTGATCCGGTCGATACCGTACCGGAGGATGACTGCATCGCCGCGGAAACGGTTGATGATAAAGCCTTTCAGCAGCGGCCGGACGTCCGGCGGCATCAGCAGCCAGGTCCCGTAGATCGCGGCAAACACCCCGCCCCGTTCGATATCGGCGACCAGCACCGCCGGCACCTGCCGGAGACGCATAAGCCCCACGTTCGCCAGGTCGGTCTTCTGCAGATTCAGCTCCGCCGGAGAGCCGGAACCCTCGCAGACGACAACCCCGCAGGAGTCTTGCAACCGGTCGAAGGCCGCGCCGACGGTCGCCAGAACCTTTTCCCGGTCCATCGGCCGCGTTGAGGAGAGGTCCGCCACCGGTTTACCCAGCAGCATCAACTGCATGGTGCCTTTGCCGGTCGGCTTGAGCAGAACCGGATTCATCTCGATCGTGGGCTCTAACCCGCAGGCCCAGGCCTGGAAAGCCTGCCCCATCCCGATCTCCCGTCCGTCGGCGGTAACATAAGAGTTGAGTGACAGATTCGAAGCCTTGAACGGCGCCGGCCGGGCACCGATCTGCCGCAGATGGCGACAGTAGACCGCGTTCAGGGTCGTCTTGCCGGCCCCCGACGCCGTGCCCAGGAAAATAATTGCTTTCATAGCTCCCCTCTCAGCAGTTTGCGGAAGAAAGACAGATCCAGCGCACTCTCGAATCCGTCCGCCAGCCGGTCAAGGTTCCGGTCGACCTCCGCCGCATAGTCCTTAGAAGGCGCGGCCGGAGCTGGCGCCCCGCCCGCATTGATCAGGTTCATCAGTTTCGTCCGGAAGGCCGGCCGGTCGAAAACCCCGTGCAGATAGGTGCCGAAGAGCATCTGGGCAGACCGGACGGAACCTTCGGTCTCGTCGCGGCGGCCGTGGGAAGTGATCCGGAACAGCGGCTGCTCCCGGCTGTCGGTCTTGCCCATGTGGATCTCGTAGCCTTCTACCTCGCCGCCGCCGTCGATAAGCTCTCCGCGGTCGCGGATCACCCGTTTGTCGTAGGAATCCCAATGGCTTTCGCTGTCAAACAGGCCGAGCCCGGGCGTATCGCCGGGACCTTCGCCCTCCAGCCCGTGGGGATCGTGCAGGACACGGCCCATCATCTGGTAACCGCCGCAGATGCCCACGATAGGCACCTTCTCTTTCAGGCCGCGGATGGCATCCGCCAAACCGGTCTGCTCCAGCCAATGCATGTCGCCGACTGTGTTCTTCGTCCCGGGGATAATAACCGCCCCGGCACCAGCCAGTTCCTCGGGCCGGGTAACGTAGACGACGGTAGTATCCTCCAGGGACAGGGGGTCCAGGTCGGTGAAGTTCGCGATGCGCGGCAGTTTGATTACCGCGATCCGCTTGGAACCGGTGCCCCGCGAGTTCCTGCCCCGGAAGACCTCGGAGTCCTCGTTGGGCAGGTCGATGTCCAGATGCGGAACGATGCCGACGACCGGTATCCCGACCCGTTTGGCCAGTTCGTCCGCACCGCCGCGCAGTTTCTGCGGATCGCCCCGGACATTGTTGAGAATAATACCCTTGATACGGGCCCGGTCAGCCGGGGACAGCAGTTCGATAGTGCCAATGGCGTAGGCAAATGATCCGCCCCACTCGACATTGACAATCAAAAGGCAGTCTGCATCGGCCAGGGCGGCCGCCTGCATGTTGGCAATATCGGCGTCGTAGATGTTAATCTCCGCCGGCGAGCCTGCTCCTTCCATAACGACCATATCGTAGCGGTCCAGCAGGAAATCCAGGTTACGTTTCACCGCCTCCCGGCCAGGTCCCGGCACGAACTCCTTGTAGTACTGTTCGACTGTGTAGTCCCCGAACGGCTTCCCCTCGACCATAACCTGTGAGACTGTGTCCCCTTTGGGTTTCAGCAGTATAGGGTTCATGTGCTCGTCGGCATTGGTCAGACCGGCGGCCTGAGCCTGCAACATCTGGATCATGGAAATTTCGCAGCCGCGGACGGTCACTCTGGAGTTGAGGCTCATATTCTGCGACTTGAACGGGGCCACCAGGTAGCCGGCCCGGTGCAGGATGCGGCAGATGGCAGCCACCGCTACCGATTTGCCCGCATCGGAGGTCGCCCCGACGACCATCAGGGCCCGGCCGCGGTGCCAATAGCGCCGTTTCGCCTCCGACAGGACCTCCTGCAGCGGCCGTGAGTCGCCGGCCGCCAGGCCTTTATCCTTGATCTCGTGCATGACGAACTGAGCCACGGCGTGGCGGTGAATAAACAGGCAGTCCTGACAGTCCCACACCAGCTCGCCGTTCTCCCGGGTAACGTCGTACCCGAAGGTCTGGTCCCGACAGGGGTAGAACGGACAGTAGCAAAAAGTGCAGTCCTGCCCGGTGAAATGGCTCGGATGGTAACGGCAAGAAAGATTAGGTCCGATATCACCTGCGGCGATCTCCTGGCTCACTTTCTTGGTTATAGTATCCATCCAACTCACTGCACCGTGAACCTGTTCCGTCAATAAGAACATAACGGAAGAGGGGGATTCGGTACTTTCGGCCATCCCCCGTTCATCCTTATATGGTAACAGACTGTACTGTTGCCGATGGGAGCCGATTTCAAGTTTGTACACTGTGCCGACCTGCACCTGGGGTGCCGGTTCAGCGGACTGGCTGCCGCCGATCCGGTGCTAGCGCGGCGGCTGGCGGAATCCGCCTTTCGCTCGTTTCAGCGGATCGTGGACCTGGTCCGCACTGAGCAGGCAGATTTCCTGGTCATTGCCGGGGACATCTTTGACGAAGGCACTGAGACCCCGCGGACCCGCTACCGGTTTGCCCAGGAACTGGCCCGCACGGCGGTCCCATGCTTCCTGGTCCGGGGCAACCACGACCACGTCATGTCCTGGGAGGACAGCATTCCCTTCCCGTCCAACGTCACCGTCTTCGGCCCACAGCCGGGCACGAAGACCCTGGACATCCGGGGTCACCCGGTCGAGGTCACCGGTGTGAGCTTCCCCGACCTGCACACCAAGACCAACCTGGCGGCGCAACTTCACGGTTCACCCGACCGTTACACCGTCGCCGTCGTCCACTGTTCGGTGGCGGGCATTGCCGGCTCCGGCGCCGGTTACGCTCCCTGCCAAAAGAATGATCTACTCGGCCGCGGAGTAAATTACTGGGCACTGGGCCACATCCACAAACGCCAGGCCATACTGGAAGATTCCCCGTGGGCGGTCTACCCAGGCGACATCCAGGGCCTGAACCCGGACGAGACCGGCCCTAAAGGCGCATATTTGGTCGCTGTTACCCGCGGCCAGGCCGTACCGGGGTTCCGGGCTACCCAGGAGGTCCTGTGGCAGAACGTTGACCTGGACATCACCGGAAAGAC
>Ga0265294_10008586_pt1 | contig 11892 bp, 14 predicted proteins | sample MunlanPumphouse3_FD_192504 | JGI IMG/M metagenome (GOLD analysis project Ga0265294, IMG submission 192504) | Groundwater microbial communities from a municipal landfill in Southern Ontario, Canada - Pumphouse #3 | ecosystem: Environmental > Aquatic > Deep subsurface > Groundwater | place... | reverse complement strand
TTCTAATTCTTCAATCCGTTTCTTTGAACTACTAAGTTCTTCTTTCAGTAATTCTTTCATTTCTTCATCTTTTTCTTCTTCAAGCATTTCGAGGCTATCATTTACCACTTGTTTCATTTCTTGATATTCATGAAATGATTCTATAATTGGTGTTAATTCACTTTGTTCTTTCATTAAGCTCCGATAACGCTCATTGTTATTTGCCACCATAGGCTCACGTAACTCGCCCATGATTTCTTCATAACGAATCACTAAATTTTCTAATTTATCAAACATTATCTTCTCCTATTTTACCACGGTGCCATAGCACTAATTACTCTATCTAGACCCGTGTAATCTTTTACTATCTTAATTTCTACAAATCCCGCCTCTTCTAAGAGGTCAGAAACTTCTTTTGCTTGATCAAATCCTATTTCAAATAGTAAATACGATTCCTTATGCATATAGTTTCTTGCTTCCTTTATTATTTTACGATAAAAGAATAATCCATCTTCTTTTCCATCCAGTGCAAGTTTCGGTTCATGCGCAATCACCTCAGGCATAAGCGTATGTAATTCTTCTGTTCGAATATATGGAGGATTCGATACAATCACATCAAAAACACCTTCCACTTGTTCAAATAAATCACTCTTGCAAAAGGTAGCCCTGCTATGTAAATGCTTTGCATTTTCTATTGCAACGCTAAGTGCGGCATCATCAATATCAATACCGACTCCCTCACAAAAATTTGTATAATGTAAAAGACTGATGATGATACATCCAGAACCTGTAGCAATATCTAAAATTCGCATTCTATCATGGATATGTTTCAACGCTTCTTCTACCAAAGTTTCGGTATCCTGTCTTGGAATCAAAACATGTTTATTCACAAAAAATTCGAGCCCCATAAATTCCTGTTTTTCCGTAATATGTTGTAACGGAATATGGGTTTTTCTCATAGAAATGTACAAAAGATAAGTTTCCACCAAAGAAACCTCAAGCATCTTATCTCCATGCGCAAACAAATCATGTCGTGCAGTATTACACACCATTTCTAAAAGTATGCGTGCATCTACTTTTGCATCTTCAATACTTGCTTCCTCTAGTTCTTTTACCCCTATTTGATAGCATTCTCTATAAGTCATCTCTGTCATATTCATACTTGTCCACTAAAAATTGTTTCCAATCGAAAACCGCTTCTACTGAAGCAATCCCAACCTGAATCATCTTCTCATCTGGTTCTCTTGTTGTAAGTTTTTGTAATAATAACCCTGGTGCGGATAAAAACGTCATAAATTTATTATCAAATCTTCCAGCAATACGAAGTAATTCATAAGAAATTCCTGCAATGATAGGTATCAATAAAATTCGATATGCAAATCTTAATGCAATACTGTCTGTTCGAATAAAGAAAAATAAGATAATACTAATAACCATAACAAATAGCAAAAAACTTGTTCCACATCTAGGATGTAGTCTTGAACTTTTTTTCACATTATGTACATTTAACTTGTGTCCATGTTCAATACAGTTAATACATTTATGTTCTGCTCCATGATACTGATATACTCTACGAATATCTTTCATAAGCGAAATTGATACCACATATAATAAGAAAATTACTAAACGAATAACACCTTCAATAATTGCCTTTAAGGAATCATTTCGGACAAATGTATTAAAAAAAGATGTAAGATACAATGGCAAAACTAAAAAAATGCCTAGAGCAAGTGCAATCGCAATCAAAGTAGTAATTCCCATAATAACTTTCTCCGCTTTATCACGAAATAAACGTTTCATAACTCGGTCTCCAGTTGTCTCTTTTGCGTCTTCATCCTCATAAAATTGTGCAGAAAAATTCAATACACGCATACCTAATATAAGAGAATCAATAAACGCAAATATACCACGAATAAAAGGAATTTTACTTATCAATTTGTCATGTGCTATTCCATCATATTCGGCTACATCGGTTTCAATTTCTCCATCTGCTTTACGAATAGCTACGGCGTATTCTTCCTTGTTCTTCATCATGACGCCTTCCATAACTGCCTGTCCGCCAATTCCCGAAAAACATCTTTTTTTTCTTCTTCTAGCCATTTCAACCTCCCAAAGGTCTATACTTTATTATTCATTCTTAAAAAAGAAGGTTGAGATATTCACCTCAACCTTGTTTTACTATTTGCTTTCAACACCATATTTCTTATTGAATTTATCAATACGGCCATCTGCTCTAGCAGATTTTTGTTGTCCCGTATAAAACGAATGGCATTTTGAGCATACCTCAACGTGAATTTCTTTTTTTGTAGAACCTGTTTGAAATGTATTTCCACAGTTGCATGTTACTGTTGCTTCTTGGTATTCAGGATGTATTCCTTCTTTCATGTTTTTCACCTCTCTATATTAAATATTATTGTTTAGTTTATTAATAAACAGCTTGCTTATTATATCATAGATTTATTCCCCTTGCAAGGCATATGTAAGAGATTTTGAAATTTTAAATAACCATTCCATTTCCTTCCATAATTATCTCTCCATTATAATCTATCCTATACTATCTTGCTACTATTTATTTTATATTTGTCGGTTTCTATTGATATAATCAACAAACTCTTTATTGGTTTTTGTCTTTGAAAACAAATCCAAAATCCGATCGACTGCGTCCTCTTTTCGTAAAGAAAGTAAAGACTTGCGGACAATGTTGATACCTTCGCGCTCTTCGTTTGTTAAAAGCAAATCATCACGTCTTGTCCCTGATTTGGAAATATCAATCGCTGGAAAAATTCGTCTTTCTGAAATTTTTCGATCCAATACCATCTCCATATTCCCAGTTCCTTTAAATTCTTCATATACCACATCATCCATTTTGCTTCCCGTATCTACCAGTGCTGTTGCCAAAATTGTCAAGCTTCCACCCTCACGCATATTTCGCGCAGCACCAAAAAATCGTTTCGGCATATATAAAGCTGCTGGATCCAATCCACCTGATAATGTACGTCCACTTGATTGTACTGTCAAATTATAGGCTCTCGTAAGTCTAGTGATACTATCTAATAAAATGGTAACATCTTTTTTATGTTCAACTAATCTTTTTGCTCTTTCAATTACCATCTCAGATACTCGTTTATGATGTTCTGGCAACTCATCAAAAGTGGAATAGATTACTTCTACATTTTCCCCCTCAATTGCTTCCTTTATATCCGTCACTTCCTCTGGGCGTTCATCAATCAGTAAAATAATCAAATGCATATCTGGTTCATTTTCTTTAATCGATTTAGCAACATCCTTTAACAATGTTGTTTTCCCTGCTTTCGGTGGTGAAACAATCATTCCCCTTTGCCCTTTTCCTACTGGGCTAAGCAAATCCATCACTCGCATTGCAATAGGAGATTGAGGCGTCTCTAATCGAATCCTTTGCGTTGGGAAAATAGGTGTTAAGTCTTCAAAATTTCCTCTTTTTTCTGCTTCTTCTAAGGAAAACCCATTAATTGAGCTTACAAATAATAAGGCTGAAAATTTCTCTGTCTGTGTTTTAATTCTCGTATTTCCAGAAACGATATCCCCTGTTTTTAAATTAAATCTCCGAATCTGACTTGGAGCAACATAGACATCATTTTCACCAGGCATAAAATTTTCACAACGGATAAAACCATATCCGTCCTGCATAACTTCTAAAATACCATGCGCACCTTCTCCACTATCTAGCTTGGAACTAGGTTTCTTCTTTTTTACTGGAATAGGCTTTTCTTCCGTATTCTTTGCTTCAATGGGGTTCTCTCCAGACTGTTTATCTTCTTCGTCTTTTTTTAGCATGGCTTCCACGAGATCTGCCTTTTTCATCGAAGATGTCCCTTTGATTTTGCGCAACTTTGCTAACTCGCGAAGATCTGCAACCGCAATTGATTCATATTTTTCTCTCATAAATCCTCCAATTATTTTTTTTTATAACTATATAAAATTCCTTTACACGAAATTTTTCATTTAATACGGAAGTTGGGAATACTTAACGAATGTTAACGAATGTTTATTTCAGACTTTTATTATACAACAAATCCGTGAACTTGTCACGGATTTGTAGGTATTTCCTATTCTTTATACATAGCTAACTACTTATTTAAAGCGAATTTCAATACTTCCCATCGCACAATCTGCCGTGATTTTCTTATCCTTTGATAAACCACTATTACTGCTTGTTCCAAGGATAACACCACCACCATTACCAATCGAAACATTTCCAGCAACGCATTTCGCAGAATAACTATAATCCTCTTCATTTCCATCAATCACCGCATCAATACTCCCCATAGCACAAACTAAAGATATTGTGTTCGCCTTCATTTTTGAAAACTCTGCATTTCCTACGCCGACATTTGTTTCTACGGAATCTGCGTCAATTTCATAAATCGTAATTTCGCCTGCTCCAATTTGTCCAACGTATCTATCGGTATCAATATAATCAATTTCAACATTACCTGCTCCAAGATTACAAGTGATATCAGTTGCAATTATTTCTCTGATATAAACATCACCAGCTCCAATTTCAATATCCACTTGGTCTGCCATGATTTTATCGATATCCAAATCACATGCTCCAGCATGTACTTCAAATTCTTCTAAGTCCAAGTCTTTTGGAATATATAAGGTAATACTTCCCGTTATATTTGTTCCTATTTTCTTTTCGTTTATTCCTTCAAAATATAAAGTATTTTCGCTTTGATAACATCGAAACTTCCCTGTCGTTGTACTTTCAATTCGAAACGTATCATTTTCACTTTCCACAACATTAAAATCACATGCCGCAATTTTACAGATTACCTTATTAATTTCATCCCTTGAAGCAATCTCAGTTTCTTCTAATTTCCCATCATAGATTGTAATTAAACTATTTGTCCAATCCGAAAAATTGATTTCGTAAGAATCACTATCTGCATCCACATGAGATCCAATTTTAACATAATCTAAATTAAAGAGACTTCGATTCATTCCCCTAGCAAATTCTGTTTTGATATTTGTTCCCGCAAATGCAAACCCAATTCCTGCAAAAAATAATCCCAAAAACATAAAACACGCAACGAGAATCAAACATACTTTTAAAAATTTTTTCATTTATTTTTCCTCCTTGGATTGAAAAGGTAATGTATAACTTAGTACAAACAATTTATGCAATGCTGGAATGACAACTGTTACGAAAAAGATAGTGCTTAATAAGAAGAGTATTCCAATTGCAATAGTTACAAAACCACTGCCCACAACGCATAACCCATAGGCAGGAAATAGAAACATATGTATAAAGCCTTCAATAATTGCAGCAAATCCTACAACAACACATACTAATGCTACAATTGCAAAGGTAAAGGTAAGTATACCCATCGTAAATAATAAGGATATCATCACCACCCAAAACGAAAACAAAATAGGTGCCCATATAATGGAAGTAGCAATCATTAAAATTTTTCTTCCCTTATTCATTTTTCCATGCGAAGATTGATTTTCTATATTTGTATTTGTATTGCCATTTGTATTGCCATTTGTATTGCCATTTGTATTGCCATTTGTATTGCCATTTGTATTCGTACTATCTATCACATTTTCATTTTGTACTTGTCCTATTTCATCAAAGATTATTTTTGCTACTTTTTCGGGCGTTCCCAATTCTTTTAATACTTCTTCCTCATTTTCTTCACCTGCATCATCAAAGTAATTTGAATAATAATGAAGTGCTTCCTCTCTTTCAACTTGAGGTATCGTAAACAGCAACACCTCTAATTCTTCCATGAATTTTTTTCTATTCATCTTCATTTTCCTCCCTCAAATAATTCGGATACTTTTGTCGAATATTCTTCCCATTCTGCTTTATAATCTGTAAGTTTTGAATTTCCTTTTATTGTAATTTTATAATATCTTCGATTTCTTCCTGCACATTCTTTATCATATACATTTAAATAATCATCCTTTTGAAGCCTTCTTAAGACTGGATATAAAGTTGACTCGGATAAATCAATTGCTTTTCTTACATCTTGTGTGATTTTATATCCATATGTTCCATCATCTTCTGTAGACACGACTGCAAGAACAATTGCATCTAACAATGCTGACCCTGTATTAAAAACCATGCGATTTCTCCTTCTTTTTATAAATTTAGGATTACCGGTTCCCATAAACCTTCCGTTGCAAACAATGCTATACGTCGTATAATATTGTTTTATTTTCATACTATACATCATATAATATTGTTTGTCAACAAGCATTCTAAATTTACTTGTAATAAATTCTGCTTTGCGATATGATAAATAGTAGGAAATAAATAATATCTATCATGCATCGCAGGGGGAAACATGACACAGGAACCAGAAACTCTCTATAAATTAATCGTTCTATTTATTTTAAGTAAAGCAAATTTCCCAATGACCAATTCTCAAATTGGAAATTTTGTATTAGAAAAAGACTATACCGATTTTCTTACCCTTCAGCAAGTCGTCATTGGTCTTGTTGAGTCTAATTTAATTTCATCAAAAACTATTGGTAACCGTACTCTTATCAGTATTACGGATGATGGAGAAAACACACTCTCATTTTTTGGAAACCGTATTCCAAATGCGATAAAAGAGGAAATCCTTGCTTTCTTATCCGACAATTCCATTGAACTAAAAAACGAGGTTTCTATTCTCTCAAATTACTATAAAACAACAGATGGTAATTATGAAGCGAATTTGGTTGCAAAAGAAAAAAATCAAATTTTGATTGATTTAAAACTAGGAGTTCCTACCGAAGCATTAGCTATCTCCATCTGTGAAAACTGGACTGAAAAAAATGAAATTATATACAAATACATCGCAAAGCAATTGTTTTAAGATTGAAAAAACAGCAACCTTATGGTTACTGTTTTTTTTCTTGCTCTTTTATTTTTTTCATATGCTCCTGGATTTTTTTTTCATACCCGTTTCCACTAGGGCTATAAAATTCTTTTCCATTTAATTCATAGGGTAAATAATCTTGTTTAATATAATGATTATCATAATCATGTGGATACAAATACCCACCTCCATGACCTAATTTTGCAGCACCTTTATAATGTGCATCTTTTAAATGTATAGGAATTGGTAATTCTCCAGATTCCTCAACTTCACGCATTGCTTTAAAAATACCTAAGGAAGAATTGCTTTTGGGAGCACAAGCAACATAACTGGCTGCCTGAGATAGCACAATTTTCGCCTCTGGCATTCCAATTCTCTCCACTGCAAGCGAAGCATTGGTCGCAATCAGCAATGCAAATGGGTCTGCATTCCCCACATCTTCACAAGCACAGATCATAATTCTTCTAGCAATAAAAGTTACACTTTCACCAGCTATCAACATTTTTGCTAAATAATATAACGTTGCATCTGGATCCGATCCTCTCATACTTTTAATAAACGCAGAAATGGTATCATAATGATTATCGCCAGTTTTATCATAACGCAATACTTTTCTCTGAATACATTCGGAAGCAACTTCTAAAGAAATATGTATTTTCCCATCTTTGCTTCTAGGTGTTGTTAAAATTCCAATTTCAATCGCATTCAATGCATTTCTCGCGTCCCCTCCACTCATTTCAGCCATAAAGTTTACTGCATCCTCTGTGATTTCCGCCTCGTAGGAGCCAAATCCTTTTTCAACATCCGTCACTGCTCTTTTTAATAAAACAACAATATCATCTCTACTAAGTTGTTTCAATTCAAAAATAGAAGACCTAGAAAGAAGGGCTGGATTCACTTCAAAATAAGGGTTTTCAGTGGTTGCCCCAATTAATATCACCGTACCATCTTCTACATATGGCAACAAAAAATCCTGTTGCGCTTTATTAAACCGATGGATTTCATCAATAAATAAAATTGTTTTTTTCTGATACATCGCTAAATTGGTTTTTGCTATTTCTACAACTTCCGCCATATCTTTCTTTCCCGAAATTGTTGCATTAATTTGTGTAAAATTTGAACTTGTAGTATTTGCAATTACTTTTGCAATGGTAGTTTTCCCAGTACCCGGCGGTCCATAAAAAATCAAAGATTTAATTTTATCTGCTTTAATTGCGCGATATAACAATTTGTTAGGGCCAATAATATGTTGTTGACCCACAATTTCATCCAAAGTTTTTGGGCGTAATCTTGCTGCAAGTGGAGATTCTTTTTCCGCATTTTGTTGTCTACTATATTCAAACAAATCCATTGTATCTCCCTTACCTAAATTGGTTTTGATTTTCATTATACCGATAATCAATACTTTCTAATTTCCGTTCAATTTCCTTACGATTACACTGCAAATCATCACAAAGTATTTCCAAATTTTTATATTGATCTCTAAGTTTCGTATTCATAAATCCTAATAAAATTACGGGGTCATTTGGTATCATTTCTAATCCTTTCACTAAAACAGGCAGCTTATTTCCACGCTGCCCATTCTTACACATGTTTTATTCTTTAAACGAAACCTGCTTTCTTGGTAATGGCGCACAACTCTTCTTTTTTTTCTAATACATCTTCTAGTAGCGGTATTAGCTTGTTTGTGTCTTCATTGCGAAGCGCTTCTACTAACAAAGAGGTTGTATAATAAATAGGTTTTAAGGACAAATTCCCCGCTACACCTTTTAAAGCATGTCCACATTCAAATGCTTTTTCTCTATTATTTTCATGAATTGCTTGTTCTAATTCTACAAATTTCTCATCTTCTATAAATTGAAATAAAAACCGCAAAAATATTTCTTTATCATCTAATAACCTATCCATTGCTTCATCAATATTACATCCCCATGCCTCTAACTCGACGAAAAGTTTATTCACTTTACTTATATCCATTATTTATGCCTCCATTCTTAAGAATAAAGTTCCCTTACATAAAGGAATTTTACCATATTAAAGAAGTGAAAACAAGAAGTACGTTTTCTTTTTGTTGCACATATAAATAGTTCTTTTCTTTAAAGTTTAAAGACAATTCCAACTGCAGCTCCTACAACAAACCACATTGCCGGATGCCATTTTTTTACAAATTTTAACTGCATGCATACGAAGGTTAGCACTGCAAATAGAATGAGTTCCCAATGAGGCAACCAACCTGCATCGGTCTTTGTCACTAAGGTTAGCTTGAAAAGCTCAAAAATAGCAATTGCGATCATAGCAGTAACTGCTGGTCGTATTCCAAAGAATGCACCTTTTACATATTTATTCTCACTAAAATTCTCTAGAAATTTTGCAATAAATATAATGATTAAAAAACTTGGAATTACAATCGCTAAGGATGCAACGATCCCCCCTAAAATTCCTGCTGCGTGGAAGCCAGAAAAAGTTGCCATATTAATCCCTACTGGTCCCGGTGTACTTTCACTAATTGCAATCATATTGGTAAGTTGTGCAATCGTAAACCAATCCTCTTTTTTGGCAAGTTCAATCAAAAAAGGAATCGTAGCAAGACCTCCTCCAATTGCAAATAAACCAATCTTTAAATATGCCCATATTAGTTTCAAAATGATTCCCATAATCACACCTAGCTTTTCGCTTTCATCCTTTCTTCGATACTTTTGATAAGAATTCCCGAAAACGCAGAACCAAGTACAATAACAAGTACGGATAGATTTGTAAAAATTGCAATCGCTGTTCCTGCAATGCAAATAATAGCGGAAGCAATTCCAACAACACTCTTTTTAAGTAATCCTAAAATTGTTTGAAACATTAACGCACATACAACCGCTTTGATTCCCATAAGGGCATGTTCAACGATTTCATAGGCTAAAAATTGTTCAAAAAACAACGCGATTAAAGTAATAATTACAAGCGACGGGAAAATCATTCCCATCGTAGAAAAAATGGCCCCCAAAACACCTTTTCTCTTATATCCAATAAAAGTAGCAGTGTTCACCGCGATAATACCTGGTGTACACTGCCCTATAGCATAACAGTCCAAAAGAGTTTCGCTATCAATCCACTCTCTCTTTTTAACAAGTTCATGGTCTAACATAGGAAGCATACTAAGCCCTCCGCCAAAGGTGAGTCCCCCTATTTTCATAAATGCATAAAATAAGCTCCATAATTCTTTCAAATTAAAGTCTCCTGTCTTTTCAATTTATCCGACAGCTTCCATTTTTTTGAACATTTCAGAAGCAGCTAACATGCATCCAAAGGTAACACCCAGTAAAATCACATTGAACGATATAAATCCAATATTAGCGCCTAATCCTATTGAAATAAATACTGTCGGTATTATTGCAATTGCTAATATTATACCATAAAACAAAAGATGCATCATTTGTTTTCCAATAACTCCTATAGAGTCTCTAAAAATTCCATGTATAAATACTCGTAGATATAATTTGTTTGCTTGAATCAAAACACACGCAACTAATGTAAGCATAATTTCATACATTGATAAGTTTAACGTAATTGCAACGGGTATTGTTAAAATCAAACCGTCTATAATCGATCTGATATGTTCGGTAAGTGTGGCATACCATAACTTATTAATCGCCGTATCTGGAATCAAGAATAAATTCGCATAGGTTAATTCCTTTCCCCATTTCGTAAGGTATCCAGAAAAAATGAAATCAATATATAACATAATACCAGGAATAATAAACACACTATATTCTCCAATTTCTTTTAAAGGATCCGCCTTTTTAAATAGAATGGATAATCCAATTCCTGCAACCAAAATCAATACGGTCCTTCCACCTAAAATGAAAAATCGGTTTTTCTTATATTCCAATATTTGACGATAAAAAATCGCCTTAGCAAATTTCCCTTTATATGTGATTTCTGCTTTTTTATATTTTTTCTTTTTCCCAATTTGTACTACTTCCCCTTTGCGACCTCGACTACGTGCTTCTTCATAATCAATTGCAAATTTCATAGCATCTTCGTAAAACTCTCCTGTACATTTCATTTTTAAGGCAAAAATAAGAATTCCTATAAAAAACACCAGATAGCAAATACTAAATATAACAGAAATATTCGTTGGTCCTAAAAACAACACATTAGCAATGGCTACCGACCAACCTACGACTGGTATTCCTAAAATCCATGGAGAAACCAATAATGCATTGAGTGCAGGCAAGGTAAATCCAGCAAAATACAAATTAATAACAATTCCAAATACAAACACACTAATAATAAGATACATAAGCACTTTTAATATTTTTAATGTTCTTTCACTTATTTTTTCACTTCCATATAATATAACAATCATTCCAGTTTCAAAAATCGGTTCCATGGACATTAAAAACAGCATATAGATAATGGTCGGCAAGATTGGGGCATGAAATGCGAACTGCCCGATTAATAAAAACATAATTCCGATAAAAAAAGAAAATACAAAGGAAGCAATCTTTGTAGATATGAGGTTCATTTTCGGTGTAATGGGACTTTGAAAAGCAAAATGTACATCCGCTTTTTTAAACACCAATCCTTTTCTATTGATGTAAGAAATGATCGATGTTGGCTTTATCAAAAACGTAATTACGGTAATAAGACTCACAAAATAAGGAGTTCCAATTGCTCCGACTTCTTGAACGACTCCTACAAAAAAAGAAACCACTCCAAAGATATAAAATAGAATCAAGAGGAAAAATATATATGTTTTTGGCGTACGAATCGCTTTTTTCACTTTATTAATCAATGTTCTCTTTTTTAAATATAACAAAGCTTTCATCTTAATCCTCCTCTGTTACCGAGAAGAAAATCGATTCGATATCTTTATTTTCCACTTCTGTTTTATGATATGTTCCAATTAAGTTACCTTTATTAATTATAATCATATGATCCCATAAATCTTTTACCATATCGAGCATATGTGTAGAAATCAGAATCGTGGTACCATTTTCTTTTAATTCTTTAATAATTTCTTTTAATTCTTTGATTGCATGAGGATCCAAACCAATCATTGGTTCAT
>Ga0265294_10008584_pt1 | contig 11894 bp, 11 predicted proteins | sample MunlanPumphouse3_FD_192504 | JGI IMG/M metagenome (GOLD analysis project Ga0265294, IMG submission 192504) | Groundwater microbial communities from a municipal landfill in Southern Ontario, Canada - Pumphouse #3 | ecosystem: Environmental > Aquatic > Deep subsurface > Groundwater | place... | reverse complement strand
TGACATAGAGCCTAAAAAAACAATCCTTATCATCATCGTGATAAGGATTGTTTTTTATTAAATTGCAGCTGCTAGCAAACTTTTAACTTGCTTTACTACCCATCCGTAATTTATCGGCGATCATGGCGATAAATTCAGAATTAGTTGGTTTACCGCGTTCAATGTTGATGGTATAACCAAAGAATTTATTCATCATCTCCACATTACCACGGTCCCAAGCTAATTCGATCGCATGACGAATGGCCCGTTCTACGCGACTAGGCGTAGTTTCATATTTTTCGGCGATCGAAGGATATAGCTCTTTGGTAATTGCCCCTAAAAGACTTATTTCGTTTATAACCAAAAGAATTGCATCTCGTAAATACTGATATCCCTTGATATGTGCAGGCACACCCATCTGGTGAATAATATTGGTAACTTCTAAATCAAGATTACGAGACCGAACCAAGGGTTGTTGATATGATCCTAGATTAGAATTAGGCGTACTTATGGAAATTCCGCTAAAAAACTGGCGAATTCGATTCGCTAAGGTATCTAAATCAAAAGGTTTGAGAATAAAATAATCAGCACCTAATTGAACAGCCTTTTGAGTCATTGATTCCTGACCAAATGCAGTTAACATGATTACTTTTGGCCGATTTTCCAAATAATCATTTTCCGCCATTTTTTCTAAGACACCTAAGCCATCCAAATGCGGCATGATAATATCAAGTAAGACGACATCCGGCGATTCGCTGGAGATCAATTCAAGTGTCTCTAAGCCATTATAGGCTTTACCAATAACAAACATATCTTCTTGTCTCTCCAAGTATTCTTGTAAAATATCTACAAAATCCTTGTTGTCATCGGCAATAAGTACTTTGATTTTTTCCTTTAACATACATTACCTCCTAATATTATTATCTTTTTAACCTTATAAACATTTCGACAATTCACTGTAAGTTCCTGCCTCTATTTTCCATTTTATATACAAATAGTAAATTAATTTTCTTTAAAATTTTGCCCTTTTTAAAGGAATTTCTACAAATTTTTAGCTCAATCCTTCCTTTTTCTACATTCTACATGCTAATTTGAATTATTATGTAAAGACAATCCTGAGAAAATAATCCCAGGATTTCTTTTTGCTTATTAATAATTCCGGCTTCTAAAAGCATATTTTCAATAAAGACACCATATCCTCTGGCTGGGTCATTGACAAAAACGTGTGTAACAGCCCCAATTATACGTCCATCTTGAATTATCGGACTTCCACTCATCCCTTGCACAATCCCACCTGTTTTTTCTAATAAACGGTCATCAAGAATCCTAATAACCATGTTTTTACCATCAGAACGTTCATACAGAATTTTTTCAATAAAGATTTCAAAATTTTGGATCTCCTGACCGTCAACTACAGTCAGTATTTCAGCTTTACCGACATGCATTTGATTAGAATACATCACAGGTAGCGCGTAATTATATTGAGAATTAGTAATTTCGCTCTTTAAGGTTCCATAAATACCACATTGTTCATTTTTATCAATATTACCATATACTGTGTTTTCTAAAAAAATTCCGATCTTTTCCCCGGGATTTCCTATTCTTCCTTTTTGAATGTTTTCAATATAAGCTGACAAGATCTTGCCTTGCCTAATCTGTAATTTTTGATTGGTTTCATTATCAGTAATCACATGTCCTAAGGCTCCATATTTCTTGGAAACTGGATCCCAAAAGGTTAAAGTACCAATGCCACCGGCGTTATCTCTCACAAATAAGCCAATCCGATATGACTTTGTTTCCCCACAATACTGTGGATAAACAGTTCTCTTTAAGACCTTGTTTTCTCTCTTAATAGTTATTAATAGTTTTTGATTAGGGCCTTGATTTTCTTCTACTATCTTTTGCAACTGATCATCGGTGACCACCTCAACTCCGTTGATACTAATGATTACATCACCGGCTTTAATATCGGCATCTCTTGCTGGAAAACACGGTTCGTTTTTTTGATTAAGAATGGGAGAATACCCTACTACCATTACTCCGGCCGTTCTTAAAAGAACTCCTATGGAATGACCTCCAACCATCAAACGTATCTCCGGGACTACATCAACATTAATTTTTTTAAAGGGAATCAAGCCAAATAATTTTAATTCTAAACTTACTTGTCCCGGTTCTATTACTAAAGGAGCATTTTCACCTAAAAGATATTTCCCCTGTTTAAAGTCTTGTCCTTCCATCGCTAAAATCTTTTGACCAGCACTGATATAAATATCAGTAGCATTACGAATAGCGGGTGGTAGATTTAAAAGTATTTCCAGTGGTTCACCAACAGAGAGTAACTGTTTCTCTTCCTGCAAATAAAAAAAACCTTGCAGTTGAGGGATCATAAAAAGCGTTAATAATAAACAAACTAAAACCGACCCAAGGATTTGCCTTCTTTTTTGCCTAGTCAATTGTTTGTCCTCCTGACTCCGGCAAATCCTCCCTCATTTTAAAGATTTATAGTTTTATTATTACTTTTAAATTAACCTAAAACACGTTTTTTTATGTCTTAATTATCATAATAATTAGTACCACAAGCGACAATATCAACCAATTAAAGAATTATTTTTTTATGATTTTTTGCGCATATTTTTTTAATTCAAGCGAAGGATTATCTCCCCCTAGCATGCGTGCAAGTTCCTCTATTCTGTCTTCTGCCCTGATATTATGAATAATTGTGCGAGTTCGTCCATCTTTTACCTCTTTTTCTAAGAGGAGATGACGATCAGCACTTGCCGCAATTATGGGTGAATGTGTCACACAAATTACCTGTTGGCTCTTGCTAATCCTAGCCAGTTTCTCAGCTACCTTTTGTACTGTTTTTCCACCAATTCCCGCATCAATTTCATCAAAAACAAGGGTGCCAATCTCATCAATTTCCGCCATAATAATTTTTAAGGCCAAAATTATTCTAGAAAGTTCTCCCCCGGAAGCAATTTTAGCAACAGGTAACAAAGGTTCACCGGGATTGGGAGAAATAAAAAATTCGGCCCGTTCTAAACCTTGAGCAGACGGTTCATTAAGAAAAAATTTCACCTCAAATTGCACATCAGCCATGGCTAAATCTCTTAACTCTGCAATTACCTTTGTTTCAATCAGAGCGGCTATTTTTTTCCTATTATCAGATAGTTTTTCCGCTGCCTGATCATACTCCTCGTAATCCTTTTTAACCGTTACCTCAAGTTCTTCTGACCTTACCGAACTTGAAACCCATTTTTCCAATTCTATGGCAAGATTTTGGGCATGAAGCAGTACATCTTCAATATTTGGTCCGTACTTTTTACAAAGATTTCTTAAAAAGTGTAATCTATCTTCACTTTCTGCCAATCTTTGCGGTGAATAATCCAGTTCTTCATAAAACTTTCTAATTTGTGAAGCGCTTTCTTCAAGTAAATATAGGGCCGGTTCTAATTGAGCAATCAACTCCTTAAAAGTCACATCAAAATCCTGAAGTTCATGTAAATTACTTAAAGCCTTGCTCAATAGATCATAAGAGGAAACACCTCTTTCTCCGCCTAAAAGCTGTTCGTAGGCAGAGTGCAGATTTTCATTAATTTTTTCGGCATGGGTAAGTAACTTTACGTCCCTGGCTAACTCTTCAAATTCGCCCTGTTTTATCTGTGCTTCTTTAATTTCTGCCAGTTGAAATTCCAAATAATCTATTTTTTGTAGACGCTCTTTTTCGGAAGTCTTAAGCTCTTCATATTCTTTTTTACTGGAAAGATATCGCTCATATTTCCTTTTTACTTCTTCCTTTAATAATTGATGCTCCTGATTGCCATACTTATCTAAAAGACTTAAATGCTTATCCCCTTGTAAGAGTGCTTGATGATCATGCTGTCCATGAATATCGACAATAGCTAATCCTACCTGCTGATATTGTCCCAAAGTAAAGCTGCGACCATTAATCCGACACATATTTCTACCATTTAGAGCGATTTCTCTACTGAGCACTAAGGTTGATTCCGAGTCCTCATTTTCAATCTCTAAAGCACGCAAATAATTCCAGACATGATGTGAATTCGGGATAAAAAAAGCACCTTCCAAGATTGCCTTTTCGGTTCCAGAACGAATAAGCTCAGTTTGGGCTCTTCCTCCCAAAAGTAAGGCTAAGGCATCAACAATAATCGATTTACCAGCACCAGTTTCACCAGTAAGAACATTAAAATTATCTGAAAAATCTATGGATAAATCTTCAACTAAAGCAAAATTTTTTACTAACAGATGATTTAACATCCTTTAACACCTCATCTAATCACTTTAGAAAACTACTTCATTAAACTTTTAAATCTATTAAGAATAGCTTGAACTTTTTCCCTTGGTTTTATGACTAAAAGAATCGTATCATCCCCAGCTAATGTACCTATTATTCCTGGCCAATTAGAGGAGTCAATCAGCGAAGCAACACCATGGGCATTACCGGGATATGTTTTTAAGACAATCAGATTTTCACTAAAATTAATCTCTTGCACAAATTCTTGCATCATCATGCGTAAACGATCTTCACTATGAATGATTTGTTGCTCACTGGGAAGTCCGTAGACATAAACATTATCCTCCCTGGCAATTTTAATTAGTCTTAACTCCTTAATATCACGGGAGATAGTTGCTTGGGTTACTATAAATCCAGCCTTTTTTAAAGCATCTGCTAATTCTTCTTGTGTGGAAATATTGTTGTCTCTAATTATTTCCTGTATTTTTCTTTGTCTCTGTGCTTTCAAAAAAAGTCCTCCTTCACCTTAGTACACCAAATAGCTATACTCTATCTATTTTATTCATCAAAAACACTACTTTCAATTTTAATTTTTTCTCTGAGAATGGTAAAAAACCTTTTTTCTTTGATACGAATCATACTAACATAATACGGAGCTTTGGCAATGGTAATCTCATCATTTCTCTTTAGTTTAAAGCCGCTTTGTCCATCAATAGTAAGCATTGATTCTGCTTGATTGATAATCTTTACACATACTGTTTTATCAGGGGGTAAGACTATAGGTCGGGCATCAAGGGTATGCGGACAAATAGGTGTAAGAATAATTACCTCAATTTCCGGATAAACAATTGGACCTCCTGCTGATAAAGAATAAGCTGTAGAACCTGTCGGAGATGAAAAGATTACTCCATCTGCTTTGTAGGTTGTAACATACTCTTTATCAACATAAATCTTTAAAGTATTCATTCTCGCTAAAGGACCTTTATTAATCACGACATCATTAAGGCCTAGAAATGTTTCAATTATTTCCTCATTTCTCTTGATTTTGGCTTCTAGCATCATTCTCTCTTCAAGCCAATACTTACCTTGAAAGAGTTTTTCCATGGCTTCTTCAATTTCACTAACCTCTACTTCTGTTAAAAAGCCTAATGTACCCATATTGATACCCAAAACCGGAACGCGAAAAGGCGCAACACATCTGGCAGCACGTAAAAAAGTGCCATCACCGCCTAAGGCAAGAACACATTGTACCTTTTGTCCCAATTCTGAGGTAATAAATTCAGGTTCAATCTCTAAATAAGACCCCTCTTCTTCTAAAACAAAGACCTTTATACCCCTTTGTCTAAACTTTTCAATTAATTTATTCCCCATTAAAATTGGTTGTTTCCGACGATAATTTAGAATTAAGCCAAGTGAATCAAACATTTTTGCCTCCATAATCTTTATTTTCTTAGATATTTAACAAACATCGCAGATTTGTCCACCTGTTATTTCTAATAAACGGGAAAAAGAAATGGGTATAGCGGAATTCGGTGTTCCCGCAGCGGCATAAACTACCGGAAACCTGTTCATACATATATCGAGAAAAATCGGGAGTTTTTTCAATAAAGCAAATGGACATACTCCACCGGGAGAATATCCGGTTAACTCTTCAACTTCTGTACTGGAAGCAAATTTTGGTTTGAAGCCTACTAATTGTTTTAGTTTCTTGGCATCAACCTTAACATCACCACAAGTTACCACTAAGACTGCCTGACCATTTTTTCCTGTAAAAACAAGGGACTTGGCAATTTGTCCGACTTCTACACCCAGTGCTTCAGCAGCTAATGCTGATGTTGAGGTGTCCTGTTCAAAAATGATAATTTCCGGTGGTGCAGGAATTTGTGCAAGATATTCCTTCACCCTTTCAAGAGGTGACATAATATATATCTCTCCTATTTATTATTTTTTATAAGATTTGATGTGCTTCGGCTACAACTCTCTTAATCATTTCTTTTAATTTTTCCTCTTCTATTATCTCATTTTGTGCTTGAGCTAAACAAGTTTCTTTTTGCAGCCAAAGTAAAAACTCAATATTTCCTTGCGGTCCTTTAATTGGTGAATAAGTTAATCCACAAACGGTATAATTCAAGTTAAGACACAGGTTAATTACATCTTGGATTACCTGTTTATGGATAGACTGCTCCCTAATCACCCCATTCTTCCCTACCTGCTCTCTTCCCGCTTCAAATTGAGGCTTTATCAATGCCACAATTGAACCCTCTTCCTTTAATAATGTGTATAGCGGAGGCAGAATTTTTCGAAGGGAGATGAAAGAAACATCAATCGTAATAATATCAACTGCTTCGAAAATATCTTCGGAAGTTAAATAGCGTGCATTTTTTCTTTCCATAACCTTAACCCGCGAATCTTGGCGTAATGACCAGGCTAGTTGCCCATAGCCTACATCAACGGCATAAACCTTAACTGCCCCGTTTTTCAAAGCGCAATCAGTAAAACCGCCAGTAGATGCCCCTATATCCAGCATTATTTTATCTTTTAATTCAAGATGGAATTCCTGTATAGCCTTCTCCAGCTTGAAACCGCCTCTGCTCACATAGGGCAAGGATTCTCCTTTAATTTCTAAAATCACATTTTCATTGAAACCGGTACCAGGCTTATCTACTTTTTCCCCGTTAACATAAACCTGCCCGGCCATAATCAAAGCCTTACCTTTTTCGCGGCTGGAAACCAGATCTTTATTTACAAGTAGTTGATCAAGTCGAAATTTTTCCATAAACTTAAGCCTCCGAACGGTACAGTATCTTTTCGCCTTCATTTAAAAAAGGATATCTTGGGTCCTTTTCGTATTTTTTGTTTCCCCGAAAAATGCTCCATAATTCTTTCAGCCATTACTTCAGGAGTAAGCCCTGCTTTTTCCCGTAAGAGACCTTGCGAACCATGTGTGATAAATTCATCGGGCAGACCTAGCATCAGTAGATTATTGTTCTCCATCCTCTTGGTGCAAAGAAATTCCAAAACACCACTACCAAAGCCACCCGCAAGAACATTTTCCTCAATAGTCACAAGATATTTATGTTCTGGCACCAGCTCCATCAGAAGTGTTTCATCAAGAGGTTTGACAAAACGGGCATTAACAACCGTAGCAGAAAAACCATGATCATGTAAAATTTCTCGTGTGATCAAGGCCGGATATACCATCGAACCAACTGCTAAGATTAAAAAATCCACCCCTTCTGTGAGTACATCAGCTTTTCCCCAAGCTAGCTCCTGATACGTAGAAGTCAAAGAAACTCCCAGGGCTTTACCGCGCGGATAACGTATTGCAGTCGGTCCATCATAATGAATCGCCGTATATAACATCTGTCGAAGCTCCTCTTCATCTGCCGGAGCTAAAATGGACATCCCGGGTATATGGCGCAGATATGAATAATCAAAAACACCATGATGCGTAGGACCATCCTCTCCTACTAACCCGGCTCGATCAATAGCAAAGGTAACAGGGGCTTTTTGCAAGCAAACATCATGCAGAATCTGATCATATGCTCTTTGCAAAAAAGAGGAGTAAATTGCCACAACAGGACGAAGTCCTTTTATGGCCATTGCCGCTGCCATCGTAACTGCATTCTGTTCACCAATACCCACGTCTACAAATCTCTGCGGATACTTTTCCGCAAACTTCTTCAATCCGGTACCTTCCGACATTGCCGCAGTTATAGCGACAATACGTTCATCTTGAGCAGCTAAGTCAATCATTGTATCTGCAAAAACATTGGTGTAAGTGGGTGGTCCGGGGGTTTTGATAATATTGCCCGTGTCTAAATCAAAACTTCCTACACCATGAAAAACATCAGGCTTCTTTACTGCAGGTTCATAACCTTTACCTTTTTGGGTCAAAACATGAAGCAAAACAGGTCCCTTTAAGCCTTGTGCTTGCTTTAAAACAACAAGCAAGTTGGGAATATCATGCCCATCAATAGGACCTAAATAAGTGAATCCTAATTCTTCAAAAAGTATACCCGGAACGAGTAAATATTTTAAACTATCTTTGACTCTCTCTGCGGCTTTAGCTACTGAAGGGCCAATGGCCGGAACCTTGTTTAATAATAATTCCATATCTCTTTTTCTTTTCGTATAAAAAGGATCAGAACGTAATCTACTTAAATATGAAGACATGGCCCCTACATTACGGGCTATCGACATTTCATTATCATTTAAAACCACTAAGAGGTCTTTTTTGATGTTTCCTGCCTGATTTAAAGCTTCATAAGCTTCCCCACCGGTCATTGAACCATCACCAATTACGGCCACAACTTTATAATCCTCACCCAGCTTTTCGCGAGCTAAGGCAAAACCCAACGCAGCAGAAATAGAGGTACTGCTATGTCCGGTATTAAAAGCATCATGAATACTTTCCTCTCTTTTAGGAAAACCGGATAAACCACCATACTGCCTTAATCCAACAAATTGCGTTTTTCTGCCTGTGAGTATTTTATGAACATAGGATTGATGTCCTACATCCCAAATCAGGCGATCTTTTGACGTATCAAAAAGATAATGCAACGCGATAGTTAATTCCACAATACCTAAATTAGCCGCTAAATGTCCTCCTGTAACAGCAACGGTTTGTAAGAGAAAAGTGCGAATCTCCTCAGCTAGCTTGGTCAGGTCTGCTGTGGATAATTTTTTTAAGTCCTGAGGACTTTTGATTTCTTGTAAATATCCCATATATATACCTCTTTATATAAGTATAAAGTCTTATTTCTGAATAATTAAGATTGTCTTTCCGGCAAATATTTTAAAAGAAGCTCCAAGGGTTCTGTTAAACCGGGTAATTTCCTTAAAGCAATTTCCGCTTCTGCAATTGCTTCTCGCACAAATTGCTTTGATTTTTCCACACCAAAAAGAGCCGGATAGGTAAGCTTTTTATTCTTCGCATCACTACCGATAGGTTTCCCTAACTTTCGCTCGTCACCAAAAAGATCCAGTAAATCATCGGTTATTTGAAAGGCTAAACCAAACTTTTCCGCATAAATAGTCAAGCAGTTTAATTCTTCCTCATTAGCACCGGTCAAAAGAGCCCCTGCTCTCAAAGAAGCGCGAAACAAAGCACCAGTCTTATGCGTATGAATATAGACAAGCAGTTCCTGATCCAAAGGAAGCTCCGCAAGGTTTCTGCCCTCAGACGTTATATCTGCTACCTGTCCGCCAATCATACCTTCGGTTCCTGCAGCTGAGGCTATTTCTCTGACAACCTGCCAAACAGCCTTATTCTCCTGATGTTCTTCCCCATAGCGGGTTAATATCTCAAAAGCAGATGTTAAGAGCGCATCTCCGGCTAATATCGCTATTCCTTCACCAAATACTTTATGGTTAGTTAACTTTCCCCGGCGATAATCATCATTATCCATCGCCGGTAAATCATCGTGAATCAAGGAATAGGTATGGAGCATTTCTAAGGCACAGGCTACAGGAAGTATAGGTTGATAAGCTTTTCCCATGGCTTCTGCAGCAGCCAAACAGAGGATTGGTCTTAACCTCTTGCCCCCCGCAAAAATACTATAGTGCATGGCCTGATGAATCTTTTCTGGAAAAAGCTCTGTCTTAGGTAAGGTAACTAAAAGTGCCTCATCAACTACCGCAGCCCGTTTCTCTAAATACTGCTTTAATTGCATCCTAATCAGCTCCGTTTTCTTCTTTGGAATCAATTAAATCAACTAGTTCTCCTTCTTGTAAGACTTGCACTCTCTTGGCAGCGCGGTCAAGAGCACTTTGGCATTTCTTAATTAAAGCTATCCCTTCTTCAAAACTGGCTAATCCCTCTTCCAGCCCGATTTCACCTTTTTCCAAACGAGTTATGATTTCTTCTAATCTCTTAATACTTGCTTCATAATTATCTCCCTTAGCCATGGGCCTTTTCCTCCTTCTCCAGTACTTCACACTTTAAAGAACCGGAATATAATTGAATCTCAATTTTTTCCTGCAAGTTAACCTGCTTAATATCTTTCAGGATAACTCCTTCATCATTTTTACAAACACTATATCCTCTAGCTAAAGTAGCCAATGGACTGAGGGAATCTAATTTACCAGCGATTAAGGAAAGGCTTTGTTGTTTGTTTTTCAGGATATTCTCTGTACAAATACTCAGACCTTCCTCCTTTTTGCTTAATTCTTCTCGATATTTATCCAGCCAGCGTTCAGGTCGTTTTAAAATACTCATTTCTGCAAAATAGGATACTCTCATTTTTTCTTTCTCTATACGGGAATTAAGGAGATGATAGAGTCTGTTTTTCTGTTTTAGCAGCATTTCTACCAGCTCGGTTTTTACCGGCACAACCAATTCTCCAGCCATAGACGGAGTTGCCGCCCGAACATCCGCTACTAAGTCTGTAACCGTAAAATCAATTTCATGACCAATCGCCGAGACTACTGGCTTAGTAGAATTATAAACCGCCTCAGCTACGATTTCTGAATTAAAGACAAATAAATCCTCGCTTGAACCTCCACCTCTAGCTACAATGATTACATCAAGGTCTTCCCGTTTATCAAGTGTTCTAATGCCATCCGCCACAGTTTCTGCGGCTTTTTCTCCCTGTACAAGAGTTGGATAGAGAATAATCGGCATGCCCGGATATCGTCTGTTGATTACTCTGCTAATATCTCTGATGGCAGCTCCTACAGGTGAACTGACTACCCCTACACCAAAGGGTAGTTGGGGCAGTGTTTTTTTTCTTTCCGGCGCAAAATAGCCCTTTTTTTGCAGTTTTTCTTTCAATTCTGCCAGCGCAATACTTTGCAAACCTTCCCCAGCTGGGACAATTTCTTCCACATAAAATTGCAAGGAAGTTTCCTTAGGATAAAGCGAGATATAACCTCGCACTAAACAATCTAAGCCGTCCCGAGGCATAAACTTTAATTTCATGGCTCGGCTCTTAAACATTACCGCACGAATGTTGCTTTGCTGGTCTTTTAAGGAAAAATAAAAATGCCCTGAATTGTGATGCTTAAAATTGGTAATCTCCCCTCTTACCCAGATACCGGATAAAACAGGATGATTATCCATAATTCCTTTAATGAATACGCTTAATTCACCGACAGAATATATTTTCTTGTTCATAGGTAGCCTCCAAAGTATTTTCGAGAAGCATGGTAATTGTCATCGGCCCAACGCCTCCCGGAACAGGGGTAATCCACCCTGCAACTTCAACTGCGGTTACAAAATCAACATCTCCGGTTAATTTCCCATTAGGAAGCCGATTAATTCCTACATCAAGTACTAAGGCTCCTGGTTTAACCATCTCACCACTAATAAAATGTGGCTTGCCAACTGCCACAACAAGTATATCTGCCTTCCTGGTGATCTCTGCTAAATTTTGGGTCTGGGAATGACACATTGTCACTGTAGCATTTTGGTTTAACAATAAAGTAAAGATCGGCTTTCCTACTAAATCGCTACGCCCTATCACCACGGCATTTTTGCCCTTGATTACATAACCGGTACTTTCTATCAGTTTCAAACAACCGTAAGGAGTACAAGGAATCAAAGCCGGAGTGCCTTTCAGAAGTTTCCCCATGTTTTGAGGATGTAAGCCATCCACATCCTTGGCGGGATCAATGGCGGCGATAATCAACCCAGTATTAATCTGACGAGGCAAGGGAA
>Ga0265294_10008583_pt1 | contig 11895 bp, 10 predicted proteins | sample MunlanPumphouse3_FD_192504 | JGI IMG/M metagenome (GOLD analysis project Ga0265294, IMG submission 192504) | Groundwater microbial communities from a municipal landfill in Southern Ontario, Canada - Pumphouse #3 | ecosystem: Environmental > Aquatic > Deep subsurface > Groundwater | place... | reverse complement strand
CCTTCTCCGGCGATACGTAGAGGATCTGGATCTGGCTCTCTTTGAGCTCCGAGAGGACCCGGCGTGTCGTTGCGTAGGAGCCGGATGAGTTTAACGCTTCGGCACCGATCCCGCGGGCTTGCAGGTCGTCTACCTGATCCTTCATCAGGGCGATGAGGGGCGATATCACGAGCGTAATGCCGTCGCTGATGAGCGCGGGGATCTGGTAGCAGAGCGACTTGCCCCCTCCTGTCGCAAGTACCGCGAGGACGTCGCGTCCGGCGAGGATGTCCCGGATGATCTCCCGCTGGTAAGGTTTAAACGCCGTATGCCCAAAGTAACGTTGCAGGATGAGGTGCATGCGGTCCATTACTATACGTAGGTGCTCAGGCGGCATAGTCTCTTCGACCCCGAAAAACCTGTAGATTAAGGCCGGATCGGGCAGGATCCCCTCACCCGGAGACCTCATCCCAGAAGCCGGTGACGGCGGAGAAGATCCGCTCCCGGAGATCGGTGATCCGTGCCTCGTCGACCGGATGACCTTCGGTCTCGTAGAGGCCGCGGTTGATCTCGACCTGGACCCAGGGAACCCGGGTCCGCCTGTAGTGCGCCACCGTTATGAACCCACCCCTGAAGGGGTCGTTCATAGCAACCCGGCCCTCACCGTCGAACTCCGCCTGGAGCGACCGGGCGAGTGCCTGGAGCCACTCCGGCGGGCAGGTCACGAGCCCGCCTTTCTTTATCGGCTTCCCCTGCCGGTCCCCCCGGTTGCTCAGGCAGAAGAGAGGGCGTGGGCGCCCGGCATCCAGCCTGACCGGGGGGGCCCTCGGAAGCATACTGTGGCAGTCGAAGGCGATCTCGATAGAAGAGGCATCGAGGGCCCCGGCCAGCCGATTGTGGAACGGGTAGTAGTAGTCCTGCAGGAGGGTTCCTATCAACTCCCTGCCGGGCACCCGGCCCTTCCGGTACACCGGGGTCCCATCCTGCGTGATGACCTTGACCACGCCGTCCTGGGCCCGTGGCGGGTACTCGTAGGGAGGCCGGTTGGTATCGACGAAGATCCGGGAGATGTCGAAGTCGATCAGCGCCTCCGCTGTATCCTCGAACCCGTAGAGGAGGCGGGTATAGGGATCGCTGTTGAAGACGATCTCCTTCCTTGAGAGGTTAACGAGACCGCGGACCTCGGGGGGGACAGAGACGCCGCTGTGGGGAACGGAGAAGAGGAACGGATACCGGCCGCTCAACCTCTCTTCCCCCCGCCGGGGCATTTTCGGGGACTGGTGCTCATGCTGCTTCTAACCGCAGTCGTATGGGGACACCCGATACAAAAGTGCATTGGTCGATGGATACCCCGGCAAAACCTGTCGCCTGACCCGGGCTGCCCGGCTATCCGGCCGGGAGACGGAGGGATGAGCGGCAGGATCCAGGCAGGCATGCATTTCAAGGCAGAGCGCCTCTTTACCAGGAGGAGGACAGGCCCCGAACGGTGAGGGATATGGGAAGGGAAGAGTGGTCGTCAACGCTGGGCTTCATTCTTGCAAGCATCGGGTCGGCCGTAGGGATAGGAAACATATGGCGGTTTCCCTACATTGTGGGCGCCAACGGAGGCGGTGCGTTCCTTGTCCCATACCTGGTCTCCGTCCTTCTCTTCGGACTCCCCCTGATGATGCTGGAATTTGCCATCGGCCGCTCCACAGGGATGTCGGTCGTCTCCGCCTTTCAGTCTCTACGGCAGCGGTTTTCCGCCGCGGGTCTTGCCATCGTCGTCATCGTCAGCCTTATCCTCAGTTACTACCTCGTGATCACGAGCTGGGTGCTCGCGTATGCTCTCTTCTTTGCTCTCAACCGGCCGGTTGACTTTGGTGCGTTCACAGGCTCCTATCTCCCGCTCATCTTCTTCCTCCTCTCCGGGCTGGCCGTCTTTTTGACGGTGCGATCCGGGGTCAGGGAGGGGATCGAGAAGATCGCCCGGTATCTCATCCCGGCCCTCGTCGTTATCCTCCTCTTCCTCGTGGCCTTCTCGCTCACAGAGCCCGGGGCGCTCGAAGGAGTCAGGTTCTACCTCTCCCCGGACTACTCGAAGCTTGCCGACCCGGCCGTCTGGACCGCGGCGTTCGGGCAGGCCTTCTTCTCGCTCTCGGTGGGCATGGGCGTTATGCTCACCTATGGAAGTTACCTGAAGAGAGGAGACCTCTTCCGGAGCGCCTCCATCATCGTCGTCGCCGATATGCTGATTGCAATCCTTGCCGGACTCATGATCTTCCCCCTGGTCTTCACCGCGGGAGTCGACCCCGCAGCCGGGGTGAACCTCGCGTTCGTCACCCTGCCCTCCGTCTTTGTGGAGATGCAGTTCGGTATGGTGCTCGGGGCGCTCTTCTTCCTGATGCTCTTTGCTGCAGCGCTCACCTCTGCGGTATCGATGCTCGAGGTCCCGGTGGCAACGTTGATGGACTCATACGGCTATCAGAGGAAGCGTGCGACACTCCTCGTCTTTGCCGCAGTCATGCTCCTCGGGTTTCCGTCCGCCCTCAGTTACACCGCCCTGAAACTTGAGATCTTCGGGACTCCATTCCTTGACCTGAGTGATTATGCGTTCGGGACGATCGGCCTCATCGTCGCAGGGCTGATCTTGAGCATCGTCGGGGGGTGGTATATGGACCGCACCCGGATCTACACGGAGATCGGCGGGTGCGGATGGCAGCAGAGGGTCTATATGGTGCTCATCCGCTACTGCGTTCCAATAATCCTGCTGATCACACTGCTTGGCAGTCTCTTCCAGGTTACGGGATGAGGAGAAACTGAGACCGGCCCCAGAATGCCGCCGACCCGTTTGGGCAGCATCCCCGGCAGGATGCGGCCCCGCTCTGCGGTGGAAACCTCCGGTACTTCCGCCTATTCACGGAGCCGGTCTCCCTGAACACAGGAGAAGGACTATATCTGCGGCACCTGCTCCTCTGCCCGCCTGTTCTTCTCCTGTGCTTGAAGAACGTCAAGGACATCCTGCATATCGGGCACTGTCGTCGCCTGATACTCCCTCGCGAAGATGATGTGCCGGAACTCGTCGATGACGATGTTGGCCCGCCGGGAATAGCCTTTTGCGCTGTCGAAGACGCTGTACATCTGCGCCACGCCACCGTGAGGCCAGAAGTCCGCAAGGAGCCGGGTCTTTTTAATGCCGAGGCTCTCCCCCCACGCCCGTTTGCAGGGGACGGAGTCCACGCTGATGCCGAGAGCAACGGCATCGAGAGCGTCGAACGCCTCCCGGTTCGTCTCCAGCGCCCTCATCTGTCTGCTACAGATGCTGGTCCAGGCCAGCGGGTGGAATGAGAGGATAATCCGCTTCCCCGGGAAACCTGATAACCTGGTCTCGTTCCCGTTCTGGTCCAGCACCGAGAAGTCTGGAGCCTGTTCACCTACCGCGACCATCGTACATCACCGGGCGAAACTCCGGCCTCGACGATGATAAACATTTCTCACGAAAACCCTCGCCGTAGGGAGCAAGGACGGGGGCCGCCGTCCCGTCCTCTGAAGGCCACAGGCGGTTTCGGCACGCACCGGTCCCATCGGCTCCCTGACCTGGATCACCAGATGGACCCATCAGGGCCATTCTCAGCTCCCGATGAGCGCATCTCCCGGCGGGGTCGGTTCGACGGATCCGCATCGGCAGGCGCGAACAGCAGGGCAGTCTCGCCCGGTTCACCCGTGCAGTTCCCGGTGGGGGAACCCCTGTCCCCCGGGGGGCCTGGGGTGCTTCCCGGGAGGAACTCCTCTGGAGTGCGCCCCCCGGTGTCGATACGCATAAGTGAGAGTTCGGTAAAAGTATGCTAAACCCTTTGCCGGGGAGAGCCGTGAGATGCCTGTCGCCACCAACATCCTGATTGTCATCCTGCTGATACTTGCAAACGGCTTCTTCTCGATGGCTGAGTTTGCGCTCATCTCTGCAAGGTCGATACGCCTGCAGAAGAGAGCAGCGGTCGGCGACGCCGGGGCGGCTGCTGCTCTCGAACTTGCCGGAGATCCGACACAGTTCCTCTCCACAGTCCAGATCGGTATCACCGTCGTCGGGATCCTGGCCGGAGCCTTCGGCGGGGCGACGCTCGCGGGGCCTCTCGCAGATGTATTCGCCGGTATCCCCCTGGTTGCTCCGTACAGCGGCCCGCTTGCGGTCGTAACCGTAGTCGCCGCCATTACCTACCTGACGCTCGTGATCGGCGAACTGGTGCCGAAGCGGTTGGCCATGAGTAACGCCGAACGGGTCGCATCCCTGGTTGCACGCCCGATGCGGCTCCTCTCCAGGGCCGCCGCACCGCTTGTCCGGCTGCTCGCCGCGTCAACCGAGGCGGTACTCATGGTGTTCGGGGTGCGGCAACCTTCGGGGCCTGAGGTCACGGAAGAGGATATCAGGGTCCTCATTGGGCAGGCCACGCGGGCCGGCATCTTTCAGGAGGCGGAGCAGGATATGGTGGAGAGCGTCTTCCGCCTCGGCGACCGACGCGTCAGCGTGCTGATGACCCCGCGGCCCGACGTCGTGGCCGTAGATGTGGAGGACCCCCTTGAGGAGAACTGGCGGAAGATGGTGGAGTCGAGGCACGTTTACTTCCCGGTCTACCGCGAGCACCTGGACAACCTGCTTGGCATCGTCTCCGTCCGCAACCTCTGGGCCCGTATGATCTCGGGCGAACCCCCCGACCTCGCAACGGCTATCGAGCCCGCCCACTTCGTGCCCGAGAGCGTCCAGGCACTGGCGGTCCTCGATGAGTTCAAGACCTCCGGAGCGCGAATCGCCCTTGTCACCGACGAGTACGGGAGCATCCAGGGACTGGTCACAGTACACGATATTATGGAGGCGATCGTCGGCGGCATCCCGTCGGCTGCGCACCCGCCAGAGGGACCGGCAGTTCGCCGTGAAGACGGATCATGGCTTCTCGATGGAATGCTCCCGATCGATGAGTTTCATGACCTCCTCAACGTGGATACCCTTCCCGGAGAGGAGCGCGGGTATTACCAGACGCTCGGCGGGTTTGTTATGATGTATCTCGAGCGGACACCCGAGGCCGGAGACCTGTTCACCTGGAAGGATCTCCGGTTCGAAGTTCTCGATATGGACGGCCACCGGGTCGATAAGGTGCTCGTCACGCCGGTGGCTGCCGGAGGGGAGAAAAAAGAGTGACCCCTACCGGATCTCGACGAGACTGACGGTGAACGTGAGATCCTCGCCCGCAAGGCGATGGTTCGCGTCGATGGTGACCGCGCCGGGCGATACGCCGGTGACTCTCCCGGGCAGCATCTGCCCGCTCGCGAGGGTTATCCCAACCTGATCTCCGGCGGTCAGGTTCTCTCCGCCGGGGATATCGGCCGGGTCGGCGACGAAGACGAGATCCTCCCGATGCGGCCCGTATGCCTGGTCGGCCGGGACGTGGACGGTCTTTGCCTCTCCTGCCCGCATCCCCACGACGCCTGCCTCAAACCCGGGGACCACCCTGCCGCTGCCGACGGTGAACCCGAGCGGCTCACCCCCGGTGGAACTGTCAAAGACCGTCCCGTTCTCGAAGGTGCCGGTGTAGTGGACCTTCACCGTATCTCCGGGCTTCACCTGCGCTTGCCCGGCATCGCCTGCAATGCAGCCTGAACTGAAGGCGAGGACGCCCACGATCAGCAGCAGGATGCCGTGCAGATGCCTATCCCTCATAACTCTCCCTCGCTCTCGAGTGCCTTCCCGAAGCATTCCACCGCTTCCGCAAACCTGCCCTGCCGGTCAAGCGCTCTCCCCTTCAGGTACCATGCCCGAGCATGGCGGGGGTCCGCCTCCAGAACCCTCTCAAAGCAGGCGACTGCTGGATCGTATTTGCCCAGGTGGCCGAGGGCAATCCCCTTGCAGAGCCAGGCATGGGCGTCCCCGTCACACAGACCGATCGCCGCATCAAACGCATTGACGGCGTCGGCATGCCGTCCGAGCGTATCCATAAGCACCCCCGTAGCGTTCCAGACGGCCGCGTTCTCCGGGTCGACTGAGAGCGCCTTCTCGTAACTCGCGAGAGCGTCGTCGTACCTGCCCGCCTTCTCGAGCACCGTCCCCCGCATGAAGAGGACGGCAGGGTTCTCGGCCTGAAGGACAATGATCTTGTCTATCGGCTTGACCGCCTCCCCGTAACGACCGAGATGGATGAGGGCCGATGCTCGGGCATGCAGGGTCTCGATGTTTGTCGGTTCCCGGTCCAGCACCTGCGTGTAGGCGGCGAGGGCATCCTCGTATCTGCCGGCCTTCTCGTGCGCCTCCCCGAGTCTCCGCAGGGTGAGGGTGTCTGCCGGGTCGGCCCTGATCACCTTCTCGAAGCATTCCACCACGTCGGCGTAACGCCCGAGCCACATGAAGATCTCACCCCGCCGCTGCCAGGCAGCCCGGTTCTCCGGGCTGGCCTCGATGATGCCGTTGGAACACTCCAGCGCCTCTTCATACCGTCCCATATGCACAAGAGCGCTCTCGAGGGTGTACCATGCCTCGGTGTCACGCTCATCGCCCTTGAGCACCAGCGCGTACTGCCGGATTGCGTCGCCAAACTTCCCGCCCCGCTCGAGTGCCATGCCGAACGCCATTCTCGCATCCCGATCGTCGGGGGAGTTCTTCAGATAGGACTCATACGCTTCGCCCGCCTCTTTGTGCCTGCCGACGGCTTCCAGCATATCCGCCCGGATCTTTATGACCGCCGCATTCGAGGCATCGGAGGCGAGCACCCGGTCGCAGCATGCAATCGCCTCCTGGTGCCTGCCGAGCTGTGCGAGCGCGGCGGCGAGCGCAAACCAGGCACCGGTATCTTCCGGCCGCCCGTCGGTCACTCTTGCATAACACTCCGCTGCACCCGCGTACTGCCCCATCCGCTCAAGGGCCCGGCCCCGGTTAAACCATGCAAAGAGGTCGCCCGGGTCGGCCGTGATGGCCTGCCCGAACAGTTCGGCAGCCTCCTCATACTGCCCGAGCGTGGCGAGGACGACTCCGAGGTTCACCAGGTATCCCCCGGCGTCCGGGTCTGCTGCAAGGAGGGCTTCGTAGCAGTCTGCCGCCGTAGCGTAGCGCCCGAGGTCCTCGAGGATCCGTGCCTTCCGGGCAAGTATCCCGATATCTCGGGGATTTGCCTCCGCCACCCGGTCGATGGACTCGAGCGCCTCCGCATACCGCCCGAGGCGTTCGAGCGCCGTGCTCCGACCGAGCCGGGCGACCCGGTCAGCCGGGTCTCCCCGAAGTGCCTGGTCATAGCAGGTGAGCGCCTTCCCGTACTCGCCAAGGTGCATGAGTGCGTCTCCTCTGCACCTCTCCGCTGCCGTATCTCCGGGGTTGATATCGAGGAGGGCACCGAACGTCTCCGCTGCCTCCGCATACCGGGAGAGGTGCATCAGGGCATCTCCCTTCCTATGCAGGAGATGGAGTCCGTCTCCACCGGCGTCCCGAATCCGGTCAAGAGACGCCAATGCGTCGCCGTACCTGCCGAGGTTCATGAGGGCGTCCGCCTTCATCGAACGAGCGACAGCGTTATGCGGCTCTTTCTCAAGAACCACGTCCAGGCAGCGGTTTGCCTCGTCATACCTGCCAAGGTGGATGAGTGCGGTGCCACTCTGCAGCCGGACGGGGATGTCCCCGGGGTCGCCCTCGAGGATGTGCTCGAAGTTCTCCTGCGCCTCCGCGTACCTCCCCAGGTGGAGCAACGCAACTCCCCGGCAGTTCAGGACGATATCATTCTGGGCATCGAACTTCAAGGTTTTCGGCTTCCGGGGATTTCCTGCCTCTTCTCGCTCGAAGAGCGCAAGGTCAGTGCTGCTCCCGATCCACTTCATCCCGGTCATCGCCCGGTTCTCAAGCACACGGTCGAACGACCGGATCGCCTCGGTGTACTGGCCGAGGTGGAAGAGCGCCATGCCGCGGGCGTACCATACGTGGACCTGACTCTGGTCGTGCTTCAGGATATGATCGAAGTTCTTGACCGCCCGGTCGTAGCGGCCGAGCGTATCGGAGACCAGGCCCATGGAATAGCGCACCGGTATATGGTCCGGGTCTGCAAGGGCGACCTTATCGAAGCAGTCCATCGCCTCCGCATATCTTCCCGCCCGGAGGAGGAGCGAGCCGCGGTGGTACAGGACAGGGATGTTCCCCGGATCGGCGGCTGCGATATCCCCGTAACAGCCGGCGGCGTCCAGGAACCGGCCGAGGTGCTCGAATGCCCGGGCCTTGCCGTAGAGTGCGTTGAGGTTGCGGGGTTCTGTGTTAAGCACCAGGCCAAACGACTCGACGGCTCCGGGGTAATCTCCCTTATACAGGAGGGCGGCCCCAATTCTCGCAAGCGCATCGGTGTTGCCGGGGTTGACCCGGTGGATCCGCTCAAAGCAGGCTGCCGCTTCCTGGAAGTCACCGGTTCGCTCGAGCATTCTCCCGAGTCTCTCCCGCAGGACAATATTCTCCGGATCTCCGTCCAGCGCTCGTGCGTAGGCGGCCCCCGCGTCGGCATACCGGCTGAGCCGTTCAAGCATCTCTCCCTGCCAGTACGCGGCGTTCGTATCCGCGGGGTTTACTTCAACGATCCTCTCGAAGCACCCGGCAGCCTCCTCATAACCGCCGGTCCGGGCGAGGGTGTGCCCCAGTTTTCGCAGTATCTCGGCATCGTCGGGAGAAGACTCAAGAGCCTTCCTGAGCCACTCTGCGGCTTCGCCGTCCCTGCCGAGACAGGTGAGCGCCTGGCCCATGGAGAGTCGGATCGGGCCGTTTTCAGGGTCAATCTTGAGCGCCTTCTCGAAACTCTTCACCGCCTCACTGTAGTTCCCGGCCTCAAATTGAGAGGTTCCCTGCTTTATCAAGGGGTTCGCATTCTTCCCCTGCCCAAGAATATTACTGAAGAAATCCATCCGCCACCATCTGCCGCAAACTTGTATAATATGTGAGTGTTCAACGCTTACACTCTCTGTGGATAATACCCTTCCCGCGGGTAGTCGTTCTGTCTCCTAAGGTTGGTGCGTTCGTCACTATTTGAGAAGACCGGTTTGTCTGCACAGTCAGGTTTGCTCCACTGGACGAAGAGCGCCGATAGTGCGGGCAGTGACCAACCGAAGACAAAAATCCCGGAACGGAGGCCGGTTGGACCGCCCTCCCCCTTCAGATATCCAGGATAGGATTGAACTGCGCCTTGCCGACTGGCCCGTAGAAACTCGTAATCTTCGGGTCCATCCCGCAGACCGGGCAGGTATAATCCTCCGGCAGGTCTTCGAATGCAGTGCCTTTCGGGTAGCCGCGGAGCGGTTCGCCGCGTTTTTTGTCATACACGTAGCCGCAGATCTTGCAGACGTACTTCGTCGGCTCCCAGGGCTCAAACCCCCACGCCCCGATCTGCCCTTTTCCGGTCGCACCGCAGACAGGGCATACATAGTCCTCCGGCAGGTCTTCAAACGCGGTACCTGCTGCGATGCCGCGGTGGGGCTCGCCCCGCAGCGGGGAGTAGACGTAGTTGCAGTACTTGCACCGGTATCGTTTCACTTTCTCCATGCGGATCACACTCACCCAGGGATGACTAACCCTGTACGAACATGGTGGAAGTGTTGAGAAGTGGTTCCATCAGATAAGGTTTCGCGTGATCCGGGACTCCCAGCACCAGGAGGGTCCTGTCATTTTGGGGGCGGATGTACGGGATGCCCTCTCCCGGCACGAAAGGGCGCTACTGCCGCCTGCCGCCCGTAACCACACGGGAGAGGAGCGATAACACGAGCATGAGGACGATCGCCATGCCCCAGACGACCAGGATCACTATGAGGCCGATCCACCCGGTCCTGGAACCGGGTGCCTGTGCTCTCCAGGTGAACCCCGGTGTCCATGCCGTCTGTCCTTCCGCTCCGGCCGCCCGGGGCCGGAACGGGCCATGCGGCCCGGGGCCGGCACCTCCCTGCTGGAGAGCGAGGTCGTAGCGCGCCCGGGCCTCCGGGTCGATCAGCGTCTCGTATGCCTGCTGGATAGCGATGAACCGCTCGCCTGCATCCGGATCAGGGTTGACGTCCGGATGGTACTGTTTAGCGAGATTCCGGTAAGCGGCCCGGATCTCTTCAGGGGTCGCGTTGGGGGCGACGCCCAGGATATCGTAGCAGGTCTGCACAGGGGGCATCACGCGGTTTCATCATATGATACCTCGCCCGTATCCCCGTTCACCGTCACCCGGGTGCCGGGGGCGAGGCTGGAGAACTCCGGCGGGAGGCGGTCGACCATCGGGATCTCAGCGATGATCGCCCCGACCGCTATGATCGGTTCGGTCTCGGTATTGATGATCGCCGCAGGGGCTCGATCGTTCCGCTTCAGCGCGTAGATGACGTAAGAACCGACCGTCGACCCTTTCCCATACGGGAAGGCGAGAACGCGTCCGGCTATGGATTGCCCCTCAAGCGGGTGTCCCTTCTCCACAATGATACCGGTCTCGGGGTTGACGCCCGAGAGGAACGATATGGGTTCAGACGATACGAGGAGCTCTCCGTTTCCTATACCGCGGGATATGCCTCTGCCTTGCATGATCACTGCCACCACACTATAATGAGGTTGGAGATCCAACTATATGAGTGACATGGACGAAACCATTGGCAGCAATCCTGGCAGCGAGCACGACATGCTCACCCTCCAGATTCAGGACCTGAAGGCGCAGATCCTGGATTACAAACTAAAAAATGAGTTGCTTGAAAAGGAGGTCCTGCAACTCAGAAAAGAGAACGGTCAGCTGAAAAGGGTGCCGCTGTTTGTTGCCGCTGTGGTCGATGTGCTGGAGAACGGCGAGGTCTATCTCCGGCAGCAGGGCAACAACCAGGAGTACGTCACCACGGTCAGCGAGAAACTCCACCGCATCCTCAAGCCCGGAATGAAGGTGGCGGTGAACAACACACTCTCCGTCGTCAAGACGATCGCCAACACCTACGACTCGAGGGTCAGGGTCATGGAACTCGACGAACAGCCGAACGTCACGTTCGAGCAGGTCGGCGGCCTGAAAGACGAGATTGAGGAGGTCAGGGAAGCGGTCGAGTACCCGCTCACGAAACCTGAGATCTACGCGCGCGTGGGCGTCGAGCCTCCGAAAGGCATCCTCCTCTACGGGCCGCCAGGCACGGGAAAGACCCTGATCGCAAAGGCTGTTGCCCGCCAGTCCAAGGCCCGGTTCATCAGGATGTCCGGGAGTGAACTTGTCCACAAGTACATCGGGGAGGGCGCGCAACTCGTGCGGGAGCTCTTCGTCCTCGCCCGGGAACGCGCTCCGGCAATCGTCTTCATCGACGAGATCGATGCGATCGGAAGCATGCGCACCAACGACGGGACCTCCGGCAGCGCCGAGGTCCAGCGGACGCTGATGCAACTCCTCGCGGAGATGGACGGATTCGGGAACCGCGGCAACGTCCGGATCATGGCGGCAACCAACCGGATCGATATGCTGGATCCGGCCCTCCTCCGTCCCGGCCGGTTCGACCGGATCATCGGGGTCCCGCTCCCCGACGCCGGAGCACGCCTCGAGATCCTGAAGATCCACACCGCGAAGATGTCCCTTTCCGGGAACGTGGACCTTGCCGAGCTTGCAGAACTCGCCGGGAACACCACCGGTGCGGAGCTGCAGGCGGTCTGCCGCGAGGCCGGCATGATGGCAATCCGGCGGGACGCCGTTGCCATCGACCGGGAGGACTTCCTCGCGGCGATCAAGAAGGTGAAGCGCGAAGTGGCGGCACCCGATAGCCGCATGTATACCTGATGGGGATTCCTCCATCCCCGGATTCAGGAAACCTTATCGATCTCTCCGGTCCATCAGATAGACGATGAACGTCCTCCTCATTCAGCCGGAGGGGGTTGACCTCTATGCCACCCTGCTCAAATCCGATACCAGCAGGGGAGCCCTTCGCTTTTATCAGCCTGACCGGCTC
>Ga0265294_10008580_pt1 | contig 11899 bp, 13 predicted proteins | sample MunlanPumphouse3_FD_192504 | JGI IMG/M metagenome (GOLD analysis project Ga0265294, IMG submission 192504) | Groundwater microbial communities from a municipal landfill in Southern Ontario, Canada - Pumphouse #3 | ecosystem: Environmental > Aquatic > Deep subsurface > Groundwater | place... | reverse complement strand
TTTCACTTCCTTTTGGAGAAAAAAATTACAAATCATATAATCAAAAATCAGAAGAAATTAGCATAGAATTAATTCAATAAAAAAAAATTCAAAAACAAAAAACTAAAAAATAACTTCCCTCATGTTTTAAAAGAAGGAAAGACATAAATCTAAAACATGCAAAAAGGACAAATAAGCATTGATTTATTATTCACCTTACTAGCAGTAGTATTAATTGCAATATCATTAAATAACCTAACCCAATACACTTACAAGACACACGATAATATTGGCATACAAACACAACTAGACTTAGAAAACGAAAGAATAACTAACTTAATAACCCAAACAAATATGATTGAGGACTTAAACTATAAAATAATTACTCAATTAAAAAAAATAAATTATTTGAATGAAGAAAATAAATCCGAAACAACTTACCCAACAGCCATAATACAAGAAAATAAATTAATCTTATCAATAGAAAAAGAAGGAAAAACAATCCAGTCAATTAAAACATTCTCAAAAAATGATAATACAAAAATAAATTTTTTAGAAGAAGAAATAAAAAAAATAGTGATAACACATGAATAAAGGACAAATATTTTCAATAGACTTACTATTTGCAATAGTACTAATAATTTTTGCAATAGGAGTACTAATAGGGAGTGCAGAAATAAATAATTATAACCAAAAACAACAAATAATTAAAAATAATTTAATCACCAAAACAATAATTGGCGCAGAAGTACTTACAAATTCAAGTGAATGGAATTGTGATTTAAACAACACCCACCCAGCATATTCAATTAATACTGATTTATTTAATTTAAATAATTTTACTTTAAACGAAATAAAAACAAAAGCAAATCTAATTGATTACAATATAAGAATAAGTCTTAATGATGAAATACTTTATGAGGATATTGAAGAAAATAAAGACGCAATAATTCACGAACTAGATATATTGTCATGCACAAATCAAACAACTTTTAATGAACTAAAAGAGTGTATTGATAAAAACGAGAATTGTCCAAATGAACTTATTAACAAAAAAATATTCAAATTAGAGGTGGCTAAATGAAAGGATTTGTCTTCAGTGCAGAAGCAGCACTCTCAATAGGATTAATTTTGCTAATAGCATCAACTCTTTGGATAACAACCCCTCAAGAAATTAACAAAAATCAAATAACAAATACAAGAATACACAACAAAGAGATGATGACATTATACTTTAGTGAAACAACTACCGACACAGAAACTCAAGGAAATACAAACCAAAAATGTATTCAATTATACTACTATGATTCAAACGAGTCCAAACTTTATCAAACACCAATAATTAAAGAAAAAACAATTTGTACAGGAGTGAATTAAATGAAGGGGTTTGCAGGAATACTTATCTTAATAATAATTTTAATCACAATAATAATCTTAATTAATTCTACTCACTCTCAAAGAAATGAAGATAATATAGATTTACTAATTCCAAAAATAAATAATTTTGTTTCAATCTTTAAAATAAATGCAAAAAACATGAGTTATGATTGCAACTGGAACATAAGTCAAATAAGTACTACAAATTGCTTGAATGACGGCTTATCCCAAATCAATTCAAACCTTAACAAAAATACACTTATTACATGCGAAACAATTAGTTTAAGCAAAATAGATGAAAATAATTATGAAATAAAATTATCTTGCTCAAACAAAATACCAACCCCTCTTCAAAAAGAAACTACCTTCACTTTTGAAAAAAAAATTTTACTAACCCGACCTCAAAACGAATAAAAAAGAGGTTTTTATTGCTTTGCAAAAACAATTTTTTGTTATGAATGCTAAAAAAAGAATCGCTGTAATTGATTATGATTCTTGCAATCCAAATAACTGTGGCAATTATCTTTGCCAAAAAGTGTGCCCTGTAAACAGAGCAGGAAAAGAATGCATAACTCACACTGATATTCAAAAACCAATAATTGCTGAAGAACTATGCATTGGGTGCGAGATTTGTCAAAACAAATGCCCTTACAATGCAATAAAAATAATTAACCTTTCATTTGAATTAAATGAACCAATACACTCATTTGGGAAAAATCAATTCAGGTTACACGGATTACCAACTCCAAAAGAAAAAGCAGTGCTTGGGTTTGTAGGAAGAAATGGAATAGGAAAAACTACAATAATAAAAATACTTTCAGGAAACATAATCCCTAATTTTAATGAAAAAGAAGCAAGCAAACAAAAAGTAATTGAATATTATAAAGGAAAAGAAGCTTTTGAATTTTTTAAAAAAGTTTATAATAATGGAATAAAAATTGCTACAAAACCGCAAAACATTGAACTAATAAAACCAAAAGGCACTGTTAGAGAAATATTATCAAAAGTTGATGAGAATAATAACCTAGAAAAAACCGCAAAAGCGCTTAATATCGAAGAAATACTTGATAGAGATTCAAGTAAATTATCAGGAGGCGAATTTCAAAAAGTAGCAATAGCAGCAACCGGACTAAAAAACGCTGATCTATATTTTTTTGACGAACCAAGTTCTTTCTTAGACATTAAAGAAAGATTAAGAGTAGCTGAATACATACAAAAACTCGCAGAAAAAACATCAGTAATAGTAGTAGAACACGATCTTGTATTACTAGATTATTTATCAGATTATGTTAATTTAATGTATGGAAAACCAAGAGTATATGGATTTGTTTCACAAATAAAAACGACTCGAGAAGGAATAAACACTTACCTTGAAGGTTACTCAAAGGATGAGAATTATAGATTTAGAGAATACAAAATTGATTTCTTTGGAAAAGAAAGAAGTGAAAAAAAAGAGAGAAAAGAAAAAATAATAACTTGGCCCATCATAGAAAAAAAATTAGGTGAATTTAATTTTACTGTAGAAGAAAACACAGTTAAGAAAAATGAAATAATTGGAGTAGTCGGACCAAACGGAATAGGAAAAACAACTTTCATGAGAATACTCGCAGGGGAAATAAAACCTGATAATACAGAATTAACCCAACAAGCAAAAATCTCTTACAAACCCCAATATATTTCATACACTGGAGAAAAAACAGTTCAAGAATTATTTGAAGGAATAAATTTATCTGAAATAAAACAAACTATACTAAAACCGCTAGAATTAGAAGATTTACTAGAAAAAAAAGCAAAAAACCTATCTGGCGGAGAACTACAAAGAGTATCAATCGCTCTTTGTTTAAGTAAAAAAGCTGATTTATATTTACTAGATGAACCAAGTGCTTATCTTGATGTTGAACAAAGACTTGCAGTAGGAAAAGCAATCAGAGGACACATGGATATAACTGATTGTTCAGCACTTATAATAGATCATGACTTAACTTTTATAGATTTTTTAAGCGATAAAATAATGGTTTTTAGTGGAGAACCAACTAAAAAAGGAACTGCTCAAGGACCATACTCAGTAAACGAAGGAATGAATAAATTATTAGAATACTTGAATATTACTATAAGAAGAGATAAAGACTCAAAAAGACCAAGAATAAATAAACTTGATTCAGTTCTTGATAAAGAACAAAAACAAGCAAAAAAATATTATGCTTAGGAAAAATAAATAAAACTCAGAGTCCAAAAATAGATATTCTAGATATTTGTGTTAAATCAGATTTTTTTATCTTTTTTGGATTAATAAACTTAAATGAAGAATGATCAACATCCAAAACAAGATCCTCACCCGAAAGATTACATGAATAAACTTTAAGAGAAACAACCTCCTTTTTTCCTTTAAAAATATTTTCAAAACGAAAAACACTCAAAAGATAAATTCCTTTACAAGAAAGAGAAGTCTCTTCAAAAATTTCTCTCTTAATAGCTTTAATAGAAGATTCACCTTCTTCTAATTTCCCACCAGGAAGTTGCCACTTATTAACCCAAACAGAATTCTTTTTAGATCTCTTTAATAACAAAATTTCTCCTTTATTATTATGAATCAAGGCTTCAACTATTTCAAAATTCTTTAATTTATCTTTATCTAAAAGAGAAGCCATGTACTAAAAATTAGAAATAAAGTTAATTTAAATATTCCTAATTACTTATACTCTTTATGAAAATCATTAAACTTGATAAAAAAGAAAACGAGATACAATGCATCCCTGAAACTGCTGATGATTTATGGCACTTAGAGAAAATAATTTCAAACAAAGATATTATATTTGGTTTTGTAGATAGGAAAATAAAACCAAAAAACGAGGGCGAAAAAACACAACGAATAAAACTATTTGTGGAATTAGAAGTCGAAAATTTACGTTTTGAGGAATACTCTAACGAATTAAGAGTAAATGGAATAATATTAGGAGGAAAACCTGAAGAGTATATTGACCTAAAAAGCCACCAAAACCTTGAAATTAGGTGTGGAGAAAAAATAAGGATAAAAAAAGAGAGTATAAAACAATGGCAGATTGACAGACTGAAAAAAGCCCAACAATCAAGCGCAAGCAATGCACTACTTTGTGTATTACTTGATGATGAAGAAGCAGAACTCGCTTTCATTAACTCTTACAACATTTCAAAAAAAGCAGTTATAAAAGAAAAAATAAAAGGCAAAAGATACTCTCAAGAAAAAAGCACTTACTTTGATGAAATCTTGGGAAAAATAACTCTTCTTCACCCAAAAAAAATAATTCTCGCAGGACCTGGATTTACAAAAGACAATTTAAAAAAATTCATTGAAGACAAAAAAATTAAAGGAATGATAAATGTTCTCACAGAAAACACTAACTCAATATCTACCACAGGATTTAACGAACTAATGAACGAAGGAAAAATAGACAAAGTTGAAAAAAATTTACAAATAATTAAAGAATCAAAAATAATTGAAGAATTTATGAATCTTGTTACAAAAGGAAAAGGAGAATATGGGATTGAAAAAATAAAAGAAGCTCTTTTTCAAGGCGCAGTTGAAAAATTAATTATTTCAGAAACATACTTAATTCAAAACAGAGACAAAACCGAAGAAATAATGAATAATGCTGAAAAAATAGGGAGCTTAATAGAAATAATATCCTCAAAAAATCCGCAAGAAAAAATAATTTGGGGATTTGGAGGAATTGTTGCAACTTTAAGATATAAATTAGAGTAACAAAATTTGTTTAATCAATTCTAAACTTTAGCCACTCAACCTTTTTATTTTCCACTAACTCCTTTACATTTCTTTGAGTCTCACTCAATTGAGAAGTATTTGTTTTAAACTCAACAAAAACAATTTTATCATCCTCAAAACTAATTCCATCAATTGGCTTACCAATAAAACGAAAATTCTGTGAATTATAGGGATACTTATCTGAAAAAGGAATCCATTGTTCAGTAAGCTGACCATATTTTACACTCTGAGATTTTTTTGAAAACCTTAAATCATTAACTTCGCTCTTTAATGAAAAAAGCATTTTCAAAACAAAAAACAAAATTATAGCAAGAACAATTATTATCCCAATCAAAATTAATTCATACATAAAAACAACCTTAAAACAATACTCTCTAAAATCAACTATACTTTACTTACAATTTGATTAATTTAAATCTTCTTTGACATGAAGGGTTCATCTTTCTTATAATTAAACTTCTTTTTGTAATACTCTCTCACACCAAGTCCAGAGATTACAATCATTTTATTTGAACCAAACCTTTCCTTAGCAATTTTTTCTGCTTCACTTATTAACTGCTTTCCAAGACCCTGATGCTGTGATGAAGAAGAATCATCACGATCACCAAGAGAAATACCTTTTCCATAAACATGAAGTTCCCTAATTAAAGCAGTTCTATTTGTTATATTTTTCAAAAAAGGAGAAGAAGGATTTCTTAATCTTAAAAAACCAAACAAATGATTTTTCGATTCGACCGAAATAAATGCTTCTTCACCATTTGAAGCATCATAAAACTCTATATTTAATTTGGCTTTTGAAAGCTCTTTTTCAAAATCAAGATCCTTTCCCCTTGAACCAAGTCCAATCTCTCGGCACCTAATACAATTACAAACTTTTCCTTCTTTATACATTTTTTCTTCAATCATCTGACGCAAATTTGTTTTCTTAATCCCTGCTTCTATTACATTCCCCGGAATATCCCTTTCTACTCTCATAACTCTGACCCACTTGGGCAAAGAAGATTTTAATTTAACAAACAATTTAATTGCATCATCTTCAAGCATCGGAGAATACAATCCTTTTTTCCAGTCATCATAGAGTTTTGTGCCTTTAATCACAAGACAAGGATAAAATTTTACCATATCTGGTTTAAAATCAGGGTTTGTAAAAACCATTTTCATATTTTTTAAATCCGTTTTATAATCACTCCCCGGAAGACCAGGCATTAAATGATACAATACTTTAAATGAAGAATCTTTCAAACGCTTTGTTGAAAAAACCACATCCTCCACAGAATGCCCTCTTTTTATTTTTTTATAAACTACATCAGAAGGATTTTGAACTCCAATCTCAACTCTTGTCCCGCCTAAATTAAGCATCTCTTTTATTTGAGATTCTGAACACAAATCAGGACGGGTTTCAAAAGTTATTCCAACAACTCTTCTCTTTGATTTTTCTGAATTTATTTTTGCTTCATGTAATGAAGAAGAATTTTTTTCACAAACAGCATCAAGAGACTTTTTTACAACACTCTCTTGTTGCTTCTCTGGCAAAGCTGTAAATGAACTCCCTTGAAAGATTAATTCAATTTTATTTGCAAAATTTCCAGTTGCATCAAGTTGCTTGATTCTATTCAACACAATTTTATAAGCATCATAATTCAACCTTTGTGCACGAAGAGTACTTGGTTCAAACCCAGTGTAAGACTTTGGCGATTTTTTGCCATCAAGAGAAGAAGGACAATAAGTACACTCCCCAGGACAAGGAAAAGGGGGAAGCATTACTGCAACAACCTGAACTCCAGAAAGACTACGAGTAGGTTTAATTGATAAAAAAGAAACTACCCTTTTGCTTGGATTCTTAGCACAAGAAAGAATAAAAGGAAAAGAAGGAATAGAATCAAGTCCAAAATGCTTAGCCCAAAAAAATAATTTTTTTGAAAACTCCCTTTCAGATAAAACTGCGTTAGAATCAATTTCTTTAATTATTTCTTTTGCAAACAAAAAATCTTCTCTTTTATGATTTGACAACATAAACTAATTACTAATAAAAGCAGTTAAAAAACAATTGAATAAACAAAAAATCAAAACTAATTAAAAAGTGAGGAAATAAAAAGATTAAGAAAGATTGAAAAAACAAGAATGTAAAAAAATATTAAATATAAAAAAATAAATTGAATTAGAAAAATATTAAAAAAATTAATTCATCCCAAAAGAAATTAATCCATTTAAAAAATAACTTGGAAGAAGAGAAAAAGAGTAAAAAGGAAGTCCGTACAAAACATTTTGAAATTTACTCTTTAGTGTAGGAAGAGCATTTATTTTAAAAGAAAAATCTTTGAAAGCATTTTCAAAAAAAACTCTTGTTTTAAATTCTCTCTCCCCTTCAATCCTAGGATAAACCACAAAAAATTCTTCAATAGAAGAACGTTTTGGAACCACAATCCTCAAAGGTTCATTTTTAAGAGAAAACGAATCCAAATTAACCCAATTAGCAGGTAAATCAGATTCAATCAAAAAAATAGCTTCAGCATCAGTATTATTTACAAAATAAAATTTATAACCTGCCTTTGAATCCACAAAAGAATTAACTTCAACATTACTAACAGGAGACACCCCCAAGGCACCAGAAACAACATCAACCCCCAAATCCAATAATTCATTACCAAAAGAACCAACAAACTTTACACTCACAACTTCACGACCAATGTCAGCATTAACAGGAACAAAAATAAACAATTTAATTGACTCCTTTTCATATTTAATTTCAAACTTCGAATTTGAAATAGATGAAGAAACTACTTCCAAAGATTGATACTTATTAGTCAATTCCTTTGAAAAAATCAATTCCATTTTATTACCCGGTGAAACAGACCCTACAAAAGAATCATTATTAGTAAGCTCCTTTGAAAGAGGATCAATTAACCTCACAGAAAAAACAAACGAAGCAAACAAAATTAAAAACAAACCTAATGTAAATACTTTTTTAAACATACTAAATCAAACTAATTCAAGTAAGAACGAAATAAAAAGGTATTCCTATGACAAAAAAACAAGAAAATAAAGATAAATCCAGAATTGAAAAAGAAAACATACTAAAAGAAACATCAAGATTTTACATGACAAAACAACATCACAAAAACACTTACAATGAAGCAAAAACAATAGGAAGAATGGATTTTGATTTAATCCCTTTATGCGATTATGTTCTGACTACAAAAAATTATTTTACTTCAAGCTCTTGTTCGGGAAGAATTGCATTAATAGGTTTAGGAAAAAAAGAAACTAAACAAGAAAGTGCGTTCTATCGAAAATGGCACAGGATAGTAAATACAAAAGAAGTTCTTGAAGCAGTAAAAAATTATAAAGGACACGTTCTTTGGTTCAAACAAGAACCATTAATACTACACTTAGGTACAAACAATATTGAAAATGCAAAAAAAATACTTAATTTATGTGAAAAGGTGGGTGTGAAAAGAGCAGGAATAAAAGTTGCAAAAAATGGCAAATTCATTGTAGAAATACTTGGAACCCAAAACATAACTACTCCAATAAAAGAAGGAAAAGTAAGTGCTAGTGAAGAATATTTAAAATACTTAATCAAAAAAGGTAATCAGAAATTTAAAAAAAACCAAGAATTAATAAAAAAATTATTTGAAGAAGCAAAAAAAGATTTAAAATAAAAATATAAAAAAACTTAAACTACAAAATAAAAAAATATTAATCTAAATTAAAATAAAAAAATACTAAAAAAAAACCAAAAAAATAATAATTAAACTAATTAATTTGTTTCAGTAATTGTTTTTAGAACCTTCTCAGGATTATAGTAATAAGTATCAATAACTTCCAAAACCTCTAAAGGCTTTCTAATATCTTGACTAATCATCCATTCAAGAATTTTTTTTCTAATAATAATTTCATTCATTACAACTGCTTTAGAAATAGAATTATTTTTTGCAATCTCTTCAAGAAGAGTACCAGAAATACCCGTCCTCTTTAAAGAATCACTTTTTTCATCAAATTCGAACAAAGAACCAAAAAGAACCTTATCATCCATTCTTGAAAGCTCAACAATTTGCGTAATCCTCCTTTGCATACCCCTCTCTTTAGAATACCTTCTTTGCATTACCACAATCAAATCAAGAAGAGGAATCATAGATTCTGGAACAGACAAAGGTTTTTCTTGGAGTTTAACAACAGCTTCCCTAGCATTATTAGCATGAATTGTCCCCATACAACCCTGATGACCAGTATCCATCGCATTAAACAAAGAAAGTGCTTCACTACCCCTAACCTCCCCAATAATCAATCTATCAGGACGCATACGCATAGCATTTTTCAAAAGAGAATCCATTAAAACCTCTGCATTAGGATTACTTCTAGATTCAAGCGCAACCCAATTCTCACGAGCAAGCAAAGACAATTCGATAGTATCTTCAATAGAAATAATTCTATCACTCAATCTAACAAAATTTGATAAAATATTTAAAAAAGTAGTTTTCCCACTCGCAGTACCCCCTGCTACTAAAACATTTTGAGGAGAATTACCCATACCATCAACCATCAACCACAAAAAACCAGCAGCCTCACTAGAAATAGTACCATTCTCAATCAAATCAAGAATTGTAAGAGGAATAACCGAAAATTTTCTAATAGTCAAAGTAGACCCGGTAGGAGATAACTCACTAACAGTAGCATTAACTCTAGAACCATCAGGAAGCCTAGCATCCAAAACAGCATTACTTCCTCCAAAATTCTTTTTAATAGTTAAAGCAATCTTTTGAATAACATCATCCAAATCCTTATCACTAACCTCAATTTCAACCCTACACATACCATACTTTTTATGAAAAACAAAAACACTCTTAGGAGAATTAATCATCAACTCTTCCAAATCCTCATCGAGAGAAAAAAAAGAAAATTGCCTCAAACCAATTGAATTATACAAAACATACTCTGAAAACAAATGCTTGTCAACAATAAATTTTATTTTAGAAACAAGATTGTTTAAAGCATCAAACAAAAAAATAAAATCATTCTTAGAGGGAAGCTTCTCACTCAAACCATTTAATTGAACATAAGAAACAACATCATCCAAAAAATCTTCATTAAAATCACTTGAAACCCCTTCAATTTTTTTTCTAAAAACAGAACCCTTCTTAATTTCCTTAATCAAAAGATCAGCTAAATTCTTTTCTTTTTCTGAAAAAATAGGTTCTTTAGGCGAATAAAAATTATTTGCAACACCTGCATGAATATCTGCAAAAGAATTACTTTCAAGAAGTTTTAATTTAACATCAGTAAACTTCATCAAAAAACACTTTTATATATACAAAAAAGAAGTATATAAGTTATTCTAAAAAGTGAAAAAGATGAAAAAAATACTTTCAATAGTCTTAAAAAAAATAACGCCAACTAAAAAAGAAATAATATTAGAACAAAAAATGGTTGAAAAAATAAGAAAAAAATTGTTAAAAATAAAAGGAAAACATTCATACTTAGAATGGTGCGGTTCAAGTGCAAGAGGAACCCACTTATGCAAAGACAGAGACCTTGATTTATTCATAATGTTCAACAAAGAACTAAGCGAAGAAGAACTTGAAAAAGAAGGACTAAAAACAGCAAAAAAACTATTTAAAGGATCAAAATGGGAAAAAGCATACTCCCAACACCCCTACCTAAGAGGAGAAATAGATGGATTCGAAATAGAAATAGTGCCTAGTTACATTGTCAAATCTGGTGCTGAGAAAAAAAGTGCAGTAGACAGAACCCCACTACACAACAAATTTTTACTAGAAAAAATGAGTGAAAACCAAAAAAAAGATGCTAGATTGCTTAAACAATTTTTAAAAGGAATAGGCGCATACGGAGCAGATTTGAAAAACTGCTCTCTACCCGGATACGGAGTAGAGTTATTAGTACTATATTATAGTTCATTCAAAAAAGCAATAAAAGGAATAAGTGAAATGAAGCCAGGACACATAATCAATATCACAAAAAAAATAAATGAAGAAGAAATAAAAAATATTTTTAAAAACCAAAAATTTCCTTTAATCATAATTGATCCAGTTGATGAAAAACGAAATGTTGCATCTGCGTTAAGTGAAGAACAATTCCAAAGAATGATACATGCTTCAAAAAAATTCTTAAAAAACCCAAACATTAAATTCTTTTTTCCAAAAAAAATAATCCCGCTCCCAATAAAAAAAATAAAAGAACTTTTAGAACAACGAGAATTAATTGCAGTAAAGATGCCTTTTTTAGAAAATGAATTACCGGATATTTTTTGGGGACAATTACGAAGAGAAGAAAAAAAACTAAAAACCCAATTAGAAGAAAACGATTTTAAAGTAACTCGGTCAACTACATGGAGCAATGAAAAAGAAGTATTTATTCTATTTGAACTTGAAACATTAACCCTTCAAAAATCAAAAAAAATATTTGGACCAAAAGCGAGTGACGAAGAAAACTCAAAAAAATTTTTAGACAAAAAAAGAAAAATTATTTCAGGACCAAGAATAGAAGATGAAAGATTAATACTTGAAATAGAGCGAGAGTATACTAAAGCAAAGATTTTTTTAGAAAAAGAAATAAAAAAAGAAACCAAAACAGAGAAAAAAACCATTAAAAAAAGTTTAAAAAAAGCAATAGTGCTTGAAGAGAAAGAAATATTAAAAGAATATAAAAAAGATTTTGCAAAATACTTAACACAATATTTAATTGGAAAAGAAAGATTTGAATAACAACAAAAACAAAATAATTCAAAAAAAAAATTCAAACTTTTTTTGAAAAAAATAATTGCTT
>Ga0265294_10008579_pt1 | contig 11900 bp, 8 predicted proteins | sample MunlanPumphouse3_FD_192504 | JGI IMG/M metagenome (GOLD analysis project Ga0265294, IMG submission 192504) | Groundwater microbial communities from a municipal landfill in Southern Ontario, Canada - Pumphouse #3 | ecosystem: Environmental > Aquatic > Deep subsurface > Groundwater | place... | reverse complement strand
CTCCATGACAGCCAGGGCAGTATTGAAAATTCCTTGGGAGGTATCCATCAAGGTCCCATCCAGGTCGAAGACAAGGAGTAAGGGTTTACCCATTGACAATCTCCTTGAGCCAGGACTGCAAATAGCCATTTGAAGCGACAATATCACAACGGGTATCTGAAAAACCCCCAAGACATTCGATGACACCTCCCGCCTCACGAAGAATGACAGCCCCCCCGGCACAATCATAATAGCCTAGGAACAGTTCATAATACCCATCGAGACGTCCTGCGGCGAGGTAGGACAGCTCAAGCGCACAAGAGCCGAAAGAACGCACATCACTGCAATTCATGAACAGTGTCTCCTCGGTCTTGAAATACCCAGAGGCGGCCTCGTGATGCCTGGAGGGTGGCACACACACAAGCAGGCTTCGTTTGGGATCCGTGATCCTTGAAACCTCAAGTTTTTTCCCGTTAAGGAACGCGCCACCTCCTTTCCTCGCATAAAACAGCTCATCCTGCCTTGGATTGTACACAACCCCTACCAAGGGTTGGAACTTTTCCTTCTCCCACCCTATGCTGATTGTATAATTCGGCACTCCACGAAAGAAGTTTGAGGTTCCATCCACAGGATCAATGATCCAACGCCTTTGGCCCATGGAGGAATCCTCCTCTCCACTCTCCTCCCCGAAGATGCTTTCCTTGGGAAAACTCTCTTTGATAATGCTTATGATCAAACGTTCACTCGCCCTGTCCGTCTCAGTGACAAAGTCATTGTCGTGTTTCTCCATCAATTGGAGATGCCCTTCCCTACCGGAGGCGAGTACCAGTTCCCCTGCTCTCCTTGCGGCATCGATGGCCACCTTCAAGTGTTCTTCCAGAATCGCATCAATCATGTTCTTTTCCCCTTCTTCTCTCAAGCAACCGATTACCAAGACCTATACAATATTTCCAATCAGCTGATGAATAATCCTTTTTATCAATCAAACTCTCGTATGCATTCTTCAAGGTCTTATCAACAGCATAGGAAAGGATAAGCCCTGTCCAGGATTCCTTGTTCTCCGCATACATGATAGCCCCGATATTGGCCTTCCAATCAAACTGGCTCAGCTGGTCATCCCTTCCAGTGGAGAGAATGACGGTAAGCCCGAACTGGGTAATGGTGAATAATTTTTCCTTGCCATCGGATTGCTGCGCCAAAAGCGCCTTGTCGATAAGAGCCGAAGAGGCATTCAACAATTTCTCATCACCTTTCTTGCACAAATCAAAGAAAGCCCCTTTGGTGACATTAAGCTTCTCAAGAATAGCCTCAAATTGCAACGGAAGGCTTTTCCCTTCCAATGCAACCAAAGAAGGGGAAGAAGTGACCAAATCCTCCAACTCGGGGAGTTCCTGGGCAGGAGTCTTTGCAACCGGCTCCTCGTAAGGCGTCTCTGCTGCAGCCTGAAACAAATCAGGTTGCTCCTCTTTTCTGGCTTGCGTTGCCGGCCAATCGAATTCAGGAGAGGGTTGTTGCACCGGCTCTGTTTGTCCCCCATTCGCAATGTCGGATAACATGGAAGCCAGGGAATATGGCTTGGGTTCCTCTTTTTTTATCAATCCGTCCTGTTCCAAAATTTCTTTCGCTACGGTTTGTTCCTCTTGCAAGGGGGGCTCCTGCACCCTTGCCGGTTCCTTCTCACCTGATTGTTCCTTTGGCATTTCCTTGGTCAAACCAAGAATCTCCTTAATCTGAAGAAGGGCCTCCGGGTCTTGAAAGAGATTGGCAAGTTGAGAATAAGAGAGAACCAATCTATTGCCACTGATGGCAAGAGGATAGGAAATCGAATGTTGCTCATCAATAACAAGCACTTCCTTATCCTGCTGTCCGGCCCATTCAAGAATCTTGTTGGTATCCAAAAGAGCAAGAATATAGGAATCTGAATCAGAAAAAGGTTCATCCTCAATTTTCCCAAGCACTTTGAGAATCACTTGTCTTGAAGGGAAATCAAACAGTGCGGAGTGTTCTTTTGCATCCAAGGTGAAAGAGGTGGGACCTAACATGCTATGCACCAGGGAGACCGGTTGCATCAGGGCGCTCTCTGCTTCAATCTTGTTCCATTCTTCCAAGGATATTGTTCCCTTTGCAATCACTCCAGCTTTGACAATGGGAAAGAAATCATCCAGCAGATGCTCACTATCAAAACAAAAGAAACTACCGGCGACTTGCAAAAAAGGCTTATTTGCATTCGCCCTACCTTCAAAAGGAAACAAACTCCGTGTTTCTTCAAGAGAAAGGATGGGAATGCTTAAAAGCTTGCAATCCTCTTCATCAAGGGAGCATGACTTGCCTACATTATACAAATCGTAACCATCACGACGGCCGATTAGGGAAGCAAGCCGTGCCTGCCAATGCTGGTGTTCGACTATGGAATTGATCATAGCCTTCTCGTCCTCAATGACCCGACCTTTTTCCTTGGCTAGACGAATCTGCTCCTGCATATCGTTTTTATAGGAAGCGCTATCGCTGGCAAGTGTATCAATCGCCAGCTTGGAATTCACCACCAGATGAGAAAACGCTTCCAAAAGACCATCAAGCCCACAAGTAAAGGTCTGAGAAACAACCTGGTTGAAAGGTTGCATCCTTAAACGCAAAGCTCTCACTTGCAAGGGGACAGAGGACGGCTCAATCAAGGAAGGGAACCAAAACTCACAAGCATCACTTTGTAACTGGTCGACCAATCCTCTATCGGATAAATTGTATTTGTTTCTCTCTCCAAGAATCCAATTGTCAGTATACCGCGCGCTTTTTCGCATCATATCCGAGAAGAGTTCAAAAAGCCGTCTGTAATCCTTGGGAAGGATATCCCGACGATTCACGAAGCCTTCAGGACAGGTGGATTTAAAGCAATAGGCATGTTGCAGGAAACGTATGAAAGCACTATCCTGACGCCTTGAGAAATCATCACCTTTCTGAACAAGCCGATGTTGTTCCCAACAGGCAAGCTTCATCAGCTCGAGTGGCGAGTACTGTCGTAAAATAATAAGCATCTGCCTGATATCATTATTCAAAAAAGTGGAAAGTTCGCGAAGATTTTTTTGAATCTTCTCAGATGAGATATCTTCAATGTTTGCTAAATCCCAATTTTGACTGCTTTTCACAGCATGGCTCCCTTTGCATAAAGTCTATCATAAGAGAAAATATAATCCTATCTTGCTTCGATGGGAGTTTTTGTCAAGGGCCTGTAAAACAAAAGGAACAACAAAGCTGAAAGCAAAGCAGGTATGCTGAACGATTCAAACAAGACCTTGTAGCCATAGGATTGGACGACATAGCCTCCGATGGTATCCCCCAGCATGGTAGGCAGCCCTGTCCCCAGGGAAAGGCAAAGGGAGATTCCCGCAGCCAGATGGGTATGCTTTACCCTCTGGTGCACGAACATGATGGAAGCAGGTTGGAAGACCCCGTAACTCAAGCTATGGGTGCATTGAGCCAGAATCACTCCGGTCAGGGAAGGGACAAAGGCATATAACAAGAGCCGAAGCACCACGGAGAGAGAGCTGGCAAACAATAAGACGATAGCGCTGACGTGCCTTTTCTCCATCAAATAACCGCTCAACAGCATTGCAAAGAATTCCGAGAATGCGGCAAGGGCGTTGATCAGGCTTATCTGATCCAACCCCAGTTCCTCAACCATGTACAGGGATAGGAAACTGGTGACTGACATGCCAAACCGGGACAAGGCAATACAGCCCAGGCCAAGAAGGAACGCACCATCAAACCATCTGCCATCCTTCTCCTCCTCTTTTGTCTTCTGTGGTACGGCCCCGCTCTCCTTGCCAAGACAGCTGGTACAAAAACAGATTAAAAATCCAAAACTCAGAAAACGAAAAATATCAAGGTTGTCAGTGACATAAGGGCGATGCATGAAGGTGTACAAAAGACAAAAAAATACAAAGCCTGCGGTCCCCATGGAACGAATCACACTGTATTTCTGAACATCCCCGCCAACTCGTTGCATAGCCATGGTGTCCTGCAGTGTCAGCATGGAACGCAAGAAACCACTTGCAAAACACAAGGAGAGAACCGTCAAAGCCATCTTATGGGTGAAGACAACCACACAAAAACCCAAGAAGGAAATAATCAGACTCAAGGCCATGGTTAATTTCATCCGGCCTGTCTTGTCAACGAAAACACCTGTAACCAAAGGGCCTGCAACACCTGAAAGCTCGTAGACTGCAAGCAAAAAACCTATTTGGGTATAGGAATACCCGCAATTCCTTAATATCACCTGCAAAAAAGGGGAGACAATACAAAAGATGGCCTCCAAAAAAAAGAACGAAGCATACAAAGTACCCATAGCAGGCATTGTAGAAAGATGGCTTTCCTTTTGCTATAGGGTCAGATACCCGGCACAACGTTTTTTTGCCGATTGAGGCAAAGCAAGATCCTCAAAGGAAGAAAGGCAGGTACCTCTACGAGCCTGGACAATCCGCTTGGCAAGTTGAGGTCCGATACCTGGGACACGCATCAAGGCATTTGTTGAGGCACTCTTCACCTTCACTGGAAAGAACTCGGGATGAGCCTGGGCCCATACCAGTTTTGGATCGGCATCAAGACGCAGATTGCCTTCTTTCCCAAAAATAAGGTCATCATAGGAGAAATGGTATTTCCGCAAAAGCCAATCAGCCTGATAAAGCCGATGTTCCCGTACCAAAGACTGCCTGCCTGAAACATCGAAATCAAAAAGCTCATCCCGCTGTCTCTCAATGACCGGGTGGGCCTGCTCTCCATAAATATGGCTGTCACCCAATCCTTTTTGATATGCACTGAAATAGAGACGGTCAAAATGAAGATTCCGATACATGGCATTGCAATAACCAAGAATCTCGTTGTCCTTCTCATCACTTGCACCTACAATAAACTGGCTGGACGTATGAATCCTTCGTTTTCCCTGTGCAGTCTTTTCCGCTATGTATCTAAGAGGCTCGATGATATCCTTCTGGTAATCCTTGCAAGTGGTCAATTGATTAAAATGCTTTATTCCAGGAGTCTCGATGTTAAGGGAGACAGCTGAGGCATACCGAAGCACACTATCAATACTTGTTTTGCTTGCCCCTGGAATCACTTTAATATGCAGGTATCCCTTGTACTGGAACTTGCATCTGAGAATCCGTGCGGTATCAACCAGCATCTGCATGGTCTTCTCTCCGGAACCAAGCACGGCAGAGGAGAGAAAAAGCCCCAACAGAGGTCTTCTAAGTTGGAATTCATAGAAAAAAGAGGCGATCTCCATGGGAGAAAGCGCCACAGCCGGGAAATCCCTCTGCTCGCGAAGAGGACAGTACTTGCAATCATTGGCACACCGGTTACCCAGCAAAGTCTTAAGAATGATACCCGCCCCGCCACTGGCTGTGGTCACAGGGTACAGCCAACCATCACCTGTCACATCTCTTTTCCGATGCTCCAGAGGGTTTTTAGTCCCGCAGGCACAAGATAAGTCATATTGGGCATCACGAGATAATATATCGAGTTTTCCTTGAGTATCCATACCAGATAACGGTATCATATGTTAAGCTGTTTTTCAAGTTTTGATTTTCCCTCTTTTCTTATATTCGCTCACCAGAAGACCGCATAAAGTCAAGAGAGTCCCGATAATGGCCATCAAGGTGATTCTCTCACCAAGAAAAACCGCGGAACACACCACAGTAATCACCGGGCAAAGATAGATATAGAAAGAACTGGTAATGGTACCGATGGACAATATGGCCGTATTCCAGGTCACAAAACAAACACCAGAGGCAATCAAACCTAAAAACAACAGATGTTTCAAATAGTGCCACTGGAACATTTGGGATACAGGCCAAGCGTTTGGCCTCACGATGTTCACAGCCACCATCATGAACAGTGCATAAAAGAACATAGCCCGGGTGGCGGGAATCACAGGATATCCCTTCTGTGTTATCTTGCGGGTGAACAATGAGTAGAAGCCCCAGGACAAAGCCGCACATAAGGCAAGCATATCTCCAAGGGGATTGAGCTTCAAGTTCTTCTCTCCATTGAAGGAAATGAGAGCGATGCCGAGGATTGCCACTGCGAATCCAATGAAGTATCGTCCTTTAAGTCTCTCTTCCTTCAAGAAGATGGTACATACCAGCACGGTGAAGACAGGAGCAATGCTTACGATGACCCCTACATTACTCGCATAACTAAAGACCAACGCCGTGTTTTCCAGAAAATAATACAAAAACACCCCAAAACCACCGGAAGCAACAAACAGCCAACGGTCCGCCTTGTCCTTGATAACCAAACGATGAGGACAAAGAATCCAAAGAAGCGTGTATCCTATCACCATACGGGACAAGAGTAATTGCTGGGGGTTGAAAATGGTGAGCAATATCTTGGAGGAAACAAAAGTGACCGCCCAAACAAGGACAGTAAACAAAGCAAGCAGGTGCCCCCTGAGGAGCACCGACTTGGGAGAAGAACCATTCATAATATTTTATTCAACCTTCATCACTTGATGCCGATAGGCCTTGAGACCAGCCTCGATACATTTGAGTGAATGACGCAAATCATGAGGATTAATCACATAGGCAAGACGAACTTGCCTACGCCCAATGAGCTTGGTTACATAAAAATCCTCACAAGGTGCGACCATCACTGTCTCATTGTCCAAGGAGAAATCCCGAAGCATGAAGATGGAGAACTTCTCAGCATCATCCACGGGCAATTCAGCCACCAGATAAAAAGCTCCCTTGGGACAATTGCACTTTACCCCTTCAATCTTGTTCAATCCCTCAACAAGGATATCCCTCCTCATCTGGTACTCCCTACAAACTTCGTGAATGTAGGAATCATCAGTACTCAAAGCCGACAAAGCAGCCACCTGCTCGATGTCAGGAGGACAAAGGCGAGCCTGGGCCAGTTTCAAGGCTGCGGCCAGGACATCCGGATTTTTGCAGACCAAAGCCCCGACTCGGGAACCGCACATACTGTAACGCTTGGAAAAGCTATCCACGCAGATGACACGATCGGCATAATCGGAAAAACTCAACACTGAGGTAAATTTCCCTCCGTCATAGCAGAACTCCCTGTACACCTCGTCGACTATTAAGAAGATATCATGCCTCTTCACCAATTCCAAAAGTTGTCTCAACTCATCCGGGGTATAGATATGTCCAGTGGGATTGTTGGGACTGCAAAGTAAAATAGCCCCTGTCTTGCGGGTTATCTTGGATTCAAACTCCTCAATCGAAGGAAGCGCAAATCCATTCTCCATCTTGCTCGTGACGGGAACCAGGTTGACCATGGCGATATTGGCAAAGGAGGCCACGTTGGTGTAATACGGCTCCGGGATGATGACCTCGTCATAGGGATCGCACAAGGTCATGAACGAGAACTGGATAGCCTCTGAGCCCCCTGTGGTGATAAGAATATCATCAGGGGATACCTCCAAACCATATTTTTTATAATATTGAGGAAGTGCCTCTCTCAACTCCTGCATCCCTTCACTGGCTCCATAGGCAATGATCTCCTCATTATAACCTTGCACGGTGGTGATGACTTGGGAGGGGGTCTTGATATCGGGTTGTCCGATATTCAAGTGATATACATGCCTTCCCTTAAGCTCAGCTTCTCTGGCATAGGGGGACAATCTTCTAATCGGGGAACATTGGAAACTTGAAATACGGTGAGACATCTGCATACAGCAGCTCCTAAACGCAAATTTATCCCTCATGGGAGCATTTCAACGAAAGCCATCCATGTGGTGGTATCCCGGCACCGTGCTAAATCTTCTTTAGTCGCGGTCCGGGTCTGTAGCGCTAGCTGCCTCCGCTGGAGCCTGGGCATTCGCCTGGGTAGTATCGATAAGAATCTGAATGAATTTTCTGTTGTCAAGCAACGGACTGATGGAACGGCCATGATGCAATCTGCTGATGATACGGGCAAAGAGTTCCGTGATATCAGCCTGGACATACCATTCCTTGTCCAAAAGATCATGCCCGTGATACACGGCATTGGTGCCAATGATACGATAAAATATCCCTTCCTTGTAAGCCTGGTCAAACGCCTCGACTGCCCCAGCATTAAAGAAAGGAAGACTAATCATGCAAATGATTTTCTTTGCTCCGAGATTCATCAGTTCTCTCATGGCGAGAATCATGGTGCCGCCTGTGGCAATCATATCGTCAGCCATAAGGACTGTCTTGCCTCGCACATCACCAAGAAGATTGATGCTCTTGATATTGGAATGCTTGGCATTGGTGCTGACCTGGGAATAATCACGTTCCTTGTAAAGTATGGCCAATGGCCTGTGCAAGGACTGGGCATAGAACTTGTTTCGGGAAACGGCACCGGTATCGGGCGACACTACCACCAGATCCGGATCGGAGAAATCAATAATCTTATGAAGAGCAATCAACGTCTGATACGAACCATGGAGATTCTCAAGTTTCAGATGATTGAAACTGTTCTCAATCTCCCGGCTATGGATATCAAGGGTAATGATACGATCGACTCCGAGCATCTCGCACATATGGCCGAACATGCTCGCGGTCAAAGCCTCACGGCTTGCCTTCTTATGTTGACGGGAATAGGGATAGGTAGGAAGAACCAAAGTCACAGCCTCGGCACCTGCAAGCTGCACTGCGTTAACAGTGGTGAAAAGAAACATCAAATGATCATTGACGGAAAGATGAATCGGCTCCTCACTACCGGAAACCCTTATCAGTTCCTCATTGGCCATATCATAGATGATGTAAACCTTCAGGCCTCGCACAGGATCCAGCAACTCGGCTTTCTCCTCCCCATTGGCGAAGCGCGTATATTTTACCTTAATGGTGAAATCAGGAACCTGAAATGTCGAGGGGCACTTGGCCCGAGGGATCCTTTTGCTATCAAGGTCATCAATCAACGTGACAGTCCGTAAAATCTCTTCCTCGGTCATGTTGTGACGCTTGGCTAACGCAGAAGAAAGTTTCTCATAACGCTCTATATACAAACGACGAAGGTGCTTTATTACCTTACTCGTAAAGTATTCACTGCCAGGACCAGCGATGACACCAAGCTTATGGGGTTTAATGATGCTCATTTAATTCCTTCTGCCGTAATTGATTAAGTCCGAATCTATTCCCTTTTGGTATTTGAAATCATACAATAAATACCATACTTTGCATAGAGGTTGAACACAATTACCTCGGTTGTTTACTTTATCCGTCTTCGGCCACTTTGTACAACATCAACCCATTGTTTTGGGGAAAAAGAATGATTTGTGTACCTATAATCAAGTCATGGCAACCAAGAAATATTTTATCACACGCACAGACTTATCTCCTACAATTTTCTCTTCAACAGAAGCCAAATATGGACAGCCTGTTGCAGAAAGAAAGGCAATGATACGCTTATGCAAACAGACAGTTGTCTTTATTACGTACCAAGGAATATCCCCTAATCTACATTTGAGAGAAAGATATCCTCACACAAATCCTCCTTGTTCTCGGAGTTTTACAAAAACCACTCAAGACCCTTTACAGTCTGGCAATAATATTGATACCGTATACTTATATGAATGTGATAGTGATGATCCTCTCGATTGCCGGAAGTCTCGGCCTCTTTCTGTACGGCATGAAGCTTCTTTCCGAAGGTCTTCAGAAAACTGCCGGCGATAAAATGAAAAATATCCTCAACCTGATGACAAAAAACAGGGTGGTTTCCGTCTTGACTGGTATCTTCATCACGGTCCTCATACAAAGTTCATCCGCAACCACTGTCATGGTTGTGTCCTTTGTGAACGCAGGCCTGATGGATCTGGTGCAGGCTATCGGGGTGATTCTTGGAGCCAACATCGGGACCACCTTCACAGGATGGCTGGTCGCCCTGCTGGGTTTCAAGATGGATATTTCTCTTTTGGCCTTGGCACTCATAGGCCTTTCGTTGCCATTGATGTTCTCCAAGTCTGTTAAGACAAGGGAAAAAGCAGATGTGTTGCTAGGCCTGGGGTTCCTCTTCCTTGGATTGCACTCCATGCAACTTTCCATGCCGAATCTCTCAGGTCATGTCGATACCCTGTCATGGCTCGCAAAATTCAACAATGACAACATTTTCAATATACTTCTGTTTGTCTTGATAGGAACGGCCATAACCGTCGTAGTGCAATCATCCTCGGCCACCATGGTCATGTTCCTTACCTTGGCTTTTAACGGCTACCTTGGGGTAAACACCGCAGCAGCATTGATACTGGGAAGCAACATCGGTACTACCATTACAGCCTTCCTGGCCTCCATCGGTACAAGCACCACGGCCAAAAGAGCAGCAATGGCTCATATCATGTTCAATGTAATCGGCACAATCATCACCATCTTTCTATTCAAGCCTATGCTCCTTTTTGTCAACAAGCTCACCCCAGGAGACATCTATCACATGAGTGGAAAGGAGCTTCAACAATCCCTTCCCACCTTCCTGGCTATGTTCCATACCATGTTCAATGTGATGAACACCCTCATTTTCTTTCCGTTTGTCAGACCTTATGCAAAAATTATCGAAAAGATGGTCCCGGCCCGGGCTGAATATGACGAGGGCACCTACCACTTCAATTACATAGGCTCAACCTTTATGGACAGCCCCGAGGTGTATCTTTTGGTCATCCGCGACGAGATACGCAAGATGGCGGATTTGGCATGCAATATGTTCAATCGTTACAGGAATGTATTCAACACCATCAGTGTCGATATGGACAATGAAGCCGCCATGATGAAAAAGCAAGAAGAGTACGCCGATCAGATGCAGGAACAGTTGTCAAACTTATGTGTGCATCTAATCCAGGATAGCCAGACACCGACAAATGCCTCCACCTTGAATTGTCTTATCAGGGTGATGGACGAGCTGGAGAGTGTCACCGACAGTTGTTACAATCTAATCATGCTCAGCCAGCGTAGATTCCATCAGGGCTGGCAATTCGATCCTGAGACGGCACAGGAAATGAGTAGCTATGAGGCTCTTGTCCAGGAATTTCTGAATTATGTCCGTGACCGCATGGACCGCACCCTTACCAGGGCGGAGATGCAAAAAGCCAATGAATTCGAATACCAAATCAATGATTGGAGAAACAAGCTGAGCGCAACGGTGCAGACAAGACTGAATGAGGGGAAGGCGGATGTCAAGAAAGAGCTCCTGGTCCTTGATAAGATTAGGCATCTGGAACATATCGGCGACTACTGCACCAACATCGCCGAAGCATACCACCAAGCGGTGAAACACACCCCGGTATTGCAGAAGCGCAGTTCAAAATCCCCTTCAAATAACTAATACAATACCGTATGTACGTTCATCAGACCACTGAGTCTTTGATAAGTATCTTCAATACGAGTACCAAAATCCTCAGAGGCCGTGGCTAGGCTTTCCGCCCAGGCACTATCCTTGTCCAGTCCAAGATTTCCCGCCGAGCCCTCGCTTGTACGTTTTTTCAACACGGACAGGATATCGCTGGGTACCGTTACCTTTTCAAGGTGCAATCCGACATCCTTGTAAGCATCACGGAAGGAGATTCCTTCATTGACCTTGTCAAACACAGCATCGGTCGCATACAACGGCGCAGTGCAGGCTGCAACAAGTTTATCCTCATGAACCATGAGGCCATCAACTATCTTGGACATGATGGAAGCAAGCATCCATGTTATTCTTGTCCCTTCAAAAAGAGGAGGTTTTGTATCTTGAAAATCACGGTTATATCCAGAAGGAAGACTACGGATGATCGCCTTGACCATGGATGCATCAGAAGACACCACTGCAGCCCGGCTTCTCGCCAATTCCAATCCATCAGGGTTCTTTTTCTGAGGCATGATGGAGCTTCCCGTGCACAGTTCCTTGGGAAGGGAGAAATAGCCGAACTCAGGCAACGTGAACAGGATCAGGTCCTGGGCAAGCTTGCTTATCGTCAAGGC
>Ga0265294_10008578_pt1 | contig 11901 bp, 8 predicted proteins | sample MunlanPumphouse3_FD_192504 | JGI IMG/M metagenome (GOLD analysis project Ga0265294, IMG submission 192504) | Groundwater microbial communities from a municipal landfill in Southern Ontario, Canada - Pumphouse #3 | ecosystem: Environmental > Aquatic > Deep subsurface > Groundwater | place... | reverse complement strand
TAGGGATATTAAACATAATACAGGAAACTGGATTGGATAAAAAAATAGCTAAATTGCTATCACCGCTAATTGACAGATTAATTGGTAAGACCGATGCAGATACAAAGGGTCAAATAGCGATAAATATTACAGGAAATCTTTTAGGAATTGGTAATGCTAGTACTCCAAGTGGAATAGAGGGTATGGCCAGGCTTGATAGAGGTTCGGAAAAAATTACAGCAGCTATGGCGATGTTTTTTATACTCAATACAGCCAGTATACAACTGATTCCGTCAACACTTATAGGACTAAGAACGTTTGCCGGCAGTGAATCTCCAAACGACATTATTTTACCGATGATAATTTCTAGTTTTTCGGGTGTAATCGCCGGTATTATAATGATAAAACTTTGCGCAAAAATATTTCGAAAAAGAGAAAATAAAAAGAGGAAGGTCTTATCCGAGACACAAAAAAAGAAAACGCTAGCTTTTAGTAAAAATACGACACGAGCTTTTACTGGTGAATCAAAAGAATCCTTCAATAAAAATTTAAAAAACAATTTTAAATCAAAATTAAAAAAAGTTAAAAATCAATCTCAAAAACTAGCCTTGATTGAAGAAATGTCGATTACTCAGATGTATCGTAAGGGTTGGCGAAAATGAGTAATTATATAATTCCTATTTTTATAATTTCGATTGTAGTTTATGCAGTAATAAAGCGTAAGAATGCTTATCAAAGTTTTGTGTTTGGGGCAAAAACTTCTTTTGAGTTAGTTCTTATTGGCTTTCCATATATAGTCGCCATTTTTATCGCCATAGAGTTGTTTAGTGCTAGTGGACTGAGTGTTTTATTGGCCAAAGGACTATCGCCGGTTTTAGGGGCCGTTGGAATCCCAAGCGAGCTTGGAGAGCTTGTTTTGTTAAAGCCTTTTAGTGGTTGTGGAAGTTTGGCAATAGTTGAAAGTATTTTTTCCAATTATGGTGCTGACAGTTATTTGGCTCGTTGTGCATGTTGTGTTGCCGGAAGTAGTGAAGCGGTATTTTATATCGCCGCCGTGCTTTTCTCTAAAACAAAAGTAAAAAAGCTTGCCTATGCAATGCCTGTGGCATTACTGGCAAACTTTATTAGTGCGATAGTTGGCTGTGCTATATGTAAAGTATTTTAGTACGATGATTGTTTGTTTTTCAATACTTGGTTTAAATAGTGATTTGCTTTTTTTGCGCCTTTAATTAAATCCTCTTCTTCGTTTTTAAGGTTTCCATTCATACAGTTATAAACAAGGATTTGTTTTATTGCAGTTATGTGCTTGGCAGGTATTTCTTGTTTTAATAATGTGTCTGAATTTATATTAAGCTGCTCTACGCCAAGAGGTATTTTTTGCTTTATGCAACTATCTATAAAAGACGATAACAAAAATTCTTTTTTGTCGTCTAGGGCAATGAAAGATGATTTTAAATCATCACGTAGCATATAATATTTTTGAGCAGCGGTAAGGGGGGCGTTATTTTTTAAGAATATGTAAATAAGATGATAAAGTTCCCTAACCTTAGAGCATATTTTTTTACTTGCTTTTAATCCTCCATTTCCTATAATTTGATCTATATGAAAGGATAGGTTGTTAAATCCATTTAGAATTCCTTTTAACTTTTTGAATATTATTGCACATATGAAAAATTCAAAAGTCCATTCTAAAGGAGCTTTTTCTACGGCATCAATCATCTTTTTTGTTGGGAGCTTAAAGCTAGTAGGTAAATTAGTTATATATCTCCACATTTTTGATTTATTCATTAATTTTATTGCAATTTTTACATAATCTGAACATGAAATTCGCACAAGTTCATATAGAATTCTTTCTTTTGAAATATCTTTTAACTGGTATGCCATTTCGGTAGCGGTTTTGAAGGTCTTTTTATCTACGTTAAAGCCCAAATCTCCGGCTTGACGTATCATGCGTAAAACCCTTAACCCATCACTAGAAAAAACTCGTTGTGGGCTGCCAATAGCCACTAATTTGTGTTCATTTAAGTCTTGAATACCATTATTAAAATCTAAGATATTATCTTCTAAGATATCGTAGTACAAAGCATTAACTGTAAAATCTCTTCGGGCCGCATCTACTCTTATATCTGTAACAAAGTCAACGGAAGATGGAGTATGTTCTCCTCCGATGTTATAATTTTCGCTTCTAAAACAACTATACTCGTAATGGTCTTTGTTTTTAGACAGAAGGATAGTCCCAAGTTTTTTGTTTACAACCTGAAATCTCCAACCAAGAGTTCTGGCAACGTCTTCAACTTCTTCCATAACAAGAGGTCCTGCTAAGTCAGTGTCGGTGTCAAAGCGTCCTAAAAGAGCATTCCTAACATATCCTCCTACAACGTACAAGGTTGACCCCTTATCCTTAAAACCTTTTGCAAGTTCTATTAAATTGTTGGCAAGAGCTATTTTCACTTTGTACCTCCTTTAAAATCTTACTACGTTAATTCCCCATGCTGTTTTTGTTTCTGGTATGATTTTTACTTTGTTGCTGATTTCAATTCCTGCAATAACAAGAATTTCATTTTTGTAGGCTAGTAATGGAACAATTCCCCTAAGCCTTGAGGGAACTTTTTTGTTTATAAAATAATCGCTCAGGCTTTTTGTTCCGCCTCCAAACTTTTCAAAAACGTCTCCGTCTTGTCTAAATCTCCAGTATGCTGATTTGGGAACAGATTTATAGTCAATAACATGATTGAATTTGTTCATATCTAAATTTCTTGTACGAACCATTTCTATTATTCCAAATTTAGGTATATCAGTTACGCCAGCCTTTATTGGTATTTTTATAGGCTCGGGAGTGTAATTTTTATTTGTGATCGTTAAATATCCGTATTCCTTTAAAACTGTTACTTGGTGAGGTAAGTTAATTTTGCTTCCGTTTTCCGCTTCTAATCCTAGTGATATAATTATGTTTAAATGCTTGCTTTCAATATCTGAAAAAACGCCAATGGTTTTAAAAGCTTTTCTTAAAATTCTATAAATTACTGGTAACGGATATGATATATAAGTTAAGGATATTTTGCAAGTTCCTTCACTTTCTACCACAACGGCATTTTTGCTTATTGTGTTGTTAATATATTCATCATCAATTTTACAGGCTTTTGAAAAGTTTTCCAGGGAATTTTCAAAGCTTGGCCACCGATTTCTAACCATAGGCATTATCATGTTACGTAAATAATTTCTAGATGCCTCTATTTCGGCGTTTGTCTCGTCTATTACGTAAGGAATTTTGTTTTCCTGAATATATTTTTTTATATCGGCTTTAGATGTTGTTAGTAATGGTCGAATAAAAATATTGTCTCTTAATGTGTCCATTCCTCTAGCCCCTGTGAGCCCGCTTCCTCGAAATAAGTTTAGCAGAATTGTTTCGGCCTGGTCTGATACGTGATGACCCAAGGCAATTTTGGTAACTATACCTTTTTTAATTAATGATTTAAAAAAATCATATCTACCTTCTCTTGCTCCTTCTTCTACTGTTAGTTTTTTAGAACTGCATATTTTTTTAATATCTAGACTTGTATGTTCGCATGAAATCTTATTATTTTTGCAGTAATTTATAACAAATTCGCTATCTTTTTTACTAGTTGATCTTAAATTATGATCAACATTAATGACTACAACTTCACAACCGAATTTTTTTTTATTATTGTTTAGATAATGTAAAAGACACATACTATCTTCGCCACCACTACAAGCGACACCAATAATATCTCCTTTTGAAATAAGATTATCTTGCTTTACACATTTATCGAAATTTAACATGGTTTATCCTTTTGTATTTCGCCCATATTATATATTAAAAAGTAAAAAAACACAAATAAAACTTATTTTTATTTGAATTTGAGGTTTTTACATGTCGAAATGTGTAGAAAATTAAAGGGTTTTCGCTTCTTGAACCAAATTTACTCTTTGTTTATAGCAGAGCTAGAACAACGTTATATGTGTTGGGCCAATTGTCTCGATTGTAAAACCTTTTATAGAAGCTTATAAAAAGCGAGTTGTCAAAGTTTTTTAATAGGCTTTATAAAACAAGAAATTAACTAATTTTACATTATTCCAAACTTTTATTCCAATGGAAATATTCTTACTACGACAACAGTCATGTCATCTTTGCAGATACCTTTACATTTTTCTACTGCCATATCTAAAATCTGGTCTGCAATTATCTGAGGGTTAGAATCTTCAAGGTTGTTTATAAAAGTAGAACATTCTTCTTTTGTTCCAAAAGCGTCAGTTATTCCGTCAGAAACTATTATTATATTGTCAAAAGACTGTATTATAGTTTTTGTGATGAGGGGTTTCATTTCTTCCAAAACTCCTATTGGTAGTCCATAGCTTTCAATAATATCCGTACCAAATTTGTGTTTTATAAAACCATAAGGGGCTCCAAGCTTTATAAAGTCGCAAGTGTTTTGTCGTGTGTCAATCACACAGACATCTAAGGCAGAGAAAGTTTCTTCGTTATTTAAACTAAGGAGTTTGTTCACGCTATTTAGGATAATCTCATTATCAAAGCCCGCTTTGTAAAAATTTTCGATTAAACTTATGGCAAGGGAACTATCTCTTTCAGCCCTTTCGCCACTGCCCATTCCATCGCATATTGCAATCATGTACTTTCCATCGTCTATCTTTGTTAAAGCATGAGTATCACCACTTTGCAAAATCCCTGTTTTAGAGCAGCTTGACTGTCCAAAAACAATGTCGTAATTAGGAGAGCTTTTTAGAGTTATTATAGTTGAGTTAGAGATATCGGCGGGAGAAGTGGCAGTTATAGCCATTCTGCCGCCGCATATCTTAGTAACTATCCTTTCTATAACATTGTTATTAAGATTCCCATTTCTTACTACAAGGGTTACGCTTCTTTTCCATGCGCTTTCTTCATATACAACGGCTTCTACACAAAATATATCTTTAAAGCCCATCTCTTCGATTATCTGGTTTTCCCTATCTACATCGAAAGAAACGTTAGTACTAACTTCGTCGGATAATTTTTTTAAGATCCCGCTAATTCCATTAAGTTGATCAGCTATTAAAAGCCTGCTAGAATCCATGTTGTAAACCATAGACGAGTAATGCTTGTAACTAGAAAGAGACTGGTTTGCGGTCGATATTAAAGTATTTACTCTTCCGCACTTTGTGCTTAGATACTGCGGTAAATCTAGCAAAGTTGCTTTACCGCGTTCAAAGGCTGAGGTTATAAGATTATCAAAGATTTCGGTTGTATATTTACCATTGACTCGCAAGCATTTGTTTCTTTCTGGGCAGTCTTTACAACATTTTTCAACAATGTCTTGTGCCATCATTTTTTTTGCTTCAGCTTCGGGCATAACTCCTCGTACCATGCCACGAAAAACCTTATCCATTTCAAGAAAAACATCAGAGATTTCATTCATGCGTTTACAGATTCCCTGTTTGCTACGATTTATTATGTTTCGTATTGCAATTTTTTCCCTATAACCGCCAAGCATATCAAGGACCTTTGAAAACATCTTTATAGGAAGTACTAGAAACAATATGGAACCAATAACTACACTAACAATAGACAATACAGAAAATAAAGGATAGCTTTCAAAGTACAGCCCAAAAAATATTTCCACTAGGACTACTCCGGCTGCACTAAAAAATTTATGATTTGTTTTAAAAGCCATTGATACAAGTGCAAAAAGCGAGAAGCTTGCAATATATGAAATGCTTCCTGTGTGAAGACTTGCTCCTACACCCAATGAAACACTTATGAGAATTGGGGCAGGCCCCTTAAAAAGGAAGGTGGATAGTAGAACTAAAAGAGTTATAATTATTTTTAATGGCTCTATGCCCCATAACGATATATTAGATAAGCCCATTCCGACAATTACAGCAACTATACAACCACAAATAATTTCGTCATAAGATAGTTTTTGGTTGAATTTTTTAATTAGAGTTGCATTAAAAAAATGTATACAAGCATACAAAAAGAAAATGCCTAGAACAACAGAAATACACAATGCAATATTTTTTGAAAAATCTCCCCATTGCAACCAAACATAAGCCCAATAAGACAACAAAGAATATATTCCAATAAAAATCCTATTTATCTTTTTGTGTAATCGATTATGAATAAACCATATGATTATTGCAACTGCGGCCGTACCTAATGATATGTATAAACTGTTCAGGGAAAAGCCGGCAAGAGAATAAGCGGCTATGTAAGAGAGAGATAAGTTGAAAATATTATACCTTGTCCAAATTAAAGCGAATAAGATACTTATCCCAAAGGGTGCGAAAATCGAATATGATAAAGTTGCTTTACTGGTAACGAAGAAAATAAGTGTTGTTACAGAAAAATTTAGCAGAACAATCCATAAGCCGTATTTAAAAAATAACTCATTTTTTTGATGTTTAGATAACCCTTCTTTCAGTGATAAGCTTTTTTCTTTCATATTCTCCTCCATATAAGTAACATAGATAGTTTAAAATAAGGGATAAACAAAAGAAAGAAAAAGGGCTGTTTCATTCTGTCGATTTTTTAAGTATAAAAAAATAATAGAGCGAAACATTTCGCTCTATTGTATTATTCTTCCGTCTTCTATTTGATAGACGTTATCTGCTATTTTATCAAACACTGGATCATGAGTAAATATTATTAATGTTTTGTCACCTTTTAAACTAGAAATTTGCTGTACCATGTTTTCCTTTTCGGGCTGTGTTAGAGTTGGTGGTAATTCATAAATAATTATTATTTTGCTATTTGTTAATAATGTTCGAACTAATCCTAACAAGAAAAGTTTGTCTTTTGGCAATGGAAAATCATTTTGACTAATTTCTGTTTTAAATCCATCTGGAAGACTTAAGATATAATCATATATTCCTAATTTTTTACAATATTCGTATATTCTCTTTGTGCTATTTTCTACTATTTTCATATTACTTATAATTGTTCCAGGAAAATAATATGGTTTTGCCGTAACGTAATTTAAGTTTGTTTTAAAAGTTTTACAACTATATTCACTGTACGGTGTTTGATCTAAAAGGATTTTTCCGTCCGTTGGCAAAATCTTTCTTCGTAATAATCGGAATATTGTACGTTTGCCACATTGTTTGTTTCCTTTAAAGACAACAGTGTTTCCAGCCGTAATTGAAAAACTTAAATCGTGAACAGCGGTTGTGTCGGCATCAACCTTATCTGCTGAAACATTAACAAATTGCAATGTTTCGTTCCCTGTCATTTTCATTTTACCGAAAGAGGCTAATTCCTTATCGTTAAAATTAAATATTACTTTTAATCTTTGAAGAGAAACGTCTATTTCCTTTAATTCCTTTGTTAAATGGAAAAAACTATTTAATTTTTCGGTACATGTTGTTAAGTATGGCACAATAATAAGGTAAAGAGTTAGGCTTAGGCTTCCTTTTGAAATTAATAAAATCATGCCAAGAGCCATTATTGAAATTATAAGGTTATAAAAAGCAGGCAATCCATTATCTCTTATTGAATTCCAGTGCCAGCTTCGGTTGTTTATTTTTGACCAATCTTGGCATTTTTCATCAAAACTCTTTTTAAAATAATGTTCGGCGTTCAAGTCTTTTATTGTTGTACGCCCTTCACTTAGGCTAATAATGTTTTGATACATTTGATCTGAACATGCGTATTTATCTTTTTTTACTTTTGCCAGTTTACCGTTTATCCAGTTAATTACGACCGCGTCCACTACTCCTAAACAGAGAATGGCAAAACCTGCCCAAACATTTATAAACATAACAATACCTAGTGTTATAAATACTTGAACTAAATTTGAGAATCTAGTTGCTAGGGTGTCAAAAAAGAAAGATACGACATCAGCATCGTTTACAACAGTATTCATAACAAATTCTTTTGTTGCGGTGTCCTTCTCAGATTTCTTAACATTTATTATTTTAGGATAAAGACGATTATGTAGCGATTTTAAAGTAACTCTATGGCCCCATGCTGCGGTACGGTAGTTTAAATCATAGCAAAGATATCTTGCTAGCATTGAGACAGTGTCAATAATTAACCAAATTACAGCACCTTTGTAATCTCCTTGTGTAATTTTAGTGATTGTCATGGCAGAAAAAATAGTTGGTAAAGTTTTTAAACCTACGTGTAAACTAGCAGTTAATAATTGAAGAAAAAAGAAACCAATCTTTTGCTGAGTCACAGATTTCCAGTCTTTTAATATTTTTATTAATCCTTTCATAGATCTTCCTAAGTTCTTTATTATTTTTAATTATACACTTAAAGTTTTTAGGTAGCAAACAAAAAGTTAATTTAATTTATTTATTGGGCTTTTGTTTTACAAATAACTGTAAATAATGTATCATATTTTTGTAGCTAAATAATATATAAAAGGGTAGAGTATGTATCGATTATTGGTGTCATTTTATGATTGGCTAATAGCAAATCCAGAGGTTTTAGGTGAAGGGCCTGGATTGTTTTCAACTTTACATATTTGTTTAATGATTTTTCTGACCGCTTGGCTTGTTGGGATGTTCTTTCTTTTTAGAAGATTTTCTAAGTTTGCAAAATATGCGATACTAGGTATGTGCGTCTATATTTTAGTTGTTAGAATATTTCGAATGATACTTTGTGTTGCCACGGGAATAAATACATGGGTTGAGGTTTTACCTTTTCATTTGTGTCATATAATGTCATTCGTATTACCAATATGCGTCTTTTTTAATTGGAAAAAGCCACTGCCAGCATTTTTACTTTATGCTTTTTTTGGGGGTGTTTTAACATTTATCTTTGGAGATTATTATAAATATGACATGCTTACTTTTATGGATATAGAAAGTATTATTTTACACACACTATTACCAACGGTCGCGGTTGCTTTTGTTGCAATAAAGCAGGTAAAAATAACTGTCCTTGATATGATTATAATTCCAATCATGCTTGTGTGTTTAGCTGGTTGGGCATGGATTGGTAATATTTTAGTGCCAGGAGCAAATTTTATGTATATAAAAGAGAGTGGGCTACCTTTTAATCTCTTTCCAGGGCATAATTTCCTTTGGACATATATTATTATAATGATAATTGCTCTTGCTTCTATTTATATACCAGCGATAATTATAAACCGTAGAGGAAAAGTTAAGTTGAAGATAGGCAAAGGAGTGGCTGGCGAAAATGCTTTTAAAGAGGGTTTAGAGGTAAAAGAAGATGAGAAACAAAAAACAGAAAAATACAAGGCTAAAGAAGTAGTAAAAAGCCCAATTAAAAATAGAAAACTAAAAAATAAAAAAACTGTCTTAAAAACAAAGGAGAGTAAGTGTGGAAAAAAGAAGTAAAGTCATAATGTTTGAAAAAGCTATTTCTAAGTATAAAAAGAAAGACCATATTATAGACTGTCTGCAATTGGCAAGTGAAACCTTTGGGTATATTCCTGAGCAGGTTATAGATAGTATAAGAAAACAATTAAATGTTGCAAAGAGTGAGATTTATGGGGTTGCTACTTTTTATTCTCAATTTATTTTTACTCCAAAAGCAAAGTATAATATTAGCGTTTGTTTAGGCACGGCATGTTTTGTACTTGGAGGGGAAGGGCTTATAAAGGCTCTAAAAGAAAAATTAAAAATAGATATTGGCGAAACAACTCCTGACGGTAAATTTAAGTTACAACAGGTAAGATGTTTGGGCTGTTGTAGTATGGCACCTGTTATAAGTATAAACGAAGAAATTTATTCGCATGTAACGGTTAACGATTTAGATAAAATTTTAAGCGAATGTAAATAGGGGGAATTGATGACTATAAAAGAACTTGAAGCAATAAAGAAAAAACGTCTTTTAGAAAATGCAGTACGTTTTGGGAAGAAGGGCGTCATTGAACATGAGTTTTTAGTTTGTTGTAGTACTGGTTGTATAAGTGGAGGCAGTAAGAAAGTACATGAGGCTTTTTCTAGTGAAATAAAAGCTCAAAAGCTAAAAAACTATCGCATCAATTACAGTGGTTGTTTTGGACTATGCTCAGCCGGTCCAATAGTTATTGCATATCCAGAAGGAACTTTTTATGTACATGTAGATCCAGAAGGAGCTCGCGAAATTGTCAGAGCTACTATGCGTGGTGAGGTTGTAGAAAAATATTTATGCAAGAATCACGATGGCAGATATGCGAAAGTTCGTGCAGATATAGACTTCTTTAAAAAGCAGTTATTTATTGTTAGAAAAAATGGGGACAAAATAGATCCCTCTAGTATGGAGGATTATATATCTATTGACGGGTATTCGGCTTTGGCAAAAGTTTTATTAGAAATGACTCCTCAGCAGGTTATAAAAGAAGTACTGGAAAGCGGTCTTCGTGGACGTGGAGGGGCCGGTTTTCCAACTGGTAAAAAGTGGTCTTATGCTCAGGCAGAAAAGAGCGATATAAAATATATGATATGTAATGCCGACGAGGGTGATCCTGGTGCGTTTATGGACAGGGTTATAATAGAAAGCAACCCGCATAGTGTTATTGAAGGAATAGCTATTGCCGGATATGCGATAGGGGCTCAAAACGGTATTGTCTATATACGCGCGGAATATCCCCTAGCTCGTAAAATGTTAGAGAAGGCTATCTCGGAAAGTAAGAAAAATGGATTGATTGGCAAAAATATTTTTGGAAGTGGTTTTGACTTTGATATTGTAATAAAACAAGGAGCGGGAGCTTTTGTATGTGGAGAAGAAACAGCTCTGATGCATTCTGTTGAAGGACAAAGGGGAGAGCCTACTTCCCGTCCACCTTATCCTACCACTAGTGGGCTATATGGTAAGCCAACCGTTATTAATAACGTTGAAACGTTAGCAAATATCCCACACATTCTTTTAAATGGTGGGAAAAATTATGCGAAGGTTGGAACGGAAGGTAGTAAGGGAACGAAGGTTTTTTCGTTGTCTGGAAAAATAAAAAATACTGGTCTTATAGAAATGCCTATGGGCACAACAATAAAGGAAATAATCTATGATGTTGGTGGCGGAATACCTGATAATCATAAATTTAAAGCAGTTCAAATGGGTGGCCCAAGTGGTGGCTGTATAGATGCTAAAAATGTTGATGTAAAAGTAGATTATGATAGTTTGAAAGATCTTGGAAGCATGATGGGTTCTGGTGGAATGATTGTTTTGGATGATACGACCTGTATGGTTGATATTGCAAAATTTTTTCTTGGTTTTACATGCGACGAATCCTGTGGAAAATGTGTTCCTTGTAGAGTTGGTACAAAACGAATGTTGGAAATGTTGACAGAAATAACAGAGGGTAAAGGCGGAAAAGAGAAGGTAGAGGAGCTTGAAGAACTGGCAAACTATGTAAAAGATACTTCTCTATGTGGACTAGGACAAACCGCCCCTAATCCTGTCTTATCTACATTAGAAAATTATAGAGAAGAGTACCTAGAACATGCCGAAGGCAAAACTTGCCGAGCTGGAGTTTGTCCAGCTTTTCGTCAGTATAAAATTAACCCTAAAGAATGTATCTCTTGTGGTGCATGTAGTAGAATTTGTCCAGTTGGTGCAATTAGTAAAGGAATAAACGGTAAATATGTTATAGACCAAACAAAATGCATTAACTGTGGTCAGTGTTACAAGATTTGTCCTGTTCAAGCTATACATATTGGAAAGGAGGGCTAGTTATGAAAGTAAATATTACTATTGATGGGAAAAGTATAGTTGCAGAAAATGGTGAAAAACTTTTAGACGTTGCAAGAAAAAATGGAATAAATGTTCCGTCATTGTGTTATTTGAAGGGGGTTAACAACCCTGCTTCATGTAGAATGTGTATTGTAGAAATCGTAGGAGAAAAAAAACTGCCTTGCTCATGTGTAACTTCAGTTAGGGATAGTATGCAAGTTTTAACTAATTCTCCAAGAGTTATTGAATCAAGAAAAAAGAATCTAGAACTTTTGGTATCCGCA
>Ga0265294_10008577_pt1 | contig 11902 bp, 7 predicted proteins | sample MunlanPumphouse3_FD_192504 | JGI IMG/M metagenome (GOLD analysis project Ga0265294, IMG submission 192504) | Groundwater microbial communities from a municipal landfill in Southern Ontario, Canada - Pumphouse #3 | ecosystem: Environmental > Aquatic > Deep subsurface > Groundwater | place... | reverse complement strand
GCTAAGTCGATCGCGATAGGGAAAGAGGATGTGGGCAGTTACGAGAATATTGCCGGCGATATCGCTGTCGGCCACTACCAGCCGGTGAACAGCGCCCGTTACCTGAGCCAGTGCCACGAACACATCTTCCACTTCACAAAGAAGGGAGACGTAGCCCTGGACAAGCTGGGCATCGGCGTGCCCTACCAGGACAAGAGCAACATCAGGAGGTGGAAGGGGGAGCGGGACCTCCGTGACCGGGGGAATACCTGGTTCATCCCCTACCGGACCATCCGTTCTTCCCGGCCGCACCCGACCAGTTTCCCGGAGAAACTCCCTGAGATGTGCATTCGGCTCCACGGCTGCCCGCCGGGGACGCTTGTCCTGGACCCCTTCATGGGCATCGGGAGCACGGCACTTGCGGCAATTACTCTCGGGGTGGACTACATCGGCTTTGAGATCGACCCCGCCTACCGGGAGATTGCCGAGACCCGGATCGCTGAAGCCCGCCGCCGGGAGCAGCGGGACTGAGACAGACGTTTTCTTCGGGGTCGTTCATGCTCTTCTCCTGCCCTGCGGCGCAATCTTCCGGTGCTCCCGCGGGCGAGCGGTGACGGTTTCCCCGTGTCGTGCGGAACTGCCCACGGCTGCAGGGTTCATCACGCCCACAACGGCGCCGGTGATCCGGGCAGGGTATAAGCCGGATCTCCCTCACATACCACTGTTATTCCTCAAAAAATCCAATCGGACCACGTATATTATATAATACGGGCAGTATGTAGTCCCTGCCAGAGGGGAACAACGATGGATATCAAGTATGTATCAACGACATGCCCGTACTGCGGCACCGGGTGCGGGTTCAACCTTGTCGTCCGGAACGGCAAGGTCTTTGACGTGGCGCACTGGCAACGCGCACCCGTCAACGGGGGCAAACTCTGCCCCAAAGGACGTTATGCCCATGAATTCATCAAAAGCCCGGACCGCCTCACAAAACCGCTGATCAAGAAGGACGGCGAGTTTGTCGAGGCGACCTGGGCCGAGGCCTACGACCTGATCGCGGAGAAGTTCAGGTCCTACAAACCCGCGGAGATGGCCTGCCTCTCCTCCGCCCGGGCCTCGAACGAGGAGAACTACCTGATGCAGAAGTTCGCCCGGGTAGCGCTCAAGACCCCGCACGTCGACCACTGCGCACGGCTCTGCCACTCATCCACCGTCGCGGGCCTCGCGGCGGTCTTCGGCTCCGGCGCAATGACCAACTCGATCATGGACATCGCCGACTCCCGGTGCATCTTCGTCCTCGGGAGCAACACCTTCGAGCAGCACCCGCTGATCGCGCGGAGCATCGTCCGCGCCAGGCAGAGCGGCGCGAAGGTGATCGTTGCCGACCCGCGCAACACCCCAACCGCCCGGCAGGCCGACCTCTACATGCCGTTCGTCTCCGGGACCGACGTTGCCGTTCTCAACGGTCTGATGCAGGAGATCATCAGAAACGGCTGGGAGGACAAAGAGTTCATCGCCAGGAGGACGAAGGACTTTGGGAAGCTCAAGGAAGCCGTCATGAAGGACGCCTACAGCCTTGATAACGTCTCGAAGACCACCGGCATCCCGGTCGAGAGCCTCAGGACCGCCGCCGAATGGATCGCAAAAGCGGAGGCTGCCGCACTCATCTACTCAATGGGCATCACCCAGCACACCACAGGCGTCGACAACGTCAAATCGACCGCCAACCTGATGATGCTCACCGGCAACCTGGGCAGGCCGGGGACCGGCGTGAATCCGCTCCGCGGCCAGAACAACGTGCAGGGTGCCTGCGATATGGGGTGCCTTCCGAACGTCTACTCCGGCTACCAGAAAGTCAACGACGAGGCTGCCCGGAAGAAGATGATAGACGCCTGGGGCGTCGAAGATATCGCCGAGGGCAGGGTCGGCTACACCGTCACCGAGATGATCAACATCCTCGCCGACAACCCCGGCGAGCTCAAGGCGATGTATATCATGGGCGAGAATCCGATGCTCTCCGACCCGGACCTCCGGCATGTCGAGGAGGCGCTCAAGAACCTCGAGTTCCTGGTCGTGCAGGACATCTTCCTGACCGAGACCGCAGAACTCGCGGACGTCGTGCTCCCTGCCGCCTGTTACGCGGAGAAGGACGGCACCCAGACGAACACCGAGCGGCGTGTTCAACGCTGGAAAAAGGCCCAGCAGGCACCCGGCGAAGCAAAGGAGGACTGGCAGATCATCTGTGACCTCGGCGCGAAGATGGGTTACCCAGAGCAGTTTGCGTTCAAGGGCCCCGAAGAGATCTTCAACGAGGTTGCCGCCGTCACACCGTCCTATCATGGCATGTCCTACGCCCGCCTCGACCCGGACGGCCTGCACTGGCCCTGCCCGACCGCGGAGCACCCCGGGACACCGATCCTCCACCGGGAGAAGTTCGCCATGCCGGACGGTCTCGGTGTCTTCTCCCCAATCGAGTGGAAACCGCCCGCCGAGGTACCGGACGCCGAGTATCCTTACGTCCTCACCACCGGGCGGGTCATCTGGCAGTGGCACACCGGCACGATGACCCGCCGGTCGTGGAGCCTTGAGAAAGAGGCGCCCACGGGCTGGATCGAGATCAACACGGAGGATGCGAGAGAACTCGGGATCCTGGATAACGAGGTCGTCCGGGCGAGCACCCGCCGCGGTTCTATCGATATCCTCGCACGGGTCACCCCGGAGATCATCAGGGGCGTCATGTTCATCCCGTTCCATTACAAGGAGTGCGCAGCGAACCTCCTGACCCACAACGCGCTCGACCCGGTCGCCAGGATCCCCGAATACAAGGCGTGTGCCGTGAAGGTCGAGAAGATTGCGGAGGTGTGAGATATGACAGGAAAAGGCGATTTACTCTATGCGTGGACGACGGATGAGAGCCTCCGGGAGAAGGCGGAGACCGGAGGAGCGGTCACCGCTCTGCTGCGTTACGCTCTCGAGAGCGGTATGGTCGACGGGGTCTTTGCGGTCAGGAAGGGCGCGGACGTCTATGACGCGGTGCCGGCCTTCATCACCGATCCAGCCGAGATCGGGGGGATTGCCGGATCGCTCCACTGCGGCAGCCTGCTGCTCCCCAAACAGATGAGACAGTGCCTCCTCTCAACCGACCCGGATATGCGGATCGCCACCGTCCTGAAGGGCTGCGACGTCAAGGCGATGTACGAGATGGCTAAGCGCAACCAGGTCAACCTCGACAACATCATCATGATCGGCTTAAACTGCGGCGGCACCATCCGGCCGGAGGTAGCACGGATCATCGTCCGGGAGAAACTCGGCCTTGACCCCGATGATGTCGTCAAGGAGGAGATCGATAAAGGAAAATTCATCGTCATAACAAAAGACGGCCAGCATGCTTCCGTCTCGATCGATGAACTCGAAGAGGGGGCAAAAGACCTCCTCGGGAACGAGGGGCTCGGCCGTCGGTCAAACTGCCGCCGGTGCAAGATAAAGATCCCACGCCAGGCAGACCTCGCCTGCGGGAACTGGGGCGTCATCGGTGAGCGGGCCGGTAACGCCACGTTTGTCGAGGTGGGGTCTGAAAAAGGGGCGAACCTCCTCGATGCGGCCGTGAAGGCCGGGGCCGTCGCCACGGAGGCGGCGCCGGCGAAGGGTATCGAGATCCGCGGCAAGGTCGAGAACGCCATGCTGAAACTCGGCGACAAGTGGCGGGCACGCTATTTCGGGGCGCTCGGCGAGGGCACGGAGCGCTTGAACAGGATCCGGGAGCAGACATCCCGGTGCATCAAGTGTTACTCCTGCATTGAGAACTGCCCGATCTGCTACTGTATCGACTGCAGCACAAGGAAGGACTACCTGGTCGAACCCGGCGTGATCCCACCGCCGTTCATGTTCCACCTGATCCGGTTCGCGCACATATCCGACTCCTGCGTCAACTGCGGCCAGTGCGAGGAACTCTGCCCCGTGGAGATATCAAACTCGGTCTTCCTCCATGCTATCCAGACCGATCTTGAGAGACTCTTTGGGTTCCACCCGGGAGAAGACATGACCCCACCGGTGCTCGCGCTCGTCGAGGAGAGACCGGAGCGCGACCGGCTCATCGCCACCGGCAGCGACCAGATCTTTGATATCTTCAAGTAACGACGCTCCGCCGGAGCGGAGGTTGAGAAACTCGAAGAGTTTCGAAGGGCGACGGGCGGGACGCCCGGATCTCGAGTACTGAAGGTGCGCAGTCCGGAACCTGGTTCCTCCCCCGCTTTTTTAGTGTTCTTTCCCGGAGCCCGCCGCACGGCTCCCCGGAGATGCCCCACAGCGTCCCTGTAGTCCCGGATATCCCCCGGCAGATGGATTCATACCTGGCGGGAATCGCAACCGCCAGAAGTCAGGCATATGCGTCTCATCGGCGGGCAGCACCGGGCAGGGGTTCACGATGGGCTATACCGAAGACCCCCCTTTGAGATAGGGGTGGAGGGGTGGCCATCCGGGGAGAGAGAACCGCCCGGTCACCACTTGCGATGTGTGTGGCGGGGCGCCATGACAGATCCCGGCGGTCGTGGTTGAAACAGCCTCCGGCTCCTCCGCATCCGCTATCCGCAACACTGCCTCTCTGACTGGCCCTGGGCGCGGGCCCGGGTTCCCGGGCAACCTGGGTGCCTGCGCTCTCCCGGCTGCCGGACCTGGCGGGGTGCCGCAGCCGGGATACCCCGGTGCCCGTAAACCGCCCGGAGAGCGGTCTGATCCGGGATCCGGGACGACCCCTAAAATTGAAAGGAATAAGCCGGTTCTCCCAAAAAAACGTTATTCTTCCAGCCTGAGCGCCTGTTCCGGAGACATGTCCCGACGCGCAGGCATCTCCAGTGATTTTACCGGGTATCCCCCGCCCCAGCATGAATACAGATGGATATCAGAAGAACTGCGCGCCCGCTTCCATATACTCGCTCAAATATCCCCCGGAAACCACCTATATTCCGCGTGGTCCCAAAAACACAGGCAAAAGCATCGTTTTTCAATTCTTGATGTTTAATGACAGGAATTAACTTATGGCAGTGATAAACGCCTGAATCTGGATTATACACTCCATGCATAACGATCAATTCGAAACTTATTAATAGCACTCTCAAATTACTGATTAATTAGACCTATACATTCGGATTACTTGACGGTATAGGTAGGACGTTTAGAGAGGTGTATGAAAAATGGTGTTCCATCCTCCAGTTGCTATAGTAGCAAAAGCGGGTGATACCGGGAAGTACAAGGTCGGACTACCGGCCTGGAACATGGTCCTTCGTGGTATCATGTCCGGAGCCTACATCGCCATGGGCGGTGCGCTCGCAACGGTCTGTTCGACCGGTATCCTGGCATCCGACGCCGCAATGAGGTCTGGTTTTGCAAGTGCCGGTATGGCCCAGTTCATCCTGGGTGCTGTCTTCCCTGTGGGGCTTATCATCACGGTCATGACCGGTGCCGAACTCTTCACCGGTGACGCGATGCTCGCCCCCATGGCAGCGTTCATCCACAAGGTCAGCTGGGCAGGCGTGCTCAACCTCTGGCTCTGGGTGTATATCGGTAACCTGATCGGTTCCATAATCTTCGCGTATATCATGGCCTACGGGCCGTGCGTCAGCTTCGATGCCGCCGGAACCGCAACGCTCACCGCGTTTGGTCTGAGAGCAATCGGCATAGCGACCGCAAAGACGAGTTACGTCGGCGGTATGGCGCTGTGGTCGGTCTTCCTCAAGGCAATCGCCTGTAACTGGCTCGTCAACCTGGCCATCCTGCTCGGTATATGCGCTGACGATGCGATTGGAAAGATCGTCGGTATCTGGTTCCCGATCTTCGCTTTCGTTGCCAGCGGGTTTGAGCACAGTGTTGCGAACATGTACTTTATTCCCACGGGCCTCTTCTGCACGGGCCTTGACCCCACAAAGGCAGTCGATTCGCTCACCTGGGTGACCATGTGGACCAACAACATTATCCCGGTCACGCTCGGCAACATTGTCGGCGGTCTGCTCTTCGTTGGTGTCATCTACTGGGTCGCGTTCAGAAAGGAAATTGCAGCCCTTAAGTAAACCTGATTGACGATGCAGATCGGAAATATCAAAGTGAGGGTGACGACCATTGCATTGGCCGTCTTCCTCTTTTTTATGGTCCTGATCGCAGTCTATATCCTCGCTACCGGGGATGTATCCGTGCTGATCTGGAGCGTTCCGGCAGCCGTCATGCTGCTCATCATACCGCTGGCGCTCAACTACATGAGCCAGTCGCAGTATGCATCACTGGTGCCGGTCTACGAAGCGGAAGCAAGAACAACCCGTATCCGGGAGATCAACTTAAACATGCTCGGCGAACCGGTGCGTGTGAAAGGAGTCGTCGAACGGGTGTATTTCCAGTTCCTCAACCGGCCGCAGTATCTCGTCGCCGACCGGACAGGTGAGATATCGGTCAAGATGTTCACCTCACCGGCAGAAGACGTCGAGAAGGGGGATGTGGTCGAGGTACTCGGAGTTATCGTCAAACGCTACATCCTGTCCGGAGATGCGGTCATCAATTGCGTCTCCATCCGAAAAGTCGAGAAAGTTCAGCAATCCTGACACCCCCGGGGGCGTCAAAGAGTTCAGTGAGGGGACGGTTGACACGGGATAGGATCCTGCCACCATCACCTTCGCGCGTTTTGTCGTTAAAATGTTGAGTCAAGGCCGTCATCTATCGACCTCGCCCCCGGCCTTCCGTTGAGGTCCTGGATGTACTCCTCAAAGAGATGGATCCGGGTGCTCACGGGAAACGGTATCCCTATGGTGCTGATGACTGCTTCTCCCGCTTCAAGTGTCTGAATCTCTGTATCGAGGCGCGAGAGGTCCTGTTTTGCGCTGCTTGCGATGATATCGCGATCGCCCCGGTCAGAGAGCCCCATCACCACGAAGGTGTTTAACTGGGCAAGAACCCGTGCATCGATGTTCTTTGGCTGCTGGGTAATGACACAGAGCCCCACGCCAAATTTCCTTCCCTCCATCGCTGCTTCCCGGAAGGTCCTGGTGCTCCCGAGCCCTGACCCCAGCACCCGCTGGGCCTCCTCGATGGTGATCAGCACCTGTTTTGGCTCCTCCCCGCCTCCGGCATCCTCACCCTGGTGGTTGCGCATGATCTTGCGCGTTATGATCGAGAGGACGAAGAGTTCGCTCTGCTCGCTCATCCCCGGGATGTCGATCAGGACGACCTTGTTCTCGTGGAGCGCCTTGATGATATCCGGGATCGATGAGCGCTGCTTCCCAAGGAAACCCTTGTTCCGGTTGAGCATGCCCGTGATACGCCGCTGCATCACCGAGAGTGTACTCACCGAGAAGTTCTTCAGGTCCCGGGCAATCCGGCGGTGCCGACCAGTGTAGGTATCGGCATCAAAGGTTGCGAAGTCGGTGGTCTGGAAGAAGTCGATCACGTCGGAACCGGGCGTGCTCTCGAGCATCTCCACGACCTCGCGCTGGGGCGGGGAGTGTTCGTAGAGGAGGAGGAGGTCGGGCATCCTGAAGTCGTCGTAATCCAGGCAGAGATCGTCTAAGTGGTATTTTCGCTTGAACTGGTGCGGCCGGGTGGAGAAGACGGTGAGGCCGTCCCGACCTGCCTGATAATGAATGAGCCCCTGGGTGTCCTGGCCGCTCGACGACCGCCCTCCCGCCACGTACTCGCCGTGCGGGTCGACGATGAGGAGCCCGAACGCCCTGGCCTGCATACAGGACGCGCAGAAGACCTTCATGAAGTTGCTCTTTCCCATACCCGTTGTCGCAAAGACGCCCATATGCTGCCGCATGACCGCTGCGTGGAGCGCCACCTTCACGTCCTGCAGAACACCCTGACCGGTCTTCATCACGCCGACCTCGATCTCGCCCATCACCTGCCGCAGGAACGCAAAGTCGCCGGCCTCGGGCCGCTCCACGCGGGAGAACTTCGCAGGGATCGTCCGGGGCTTCCGGAAGGTGCCGTCTTCGGTCATGTACCCGAGCGGCATCGCCTCCACGAGAATGAAGACATCCTCTCCCATCCCATAGAAGTGCTCGGTATGAGGGCGCGTATCCCATTTCGGGTCGGAGAAGTTACAGTCGTGGAGAAGGTCGCTCACCTTGGCAAAGAACGTCAGCCCTTTGATGCTGTCGGTGATCTTCAGGACGTCCCCGAGGTAGATCTCTGCATCGTGGGGGACAGCAAACCGGTAACTGAGCACCCGGTCCCCGATCAGGCGGTATTTTGAGGCGTCGTCGCCGTCAATATCGATCAAATTCATCATGGTAATCACCGAAGATGCTGGTGTAGTCGGCGAGGTTCATGCCGAGCAGGTCCATGCCCCGGATGATGTCCTGGCGGACCTGGCCGACGGCATCCCTCCCGATTTTGGTGGTGAGGTGGGCGTCCAGGAGCGGATACGGGTAGCCCGTGACCCTCCCATCGTCGGCAAAGAAGGCAAGCGCAGAGAAGACTCGTTCGACCATCTCCGGACTGTAATACTTGGGTATCTCCACCTTGAACGCCCGCTGTGCCCGCGGGTGCAGCCGCGCGACATACTGCTCGCCCCGCTGCTTCCAGGGTCGTGTCTCCCGGCGGTCGATCAGGCCCTCGGCAGCGGAGACGCAGAGATACCAGGGTTCAGGGACACCAAGGTCGCGGGCGAGCCCTTCTGCTGCCGGGACGATCGGGTGCCCCCCGCCCCAGGTGAGGGACGTCCGTTTCGTCACCGCAGCGATGAGCACCCCCCGGAGGTTGCAGAGGTTCAGGAGGTTCTCGATGACCTCGTCGTGGCTCGCGTGGCGGACCTGGAGTGTGCCGTCGAGGACGATGAGGTCCCCGGTATCAAGTTCCGCGGCCATCTCCATCGCTGCCCAGTACTCGAGGGTGTCCCGTATAACGGCGGTGTTCCGGACCGGGTCGTCGTGGTCGAGGTGCACCTTCGGCGGGCAGTGGAAACAGTCGTGGAAGAGTGTGTCGAAGTCCTCGTTCCCGGCCCCGGGGTTGACGGTGACGACCTGCAGGGGCGTCGTCCGGTGGTAGAGGCGCGTGCTGCCGGCATACGCGCTGACCGATGCCCGGACGGCGGCAACGGCAAAACTGCCTGCATCGAGGACGATAGTGTTGCTCCCGTCCACGGCGCATACGGCCCCGCCGGACTCGGGCTGGCAGCGGTGATAGGATGACGCATCAAATCCGCTGCACACCGAGAACTGCCCGGCAAGGTCCTCCGGGGCGGACTCCCGGATTCGACCGGCGACCCGCCGGATCGTATCCTGGTAGAGATCTCTTTGGTCCATCACTCAAACTCCCGGACCCGGCTTGCCTGGTCCGCCCCCATCTCGACCATGAACGTCGTCGAGAACTCGTCCTGGACCTCGGTGATATGCGATATAAGGAGAATCTGGGGGAAATGAGATTCCTGGGTTCTGAGCGCCCGGAGGAGGTTAGCCCGTCGCCCTTCATCCTGGCTCCCGAAGATCTCGTCAAATATCAGGAACGTGGAGTCATGCACCTCGTTCACCTCGGCAAGGAACCGGGAGAGGGCGATCCGAAGAGCGATGGCTATATCGTCCTGTTCTCCGCCGCTAAACCGGTCGGCCGGGTAGTCATCTCCCATATCATGGACGAGGACGGTGAAGTCGTCGTCGAGCATCACCGTGCCATACCGCCCATCGGTGATCTCGGCAAGCACCCTCCCTGCCTCCTCCTCGATCCTGTCCCTGACCACCTGCAGGAGGTAATCCGTGTAGTCCCTGATGAGCGATCGGGTCAGTTTCAGGCGCCCGATCTCCTCGTGGAGCGACTCCTGCTGCCGGGCGAGATCATCCGCCCGGGAGAGTCTCCCGGTCATCTCCCCGATATCTGCCTTCAGGCTGCTTATGCGGGCGGCGATTGCGTACCTCTGCTCCCGCGCCGCCGCGACGTCCCTCTCGCAACCCGCGAGCGCCTCCTCCGCCGCGGCGACCATTCGTTCGTCAAAACCCTGGTCACTGATGGCCGCCGTGACCCGGAGCAGTTCGGCCTCCCGGTTCGTGAGGATGTCCCGCTTCGCCTCCAGCGCCTGGAGGAGCCTCGGAACCTCCTCAAGGCGGATGCGGAGTTCAAGCGCTTTCCGGTGCGCCGCTTCGGCACGGCTGCATTCCTCGCCAAGGCATGCAAACCGTTCCGGGTCAAACGAGAGGCGGTCCTGCTCGCTCCCGATGTTCCGCAACCTCTCCCGGAGTCCTTCGACCCTCGCCAGAACCGCCTTCTGCTCCTCTTCCAGTGCCGGTCTCCGCGCGAGCCGTGCCTGAGCCTCTGCATACGCGCGGTATGACGCCTCAAGCGCCTGCGCTTCTGTTTCCAGGTGCTGCAGGACCTGCGGGTCGAACCCGAGCCCCGAGATCTTCGTCTCGGTCTTCTCTTTACAGGCGAGATACTCCTCGACCTCAGCGATGAGCCGCTGCCGCTCCTCCTGGAGGGCAGAAAGGCGGTTGCACTCACCACGGAGGGTGTCGGCCATCGCCCGCTTCTCCGCAAGGTCCCGGATTCGCTCCCGGAGGGCAGTATGCGCCGCCGGGTCATACCCGTCCACGCCGAGCGCCCGTATCGCGGCACGGTGCTCTCCGGCCTCGGCCTGCCACCTCTGCACGACACCCGCACTCTGCTCATAGCGGGACGAGTAAAGCGCGTGCTGCTCTTTTGTGCGCTGGAGGGTGATACGTTGCCGCTGGAGGTCCTGGAGCTCGGCGGCAAGGCCCTGGTGGTCGGCGGTCGCCCTCGCATGCTCGTGCTCGAGGCCTGCAAGGGTAGCCTGCATCGACGCGGTAGCGGTTGCAAGGTCGCCGACCAGCCCCTCGTAGTGTTCACCGAGGGCCTGGTGGCATGTCGGGCAGGCCCCTTCCGGACCCGCGGTGAGGATCTCCCCCCGGTGTTCAGCCAGCCTCCGGATCTCTTCAAGGATCGCCTCCTGGCGTTCGGCGCAGGCACTGATCCGGGCGGTCAGGAACTCCTTCCGGCTCTCCGCCGACTCAATCTGCTCCTCGATGGAGCCTATTTCAGCGAGCTGCCGGGCAAGGCCGGCGATCTCGCTCTCGAGCAGGCTCATCTCTTCGGACCCGGCGTCAATCTCCCGCAGGCACCGCTCTTCCTGTCGGGTATACTCTGCAGCCCGAACGAGCACCTCTTCACGGGCCCGGAGGATATCGTAGTCACTGACGTCCGCTTCGAGCGCCGCGAACTGCCGGGCCTTCTCCTCGACTCCCTCGATCTCCGCCCGGTTCTCCCGGACACGTCGTTCCGTCTGGAAAAATCGCTCATCCATGCGGGCGAGTTCTTCACGGAGGGTGTCATACTCCGGCTGGAGCGCCTTCATCGCCATGATGCGGTCGCGGAGGGCATGCCACACCCCGACCTCCCGGGAAAGGTCGACGACAGCCAACTCGTCCTCTGCAAGTGCGGCGATTTCGGCTTCGATCTTCGCGCGGCGTTCATCATACTCCCGCATCTGCTCACCCGTGGCACCCGCTTCGAGGACCAGGCGGTCGGCGAGAGCCTTCTCCTCCGCCATAGCGGCAACCTCCGCCTTCAGGGGCTCGTAGCGGACGGCGAGGAGAGAGAGGGCTTCGAGGTCGCCCTGCAGTCTTTTGCGCTCCGTGATCTCTTCCTCGCCCTCCCGGCACTCGGTGCGGAGCCGCTCGATATCACCCGCGAGCGCCTCCCCTTCCCCTGCGAGTTCCCGGTAGCGGTCGCGCACGGAGAGCAGCCGGTCGCGCTCCTTCCGGGCATCTTCGAGCGCCTCCCCGGCACTCCTTTCCGCGGCAGCGACCATCTCCGACTCTCCTTGTGCACCGGCCAGTTCGGCGCGAAGCGCCGTGAGGCGGTTGCGAATCCCATCGGCATCCAGTTCCTGGAGCCGCCCGGAGAGTTCCCGGGCGATCCCTTCCCTGGCATCGAT
>Ga0265294_10008575_pt1 | contig 11903 bp, 9 predicted proteins | sample MunlanPumphouse3_FD_192504 | JGI IMG/M metagenome (GOLD analysis project Ga0265294, IMG submission 192504) | Groundwater microbial communities from a municipal landfill in Southern Ontario, Canada - Pumphouse #3 | ecosystem: Environmental > Aquatic > Deep subsurface > Groundwater | place... | reverse complement strand
GTGGCAACGTTGATCGACCCGGCCATGGCCTGGTCGATCAACGTTGCCACCCCCTCGCCAAAGGATCTGTTCCCGGACAACAGGGGCCGGGATTCCGCCCCGATACAGATTCGGTCAACGACCGCCATGGCTTTGCCCCCTCTGGAATTGGCCCCTCGCAGGGTCTCAAGGACAATAAAGGCGCTTGCTTCACCCGGCTGAAGACCTGTCGCCATCTCCAGAGTTTTTAAACGACCGGTGTCTGTAAGCCAATTCAAGGTATTTTCACCAAGCAACGAATCCACCCCACCGACAATTGCAACATTGATAACCCCTGAGAGTAATTCTTCAATGGCTTTATTAAGAGCTTCCGTTACCCCAGTATTGCCGGAAGCCGCCGTAAATCGGAATTCAATTTTACCAGGCCATTTCCCAATATGCGCCGAGGTTTTTAACAAATCACGAGCCCTTAATTCGTTCGGTGGCTCTGGTAAAGTTTTTATCTCTTCTTCATCTTGCTTTTTTAATTTTCTTTCTTCCTCATCAGCAATTAATGCAGAACCGGTGAACTCTTGCCAGAGTTCCGGCACAGAGAAGTAAAATCCGGTTTTTCCTTGTTTCCAAGGCTCATGGGAGGTCTGTTTCTGAAGGTCAACGAGTGCTGCGGTTGTAAGGCGCAACAAGCGGGCGTCTCCTTCAAAGCCTTCGGTTATCATGGGAGCCGCATGAACTACAAGTCCGCTGATTGAACCGTCTTCCGGGTCCCGAACATAAAATGAGTCCAGTTCCGTGGCCCGAACAATACCCGCTCTGGCGGCCGCACAGCAGGTCTGAGCATCAAGACCCAGTGACGTCACCATTCCCATTCCGGTGATACATATTTTTTCCATCAGTTCACAAGCCCGTCAATCAAGAGGTTTGCCACAGATATAACACTCGCCTTTGTCTTCACCCATGGCCACAACCGGTCCCTGAAGTACTGGGAAGGGAGGAGTATTTTTATCGTTGTGCAGCATCAAGTCAAAAGCACGAGCCACATTTTTCCCCTCAACTTTTACATCAAAAGAAAAGTTAACAAATTCGGCCTTCCCTTTGATCTTGTTGGATGCGACACCTCCACCGGCGCTTCCTACTTCATCACCAGTGCTCATGCTGAAATTGGAATCCTTAAGGCAAATGGGGTTGCCATCGCATTTAACTGTTTTGCTCCCTTGCGCAATATCTGAAGATTTCGCGATGTTTGGATAAGGAATCGGGATCGGACCAACCGGGGATGGAGTCTTACAAACATCCGGGAAAGCTATGGTTACCCCGCCACTATTTTTGTGGACAACCGACATAAAGTTTGCACCCACAGATACTGCCATGTACTCCCCCAATCCCAGATCAATTACCGAACTTTTTACAGCAAAGCTTGACCTGTTCAGTTGCTTTAAAAGTGATCTTTTTTCATTAATCAAAATCTCATGCCGACCCTCGATCTCAAGGTACGCTTTTCTCGGTTCACTTGCCTCAATAATCAGATGCTCTCGAATTTTAAGCAGATTGGCTGATTTTATTTCAATTCTCCAATAATTTACTCCCTTTGATAATCACATCACCGCTGCCTTTAACATTTATCTTCTTACCTTTGATTGTGATATCGCCATTTTTCTTCATGATTATTTCAGCTTTACCTGTCTTTAAATTAATTTCATCTTGAGCAATTATTTGTATTTTTTTTGCATTAAGGAAATATTCTTTGGTAATCGATTCCTTGTGTTGTCCGCCTATGCTCTCTTCCAAATCTTTAACAACCGTAACCGATTTAACATTCCCTATATGTTCACTATAGTCTTTGCCGATATTGACTGCTTTATTTTTTCCAATGTTCTGGGATTTTTCCAACCCTATAGACTCGACTTTTGCACCACCTACAGTTTCAGCCATCGCAGCCCCAACTGTTATCAACAATGCTCCTCCTACCGAGAGTTCCATCGCTCCGCCAACAGTCTCGGCATAGTTAATGGCAACCGTTTCAGTGAGAGTGGAACCAACTAGTATGCTCATGCTGGAAGCAATCTGCTCAGTATGTCCTCCTAAAACCTGAATGTTCTTGTTTCGACCCACCACCTCAGATTTATCCCGCCCGACATCAAGACTTCGGTCACGTTTAATGGATTCAGCTCTGTCATTTCCAACAACTATCCCCTGATTGTTTTTTATAAGTATATTCTCGTCTTTTTCTGCCTGAATATAGATCTCCTCGCTCCCCTTTTTGTCCTCGAAGCGGATCTCGTTGAACCCGCCGCCACCCATTGTAGAGTCGGATTTGATGGTGCTCCGGGTCTTATCCGCCGGCAGAGCGTAGGGCGGCGGATTCGCGCCGTGGTAAACACGTCCGGTGATGATGGGGCGGTCGGGATCGCCTTCGAGAAAATCCACGATCACTTCCTGGCCGATGCGCGGGATGCTCATGGCCCCCCAGCCGCCGCCGGCCCAGGCCTGGCTTACCCGTATCCAGCAGGAACTCTTATCATCTTTTTTCCCTTCCCGGTCCCAGTGAAACTGCACCTTTACCCTGCCATGCTTGTCGGGGTATATCTCCTCACCAGAGGGTCCGACCACGATGGCGGTTTGGGCCCCTTTTACAAACGGCTTTGGGGTGATACGAAGCGGGCGAAACGGCACATCGTAGGGAATACACTCAAAACTGTTCCGGTAGGTGGGCTCTACATCTGCATCATATCCCTCAACTGCTTCGTGGGTTACTGAAACCAGCAGGTAATCCTTGCTTTTTAGATCGCAACGATAGTAGTCCATCAGCTTGAAGCAGTAGCCGCTGGTAAACGCCCGGCAGGTACTGACGCCGACGACCTTTGTTATCTGGGCCTCCTCCTCTTCAATACGAATCTTCGCCAACCGGTCGCCATCGGATTTCTTCCCGTAGAGGCCGGGGTAGTCGTAGACCTCGCGCTCGCCAGGGCCCAGCTTGGTCTTGCTCGGCGCCACCGCCGTGAGATCGGTGTTGGGTATTTCAAAATTGTAATCGGCTAGAGAGTACTTGCCGACTCGCATCTGCTTGCTCATCTCCAAGGAAGTGATGGTATCCTCTTCCAGCCACCCCCCTTCGCTCGGATGATAGGATACTGATTTCTGTTTGGGACACGGTTTGTTGCCCGACGAAGTGTCACTAATTATCATGGCGTGCTTGCCGTCTTCATGCGCGAAGAAGTAATAAATCCCCTCCTCTTCCATAAGACGCGAGACAAAATTGAAGTCGGTTTCCCGGTACTGAACGCAGTAATCGCGCTTGGCGTAGCTACCCTGGAGTTTGAGGCGGTAATCTTTGAATCCCTGATCCTTGAACACCTTGTCGATGATATCAGGAGCTGATTTGTTCTGGAAGATCCGTATGTCGGAGGTTTGGGTCAGAACCCAGAGCCACGGCGCCATGGTGGCTCGATAGGAGCAAAACTGCGAGTTACCTCCCTTTTCGCAGCCACCCCTGCCTTGAGAAAAACTGGATATTATGCCGTTGAAATAGCGGGAACTTCCATCTGACAGCACAACGGAGATCGTCACGTTCTGCCCGACGATTGCATCAAAGGAGATGTCATGCTTCTCCGCGACCATGGTGAGATCAAAACTGAACAGGCGGGATATCCCTTCGGTTCCCTTAAAGGAGGTAAGAAGCAGGACATCCTTACCGAGAGGGGTTTTTATTGCGATGAGTTTTTCGTCCTGAGTGTAGGGCATGGCGGAACCTCTGATTACACGTGAACGTGATGACAATGGATGTTCATTTTTTCATAACATTCCTAACCCCCGCCCTTGACGGGAGGGGATTTTGGGGAGTTTTACAGGAGCCTCAAAGTAGAATTCAGTCCAATATTGCCGCGAAGATAAAACCATCTTCCGTCAACTCTTTCGGGCTATGGTTATTATGTTCCAATATTTCAGACAGTCAAGGGAGGAAAGTACTAGAAAAATGATCGAGATAGCGAAAAAGAGAGTGTTGACGTTGGATATGATTTAACCTAAAAACGGCAGTTGAACCGCAAAGACGCCAAGAACGCTAAGAAAATCAGCACGATGATTGGAAAATGGTTCTAACCTAAAAGGTGACGACATTGTATTTCTTAACCATCTGAATTCTTTGCGAACTTTGCGTCTTTGCGGTGATGAACTGCTTTTTCTAGGTTTATGAGTACGGCACATTCTGCCAAAGGAATGAAGTTCCTCCATGTACTTATCCCTGGAGGAGGCTGGTCACAAGGAAACAACATGCAGACGCAGGAGGAGGAACGCCGTGTCTACTATGTTGCCATGACACGCGCCCCGTCTTTCGTTGCTCCTCCGGATGACAAGGTATTACGCGGATGGAATTGCCGCTGGAATTTAAAGGAAAATCTGCCTTTTGGCTCTGTTCCGTTTGTGTTGCGGAGCGAACTATGTAATCAGCGGCATTTCACAACAGCATCAAGCGCCTTGAGGATCTTGAGCAGTGTCGGCAGTTCGTTGTGGGGGATCGAGTTTGGGCCATCACAAAGGGCCTTGTCCGGATCTTCATGTACCTCCAGAAAGATGCCGTCAATACCGGTGGCAACAGCTGCGCGGGAAAGATACTCCACAAACTCCCGCTGGCCACCGGAGCTTTCGCCTTGACCACCGGGAAGCTGTACACTGTGGGTGGCATCGAATACTACCGGATATCCACTCGCTCGCATGACTGGAAAACTGCGCATATCCACCACGAGGTTGTTGTAGCCAAAGGAAACCCCGCGTTCGGTCAGGATGATATCCTCATTACCGGAGGCAGCCAGTTTTCCGGCTACATTCTTCATATCCCAGGGAGCCAGAAATTGCCCCTTCTTGACATTGATCACCCGCCCGCTCTTGGCGGCTGCTATTAAAAGATCGGTCTGCCGACAAAGGAAGGCCGGGATTTGAAGCACATCCAGCACCTCCGCCGCAGGCGTTATCTGCTCTATGGAATGGATATCGGAGAGTACCGGCAAGCCGAGTGATGACTTTACCTTTGCAAGAATCCTGAGCCCCTCTTTCATTCCCGGGCCGCGAAAGGAACCGATGGAGGTACGGTTGGCCTTGTCGTAGGATGCTTTGAAGATTAGTGGCATTGAAAGCCCGTTACAGATTGCCATCAATCGTTCGGCGGCCCGCAAGGCAGACTCCTCCGATTCGATGACACACGGCCCTGCGATCAGTACCAGCGGACGATTGCCGCCAATCTTTATACTTCCGATGGCAACTTCCCTGGTCATGGTTTACTACGCTCTTTGTGATTGGCCAGTGCCGCACCGACAAAAGCCCGGAAGAGCGGATGTGGAATCAGCGGTTTGGATTTGAATTCCGGGTGAAACTGGCAGCCAAGAAACCATGGGTGATCGGGAATCTCCACAACCTCAATCAGATCCTTTTCCTTGAAGATTCCCGACAGAACCATGCCTTTTTGCGTAAGAACCTCCCGGTATTTGTTATTGAATTCGTAACGATGACGATGCCGCTCGGAGATGTCGATATTGTTGTACGCAGCATGGGCCAGCGTTCCCTTGGTGAGTGTGCAGTGATAGGCGCCAAGCCGCATGGTGCCACCCTTCTTGTTGACTGTTTTCTGCTCCTCCATCAGATGGATGAGCGGGTCACCACAATCAGGCTTGAATTCAGTGGAGCAGGCCTCTGTCAGTCCGCATACGTTGCGGGCATATTCCACTACCGCCATCTGCATGCCGAGACAGATGCCAAAGAATGGGATCTTGCTTGTTCTGGCATACTCTATGGCACGGATTTTACCCTCTGTACCCCGTTCCCCGAATCCTCCGGGAACCAGAATACCATCAACACCATCCAGATGCCCTTCGATACCATCACGTTCGATCATTTCCGAATCGAGATATTTGAGGTAGACCCGGCAATCGTTGGCAATACCACCGTGCGTCAAGGCCTCGGACAAAGATTTGTAGGACTCTGTCAGGTTGACATATTTGCCGACAATTGCAATATGCACCTCACCATGGCTGGGTTGGCACAGTTTTTCTACCACATCCTGCCAGTGAGTCAGATCCGGGGCCTTGGTCCAGATGTTAAGTTTTTCCACTATCTGCTCGTCCAAACTTTCTTTGTGTAGAGCTATCGGCACGGCATATATGTGCTCGGAGTCGACAACCTGAATGACATCCTTTTCCCCAACGTTGCAAAACAGGCTGATTTTCTTTTTCATGTCCACTGGCAGTTCACGGTCACAGCGGCAGAGCAGGATATCAGGCTGTATGCCTATCTTTCGCAATTCCATGACAGAGTGTTGGGTCGGTTTGGTTTTAAGCTCTCCAGCAGTGCGGATGTAAGGCACCAGTGTAACATGGATGTAGAGGGCGTTTTCGTGTCCCCGGTCAAAACGGAACTGACGGATAGCTTCCAGAAAGGGGAGCGACTCTATATCGCCAACCGTACCACCAACCTCAATGATTGCCACATCGGCGCCCTTGGCATTAGCTATGATCTTAGCCTTGATCTCGTCGGTGATGTGGGGGATTACCTGTACCGTCCCACCCAGATAATCACCACGTCGTTCCTTCTCTATGACGGAGAAATAAACCTGGCCGGTGGTGAAATTGCTTTTTTTAGAGAGGATAGCGCAGGTGTAGCGTTCGTAATGTCCCAGGTCCAGATCAGTTTCAGCGCCGTCATCAGTCACGAAAACCTCACCGTGCTGGAATGGTGACATAGTGCCGGGATCAACATTGATGTAGGGATCCAGTTTCTGCATGGTTACCCGCAGTCCCCGTGCCTCCAGCAATGCACCCAGCGAAGCAGCCGCAAGTCCTTTGCCAATTGAGGAGACAACCCCACCGGTAATGAAGATGAATTTGGTTTTCATGCTGACTGCTCCTATGGGGGAGAAAAATTAAATTTGTTGATTTTTAAAGCGTTCCCTGGCCTTGGCCAGATCGTCGGGAGTATCAACTCCAATAGATTCGAACTCGGTTCCCACAACGCGGATCAACACACCATTCTCCAGCGCGCGCAACTGTTCCAGTTTCTCTGATATCTCCAGAAAGGTGGGAGACATGGCGGCAAACTCCAATAAAAAATCACGACGGTACACATACAGACCCACGTGCTTGTAGCAAAGCAACTTGCCACTGGAAAAAGAATCATCCTTCAAATCCTGCCACTTATCCCGAAAAAACGGCAAAGGAGATCGTGAAAAGTAGAGAGCATTGTTATCTTTATCAGTGACCACCTTGACCACGTTGGGGCTAAGGAAGTCGTGCAAGCACCTGATACGTGTCTTAAGGGTACCCATCTTCAGGGAAGGTTCACCCAAAAAGGGCTGGATTGCTTGATCGATCATCTCGGGTACGATCAGTGGTTCATCACCTTGGACATTTACAATGATATCAGCATCCAGGCCTTCAGCAACCTCTGCCAAGCGATCAGTACCGGTTTCATGATCAAGCCGGGTCATGCGGCAAACGCCACCAAAACTGGTCACCACCTGGCAAATACGCTCATCGTCCGTGGCAACGATAACATTGTTTACCAGCTTGGCTTGAACGGTCCGCTCGTAGACGTGCTGGATCATCGGCTTGCCGTTGATCTCGGCCAGCGCCTTGCCCGGAAAACGCGTAGATGCGTAACGAGCTGGAATTACAGCAATAATGTTCATTTGGGTTGTAACCTGTGAAAGAGGTAGTGTTGTGTCGTATGTACGTGGATCGTCCTGTGGCAGGACGTTTCAAGCTACATCAAAAGCATTGGGGTGTCAAGGAGGTAAACATGAGCAAACAGTGTCAAGACTCTAAGACTACCGGTCAGTCAGATATCACATTGGCGCGCCAGTTGAACGCATCCAACTGGGCAGACAGCAACTGGTCAAGTGTTATATCGCACTCATCAAGCAGTGGCGTAACAGCATCAAAATCCGTAACTTCCAACCGTTTTGCCAGACAAAGCAGTCTTCCCAACATCCCTTCATGGTACAGTAAGGCGTTACTAACCTCATCAGTCAGGTTGAGACGATCAATGATCTCACTAATGGGGGTTTCGAAAAGCACATCCAACAGCGAAAGGATACCGATCATAAAGGCTTCTTCCGATTGTTCACCCAAAGCGCGATCCGGTTCCTTCTGCATGACCAGGTTCTCCATAAGGCGCCCACGCACCGCCGCCATTTCAAGCAGAGGATTATTTATACCTCGTGCATCATTGCCCGCAAAGAATGAGAGCTGAATCCAGCGGCGTATGTGACTGGTTCCCAGCATGGTAATGGCGTGCCGCAAGGTTTTGATCTTTTCACGTGAGACTAGCGCAACTGAATTAACCAGACGCAACAGGTTGTAAGAGAGGCCGGGATTGGCCTTAAAGGTCTGCTCGAGCTCATCAATGGTTGCATCCATGATGAGTTGCTGCAATAATTTGAGCATGGCCAGACCGGAGGTGTCGATCTTATTTTTTTTGAGCACTACCGGTCGGGCAAAAAAATAGCCTTGAAACAAGTCAAACCCCATGCTGTAACATGCGTCAAACTGCTCCACCGTTTCAACTTTTTCCGCAAGAATACGCACTGGCCAGCGGCGTAGTTGCTCTATTATTCCTGGAAGATGGTCTTGATCAACGGTAAGTATATCGATCTTGACAATATCGACAACGGCATAGGCCGCATTATTATCGGGGCTGTACTCATGGTCATCCAGAGCCAACTGGAACCCAAGTTCCTTGAGTTCACGGCAGCGTTCGATAACCTGCTCATCCAGTTGAATAGTCTCAAGCAATTCGAGAACCGTCTGGCCGATAGGAAGTAATTCAAGCATCTCTGAAAGCAGCATGCCAAGATTAACATTAATAAATCCCAATTTCCCACCCAGCACCTCCTGAATACCGAAGGATGATAATGCACTGGTGATAACAGTGGCGATTGCCTGGGAATAACTGTCAAATTCGGCAAAATCACGGCCCGCCGATCTGAACAGGAGCTCATAGCCAATAATCTCCTGACCACGGTCAAGGATGGGCTGCCTCCCCAGATAAAATTTTTCGTTCATGTTTGCCATGGCCAACTCCTAGCTACACAACCGCATGACTTCAGAAGCGATCTGCTGAAGCGGCAAGGTCTTATGAACGCCGCCCATCTTGACTGCTTCGTGGGGCATGCCGTAGACCACACAGGTAGCTTCATCCTGAGACACCGTGAAGGCGCCTGCGTCAAACATCTCCTTCATCCCGCGAGCTCCATCATCACCCATCCCGGTCATGATCACACCCACGGCATTTTTACCTGCATAGCGCGCCGCAGAGCGGAATAGCACATCAACGGCGGGACGATGACGTGATACCAATGGGCCATCCTTGATCTCTACATAATAACGGGCTCCGCTACGTTTAAGCAGTGTATGATGGTTGCCTGGCGCAATAAGCGCCCTGCCACGTACGACAGTATCATTATACGCAGCCTCTTTTACCGATATACGACATGTAGAATCCAGTCGTTTTGCAAATGCCGCCGTAAAATGTTCCGGCATATGCTGAACGATGACAATGCCGGGGGAATCCTCGGGCAGCATCTCCAGAAAGATCTTGAGCGCCTCGGTCCCGCCGGTTGACGCCCCGACAACGACAACCTTCTCTGTGGTCTGGATCATGGCCTTGCTGGTCGCCTTCTCCATGATAACGTCAGCAGTATATTTGGGTGTAACCTCCCTGATTTTTGTGACCGGCAGGATCTTGACCCTGCTCATGGCAGCAGCCTTAACCGTATCACAGATGCTGATCCGGGACTCTTCAATGAACTGCCTGGTCCCCATCTTGGGTTTAACAATAATATCAACCGCACCGTATTCAAGAGCCTTCATGGCTGTTTCACTGCCGGATTCGGTCAGGGTAGAACACATTACGACCGGAATAGGGTGTTGGGACATTATTTTTTGGAGAAACGTCAGTCCATCCATCCTTGGCATCTCAACATCCAGGGTGATGACATCCGGGATACAACCCAGCATTCGCTCGGCAGCAATATATGGATCCGCCGCAGCCGCAATAACCTCTATCTGAGGATCAGAAGAAAGAATCTCAGTCAGAGCCTGCCTCACCAGCGCCGAATCATCAACAATCATTACCTTTATTTTATTCATTGCTAAAGATCCCTCAAACAGATTTCTGCATTGCCCCAAGCCCTGAAAACCGCATAAAATAAAGCGCCATGGTTCTTCATGGCTTACGGTAAACTGTAGTCGCCGCCGGATGTAACGGCACGTTGATCCCGCTCAGTGTTTCTGAATGCCCCAAAAACAGAAATCCGCCTGGAACGAGTTGCTGGTGAAACCTGTTCAGAAGCCGCTCCTGAGTCGGTTTATCAAAATAGATAATCACGTTGCGGCAAAAAATAATATCCATATGTTCCTGTAGGCCAAAGTCCTCCATAAAGTTCAGCCGTCTGAAATTCACCATTGCACGAAGGTGAGGCGCAATGCGGACCAGCGATTTACTGGTGTCCCTGCTCCTCAGCAGATACTTCTTCTTCAGGTACAGCGGGATGGTATCCACACGGTCTTCAGTGTAAATGGCATTACGCGCCTTGGAAAGCACTGATGCTGAGATGTCCGATGCAAGGATGGACGTACGAAAACCAGGGTTCGCTGCTATAAATTCAGACAGTACAATGGCCAGGGTATAGGGTTCTTCACCTGTGGAGCAGCCGGCGCTCCATATTTTGAGGGGATTTCTGATACCGGCATCATGGCTATCAATCAGGGATGGAATGGCTGTCTTGACCAGATATTCGAAATGGGCCGGTTCGCGAAAAAAATCGGTCTTGTTGGTCGTAACCACGTCGATCATGTGAATGAGCTCGTCGCCATTTCCAGCGGCACTGAATACAAGATCGGCATACTCATCAAATGTATTGAGTCCAAGAGCCTTCAGGCGTTTTTGCAGACGCGCCTCCAGCATGGTTTTCTTGGATGGCGGTATTTTAATACCAATCTCATCATAGATAAAACTGCGGAATCGGTTGAACTCTCTGTCCTTGAGAACAGCCGAGATACCGTGTGATGGAGGCGAATTATAGCGCTGTTTCATTGTATAAAATCATTTCAACCCAACACCTTCTTGATCACCGCAATCAACTGTTCAGGCTTGAACGGCTTGACAATCCAGCCGGTAGCCCCGGCAGCCTTGCCTTCACCCTTTTTCGAATCCTGTGACTCTGTTGTCAACATGATGATAGGAATGAATTTGTTAAGCGTTCCGGCACGCACTCCCCTGATCAATCCCAGACCATCCATGTTGGGCATGTTGAGGTCGGTGATGAGCATGTCGACCTTCTGACCGGAAAGTTTTGTCAGGGCGTCTTTGCCATCAACCGCTTCAACCACATCATAACCGTTCTGCTTGAGTGTGAAGCTCACCATCTGCCGTACACTGGCAGAATCATCTGCCGTCATGATAAGCTTTGCCATTAATTAACTCCTTCCAACCATATGCATGGTTCATTATTGTCAAAACAGATCCACATTATCACCAAACTCAGATTCGTCACTATCTGCCTTGTTTTCTGCATCTGTGACCATTATGTCTGCGGGACTCGACAAACCACTACGCTTGCGGGCAATGGCCTCATGAATGTGCCGTTCACTCTCCATGGTATAACGTTCTTCCATGTGGCAAAGATTCTCCTTGAATTCCGAACTGGCAGGCTCCAGTTCCCGTGCATGCGCAACAATTCTGTCAAGAACAATTATGACATCTTCGGCCATGCGCTTAGTCTGTTCGTGGACATCGATTCCACCCGTGGCCCTTTCAACGTCATCGGTCAGTGAGCAGAGCTTTGGGTTCAATCCAGTCAAGAGTGTACACAGGTCGGCATTCATATTGCCAAGTGTGCTTAGAATCCCGGTTAATTCATTCTTCATGACCGTGACACGGGA
>Ga0265294_10008572_pt1 | contig 11907 bp, 14 predicted proteins | sample MunlanPumphouse3_FD_192504 | JGI IMG/M metagenome (GOLD analysis project Ga0265294, IMG submission 192504) | Groundwater microbial communities from a municipal landfill in Southern Ontario, Canada - Pumphouse #3 | ecosystem: Environmental > Aquatic > Deep subsurface > Groundwater | place... | reverse complement strand
CCACACGCATATTGTCGTAAACCATCTCGCGGTAAACACCCCCAACCACATCGAAGAAGCGCACGTGGGATTCCTGGAAAGCCAACGTGTCTGCCCGTTCATAAATAAAAGCCTGGCGATAGTTACTGAAAGAACAGGTGAAAACCGCAAGCTGATACCTCCGGCGCCGGCCGCCGATAACCAGCTTGATCTCGCCCCAGTCAAACTCGCAACTCTCGCCGGGGCTATAAACCTGGCGGATAAAAGCCTCTTTGGCGTTTTTGGGGTTTTCTTTGCCCGTAATATAATTACACACCGTAGTGTAACCAATATCAAAACCTCTGCGATGGAGTTCTTCCAGAATGTCTTTCTTTTTGAGCATTTGTTTGGCCAGACCCTGGGCTTTCTTCTGCCGGTTAGTCTCGAGCAGTTCATCTATGACGGATTCCACTTCACGCGTCAGTTTGAGTTTGGATCGGGCTGTGGAGAGCTTGTAGAGAGGAACACTCGACAAATTACGTGAGTGAGCCGTTTCTTTACACCGGCCGGCTTGGAGCACTTGCGCATGTTCTTCAAGGTACTTCTTGACCGTTTTACGGCTGATATGAAGATCGCGGGCTATTTGACGCTGGCTGTGACCTTGACGATGGCTCCTGATGATTATTTCTTGTTTTGTATACATACTTATCATTTATTGTGAACGGACAAAAGCCGTTCAGGTTAATAAGTGGTATACTTTTAGATTGAAAAGTGGGGTACTTTTATATTAATATATACACAAAAAATACACCGCTTGAACTACATACAGCATGCAACTTATATCCGTAGAAGTTCATCTTTTGGCTGGCACAATATCCTTTTGACGGACTTGTAAGATAATTTTCTTTGCAAATCTTTGTTCTTGATGAGCGTGATAACTTGCAAACTTCCAATGGCATACTATCTACGATGAAGTAATTTTCATTACCAATCAGCTTTTCCGACAACGCTTTGCGGATGCGCTCTTTTACAAAAAACAGTTTACGCCTACGACGATTGTAGACACTGCGTTCAATTCTTGAACCAATAACTTGAGGTAATTCTCTGAATAATTGATGTTCTGAATCAACACCAAAAGATTCTGCCGTCAAATCAACTGCGATTAATTCAATATCGCTTAAACGTTGACGACGAATTTGATTCAAAAAGTTGCTTTTTGTTTCAATTTGCTTTAAAATATTGAGAATTTTCTCGTACTTTGTCTGGAAGTTGTTCATTATATTTAATTGACTGATAATCATATGAATATACGGAATTTATCCGATATGAACAACTTTTTTTATTACTATTTTACAAATGCACTACGGGTTATTATTATTTTTATTATTATTTTTGGGAAATCAATTAAAAAACGAAGGAAAAACATAAATATTAAAAAAAACAAAAGTGATAAAAAACAAAAGTGATAAGAAAACTCACTGATATTATTTTGTTAAATGCCTCTACTGTAAGTTCATCGGGATTATATAATGGTAAGGCAGGTATGGCACTTGCATTATTTGAAGCAGCCAAATACTTGCATGATGAGAAGGTTGAAGATAGAGCTTCTCTTTTACTTCAGGAATCATTAATCATAGAAAAAAATGACTATAGTTTTGAAAATGGTCTTTCAGGAATTGGATATGTGTTACTTTATTTGATTGAAAATGGGTTTCTTGACGCTGATTTTAATGAAATATTTGATAAGCAATTTGATAGGATTATAAAAAGTTTTGCTGACATAGAAAACAATCCGTCTCAATTATTTTCCTCTTTCAATGTGGTTTACTTTTTGGAAAAAGTTAAAAAGAAAGATCAGAATGATTCTATTAATAAAATTATTCAAAAAATATTTGAAGGAATTGAATTGTACTTATCTTTACAATTTTTCGATTTTACCAACCTGAGGTATTATAATAGTAAATCATTAGTGCTAAGGGTATTTGACCAATACTTAAAGTTAGTTGATTTTGTTAGCTATTCAAACTTTTCGCGAATATTGGTAGATTTGTATGCAGGATTATATCGTAATAACAAGATTACAAGTAATTATTCAAGAGGTTATCTTTTAGAAAACGTTTTAAAAGATAATTTAGATGAGTACGAAGATATTATTCGAAACAATAAACACTATGGTCTTTTAAATTTATATAATGATTATTTGTTACTATATGAACAAATAGATGTATCTTCTTATTTACTAAAAAAAAACATTGGTTTTAGAAGTAATTAAACAGGATTGGATACATTCTCAACCTGAAAATTTATGGTGTAAATCTAATTATCGCATTCCACAGCACGCAGAAGCAATGGGATATGGATTTGGTCTCTCTCGATTATTGGTATTTTATACAAATAAAAAACATTTATTTATTTAAAATTGAAGAATTACCCCAAAAAGTATTCAATGGAAATTTCGATAATAATGGCTGCGTATAACGCAGAAAAGTATATAAAAGATGCTATCAATAGTGTTATACAACAATCATTTACAGATTTTGAATTTATTATTGTGGACGATGGTTCAACAGATTCTACAAGAAACATCATCCTTTCTTACACTGATAAAAGAATTAAACTTATAGAAAATAAACACAATTTTATTGATTCAATCAACAGAGGACTTTCTTGTGCAGAAGGAAAATATATAGCATTTATGGATAATGATGATATAATGCATGTAGATAGATTGAAAATAGAGTATGCTATTATGGAAGAACATCCAGAAATAACAGTATGTAGCTCAACAATGAAACTTTTTGGAGAAGGTATCGATTTCACAGTAACAAAAAAAGAGACTGGGATTATAGAAAATCCATTATTGAAATTTATTAGGGGAGATTATATATTAAACCCAACAGGAATGATACGGACAGATTTTATACGTTTGAGAAATATTTGCTATGAGGATTATTCATATACAGCCGATTATAAATTTTGGGTGAACATTGCAAAGGCTGGCGGGATTTTTTATATTGAATCGCAACCATTAATGTATTACAGGTTGTCTAAAGATCAAGAATCTCATATATTGCATAAGAAACATCGTGAAGCAAGTATTAAAATAATGAATGAAATTGTACAATTTCTAATAATTAATAATAAAACCAACTTTCCTGAGTTTAAAGATGTTTTTCTCCAATTCGAAAGTTTAATAGAAAAGGGACTAATGAACAATGAAGAAATGTTATATTTTTTTCAAAATATATTTATTAAAAATAGAGATCGATTAATAGTTTGAATAATTTGATTTCAATTAATCAATTAGGATATAAAAATATTGCATAAATGAATATTCTATTTCTTACGAGATCCAATCCATTAGATATTAATGCCTGGTCTGGAACTTTATATCATATATTCAACAAACTAAAGGAACATCATAATGTTATTCCAATAGGAATGGGGTTGCTTGATCAACTTTATTTTTTTGTGGAAAAAAATTTTTCACAAAAAAATACTAATTTCGAATTTCGTTATATAAAAATATTAAATAAAATATTATCCGAAAGAATAAACAAAATAGATTTTGATTTAATTTTTTTTGGAGATTTATACTTTGTGCCATTTCTTGAAGTAAATAAACCTTTAGTAAGATTAAGTGACGTTACATTTAATGTTTTCAAAGACTATTTAGAGATCCGAAACATTGAGCAAATAAAATTAACAGAAGAAATTGAAAAAAAAGGATTAGAAAAATATAATGCCATAATTTATTGTTCCGATTGGATAAAAAAATCTACTATTCAATATTATAATATAAAGTCTGATAAAATTTATGTCGTAGAATTTGGTGCTAATATACCTAATCCAAAAAACTATACAATAGATATTGATATGGATATCTGCCATTTAGTTTTTATAGGTAGAAACTGGGAAAAAAAAGGTGGAGATAAAGTTTTAGAAACATATAGGAAATTGCAGAATGATGGATTTCCCTGCACACTTACCATAATAGGATCTATTCCGGATATTGTACCAAATGATAAAAATTTAATTATTATCCCCTTTTTAGACAAATCAAAAAAAACAGATATGGAAAAATTCTGTCAAATATTATCAAAATCTCATTTTCTAATACTGCCCACAAAATTTGATGCATTTGGCATCGTTTTTTGTGAAGCATCGGCATATGCCGTACCTAGCATAGCTGCTAATGTAGGCGGAGTTAGTCAAGCTATTAGGGAGGGTAAAAACGGATATTTATTATCTGAAGATGCTCCTGCCGAGGATTATGTCACAAAAATAAAATCAATTTTTACAAATAAAGAAAATTACTTCAATCTAAGAAAATCCTCGCGTAATGAATTTGAAACGAGGTTAAATTGGGATAATTGGAGTAATAATGTGAATAAAATATTGGAAGAAGTTGTAGAAAATTATAGGGACCTAACACTTTGATAACTTAATAATTATAAACAATATAAAAAAACGATTATGAGAAAGTTAACAAAAAAAACTTTAGACCAACTCGCATCAGAAATGCCTCTAATTAGTCAGAACGTACAAAATTCTATGTTTGGCCGGGCATATTATTATGATTTAAATGATGGTAGTTTTATAGCTTGCGTCGGAGATAGCCCTGAAATTAGGCTTATTGACAGTAGTACTTATCCGGCAGCTCTTGCAGCCAGTCTTGGAGGTATAACAGGAAATAGCAATAATTTAACTGGTAGTGTCCCATTTAAAAGTGGTAATTCTCAACAAAGAGAAAATGTTATTCGAACAATAGCTACCGAAGTTGGTATTGGTAGTTCTTATTTAACAGTGACGAATTTAAATGATAGTTCTTTATATGGACAATATTCAAATTCACAGGACATGATTACAATAAACTCATATTCAAAATTATTTGAAAATGGGAACTACAATGATTTTTATTGTTTATTAAAACATGAACAATATCATAGTAATAATTATATACCGGATGATTCTGCATATAATGAATACAACGCGTACAATTATGTAAATAATGAAGTTCCACAATTTAATTATGCAAGTGATGATTATAGACAGCACTCTCTAGATAATGAACAATATTTTGGAAGTTTATTGTAAAAAGCTACTACTATGAGAACGATATTTAAATTATATATTATATTTATTTCGATGCATATATATTCTCAAAATAATAATGATTTTTTTGTAAAAGACGACTTCCTTTTCCAAAAGTTGAGAACAAGTGATGAATTGTACATATATGATGATTGCCATAAGTACTTAATGAATAAATCGCCTTTATCTTATTTTGATGGATACAAAGAAATGTATAAAGGACATCATTTTCCAGAAGAGCCCCCTTTAATTACTGCTGAATTAGGAACGATAGGATTTATCGATAAACCATTCCGGTGTATTTGGTTGATAAAAAACAAACAACTATATTTAGCTAATATAGATTTCTATTATAATGATTGCAAAAAAAAAGACATGAATGATAAATATTCATTTATGGAACAGGCTACAGGCGAAAAATTTGATACCCGATATAGGAATATTTCCATAGGTTCAAAAAAAATTCATGGCTTGATGCCAGCTACTTGGTTTAGTGACACACTATTTGTGAAGAGAAGTCGTAGTTCGGAAAATCTTGAAACATGGAAAAAAAAAGCTTATCTCCAAATGGTCTTCGAAGATGGTAAATTAATTGACATGAAAGGGATTGAAAACAAAACAGAATTAATTAAAACGATTGACAAAGAGGATATTAGCCGCAAAATCACACAACGCAAAACAAAAATCATCTCTAAAAGTATAAAATAAGTACTATTTATTTGAATTAGTTTAGATTTAATCTGACAGTTAAGGGCAAAAACTTAAATTTGTAATTGCATAAACAAAGAAAGTTCAACCCTTAAAAACTGTCAGAAATGAATTCAGAAACGAAGTTAATCAAAAACAAGTTAGGACTGCTCAAATTAGCAGAAGAATTAGGTAATGTCTCTCAGGCATGCAAGTATTTAGGATACAGCCGGGATACCTTCTACCGATACAGGGAACTGGTGGAAACCGGTGGCGAATTAGCTCTACAGGAGATCAGCAGACGAAAGCCCATCATCAAAAATCGTATTGAACAGGAGATTGAAGATCGGGTAGTATCATTTGCAACAGAAAATCCCGCTTTTGGTCAGGTCCGTGTTTGCAATGAGCTGAAAAAGGAGGGTGTTTTTGTATCACCATCAGGTGTTCGAAGCATTTGGTTGAGAAATGATCTTGAAACATTCCGCAAGCGATTGAAAGCGCTGGAAGCAAAGGTTGCCCAGGAAGGAATCGTACTCACTGAAGCTCAGGTTGTGGCTTTGGAAAAGGCTAAAGAGGAAAAGGTGGCCAGAGTGGATATTCTGGAGCATACTGACCTCCGATTCCGGGCATACTGCCCCCCTGGAAAGCCAAGGTTAACATGTATATTTTAACTGTCATTCCGGCGGTTCTTGACCCCTCTAAAAGAAAAAGAAACAAATTTCGCGAGCGGCGGCACCCGTTTTACGGAGCATGTTGACCCCTCTTTCATGTTGATTTTCTGATGGTTTTAATTTACTTCGTAGTGCATTAACTACTAACAACGAAGGAATTATGGCAGGAAAAACAACAAGTATGAGTAAAATAAAGCAAATGCTTATATTGCTGAAAGCAGAAAAGGGAGTCAAAACTATTGCAGGACTTACAGGGATCTCACGTAATACCATCAAGTCTTACAAAGTCAAGCTGGAAAAGATGGATACCAGTATTGATGATCTTTTGCGCCTGGATGACCCGGAGCTGGAATCTGTTTTTCATTCCGGTAATCCCGCGTACAGTGACAACCGGTTCGATAAGCTAAAGTTGTTGCTCGAGGATTATGTAAAAGAGCTCGAGGAACCAAAAAATCATTTAACTCGTTATACATTGTGGCAGGAGTACCGCTTGGAACATCCTGACGGTTACGGTTACAGCCAGTTCTGCTTTCATCTTGGGCAGCATAAAAGGGCCAGTCATCCCACGATGGTTTTAAGCTCCACCCCGGCAGACAAACTCCTGGTTGATTTTGCCGGTGACACCTTGTCCTACGTTGACATGCAGACAGGAGAGATAATAACCTGCCAGGTCTTTGTTGCTTGTCTTCAACATACAGATTATGCCTTCGCCATGGCCGTTCACTCGCAAACTATCGATGACTTCGTTCATGCCCTTACCAGTTGCTTACAAAATTTGGGTGGGGTGCCTGTGCAGATCGTCCCCGACAATCTTAAAACTGCCATTACCCGGGCCAACCGGTATGAACCAACCATCAATCAGGTGCTACTTGATATGGCCAACCATTACAAGTTTGCAGTTACACCTACCAGAGTCAGAAAGCCTCGCGACAAAGCTCTTGTCGAGGATCAGGTAAAACTTATCTATCATCGTGTATATGCCCGTATGCGTAAACTAACCTTCCACAGCCTCTCCGAGCTCAACGCGGCTATAAAGAAAAATGTTATAGCGCATAACCAGACTCGCATGCAACAGTATCCTTACACGCGTGAAGAACGTTTTTTATCTCTTGAGAAGCCATGTTTGAAGCCGCTGCCTGAAACTGCTTTCGAGATAAAATATTATGCTAAGATGAAAGTGGCAACAAATAATCATATTTACCTTGGCCGCGACAAACACTATTACAGCGTACCTTATCAATGGATTGGCTGGAACGTTAAAGTGGCTTATACCCGTACGATGGTGTGGATTTACGCAAACGGGCAACAGACGGTTACTCATCTTCGCTCGTTTGGCCCTGATCCATATACCACCAATAAAGATCATTTATGTTCCACGCATCAGCATTACATGAACAGGAGCCCTGACTACTATATTAATCTGGCGAGAAGGAAAACTCCTGTTTTGGGAGAACTTTTCGAATGTTTATTTAAAGACAGCAGCAGGCCGCCTGAGCAACTATACAAGAGCTGTGAAGGAATACTTCACCTGCACAGGAAAACTGAAGCAGGACTCTTCGAAAAAGCTTGTCACCTGGCAATCGCAGAGGAGCAGCTCTCGTATGGCTTTATTAAAAAAGTGATTGCCAATAAAGCATTAACAGGCTATAGCTCCGCGTTAAGGGCAAAACCCTTACCTAAGCACGAGAATGTAAGGGGAGCCGGGTATTATGCCAAACAGTTAGAACTATATTTTAAAAACCCCTCTATATGACAACACAAATTGAACAACAAATGCAAAGCCTTCGTTTACACGGAATGGCACGGGCCTGGAATGAACTCAGGCAAAACAGACAGCTTTCTGAGTTATCCATCAACGATGGTTTAACTTTGCTTTTACAAGCTGAGATACTGAATAAAACAAACCGGCGTTTTGAACGATTGATCAAAAATGCACATTTTCGCTACCAGGCTTCAATGGAAGAGATAATATGTTCAGCCGCACGTAATCTGGATAGAAGCCTGATTGAAGAGCTCAGTGGCGGTGATTATATCAGCAAGGGAGCCCCGATTCTTATAACCGGTGCTTCCGGTACAGGAAAAAGTTTCTTGGCTTCAGCGTTGGGCCATCAGGCTTGTTATCTTGGAAAAAGCGTTGCATATTATAACACGCAGAAACTAAATGCAAAACTGCGTTTGGCTAAGATGGACGGTACATATACAAAGATTATTGAAAAAACGGCAAAAACAGATCTTTTAATCCTTGACGATTTTGGACTAAAACCACTTGAAGGACAAGAGTTACTGGATATGATGGAAATCATAGAGGACAGGCATGGACTGAAATCAACCATTATAGCCAGCCAGATACCTTTTGCACAGTGGTATGATGTTATGTCAGAAGCCACGATTGCAGAAGCAATACTAGATCGTGTAATACACACGAGTTATAAAATAGAATTAAAAGGGTCAAACCTAAGAAAAAAACAGTAATTTTGTCAGGTTCCTTCGTTCTTTGAAATAAAACCATCAAGAGGGGTCAATATCACCGGAACGAGGGGTCAACATCACCGGAATATGCAAGTTTTGTCAATCTTGGCCATCCGATCTTTTTTTGCTATTTCCCCAATACTTTTTTTAAGAAGTCATTCTCCAGTTGAAGCTGACCCACTTTCTTGAACAGGGCATCTTTCTCTTTATCATCCTCGGCTTTGGAGGTGTCTTTTTCGAAAACACTGCTCGCGTTAGATACAAATTGACTCTTCCACGTCGAGATCTGGCTCGGGTGAAGCTCGTACTTCCGGGCGATTTCCTGAACGGTGTCTCGCTCTTGTAGCACCTCTAAAACAACCTTGGTTTTAAAGCCGGAACTGTAAGTTTTCCTTTTCTTCATGACAACAAAAATAATACAATTTATTAATGATACTTGTTGTCCAAGATTTGGGGGTAATTATATAGTGATGAAATACTAGAAGAAATCGATGAAGTTGTTAAACATATAGTCAATACCCGACCAGTTGATAAATTAGATTTGGAAAATGGAATATGCGGTGCGGGTTTTTATCTATATCATCGATTAAAATATAAAATGGAAAATGATGACAACATATTAACATTATCTCTTAAAGAATATTTAATCTATCTGATAGATTGGATAGATGAATTATTATTAAAAACAAATGAAAAACAAGATTTCAATAGTGTTTATTTCCTTTTATGCCGATTACAAACACTTAATCTGTTAAATTTTAAAGTAGAAAAAATGATAAATTATTGTTTACAAAAAATTATGAAATTTAATTATCAATTTATCGACAATTATGAACTTTTGGGTATTAATCATTTAAAAGCTTTAAAATTATGGATATAACAAAAGAGCTTACCGTTATTTTTCCTGTTCGTATTGATTGTTTAGAGCGAAAAGAAAACTTGAATACAGTCTTATTGGCTTTATTAAAAATGACAAATGTCTCTATTATTATATTAGAAGCAGATAACAAACAAAGATATTTTTGCCCTACAACTGGTGAAAGGATAAAATATGTTTTCGTGCATGACGAAAATTTTATTTTTCATAGAACTCATTATTTGAATCAATTGTTGGGTATGTCTGAAACCGATGTTGTTGGGATATGGGATACCGATGTTGTTTTGACGAAAAGACAAATAATAGATGCTACCAAAGCTATCAAGAAGGGAATTACCTTATCTTATCCATATGATGGACGGTTTATCTTCTTAGATAAAGAAGAAAGTAATAAAGCTAGAAAATGCTTATCTTCTTTTCTTAAAGACAAAAACGAAAAAGATAAAGCTCCTTTTTTTAGGCGTACTTCCGTTGGTGGTGCGTTTCTCGTTAACAAGCTACGCTACATGAATGCTGGTGGAGAAAATGAAAAATTTCACGGATGGGGCTATGAAGACGCCGAGCGCTTTAAACGTATGGAGATATTGGAAGAGCCTATAAATAGAATTTCTGGACCTTTATTCCATTTATATCATCCACGAGGGATTAATTCAGGATATGATCTTATTTCGCATGAAAAAAATAATCTCAAAGAATTTCTTCATATTTGTCAAATGAATAAAGAAGAACTTGAAAGATATATAAAAACTTGGAATTTCTATAAATAAATCATCTACATGATTAAAAACTAGAACTTTTTATTCTTTTAACACCTTATTATATTTAACAATACTTCGGTAAATATTCAATTAACTAATTAAAATTCAATGATTTATATAACATAGTTTAACATAAAAAATATGGTTAAGCAGCTGATTATCAGTATCTTTATAGCTGATCAAAGTCTATTAAAGATGGATAAAACCAGCATACTTAACCAATATAGAGGTATGGAGTGATGTTCTAATTGAACTAACCACGAAGTTAAACAAAAGTTTCAAATCATTCCTTATGGAGACGTTTATTTTATACCTGGTCATTCCCGGAAGGATTAATTTCCTACAGTTAGGAAGGTATGGTAAATCGTGCGAACAGCGATTCCGCCAAAACTTCTCGAAGGATTTTGATTGGCTGGAGTTTAACTTGTCTTTGTCTGACAGGGTGTTAACCGGAGATCGCAAGGCCATAGCCATTGATCCCAGTTATATATCCAAATCAGGAAAGAATACCCCCTGGATTGGTTACTTCTGGTCGGGAGCAGCCGGTCAGGCGAAAAGAGGATTGGAAATCCTGGGAGTAGGTCTCATAGATGTCGACAACAAGGATTGTATCAGTCTACAGGCCGTTCAGACCCCGGATCGTCAAACCCTGGAGAGTCGTGATGCGAACCTGATCGACTGGTACCTGCTGGTCCTTGAATCGATGCGGGAGAAACTCCATCGGGCAAGCCGTTACGTGGTTGCTGATGCATATTTCGCAAAGAACAACTTCGTTACGGGTCTACAAGAGATGAAGTTTGATCTGGTCAGCCGTTTCAGGGATGACGCCGCACTCTATTATCCGACAAGGCAAAAACCAACCGGCAAGAAAGGCAGACCTAAACTCTACGACGGAAAGATTGACATGGCCGACCTGGATACTACCAGAGTGCAAAAGATCAATATTGATAACGGCGATCTCTACACTTTGGTAGCCTATTCAAAATCTCTTAAACAGATGGTCAGGCTTGTCGTCTGGTATTCCAAAGAGGGGAAAAAGCCCAAACTGTTCTTCTCTACCGATCCAAATATGAGCGGGAAGGATGTCATAGAGTATTATCGCACCCGCTTTCAGATCGAGTTTTGCTTCAGGGATGCCAAAGGCTTCACCGGACTGATGCAATCGCAGGCAAGGGACGTTACAAAGCTATCGTTCAACTTTAATACATCTCTTACCTCAGTCAACCTGGCAAAGGTGCTGGCAAAGGAAAGAGGTATTCCCTTTTCGATAGCATCATGTAAAACGATGATACACAACGCTTACTTGCTTGAACGATTTATTTGCGTGTCTGGCATTAAACCGAACAGAAGATTAAATGATAAACTTGTCAAAGAACTCATTGAGTTTGCAGCC
>Ga0265294_10008571_pt1 | contig 11908 bp, 9 predicted proteins | sample MunlanPumphouse3_FD_192504 | JGI IMG/M metagenome (GOLD analysis project Ga0265294, IMG submission 192504) | Groundwater microbial communities from a municipal landfill in Southern Ontario, Canada - Pumphouse #3 | ecosystem: Environmental > Aquatic > Deep subsurface > Groundwater | place... | reverse complement strand
GCCATTATCGGTATTGTACTTTCCTTGCTGCTTACCGGGAAGCATTTCAGTGTGGTCGTTTTTATTGGGGTTATAATGCTGGTCGGTATTGTTGTGGCCAATGCCATTGTGCTGGTGGACTATCTGAAGCAGCTGCGGGAGCGGGGGATGGAGCGTGACGCGGCTATTGTAGAGGCGGGCCGGGTAAGGCTAAGGCCCATACTTATGACCGCTCTGGCTACCATACTGGCCATGTTCCCCCTGGCTCTAGGAATAGGCGAAGGCGGGGAAATGGACGCCCCCCTGGCTATAGTGGTCATCGGCGGCCTGCTGGTATCCACCCTGATTACCCTGGTGCTGGTACCGGTAGTCTACAGTATATTCGACGACTGGGGTCAGAAGCTGAGGCGGCGCAGGGGAGTAGACACTGAATACACTGAAAACTATGAATTACACTGATTTATATAGAGTTTGCATAATTGGTTCCACTGCAAATAGTAATAAATATGCATTAACCTGAATAATTAGACGCAGATCACCGCAGAAGAAAGCGGAGGCCGGGGAGGCTATTGAAGGATAATGGTTAATTTTGAATTAAGAATTAAGAACTCAACCTTCTGACGAAAAGAATGGTCTTAAGAAACCCGAAGAAACAATAAAATAAATCGCGTAAAGCTTATATTGACCCACATTGCGAACTATCTTATATGTCATTGCGAGCGCAGCGAAGCAATCTGTCCATCGCCAAATCATTTTAGATTGCTTCGCTAACGCTCGCAATGACAGGGAGGAAGCGTTGCGTTAGCAATGAAACTGTAGGGAACGGCCCCCGTGCCGTTCCGCCGATTAAGCCGATAAATACACTGATTTATATAAATGGACGTACTTATGGATATAGTGGGCCTGAGAACTGTAGGGGCAGACCCGTGTGTCTGCCCTGCCGAGCAGAAAACCTGGCCCAGGACTGCCGACTCCGGACGAACACATGGGTTCGCCCCTACGGTAGCCGGAATCCGTGTCAAAAAACGTACTTAATGGCTGCGTACTATTCCTGGTAAGGGGGAAACAAATATGAAGGAATCTGGTAAACGGGCACAGACTAAACGGGAGATTATACTGGACGCGGCGGTGCAGGTTTTTTCCGTTAAGGGTTACCATAATACCCGTATGGAGGAAATTGCCACCGTGGCCGGTATTGGTAAAGGTACTATATATGAATACTTCGACAGTAAACTGCAGCTCTTCCAGGATATGATGGAAAGAAGTTTGCAGGTTTATTATACCCGCATGGATTTACCGAAGCTGGAAAACCTTACTTTTGAAGAAAGGATGTCGGTGCTTTTCGAATCTCATATCACCTTTTGCCGGGAAAATAAGGAGTTAACCCGAATTGTTTTTTGGGATACGGAAATTTGGGATGAGGACTTGAAAGATTGGACATATAATTTACGTAATGAAAAAGAAGAGAAGCTTACCGGCATTATTGAGGATAGTATGAAACGTGGTGAGATCCGGGATGTGGATGCCAAGCTGTTAACTCTGCTAATAATCGGCACCCTGGGTTCCCTCTGGGTACCCATCACCCTGGATGATTGGGACATCAGCCCGGCCGATATGGCCGCTCAGCTTACGGATATTATAATGAGGGGAATACGGAAATAGACACCGGGAATGGACGCGGGCTCGCTTCGCTCGCGCGGATTTATCAGGGATTTCCACTGATTCTTTTAATTATAATAATTTAAAAAGGAAGCTGCCGTGTACCCGTCAGGGTGAATTATGGATGAAATATACCCATAGGGCACGCTGATATTCGCTATCGCTCATTATTAGGGTCGCTCCGTATTCCTCGTTATTTTTGTAGGGAACGGCCCCCGTGCCGTTCCGCCGGGTCTGCTGTTATGTTGCAGATACCTGTATGATAACTTTGCTATTAGTTTTCAACTTCAATACATAAAGGCAGGACTTTTATGAGAAAGAATACATATCTTGCCGGGTTGTTAATCATCTTTTTTGTAAGCTGCAACCCGTTGGCGGCTTATGCCTTTTCTGATACCGTTCAGCACTGGGCTGCTCCTCAGATAGATCATCTGAACAACCGGGAGCTGATTAGTGGTTATCCTGATAAATCTTATCGCCCCAATACATATGTCAACCGGGCCGAGTTTATAACCCTGATTATTAACGCTCTAAACAAAAATGCAGAGGCTAAACAATTATTAAAAGGGGAGCCTCACTTCCGCGACGCCTATAATCACTGGGCCCGGGGTTACATGGAACTGGCCTATGAGCTTGGTATTGCCTACGGTGATGGGCAAAGCTATTTTCACCCGACGGCCCCGGTTAGTCGGGAGGAAGCAATTACTATGATGGTTAACAGCCTGAAGGTGTCGGCTGAAGAACTACCCTCGGCTGATTTTATTGACCGTTCCGAGATATCTTCCTGGGCTCTGAACCCCATAGATTATGCGGTCAGCCAGGGTATAGTAAGCGGCTACCCGGATAATACTTTTAAACCCCGGCAGAATCTCACCCGGGCAGAAGTAGCGGTATTATTGGAACAGTTCCTGGCTCTGCAGGGTCAGAAGTATCATTTTTACGGAACCCTGGAACAGATTGACCTGCCCCTAAAACGGGTTATGATCAGGATTAATGGGCAAAGTCAAGTTTTTGAACTGGCTAACAACCTGGTAGGCTATGCCGAGGGGCAGAAACTGCGGCTTACTCAGTTAAATTTACCGCTTAATGCCTATTTCAGCCTTAATCCGGAAGGTAAGCTAACTTATCTATATAGTACCGCTAAACATGATGACGGTAGGGTAAATCTGCGCAGCGTTTCTTTGCCCGAGTCCGATAAGTTGGCACCAGCAGATGGAAATATAGTCAAACTAACTGAAGACATAGATATCGATAAGGCTGGGATTACTCCTTTAAATCGCCCGGAAATCAGTCTTCAGGCTACCTGCGAGGCTATGCAGGCCTATGAATTTGTGCTCAAAACCGGGGCCAGCGGGCGGGCGCAGCTGGTAGCCGTTATTGACAGCGGTATCGACCCCGGACACCCGGATTTGCAGAACACGGGCGAAGGCTATCGTAAGGTAGTTGATTTTATTGACCTGACCAATGAAGGGAAAGTTACCCTAACTTCAGTTGAGGCCCAGGACGGTTTCATAACTATTGACGGCAAAAAGATTGATGTCAGCAAAATTAATAATGTTTCTGATGTTTATAAATACGGATATTTGAACCTGAAGTTTTTACCGGCGGAATTTGGACTAAGAGAAGAGCAATTGCTGGTGCTAGCAACTGCGGGTAAGTATCGGGATAGTTTTGATACGATTTATCTGGATAGTGATTTTGATGGCCAGATAAGTCAGACCCCATTACAGGCGTACAGCCGCCAGGGCGAGATAGTTAGAATTAAAGGGGAGGGAAACCGCAGTTTCAACCTGCTCTTAGCGGAAATAGCGAAGGCGGGAGATTATGTTAAGCTGGGTTTTGATATGTTAGGGCATGGTACGGAAGTATCCGGTATAGTTGCGGCCCGGGGAACAATTCAGGGTGTGGCTCCGGATGCCCAGCTCCTGCCGATTAAGGTAATGGATCGCAGCGGTACCACCAGCCTGAAGAAAATAGAGAGTGCTATCAGCCTGGCCGCAGACCGGGGAGCCAAAGTGGCGGTAGTAAGCATGGGGCAGTACCAGGTGCAGGAGTCGGAACTGCAGTCTCTGACCCAACTGCTGGCCAATGTGAAGAAGGTTTCCGGCATGCTGGTATGTATTGCAGCAGGCAATAATGGTCCGGGGTTAGGAACGGTTACGGGTACATCAGCGCTGAACAATATTATTAGTGTGGGTGCTTATGCTACTCCGGAAATGTGGTACACCGACTACGGTTGGCGGGTGGAAGAACCGACCCTGTGGTATTTTAGCTCCAGCGGTCCGGCGGCTGATGCCTCGACTGCACCCATGCTGGTGGCACCGGGAAATGCCGTTTCCACTTATCCCCTGTGGAGTGGTCAGTTATATCGATTAGATGAAGGTACCAGTATGGCCGCGCCTCATGTGGCCGGGGCTGCTGCTCTTCTATTAGATGCTGCCAGCCGTAAGCTATATATTAATAACAACCAGGCTATAGGGCGGGCTTTACTGGCTGGGGCCAAACCCCTGCCCAATTTGCAAGCGGTGGAACAGGGCTTTGGGGCGGTAAACCTCATGCGAGCCTGGAACGAACTGCAGCGGAAAAAGTACCAGGAGACCGCTTTTAGCGGTAGTCAGTACAGTCCCGGTTTGGGATATGGTGGCGGTTTTTATTCTCGTGGCCTGGCTCCGGGAGAATTGACCTTTAAGATTGCCAATAATGGCAATGCCAATGAACAGTTATCCATCGGCGGACTGGCCGATTGGGTTAAACCAAAACAGTATTCCATACAGGTTCCGGCCCATGCTGAAAGGACTATAGATATTAAATATAGTGAACTGACCGAACCTGGTCTTTACAGTACCTTTTTACTGGCAGATAAATACACTACCCCGGAGTGGGACGTGGCTATGCTGCAAACTATAATACTACCCTATGAACTGGGAAAGACTAAAGCCAAGACATTTGAAGAGAACGGAGAGCTGGCAGCCGGGCAGTTTAAACGCTATTTTTTCCGGGTGCCGGAAAATATGACCAGTGTCAGTTTCAAACTGTTGTCAAGCAGTAAAGGGCGGGTACGGATGCATATTATATCCCCCCGGGGTCAGCAGGAGGTCAGCCAGTACGTGGGAGCAGGTGATACTCAGGTGATAGCCTCGGTTAATATGCCCTATAATCGCCCGGCTCCGGGTATATGGGAGGTAGTAGTGTACAGTTCGGCCACCTTAAGTGAGTATGATTTAAAAACCTCGCAGTATACCCTGCAGGTTATTCCTGATATGTCAGGTAAAATTATAGATAAGCCTTCAGATAATAAATACCTGGTAACGGCTGTTCCGCCGGAGTTTAAACCGGGGGAGAAAACTTACGTTACCCTGTATTTTTGGTATAGCAGCAACAAAATGCCGGCTTCCGGTCTGGTTTCTATAAATAATCGGCTGTACGAAATCCAAAATGGCATGGTTAAACTGGAAGTTGAGCCCGAGGGGGACCAAATAAACCTGACGGTAGCCTGGTAGGTGACAGGCAAACAAGGGGACGTTCTTTTTGTTTGGTTTGCAAACCAAACAAAAAGAACGTCCCCTTGTTTTGTTGTAAACTAACTCAAAGAAGGAATAATAACTGGAGACAGAGAAATATATATCCCAATATCCCGTTTCTAGTATCGCAATAACGGAGGAAAACATTTATGCACCTGGGAAAAGTAATGGTAGTGTTTGGTACCAGGCCGGAGGCGATTAAGATGGCTCCGGTAATTAAGGAATTAAAGAAAGTAAAAGACATTAACACCATAGTTTGCGTAACTGCCCAGCACCGGGAAATGCTGGATCAGGTTTTGGCCCTTTTTAAGATAGAGCCGGATTATGATATGAACCTGATGAGAGCGGAGCAGGACCTGTTCAGTATAACATCCGGGGTTCTGGCGGGGATGAAAACTATTCTGGAGAAAGAGCAGCCTGATCTGGTCCTGGTGCATGGTGATACTAGTACCACCTTTGCTGCCGCCCTGGCTGCATTTTATATGCGTATACCGGTGGGGCATGTCGAGGCCGGGCTGCGTACCCGTAATAAATATTCACCCTTTCCGGAAGAGCTTAACCGCACCCTGACCGGGAGACTGGCGGAACTGCACTTTGCCCCTACGGATACCTCGCGTGAAAATTTGATTGCTGAATCTACGGCCCAGTTTAAAATCTGGGTTACCGGTAATACGGTCATAGATGCACTGCTGGAAACGGTAAAAGATGTTTATCAATTTGGCCCACAGCTGGAGGGGATAGATTTAAACCAGAGGATTTTACTGGTTACTACTCATCGCCGGGAAAACTGGGGTGAACCCATGCGGCAGATATATCAGGCTTTAATTGACCTGGTGGATGAATTCCCCGATACAGCGGTGGTATTTCCGGTACACAAAAACCCGGTGGTTCGGAATGTAGCCGAAGAAATGCTGGGTAAGCGGGAACGTTTTCACCTGATAGAACCATTAGATTACGAGCCCTTTGCCAATTTAATGAATCATTCTTACCTGGTGTTAACCGATTCCGGCGGTTTGCAGGAGGAGGCTCCATCACTGGGTAAGCCGGTACTGGTATTAAGAGATACCACGGAACGGCCGGAAGCGGTGAAAGCAGGCACGGTAAAGCTCATAGGCACTAACCAGCAGCGGGTATATGATGCTGCTCATCTCCTGCTCAGTAATCCAGAAGAGTATAATAAGATGGCCCGGGCCATAAACCCCTACGGAGACGGCAAAGCCGCCCGCCGCATAGCCAAAGTGGTGACCGATTTTCTCTATGTACGGATAGGAGCACAATTGAATTAATTTTTAATTTTGAATTTTGAATTAGGGATGAAATACTTCGTATTTCTCGTTATTTTGTAGGGAACGGCCCCCGTGCCGTTCCGCGCCCTTTCGCTCCAGTGCAGGTGATAATTCCCCTGTCACCCCCCGAACCGTCCGAGAGTTTTGACAAGCATTGCCTGGATACATTATATTATGGTTGAGATGGTAAAAAGCGCTTGACTTAATTACAGCTCTTTAAGGAGGATATTGATTGCGCCGATTAAGTTTGGAACCGATGGTTGGCGGGCTATTATTGCCCGAGATTTTACTTTTGAGAACTGCCGGATGGTCACTCAGGGATTGGCCAGTTATATAAACTACAGTAATTTAACGAAAAAAGGTATTGTTATAGGTTATGACAACCGTTTTATGTCCGAGGATTTTGCCCGGGAATGTGCCCGGGTGCTGGCGGGTAACGGGATCAAGGTCTTTTTTCTGAAAAAGGTCAGCCCTACCCCGGTTACGGCCTTCGCGGTACGGGAAAAAGAAGCGGGCGGAGGGATTATGATTACTGCCAGCCATAATCCCCATTATTATTCCGGAATCAAGTTTATACCGGAATATGCCGGCCCGGCTCTTCCTGATGTGACCGATGCTATAGAGAATGAGATCAACCGGGTTATTAATGAGGGGAAAATATATGAGCTTAATCTTTCTGAGGCAGCTCAATTAGGTCTATTTGAGGAATGGGAGATAGACCACGAGTACAGCAGCCATTTGCTGGAAGTGGTACGGGGCGAATTCATAAGCGCAAAACCTTTGAAAGTGGTTATAAACCCCATGTTTGGCGCTGGGATTGGTTATCTTGATCAGATGCTGGGTGATTTGGGCTGTGAAACACGGACTATTAACAACTACCGGGACGCCTTATTTGGAGGCGCTCTGCCTGAGCCTACCGAAAATAATCTGTCGGATTTAAGAAGGGCGGTACTGGCCTATGAAGCTGACCTGGGCCTGGCCCTGGATGGAGATGCCGACCGCTTTGGAATTATTGATAAAAATGGAGAATTCGTGAGTGCCAACCGCTTTATGAGTATTCTGCTGGATCACCTGCTAAGAACCCGTATTTTCCGGGGACCGGTGTGTCGGAGTCTGGCTACTACCCATATGCTGGACCGGATTGCCCGCAAAAACGGCTTAAGTGTCATTGAAACCCCGGTAGGTTTTAAGTATATCGGCCAGGCCCTGCGGGATAAGGCCTGTATGCTGGGTGGGGAGGAAAGCGGGGGACTCAGTATTTTCGGTCATATCCCGGAAAAGGATGGGATTCTGGCCTGTCTGTTGGCGGCGGAAATAGTAGCTTATTCCGGGGAAAGTCTGGAAAGATTAAGTGATAAACTGGTAAAGGAATACGGCCAGGTAATCAGTCGCCGGGTGGATATAGAAGTAAGCGAAGCAGAAAAGGAATTAGTACTGGATAAGATAGCCTATTACAGCCCCAAAGCGGTAGCCGGCCTGAAGGTGGAAACACTCAGCCGGGTAGAGGGCAGCAAGATGGTGCTGGAAGACGGTTCCTGGGTGCTAATCCGTCCTTCCGGAACCGAACCCCTTTTCAGGGTTTATGTCGAAGCCAGTGATAAGGGTATGGTGGAGGCCATTCAGGAAGAAGTATGTAGAAATCTATTTAATTAAGAATTATCGTTAAAATGCTTCGCATTTATCGTTATGTTTGTAGGGAACGGCCCCCGTGCCGTTCCGCCGTGTTGCGCCGATACCCGCACGGAGAACTCACAGACCAATCGAATTAAACGGGGAATAGACGCGGACTCACTGTTGATAGCAATTTCATGTATTTGGGCATAGGGGAAAGGATTGGGTATGGAGAGCGATAATCAATACATAAACGATGAGGAGCAGCCGGAACAACTGACTCGGCTGGACCGTGTTTTAAGTCAGGTATTGGATACCCTGGAACATGGCCGGGACGATATATTTGACATCGCCCAGGATTGCCATGAAATTGAAGTTGCTCTGCAAACAGAACTGGAAGAAGTTAACCTGCAAACCCGGCAGGTTATCATGGAAGTAGACCATTTCGAAAAACTGGAACGCTACGCTCGTCTGCGGCTTATAGATGTAAGCCGCGATTTTCGTTCTTACTCCCAGGAGCATATCCAGGAAGCCTATGAACAGGCCCGCGAGATGCAGCTTAAATTAATTGACTTGCGGCAACAAGAAGTTTACCTGCGTCGGCGCCGGGACGAATTAAACCGGCAGATTAAAAAGTTTAAGGCTATAGGCCAGAAGGCGGATACTTTTTTACAAAGTACCGGATTAGCACTAAAGATTTTACGTGGAAATGTCGAAAGAATAAATGATAGCATTGAGGAATCACATCGGCAGCAACAAATGGTTACCTGGGTAATAGAATCCCAGGAAGCTGAGCGCCGGAAAATTGCCCGGGAACTACATGATGGGCCAGCCCAGAGTATGGCCAGTATCCTAATCCGGTTAGATTTGATGAAAAGGTTGTGGAACGAGGATATTCAGAGTATTTATGAAGAAATAGATAATGTCAGTGACATGGGGAGGGAGACCCTGGCGGATATCCGCCGCATTATGTTTGACCTTAAACCATCTCTGCTGCATGAAAATAATTTAAGTAATACCCTAAAAGACTATTTTAACGATTACGAAGCTAAATACAATTTCACCATAGATTTCCTGCAATTGGGTCAGGATAAGCAATATAATCTTTCGTTGGAAACAGCCCTGTTCAGACTGGTTCAGGAAGCGATAACCAATATCCGGAAACATTCGGGAGTGAAGAGGGCCATTGTTAAATTAGAAGATAATGGCAGTATTCTTATTCTGGTTATCAAGGATGAAGGTTGCGGGTTTGAACCTGGTAACAGCAGCGATAAAGAGAGCTATGGCATCCTGGGCATGAAGGAGCGCGTTAACCTTTTTGGAGGAAAACTGGACATTATTTCTGCACCCGGAGCGGGTACCCAGGTTATTATTCAAGTACCATTGGAAGGGGAAACCAAAATTGGATAAGATACGTGTCTTAATAGCTGATGACCATGCCATGGTTCGGGAAGGACTCAGGAAATTACTGGAGTTGAGCGATAATATTGAGATTGTTAGCGAAGTGGGAGACGGACAGGGTGCTATCAATATTGCTCGCAAGGACAAGCCCGATGTTGTCCTAATGGATGTAAATATGCCCGGGACCAATGGGATTATTGCTACCCGGGTGATAAAACGGGAAATGCCTTCCATCCACGTAATTGCCCTGACTATTTACGAGGACGAGGAAGTAGTGGATATGGTCAGGGCTGGAGTATCAGCTTATGTCTTAAAGGATGTAGCCGGAAGCGAACTGATAGATACTATAAATCGAGTGATGCAGGGCGAAGTGGTTATCCATCCCCGGGTTGCGAACCGCCTGGTACGTGAATTATCCCGTAATGAAAAGAAAAAGAATGATGTGCGCCTGACCAAAAGGGAGAGTGATGTGCTAGCGCTGCTGGTCAAGGGACACAGTAATAAAGAGATGGCCGAGGCCATGTTTATCAGCGAAAAAACTGTAAAAAACCACCTGACCAGTATTTTCCGTAAGCTGGGCGTAAAAGACCGCACCCAGGCAGCAGTATATGCCTTAAAGAACAATATCGTTAGCGATGAGCTATAAGGGTGACAGGGGGACGGGGTTGTTGACACACACGAGTGTGTGTCAACAACCCCGTCCCCCTGTCACCCCTGTCATCAAGTAACCTCCTGTCAGCATACTATATACCAGGTGGCTAGAAGGAGGTTTTTTTGTGGTCATTTTGCTAAAAGCCCTGTGTTTTGCATTATGGATGCTAATAATGCTGGCAATGATTGTCGGCAGCAGGCACAAAGCAGCCTCGGCTTACCGTAATGTCAAAGTTTATATAGAAGATGAAGATGATAGTAAGATGGCGATAAAAAGAGCATGGGCCAAAAAGTAGGCGAACAGGTAATTTTTATGTGAAATTTCAAAATATTGTGTTATATTAAATACGTAAATATGGTAGAGGTAGCAGATGGTATGGGTAGGGCAAAGTTCGGTGGTAACCCAAAGTAGCGAGGTTTAATTCTTAATTCTAATAACATCCGAGGTGCGAATATGCAGAATCTCCTAATGGATATAATCTTTCCCCAGCAAGCCTGCTGCATCTGCAGGGAACCGGGCATATATCGAACCAGAAGGCCCTGGTGTGACAAATGTGAAGATAGCCTGACCATAATGCAGGAAAGCCTGCCAATTTGTGACAAATGCGGCAAATACCTGGAGACTGGTGAGAGACTGTGTGCTGAATGTCAAAAAAATCCGCCATTATTTGATATTGCCCGGGCGGTAGGGCCTTATGATGAAAATTACCGCATCGCAATAAAAGTATTGAAGTTTATGGGGCGACGCCATTTGGCAGTAAGGATGGGCCATATGATGGCCCGGGTGATAAACGAAGAGCCGCGCTTCTGGCCGATTGATTCGATTATACCGGTACCTGCATCTGCCGGCCATTTGAAGCAGAGGGGCTTTAACCAGACCGAAGAGTTGGGTCGCCAAATAAGCCGGGACGTTCGTGTTAAAATGGATGTCAGTACCCTCAAAAGGGTTAAAGAAACTCCTTCCCAGCGTGAGTTGAGCCGGGAGGAAAGGGAGAAAAACCTGCTTTGTGCTTTCAGTGTAGAGGATAATAAAAAGATTTATCGAAAGAATATATTATTGGTAGACGATGTATATACTACTGGCTCCACCAGCAAGGAATGCACCCGCACTCTGCTGGAGGCTGGAGCCGGCAGGGTTTGTGTCATCACTTGGGCTACCGGTATAGGTTTTTAGAAGATCTCTGCCACAGAGGCAGCGAACGCCCGAGGAAAGGATTGTGTCCTAATTCATAGCAAGGAGGTTGACAAAATGGGACCTAATCTTAAGAATTGTCCTATTTGTGGGAGAGTTTATGCATACCAGGGTAGGAACATGTGTAATAAGTGTCTGGAAAAAGAAGATGATGATTACGCCATAGTACGCCGATATGTTCGTGATAATCCCGGTGCCAGTGTCGCAGAAGTAGCCGAGGCTACCGACATAGATGAAGAGAAGATACTTCAATTTCTGCGCGATGGCAGACTCGTCACCAGGGGGATGGGTTATACCACCATGTGTGAACGTTGCGGTAAAACTATCTCCAGCGGTAAATACTGTGATAGCTGTTTGAAACAACTGGGAGCACAGTTCAAAAACGTTATCCCTTCTGCCCGCAAGGCCCCCGAACCGGAAACAAAATCCAGGGATAAGGGAAAAGACCGAATGCATATCATTGGCGATGATTCGGAGTAGAGTTAATATGAAAATAGACACTGAAAACACTGAGACCTATGAATTACACTGATTTATTATAAATATTAGTATAGAGCCGACACCTCAAACCCTATTTTAATGCCTTTTTGCGGCCCTCGGCCATGGCC
>Ga0265294_10008570_pt1 | contig 11909 bp, 10 predicted proteins | sample MunlanPumphouse3_FD_192504 | JGI IMG/M metagenome (GOLD analysis project Ga0265294, IMG submission 192504) | Groundwater microbial communities from a municipal landfill in Southern Ontario, Canada - Pumphouse #3 | ecosystem: Environmental > Aquatic > Deep subsurface > Groundwater | place... | reverse complement strand
GGAGCGCAACTCTTCCTGATGGAAGATCTTTCTTTCCTAACCTTCCGACTGAAGAACTCTTCACCACACCTGATAGGACCCGAGCCGAGGGGTATATCACCACAACAAAGCCGGTGTCTGTGCTCGAGACGATTACAGAGCAGGTCAGGCTCACCTTTAAGGCAGGGAGAGTAGTAGATTATTCGGCAAAGGTCGGCGAGGCTGCCATGGACAGATTTTTCTCTATTGATGAGGGAACTCGTCGGATTGGAGAATGCGCTCTTGTCGATGAAGGAAATCCCATTGCACAAAGCAATCTTCTCTTCTCCTCGATCCTTTATGACGAGAATGCATCTTGCCATATCGCCTTGGGAGCCGGCTATCCCAAATGCCTTACCAACAGCAATGAATTGCAGGATGAACAGCAACTTGAGAGCGAGGGTTGCAATCAAAGCCTGATGCACATCGATTTCATGGTCGGCTCAAAGGAAATGCAAATAATCGCCACCTGTAAAGATGGCAAGAAAGTGCAGATACTGAGAAACGGAAGGTTTGTCCTTTAATTTAGGTCGCTGATAAGCTTAAGTCCGTTAAGGGTGTGCATGGGGACCAGTTCATCGATACGGGGGATTAATCCCGCGATTGTGCAGGAGAGGCCTCCTGTGGCTATCACATAAAGGGTGCGTCCCAATTCAGCCTCCGTTCGGTTGATTATGCTGTTGACCAATCCGCTGTAGCCAAACATAATGCCACTTCGGATTGATTCGGTGCTGTCCCGTCCGATAACAGATTCGGGAACTTTCAGCTCGACCTGAGGCAGTTGGGCTGTATTGCCAAACAAGGCATTGGTCGCAGTGAGCAACCCAGGAGCAATGGCAGCTCCAAGTACACAACCGTCTGAAGAAACAGTGGTGAAAGTCAATGCGGTGCCGAAGTCAACGACCATCACATCCTGATCTTTCTTCATCCAATGGGCACAAGCGGCATTGCACAAAAGGTCGGAACCAAGTTCCAAAGGGATAGTCTCATTCTTTAAGCCGGTATTGACAGTATGGGTCACCATCAAGGGCTCAACCTCAAAAAGTCGTTGTACATTCTTCTGCAAGGAGCGAGTCAGGTTGGGAACGACACTGCTGATCACCGCCCGGTCGATATCGTCCTTCTTGATGCCGGCATGAGACAGAAGACTGTCCAGCACAACAAAATACTCATCACTGGTTTTCCTCAAATCACTATACACACGAAAGGTTTGTACCCATTTTTTCCCATCATGGACGGCAAAAACAATGTTTGTGTTTCCAATATCAACTGCAAAAAGCATTCCGTCCCTCCTTAGATAGCCAAGGAATGATGGCTACCCTCATACATTTTATCTCTTTGAGCCTTGATGGACTCATCGGTAAGGTAATCCTCGAATTTCATCATCTTATCAATTATACCGTTTGGAGTAAACTCAATGATTCTATTTGCAATAGTATCGACGAACTGATGGTCATGACTATTGAATAAGAGAATACCGGTAAAATCTATGAGCCCGTCATTCAATGCCGAGATGGATTCCAAATCAAGATGGCTTGTCGGCTCGTCGAATATCAAACAATTCGCTTGCTGCATCATCATACGTGCCAAGACACAACGTACTTTCTCTCCGCCGGAGAGCACCGTGCAATCTTTCAAGGCCTCATCCCCGCTGAACAACATCCTTCCCAGGAAAGAACGGACAAAAGTATCATCCTTCTCCTCGGAATAGGCACGAAGCCAGTCGGTGATGGAGACATGGTCCTTGAAGAAAGCCGAATTATCCTTGGGAAAATAGGACAAACTCGTGGTGACACCCCATTGGAACGAACCGCTGTCCGCCTCTATGTTACCAGCAAGAATCTCGAAAAGTAAGGTTTTTGCATAATGGTTCGGTCCTATGAACGCTATCTTGTCCCCGCTGTTTACAACCAGGTTGAAACCGTCCAGGACTTTTTGTCCATCAACAACCTTTGTCAGATCATGAACTTCCAATATGTTCCTGCCACAATCTCGTAAAGGTTTGAAAGCGACATAAGGAAAACGGCGGCTTGACGGCTTGATGTCATCAACCGTGAGCTTGTCGATGAGTTTCTTGCGGCTTGTCGCCTGCCTGCTCTTTGCTGCATTCGAGGCAAATCGCTGGATGAAGTCCTTTAATTCGGAAATCTTCTCTTCCCTTCTTTTTTTATCATCCTTCATCTGCTTGCTTGCAAGCTGACTGGACATGTACCAAAAATCATAATTTCCCACATACATGGTAATCTTGGCATAATCAATATCAGCAATATGGGTGCATACACTGTTGAGAAAATGCCTATCATGGGAAACCACGATAACGGTGTTCTCAAAATTCTCCAGAAAGTTCTCAAGCCAGGAGATCGATTCCAGATCCAGATGGTTTGTAGGTTCATCAAGCAATAGTATGTCAGGATTCCCAAAGAGAGCCTGGGCAAGCAATACCCGCACCTTTACGTTATCCTCCACCTCTGACATTTTCTTGTCATGCAAAACAGTGGGGATCCCAAGTCCATCAAGCAACTGTGCCGCCTCGCTCTCGCTTTCCCATCCCCCAACGTCACTGAACTCGGATTCAAGCTCAGCGGCCTTGATCCCATCAGCCTCGGAGAAATCAGGCTTGCTATAGACCGCTTCCCTTTCTTTCATGATGGTATAGAGCTTGTCATACCCCATGATGACTGTATTGAGAACTGTATAGTCATTAAACGCAAAATGGTCTTGCCGTAAGACGGTAAGCCTTTGTCCAGGGGTAATAATAACATCCCCTGTATCCGGCTCCAATTCACCGCTTAGAATCTTTAAAAAAGTTGACTTGCCGGCACCATTGGCGCCGATAATACCATAACAATTTCCAGGAGTGAACTTGATGTTGACATCCTTGAAAAGAATCTGAGTCCCATAGGCAAGGGAAATGTTGGAAGCTGTAATCATCTGCATATCCTTAAAATCGTGATAAGTTGGGAAAAAAAAAGACAACCAAAGGGTTGCCTTATATCAATTAGTTCCTACGGGAATCGAACCCATATTTAGAGACTGAGAATCTCCTGTCCTAACCATTAGACGAAGGAACCGACGCCTGGGATGAAGGGATTCGAACCCCTAAAGGCAGAACCAGAATCTGCAGTGTTACCATTACACTACATCCCAATCAGAAATCCTTGGCAAGAATACGAGAAAAACTTGTAAGTGTCAAGGGTACTTTCCGAATTAATCATACTGTTTCTTAAATGCACTTACCCGCGCACTTGCAGAAACAGAGAAATCATCGTGGATTCCGTCACAGAGATATTTATATGCAAGACCTGCAACCATGGCGCCATTATCGGTACAAAGTTTCAAAGAAGGAAAACTCGTCGTAATACCCGCTTTCTCAAAATCCTTGAGCTCGCTTCTCAATAAACTGTTGGCAGCGACTCCTCCCCCTGCACTCAGACGTTGCAACCCGGTATCCTGAAGAGCAAGTTTGACTCGTCTGACAAGCATTCCAACAGCACAACGTTGAAAGGAAGCTGCAATATTCTCAGGGCTTTTCTCGCTTTTCCCGTCCCAATACTTATCCAGTTGATTTATCACAGCGCTCTTCAGCCCACTGTAAGAGATATCGTAGGGATGACCCTCTTTGTTAAGAGACGCCCCGGGAAACAAAAAGGAATTGGGATTCCCATTCTTGGAAAGCCGATCGATGACAACCCCGCCAGGATATCCTAAACCATAGTTTTTTGCCACTTTATCAAAGGCCTCACCAATGGCATCGTCGATGGTTGTTCCCAATACGTCGATGGCATCATAACTGTTGACTTTACAGATGACAGTATGCCCTCCAGAGACAAGCACACCCAAATAGGGGTATTCCAAAGGGTTCTCTATCTGAGAAGCATACAAATGGGCCCGAATATGGTCTATGGTGATAAAAGGTACATCAAGAGTCGCAGCAAAACCCTTCGCAAAATTCAAGCCAACAAGCAAAGAACCCATAAGACCGGGTCTATTGGTTACCGCAACCGCGTCAATATCGGAGACACCCAACCCTGCCTTGCTGATTGCTGCAAGAACAACCTGCTCAATCCATTCTGTATGAAGTCTGCTTGCCAGTTCAGGCACAACCCCTTCATAGGGTTTATGTAATTCAATTTGGGTAGCAATCACATTACTCAAAATCTCAGAGCCGTCACGTACCACTGCTGCACTGCACTCGTCACAGCTGGTTTCAATTCCTAACACATTCATAGGTTTTCATCGTCCTCAAAATCATCAAAGAAATCCTCGCCAAACAACATCTCCAATTGGGCGACAACTCCTTCTTCAGTAGGAATAGAGGCTATTTTATATAACTGAGATAAATCGAGACCGCTTTCCAAAGCTCCTGGGTACATATCTAATAGGAATTGAGCAACTTCTGGCTGCCAACTCTGACCAACCTGGGTGCTGGGTCGCTTCTTGCTTGATTTGACCATCACCACGCAATCATTGGGGATAAAGCGAACTTCACTTACCTGTACTTTCAAGCTTGCCACTCCTTATTGTCCCATAGACTATCGACAATCCGGACCTTGGTCAAGAAAAATCACCCAATGCAAATCATATTAATTCATCTTTACATTATGGTAGGAAATTGGGTAGAATGCAATGGTCCTTTTGCCAAAGTAGCTCAGTGGTAGAGCAGCTCACTCGTAATGAGCAGGTCAAGAGTTCGACTCTCTTCTTTGGCTATATCTAAATCTACTGTTGAGTGCAGGATTTTTCTTTTTCAATACCCCTAGGCAATAATTGGCAGTCGTTAGTGTCCCCTTCCTTGTTTGGATTTTTGCGATACAGGAAGGAAATCCTGTGTTTTTACACATCCGAGCTATAAGAAACTCGGGTAAACCTAAAAATCCAGGGGACTGAGGTTTTGTTTTCCACCCATGAATCACTACATTGACGTCCTTGAACCACCCCACCTCATTTCTTTTTCTTATTTTTCATTTCCAGCCCCAAAAACTACAAAGAGGATCTAGTGGCAAGCTAAATCCTCCTTGTTCCGAAAGAAAAGAATATCTTTATTTTTTCAGTTGAAGTACCGCTTGGGCTGCTGCCAGACGTGCAATGGGCACTCTGAAAGGAGAGCAGGAGACATAATTCAAACCAACTTTCTGGCAGAAAGCAATGGTTTTTGGATCTCCTCCATGCTCACCACATATGCCCAAGATGATATCCTTGCGTACCGATCGTCCAAGATCTGCGGCCATCTGCACCATCTTGCCCACACCCTCAATATCAATCGTGGCAAACGGGTCATATTCATAGAACTGCTTGTCGGTATCATTCACATAATGCCCAAGGAACGAGGCCGCATCATCTCGGCTGAAACCACAGGTCATCTGTGTCAGGTCGTTTGTCCCGAAGCTGAAGAACTGGGCTCCTGCACGAGCAATCTCATCTGCGGTGATAGCAGCTCTTGGAACCTCAATCATCGTTCCCATGAGGTACTCGATATGGGTCCCGGAGGCATTGAAGATGTCATCGATGATTTCCTTGGCTTTCTTCTGGCAATACTCGAATTCCTTGTAGTTCCCTACAAGCGGGAACATAATCTCGGGATGCACCTTGATGCCTTTTTTCGATACATTGATGGCCGCCTCGATGATGGCCCTCACCTGCATCTGAAGAATCTCAGGGAACACAATGCCAAGACGACAACCTCTGAAACCAAGCATCGGGTTGAACTCATGCATGGAGGCTGTCTTCTGAGCGACCTCCTCCACACTGATACCCATTTGCAAGGCCAGTTCATGACGACTTGTATGATCATTGGGTAAGAATTCATGAAGAGGAGGATCCAATAGGCGGATAGTGGCAGGAAGTCCATCAAGTTCTGTGAACATCGCCTCAAAGTCACCTCGTTGCATAGGAAGCAACTCATCAAGGGCTTTTTTCCTTTCCACGATGTTGTTCGCCAGAATCATCTTGCGGACACTCATGATTCTATTTCCACCAAAGAACATATGCTCTGTCCGGCACAACCCTATGCCCTCTGCACCAAGCAACTTGGCCATATGGGTATCATTGGGCGTGTCGGCATTGGTGAACACCTTCATGGTCTTGATCTCATTGACGTAAGACATGAACTCCTTGTAATTCTGGAACACAAGGGATTCACTCTCAAGCATCTGACCATTAAGCACCTGGACTATCTCACTAGGACGGACAGGGATCCTTGTCGCGTAGATGCTGCCAGTGAACCCATCAATGGACATGTAGTCACCCTCATTGACCGTCACTCCATTCACTTCAAGATATTTCTTAGGTTCATTGACACGAATCTCACCCGCACCGGAAACGCAAGGACAACCCATCCCGCGGGCGACAACAGCCGCATGGCTGGTCATACCACCACGACAGGTGATGACACCCCGGGAGACGGCCATACCACCGATATCCTCAGGGCTGGTCTCTGTCCGAACAAGAATGACATCCTTGCCAGTCGCAGCGACTTCCTCAGCCTTAGCAGCAGTGAAGTACACTTGCCCGCAGGCCCCTCCTGGAGAGGCGTTCAAACCATGGGCGACTTCCTTGATACTATGATCCCGAATGACCTTGGCATCAAGAATTGGAGCAAAAAGCTTGGAGAATTCGGCGGCTGGCACACGGCTGACCGCGGTCTCCTTGCTTATCAACCCCTCTTCCACCATCTCGACTTGGGAACGCAACCAGCTGAAAATGGTTCTCTTTCCACCACGGGTTTGCAACATATACAATTTGCCTTCCTGGATGGTGAATTCCAAATCCTGCATATCACGGTAATGCTTTTCCAGTTTCAGACGGATATCAGCCAGTTCATCATATACTTTTACATTGACAGCCCTTAGAGTCTCAATAGATTGTGGAGTACGAATACCGGCAACGACATCCTCTCCCTGGGCATTCATCAAGTATTCACCATAAAAGCGATTTTCTCCTGTGGAAGGATCACGGGTGAAAGCAACACCGGTACCACTGGTCTCCCCCATGTTCCCAAATACCATGGACTGCACGTTCACCGCAGTTCCAAGTAATCCCCTGATATCATACATCTGACGATATTTGATCGCCCTTTCATTATTCCAACTTCGAAATACCGCATCAATAGCCTTGAACAGCTGGTCCTGCGGCTCAGTGGGAAAATCCTCCCCGGTATACCGTTTATAAACACGCTTATATCTTCCAATAACTTCCTTAAGGTCTTTGGCATCAAGCTCTATGTCGAATACCTTATGCCCCTCATCCTTCACATCCTGGAGTGCGCTTTCAAATTCAAAATGAGGCACCCCCATGACCACATCTCCAAACATCTGAATGAAACGACGATAACTATCCCATGCAAAACGCTCATTACTCGTCTTGGAAATCAAAGCATCCACCGTATCGGGATTAAGACCAAGATTCAGGACCGTGTCCATCATTCCCGGCATGCTCTGTGCGGCACCACTGCGAACAGAGACAAGTAAGGGATTCTTCTTGTCACCAAGCCTGGCACCCATGAGGGTCTCCAATTTCTTGAGGTTATCCAAAACCTCTTCCCTAAGTCCATTTGGGTATGAACCATTGTGTTCATCAAAAAAAGCGCAGGCTTCCGCGCTAATTGTAAATCCTGGAGGTACAGGCAGTCCGATACTGGTCATTTCCGCAAGATTAGCACCCTTGCCTCCAAGGATGTCCTTCATCTGGGCGGTTCCATCCGCTTTTCCGGCACCGAAGAAGTATACATAATGAGATTTCTCAGCCATGAAGTAATTCCTTCCTTCTGTTCTTTTTTAGTTTATTCTCTACTTTGTACGGGTGAATCGTAATCACAGTTTGACAGGCTGTCAACCGAAATAAATAACAAACCTTTCTTTTTTGTCATCTTTTTACTACTTAAAGAATAATCATGTTTATTTATGAAACAGTATTCCGAAATAAATGAATCTTTTTCACATTTTTGAACCAGCAGCGAAAAATACAATTAAGTCATTTTTATTAATAAAAAGCATTCAAAAAACATTAAGGAAATATATCATTTAAAAACTAAGATATGACCACTGGATTGCATACTCGATAAAAGAATATGTTTCGCGCTTCTTTTTGTAGAGAGTCAAGCAAGCCGGCCGCCTCAAAAAAAATCCGGTATAGCGCTCAGCCAGTACCGGATTCATCTCATGAGCGAGTGGTTTCATCTGCACACTCGTGTCATTTTTCTATCTCAAATCCTGAGTTTTAATCCAGTCCTGATCGGTATAAGTCCTGTTCTCCCCGCACATAGACCAAATGAAGGTATAGTTTGTGGTACCGCAACCGGCATGGATGGACCACGATGGGTTGATCACCGCCTCCTCATTGTGCATCACGATATGACGAGTCTGGGTAGGCTCACCCAGGTAATGGAATACAACCTGATCAGAAGGAACATCAAAATAGAAATAGACTTCCATCCTTCTCTCGTGGGTATGCGCCGGCATGGTGTTCCACACAGATCCGGTCTGCAACTGGGTCATACCCATGGATAGTTGACAGGTCTCCAACACATCCGGATGGATATACTGGTTGATAATCCGCTCATTGCTGTCTTTCAACGACCCCATCTTCACATGCTTTGCATTATCATATTGGATAAGTTTGGTTGGAAATGTGGCATGGGCAGGACAACTGTTCATGTAGAACTTTGCGGCTTCCTTTGCATTCTTGCTTGCAAAGCTTACCTTCTTCGCCCCCTTCCCTATATACAAGGCATCAAAATGATTGACATTGTAGACCTTGTCATCGACGGTCACGATTCCATCTCCCCCAATGTTTATCATCCCAAGTTCCCTTCTCTCAAGAAAATAGTTAACACCAAAATCTTTCATGGCATCAATGTTCTTGTCAAGAGCGACAATCTTGTCGCTGGGCATGATCCCCATGGTCACAATTCTGTCTACATGTGAGTATACACCGCTGACATCATCGGCCTTGAAAACATCCTGAATCAAGAATTCCTTGCGAAGCTCCTCGGTGTTCATCCGAGAAAACGGTTCCTTTCCTGTTGAATAGCGAATATCCATAGTTTCCTCCTAATCTAGGGTCTTTGTATTTTACCAACCCAAATTGCAAATTCTTCCAAATTGTCAGGATCCTCGAAATAAGAGACATACTTGGTTGCAAGTTCTTCTCCCAATCTTCGGAAACCTCCAAGAAGATGATACGTGACAAGCTCGGAAATGTTTTCCTTGTCCTTGTTTTCAATCAAGGAGACCAACTGCTTGTGCTCGTCAAGAATTGAAAAGTAATCATGGGCCTCCACAATGTCCATCATCCTAAAACGAGTGTAGCAGGCCTCGCTCTTTTGAATCAGATCCCATAAATCGGAGCACAGCAATTTATCAAACCAGAACTTATGGAAAGCAGAATCCAAGGCAAAAAAAGTTTCCGCGGTGAAATCCTTGCTCCCAAGAAGAATATCCTGCCTGCGCAACTGGTGATAGCAATCCTCCAGCGCCATATCATCCGCAACATCGACAAAATCCTTTATAACCTGGCTTTCCAAGACACTGCGCATATAAATGGTCTGACGAATCGATTTCACCGACAATTTGCTAACACGGTCTTCCTTATAGGGGACTATATCAAGCAAATGTTCATCGGAAAGCCTAAGCAATGCGGTATGCACAGGGGTGCGGCTTGCCTTGAACCGCCTGCAAACCATTGACTCTTGCAGACCTTGTCCAGGAACCAAGGACAGCGTCAATATCTCTTTCTTGAGTGTGGTATAAATGAAGTTTGCCAAGCCGCTCGAAACCAGATCTTTTTCTTTTTGCATACAATTTCACTAGTTGTATACAAAAGATACCATGATATCTCCCCTCTGTCAAACCAAAGAGGCCATCCTGGAAAACCAGAATGGCCATTCATATATTATTATAATTCCACCTAAGCGGTGTAGTTCTCTAGCATCTTGCTCCGAGCAGGGTTCTTCAGCCGCTCAAGAGCTTTTTTCTCAATCTGGCGAATCCTTTCCTTGGTAAGATTGTACAACTCACCTATCTCCTTGAGAGACATCGCATTCTGTCCATTCAATCCAAAACGAAGTTCCAATACTTCCCTTTCCTTGTCACTGAGAGTGGCAAGAGCGCTCTGGATATCTTCCTTCAAGGAGTTCTCCATCAGGCGATCCTCCGGCGATGGGGAGGTATCCTCCACAAAGTCACCAATGCTACTGGTAGTACCTTTGTCAGTATAGACAGGAGAATCCAGGCTCACCATCTCCCGACTTATTGCCAGCAATTCATTTACCAATTTTGGCTCCAAACCGGTTAATTCACCAATCTGTTCAACACTAGGATCCGTAGTGCTGTTCTCATGCATCAGCGATTTCTTTGCTTTCTGGATTTGCATGAGCTCATTTGTCCTATTAAGGGGAAGCCTCACCGCCCTGCTCTTCTCACAAAGAGCCTTGACCACTGATTGACGAATCCACCAAACGGCATAGCTAATAAAATGATATCCCTTGTCAGGTTCGAACTTATCCAAAGCAGTCATCAACCCAATATTGCCCTCATCAATCAGGTCATTGAGAGGAATACCTTGGTTTTGGTATTTCTTTGCAACATTTACCACAAAACGAAGATTAGACTCAATCAGCTTCTTTCGAGCTAACTCATCTCCACGCTTTGCCTTGAGGGCAAGACTGTATTCTTCTTCAGGAGAAAGCAAGGGAATGCGATTAATTTCTTTTAAATATAAGGAAAGGACATTTGAATCCCCGTAAGAATCATCATGAGCAATGTTGGTCAAAACTTTACTTGCCATTTGAAGAACCTCCGTATATATAACAACAAGCAATATGCATGCCAACTTTTATTTTTTATTATAACGCAAAGAGTTACTTATTCTTGTTAAAAAACAGATGACCTCAAACGGTTCAAAAACGACAAATAAACTAAATTAACAACAAAAAGATGTGTCACTTTGACACATCAGTTGTTTTTTACTTGAATTATGGGTAACTTTGACCCTTTAAGGCTAGGAAAACAGAAAGAAGGAGTCGGAATCCTCCACAGACCAAGGAAAATCAAGTTGTAAGGAAGAAAACCATTCATAAAGATTTCCCCTGAAAGGAATCTCGCTTGTCTGCAATTGCTTGATAAGGTCATGGTATACGTCCTTGAGATAATCATGAATCATATCTCCCTCGCTCAACGAACAACAAACTCGTTTCTTGCCAAGAAGATAGATAGAGAACTGAAGACGAAAAAAATCCAGCCAATCCTTATCCCTGCAGTTTGATTCACATCCCCTTATCAAGAAGGCATCAACAAAACAACCCAGGGAACTGGGAAGATTTTGTGCTTGGGCGAATCCAATTGCTTGCTGATAGAAATAGTTTCCTATCTCTTTCTCGGACATGTCCCATACTTGTTTTAGGCAATTGCCTTCCATAATTTCCTTACCGACCTCACGTAAAGCAATATAGTAAGAGATAAGAAAAGTGGCAAGTGATTTCACACTGAGAAAAGTCTGCGCACCTTCTCAAAATCCAGTTGCCCTTTCTCGCTGGATTTACTATATTATCTGCATACGTAAAACAACGTATAAAATTCTTATTCACATTATTCGTTTGGAGGAACAAACAATGACTATTAGACCGTTGGCAGACAGAGTATTGGTTAAGTCTGAACAAATGCAGCAGAAATCTGCTGGTGGCATCTACATCCCTGAAACCGCTCAGGAAAAGACCCAGATCGCAACTGTTATCGCTGTTGGCGAAGGCACTGACAAGGTCAAGATGACCGTCAAGGCTGGAGACAAGATTCTTCATGACAAGTTTGCGGGTGTCCAGGTTAAGAGCGAGGGTGAGGAATACCTTATCCTTAAGATGGAAGATGTGCTTGCAGTGATCTGCTAAGCGGTATTCTTTC
>Ga0265294_10008569_pt1 | contig 11909 bp, 14 predicted proteins | sample MunlanPumphouse3_FD_192504 | JGI IMG/M metagenome (GOLD analysis project Ga0265294, IMG submission 192504) | Groundwater microbial communities from a municipal landfill in Southern Ontario, Canada - Pumphouse #3 | ecosystem: Environmental > Aquatic > Deep subsurface > Groundwater | place... | reverse complement strand
CGATGACGGTTCTGTCCCATTGGTTCCGGGAACATCCCCCGGACGTGTAAGTAAAATAGACAGAATTTATAAATAAACCGGCGTCATGTCATTGTGTGGGCGCGAGGATGCGTCCGCAAAAGTTCGTGGGGCCCCCCCATCCACGGTTGACGCCCCGGATGAAGAACCCCGCAAGCCCGGAGGCTAATGGGATGTACGCATTCCGTATACTTAACATGTGCGCCTCTCCTGCCTCCGGTGAATGAAAACGGAGTTGAAACACATGAAGCGAAAAACTGGAATGCGGGCGTTCTCCTTGCTCCTGGCACTGGTGCTGGTGAGCGTGGGGGTTGTGTCTGCTGTGAGTGCTCAGGATATCTACAGGGATGATACCGCATACTTCAGCAAAATTCAACCGTCTGAAGAAGTGGATGGAGTACATTTCACAAACCTTCCGCTCTCTCAGGAGTACGAACTCGTGACCGTCAACCCCTCTCTCTTCGCTGCGGATGCCAGTTCTGGCAAACCAGTGGCAGTGAACCTCCTTGGCAAAGAGTATCTGCTTGATCTCGAACCGGTGCCCGCTCCCGTAGCGAAAGATGCAAAATGCGTCGTGGTTAATGAGTCCGGTACTTTTATCCTCGATCCCCCTCTTATCGAATGTTATGTGGGGACGGTGTCTGGAGATCCTGAAAGTTATGCTTTCTTTACAGTCGATAATGAGGTGATCCTTGGAACCATCAGGACCGGGGATGTATCGTACGTTATCGAACAGGTTGGGATAGTTGGGGTCGGCAGTGAGCGGCGAGTTGTGCATGCTATCTACGACGATTATAGTGTCGCTGACGTCAAGGAACCTCTTGCTCATTGCGGTGTGGTGCCCCTAGAGCGAGTAGCCTCTGAGATCCCTGCACAGTTACCCAGCGGGGCGCTTGACGTACAGTCTGGAACCACCGCCACGACAACTGTGACGATGATGGCGGCGCACGATCATCAGTTTAGAAATCTCTTTCCAAGCCCGAATACAGAGATGGCGAACATGATTGCTCAAATAAACACGGCTTTCTCCCCTTCGGATATTGGCGTATCGCTCCAGGTAAATGCTTATTGCGATCTCGGTACGACGTTGACTGCATACAACCACGAGTCCCTTCTTAGAGACTTCAGCGCAGAAAATGCGGCACTCCGGGACCGTATGAACAGTGACATTGCAGTTTTATTTACTGGGCGAGACCTCGACAATGAATATATAGGTGCTGCATACGAGTATGTACCCGACCCGGATGGCGGTTATGCCCTTGTTCAAATGTGTAGTAGCGGGGGCAGTTATCAGGCTACATTCTCGCATCGATGTATCAATGCCGCACATGAAATCGGACACCTTTTCGGTGCGGGACACGAAGACTCAGCAGCACCCTATCCGTCATATGCAAAAGCATATCATTGGACAGAGTGGTTCATTTATGATCGGTACACGGCTCTCTGGTCGAGTTTCATGGGTAACGACATGTGCCTTGAGTACTCGTGCGACACCCGGCATGGCGACGCATCATCGCACGACAATGCCCGGAGGATCAGCGAGACAAAAGGGGTCGTTGCCGGATACCAGTGATGGAGTGAGGCGGAGATGCGGGCGGCAGCAGCGTTGATGACGGTTCTTGTTGTGGTCGGCGTGATCGTGGTCGGTACAGCAGCCCTTTACGGAGCCGGGCAGGAGCAGCCGGAGTCTCTACCCCACCCCTCTCCATCCCTATTTCATCTCTTTAACTCTGACGATGTACCACATGGGGTTAACGTAACGGTATTTGACGCCAACGCCAATACCAACGCTCCTCTCTATTCGGAGACGTACCGGCTGGAGGCGGGCAGTGGAGCAACATCATCCATTAAGACCAATGATGGAGGAGAGTATCGATTTGAAATATCCGTTGACGGAGAAGATCCGAAGGAGCACACGTTTAATTTTTCGCGTTACAGTTTTCTCATTATTTCTGTCCGGATGGAAGGTGCTATTCGGACTCTCATGGCTCAGAGCTGAGCGATTCTGCGTTACACACTACGTAACGGTATCTCGATCTGGCAAGGTGTCGCAGATGAACGATGAATAAATTGCTCTGCTGGGGATTGCCGGCAACTCAATGTGTCCTTGCTGGTGAGGGGAATAGTGAAATCCACTTTTTCCCTCAAATTCCTGGATGATTATAAGAAAGAATTGCCCTTGAACGCGTACCCCGGAACACCAGCATGGCCGAAGGTGTTTCTTTTCCGGCTATATTCCTGGCGACTATAATCGGTCTGGTTTCGATATGTATCTACCCCTTCTCTGTACGTCCGCTGTTGTTCTCCTTCTCTGGTAAGCCTGGCCCCGCCTTATACCAGCCGGGACCGGGGGCGGCGCTTGCTGGATAGATATCAGTGTCTCTTCTGTAGGAACGGGTTGCCTCCGGTGCCTCTCTCCCCCATGGAGGGATCAGTCTCTTCATTTTCGGAAATATCTCCCGGACGTGTAAAGAAATCGGACAGAATTTATAAATAAACTCATGCCCACGTCATTGTGTGGGCGCCTTGATGATGCGTCCGCAAAAGTTCGTGGGGCCCCCCCATCCACGGTTGACGCCCCGGATGAAGAACCCCGCAAGCCCGGAGGCTAATGAGATGTACGCATTCCGTGTACTTAACATGTGTGCCTCTCCTGCCTCCGGGGACTGAAAACGGAGCTGAAACACATGAAACGAAAAACTGGAATTTGGGCATTCTCCATGCTCCTGGCACTGCTGCTGGTAAGCGTGGGCGTTGTGCCGGCGGTGAGCGCTCAGGATGTCTGCAGGGATGAGACGGCGTACTTTAGCAGCGTGCAACTATCCGAGCAGGGCGATGAAGTACACCTTACCAATCTCCCACCTGCTCAGGAGTACGAACTTGTGACAGTTAATCCCTCCCTCTTCGCTGCCGATGCCGGTTCTGGTAAACCTGTGGCAGTGGATATCCTCGGGGAAGAGTATCTTCTTGATCTTAAACCGGTGCCTGCTCCAATAGCGGAAGGTGCCAAATGCATCGTGATTAATGAATCCGGCACATTTACTGCCGATTCGCCTCGGGTACAGTGTTATTCGGGGACATTTACCGGGGACCCTGAGAGTTATGCCTTCTTCACGGTGGACAATGAGGTGATTCTCGGGACAATCCGTCACGGCAACAACTCGTACACTATTGAACAGGTGGGTACAACCGAAGTTGACGGGGTCCGGAAAGTTGTGCATGCAGTCTACAACGGCAGCAGTGTAATTGATGTTATGAGTCCCTTTGCGTATGATCTGCAGGTCCCTGTCTCCCGTGAGGAAGTAGAAAAACTGGAGGGGAGTGAAAAAAAGTTGCGATCCCAGAATCCGCAGTCTGACCCTCAATCGGTAACTACGGTAACACTCTGTACTGCGCACGACTGGCAGTTCCGGAACGTCTTTCCAAGCCCCAATTCTGAAATGGCAAACACGATCGCTCAGGTGAACTCAGCATTTTCTCCATCCGACATCGGTGTAGAGTTCCAGATTAGCGCCTTCTGTGACATAGGTACAGTACTGGGTTCTACTACAACTCCCTATGATCTGCTCCAGGCTTTTGGAGAAGATATCAGGCCAGAGCGTGACAGTTTTCACGGCGACATTGCAGTGCTTTTCACTGGAAAAGAGCTCGACGGTGACACGATAGGGATCACATATGACGTCCCCGGTTCATCTGGTCACGCCTATGTCGTTGTTCAGATGGTTGACGCCGGGAGCACCTATCAGGCTACGCTCTCTCAAAGGTGTGTTAACACAGCTCACGAAATTGGGCATGTATTCGGTGGACAGCATCAGGACGCCACCAGTTCGCCTGGTTATGCAAGAGCCTACCACTGGAAGGATTGGGGTATCTGGGATAGATATACCGCAATCTGGACCCCCTTCATGGGTGATGAGGCGATGCTAGAATTCTCATCCGATACGAACCATGGGGATGCGTCTCATGACAATGCCCGGAGAATTTATGAGCTGAAGGGTACCGTTGCAGGATACCGGTGAACCCGGGAGCGTTATGATGAAAAAAACTTCGATTGTTCTGGTTCTCGCCGCTGTCGGGATAGCGACAATCTGTATTCTGGTCATCTCAGCGTTCCCGCAGGAGAAGCCTTCTGCTCCCCCCTCCCCCTTTTCTGTGGGTATTTTAGTGATTAACCAGGACAACGTCTCTCATCCGGTCTATGTGTCGGTTTCCGGCGTGAACGGCACCCTGGATAACGCACTGCTCTCCTCGGAGAACTTCACGCTCGCCGGTGGCGAACGTGTCCACTTATCCGCGACGATCAACCAAGTCGGGGAGTACCTCTACTCCGTCTCGGTCGACGGAAATTCCCCGCACACCGCAGTAAGGGGACTTGATCCTACCGCTGGTGTCATAATCACGATCCTCTCCGATCAAGAAGTCGAGATTGCCCCGACTATCACGTAGCCCTATAATGCTCTCCGGATGCCGACCTCCGTGCCATAACGCATTGCATCGCTTCTATCGTATTCGAAGAAATAACCGCTGTCGGCTCACCGGAGGACGAGGCTCCCGGTCTCCGCGGCCCTTCCGTCGCCCTCACTGCAGGAGATGCTCCAGTGGTAGGTGCCCGGCCCTTTGGGTTCCAGCCAGAACCCGATCTCCCCTCGCCGGGAATCGTTGAGGACCGGCACGTCAAAGAAGCGGTATTCAGACTTCTGTCCACCGGGGCCGTCCACCCGGAACTCTGCTGTCTGCAGGAACACGTCCGCGGTGTCCTGGTAGTCGCATCCCACTGTGATATGGTAGCGCTCGCCGGGGGTGTAATTGTAGGTGTAAGTGCGGGCCGACGCGGAACAGATAACGCCGCCGGTCTCATCGATCTGCAGGAGTCCGCCGTCGAGTTCGATCATCCAGGCATTCCGTAGCGAGAAGTCGGTCCGGTCGGTCCCGAGGACCGCATCGTCGGTTCCGTATGCCACGGCCGTGAAGGAGTGCGGCCCCGGGACCGGGATGACCGTCTGACCCTCCTCAAGATCCCGGATCAATATCCCGTCCAGGTAACCGTCGACCCGGACGACCTCTTCAGGTCGGTCGAGGCGGTAAGAGAGCGGAATGGTCGCAAAGGTGAAGTCGCCTCGATGAGCATCGTCCTGTCCGGTTTTGTCCCCCCAGGGGATGGTGATACCGCTTCCGGATACGGCCGGCGGCACGATCACCACCCCCTCCCCCGTGGCGGTCGCGACCGCTCTCGCCCCGGTGTGGCCGTAGGTGACCGCCTGCACGACGTGGGACCCTCCCGGGAGGGTGACCGACCCGGACGGGAGCACCCCGAGGCTGGTGCCGTCGACGATCACCCCGACCGGCGTATCGCCCGATGTTCTGAAGACGACCGTCCCATTCTCAATCCTGAGATCAACCTCCGGGACTTCGCCGGCCACGTCGATCCGCAGGGCTGTCCCGGCGACGATCTCGGCGCACTCCGCGGCAAGGCTGTAGTTGAGCCTCTCCGGTCGGTCGTCGGGGGTGTGGGTGACCGTATAACTGTCGCGCTCGTAGAGCCGGAGCGCCGGGATACCGGCGGCCCGGAAGGCATGTTCGTCCCCCCGTGCAACGTCAAGCAGCCGGGCCGGCGTCTCCTCGATGCACGCCGACGGCTGGAGCGCGTCAAGGATCCACCGGTGCTGGGGGAGCACCGTGGCCAGCAGCCGGTCCCCGGAGGCAATGCAGTCGAGGTTTATCGCGGCGACGATCCGGTCGTGGAGGTCCGGGTTGTCGGCGAGCCACCGCCTGCTCCCGTAAGCCCGGTCTCCTCACCACCGAAGGCGATGAAGTAGACCGTCCGGTTCAGGGGAGTCTCGTTGAGGATCCGGGCGACCTCGAGCATCGTCGCCACGCCTGCGGCGTTGTCGTCGGCACCGGGGGTCTCCGGCCCGGCGGTGTCGTAGTGCGCAGAGATGACGACGACCCGGTCGGTCGATCCCTCCCTGACGCCGATGATGTTTGAGGAGAGGGCAAGCGGCGGGTCAAAGTAGCAGTTTGTATATGCAAACCTCGCGGTGCCGACCGAGAGCCCAAGTTCCTCCATCGCCCCGGCGATGTAGGTCGCCGCCGCCGTCCGCTCTTCCGACCCTAACGCCCGCTCGAACGTGCAGAGGTCGCGGGTCATCTCCTCGATCCTCGCGGGATCGGCCGCTGGACTGTCAATGGCGGCCGCCGGCGCGATCCCGGCAAGCACGATCAGGAGCACGGCGGCGACCGTCCGTATCGATAGTTGTTGCATGGTGTCGTCTCCCCGGCTGCGTGGCACCTAGGCGCGGCCGGTATCCTGATTGGAGGTTTCGCCATGGCGCTATAAGTGATCTCCGGCTCGTGAGCTGCGTATAGGTCAGGCAGCCCCCTGGACGGAAGATCTGACGGCCGGCTCGGTCTTCAGACTTCGACCGCTCTTCGGCTTGATGGGCGATTGTCTGGTGCCTACCTCTCTGCAAAATGTCCGTGAAAAACCGAACAGGTTGTGGGGGGAGGAGACGCCATCCCAGATCATGACATTCATGAAGTGGTCCGATGACCTCTCCGTCGGCGTCAAAGAGATAGACGGCCAGCACCAGCGGCTTGTATCGCTCATCAACGACCTCCACGGCGCGATGCTCGCAAAACGCGGGAAAGATGTTCTCGGTAAGGTGCTCGCAGGCCTTGCCGCCTATACCCAGTATCACTTCTCGGCCGAGGAGCAGTATATGCAGAAATTCGGCTATGCCGGTCTTGCCGCGCACCGGCGCGAGCACCAGGCCTTTGTCGCGAAGGTCGGCGAGTTTGCGCAGGGGTTCGAGGAAGGCAGGCTCGGCCTCTCGATTCAGGTCATGAACTTTCTCAGCCAGTGGGTGGCGACTCACATCCGGGGATCGGATACGCGCTACACCGACTGCTTCCATGAGCACGGCCTCTCCTGACCCGTCCGATATGCACGTTCCCGACACAGAAAAGGTATAAGGGCCCGGGCGAAAGCCTCACTGTGTGGATGCCGGAGCCGGCCCCCCTGCAGGGGAGCATGCCTCTCTCTTCCCTCCATGGTCGGCCGCGCAACTCCGGGCATCCGCACCGAGGAACTGTCATGAAACACATTCTCCCTCCCATTCTTCTGCTCTGCTGCCTCCTTGTCGCTGCCGGATGCATCGGCACGGAGCCGGCGGCGGTCACGCCCGAATACGCAGGCACGCTTGCCGAGGCCCGCGAGGCCTTCGGCCCCGACATACCCGTGCCATCGTATCTCCCTGACGGCTACGTCTTCGAAGACGCCGTCCGCTCTTCCGATGGCAGCGTCACACTTGCCTATAACAGCACCGCCGGCGACCTCCGGATAACGCGGCTCTCGTCCCCGGACGCCCCGTGCCCCGGCCCGACGGTCGCCGGGAACGAGGAACGGATCCTCCAGGGTGACGGCATCGAGGGCCGACTGGTCTACGAGGGTGACGACCGCTCGGAAGGCTCTCTCTGGCTGCTCCGGTGGAACTGGAACGATGCCTCCTTCTGCATGACAGGGAGGCTCCCTGCAGGTGAGATAACGAAGGTCGCCGCATCGGTGGTTGGTGAGCGGTGATCGGAACGGTCATGAGCCCGCTGCTCTCTCACTCCTCTTCCCGCAACGCCTCCGTCAGGCGTCCCCTCAGGACCCCGATGACCTTCTCGCTCATCCCGTCGACGATGCCCGTGCATTTCACCAGGAATCGGGGGGCGGCCCGGATAAGTTCTTCGCAGAAGAGGTCGGGAATCTCCCGTGAGACGTAATACTGGGCATCGACCCGTGCTCCCCTTGCCTTTTCCACGAGTCTCGCCTCGGCAGGAGTGAAATAATCGGAGAGAAGCCGTTCCATGAGCAGGATGGTGCAGGCATGGTTCTCGCACCGTATCCCGATTCGCGTGAGGACAGCGTAGAGGGAGAAGTACATCGCGTAGTATGCGGTCGTTATCCTCCAGTCGTGAGCGGTGATCGTCTGCATCGTCTCAAGGGCCTCTTCGGCCTTCTTCAGGTATGCCGACGCCAGGGTCTCGTTCGGGGCGGTGAGGGAGCCGTTCTTGATCCGGCCGCACCATACGAGCTGGTCCATCATCCCACCGCCTTCTCGACGAAGTATTCGGTGCCTTTGATCAGCACGTGGTTCCGGAGCACCTCGCGGAGAAATGGGTCCGTATGAAGACTTCGGTCAAACAGTTCCTGCGGGTAGACCGTGAGGTGAATCGGGAGGCCGTAGACTTTTCCGATCCGCTCAACCTCGTCCTTTGGACATTCTCCGGCGACGAAGAGGTCAAGGTCTGACTCCTCATCCGCGGTTCCTTCTGCGTGGCTCCCGAAGACCGCACCGCTCCCCTCGATGAGGGGGACGATCCGGCTGAGAACTCCGGTAATGAAGGGTCCTTCCTCCCCAAAACAGATCCTTCGGTAGACTTCTGCAAGGGTGCAAAAGTCCCGTGCGTGATCGCCCCGCCGCAGAGAGAACAACCGCGTCCTGCCTCTGGTGACGGAGCGGAGGACCTGCTTTGCCTCAAGGTATTCAAGGGCCGTCTGGGCCGTTCCGCGGCTGATGGGAAGGTACCTGGAGACTTCCCGGATGTATATCTCGCGATCGTAGCCCCGGATGAAGAGGGAGAGGACCCTGAGGTGGTCCTCTCGGATGTCTAATTTTTTAGACATATGTCCAACATTTTGGACAATTTCCGGCATCAGGGTTCCGGTCGGGTGACCGGGACAGCTGCGAGCCCGTCTGGGCGGGGGCCCTCTCCTCATTCTGCGCGGCTTCCGTTCCCGGCCCACTGCGACCGCGTCCGGGTTTGAAATCGATCGCATAGGCTCGACGTGTAGCTTTCTGACACAGAAAAGGTATATGGAAGAACGTTGACGTCCTCATCGTGGATACCGGAATCGGTATCCCGACATGCGCGGGGGCCCCCCATCCTTGGTTGACGCCCCGGATGACGCACCCCGCATGCCCGGAGGCAATGGGATGTACGCATTCTCTGCACTTGAATGTATGCCATCTGCCTCCGGGGAGTTGGATGGAGGAAAGCAAATGAACAGAAACATCAAAACGAGGTCATTCCTTGGTGACCCTGATACTGCTCTCGGGCATGTGAGTCTGCGACCCCGGACGGCAGGATGTGAGGGAATTGGCAAGCGCGGAGGGCCTGATGCCGTTGATAGAGAAGTTCTTCGCGGACGAGTCTCGTTGAGACGGCTGGACCATGATTTGCCGCAGTGCAGATATAAGAGGACCGAAGACCCGGTTCTCTCGCGGAGGGACTAACTATGGCGGATCAACTTCTTGGTTCATGTGGTCCCGTCCATACACTCAAGTATAATGCATTAGCAAAAATTATCTCCGCAAAATTATACCAGAGGACGGACGGTACGCGATACATTACGGTGGAATGGTCTGCAAACGGTTGCTTCACGTTCCATGAGAAAGAGTGTCGCGGGCCGGGCTACAGCTGCGACCTGACGGTGATCGTGAAGGCCAGCTGGGACGGTCAGTATGGACGGTATGAATATCATTATCCCGGCACTTCGACACAGGCGGGCTCGGTAGACATAGGCGCTTCGTCTCCGTCTCCTCCCCCCTCCTACACGGTCGAGGTTACGACCCAGGCCAAGTGCTATTGCATCAGCGGTGTGCCGATACTGACCGAGGAGGCTACGTGTTCCTGTATAATCACTCCTTGAAGAGGCATAGAGCATGAACTTCAAAAGGCTCTGCATCATCCCGTTCGTGATCTGCCTCCTCCTCTTTCCGGGAGCCGCAGCCGCGGCCGAGGTTCTCCAGCTCACCGATACCCCTGAGTTGGACGGGTTTCCCTTCTGGTCTCCCGACGGGGAACGGATCGCGTACACTTCGTTCGACCCCGTCACCGGGGATATGACCATCCGGGTGATGGCCGCCGACGGGACCGCCGGGACGGACCTGACTCCGGCCGGGTCGCGGGACTTCTTCGTCACGAACCCCTGGTCCCCCGACGGAAAGGAGATCTTATTTATATCCGACAGATCGGGCTCATACGACCTCTGGGCGATGAACGCCGACGGAACCGGTCCGGTGCAGGTGACCAACGGGACAAACGTCGTCCCCTGGCTGCACGGCCCTCGGGGTTGCGAGGCGGAGTGGAGCCCGGACGGCAGGACGATCGCGTATACGTCGTGCCTCTTCGGAGGCGCGGATATCAGGGAGGCAACTGCCGATGAGCATGGCGGTCGTGCTTCGATGAATATCAACTTCTCGGAGATCCGTAAAGAGGCCGACATCTGGGTTATCAACCCCGACGGCAGCGGAGGACGGGGGCTCACCTCCTCGGGCGATGCCCTGATGCCCCGGTGGCACCCGGGGGGCGATAGGATCGCCTACCTCTCCCGGGTCTCCGGCACGGCCGTGGTCCGGGTGATGAACCTCGACGGGTCGGGCGGGTTGCAGATAACTCCCGACGGGGAAGATGTCCTGGAGTTCTCCTGGTCTCCCGACGGGAGCGAGATCCTCTATGCCGCGCTGACCCACGACCCCGTCTCCGACAACGTCTCGTTCGGGATCCGGATCGTGAGCGCCGACGGGAGCAGCCTGCGGCACCTGACCTCGGGGAACCTCGACGCCGCACCGGTCTGGTCGCCGGACGGGGAAAGGATCGCGTTCTACTCGCAATCCCGTCCTTCATCATCGATCTGGTTGATGGACATCGGGGGTTCCGATCTGCAGCCGCTTGCTCCGGGGTATCTGACCTTCGAGATGCACGTGTGGTCCCCCGATGGGCGACAACTTGCGGTGAGCGATGGAAACGACATCTTTGTGGTGGTCCGGGACGGACCGGCTGCTTCGGCGCCGGGTTTCGGAATTCTCTGCGCTATGACGGCGCTTTCTATCGGTGCGTTCGCGATCCCGGTCGGGAGGCGGTCGTGACCGGGTCCGGACGCCCCGTGCCCCGGCCAGCTGACCACCGCCCGCGACGAGCAGGTTGTCTGGAGCTGCGGTATCGAAGGCCGGGTGGTCTACGAGGGTAACGGCCGCGGGCCCTCCCCTCACCCTGCGCGGCTCCCGTTCCCGGCCCGTAGCGGCTCGTTTTGGGTGTGAGATCGATTGGACGGACCTGGCGTGTAACTTCCTGGCACAGAAAAGGTATATAAAAGAACGTTGACTTCTCCACCGTGGATACCGGAATCGGTATCTCGGCATGCGCGGGATCCCCCCATCCACGGTTGACGACCGGATGAAGAACCCCGCACGCCCGGAGGCAATGAGATGTACGCATTCTCTGCACTTGAATGTATGCCGTCTGCCTCCGGGCTAACATGTTATGGAGGTAGACTACATGAAAGAAAAAACCGGAATGCGAGCACTCTCCATAAAGAATTACATCGGAGTTAGGGGAGGTCTTTCGACCATCCTTCTCATATCTTTGATTTTTTCGTGCGGTTGTGTGCAGGGATCCGGAACGGGGCACGATGACGTCGTTTGGACGGATGCTCTTGACTGCAAGGGCACTGAGTCGGAGATCGAACTGGTGCAGATAGCCCTCCGTGGTGCCGTGTTGCATAACTATCCCGGTGGTTGCCCTCCCGCCAATCACCTCCCGTCAGGCCGCCAGGGCAATCAACTTGTTGTAACAGTTCACTTTTATCCGTAACTCGCGAAACATCCCTTCCCGGGACGTTGCTCGCACTCCCTCTCCAAAGATCCGTTTGATGCTGGAGAAGGCTCCTTCGACCTTCCACCGCATCCCGTACGTGACTACCCGCGACCACATGGCATACCCGCCCCAGCGGTTTCGGTCCCTGACGCATTCGGCTCGATAGGGTGACCCGGTCGAGTGGGTCGCAGCGTCGACCCGGACCTTGATGCCGGAGGCGATTCCCCGGTGTTCGAGCGTGTTGAAGA
>Ga0265294_10008565_pt1 | contig 11911 bp, 7 predicted proteins | sample MunlanPumphouse3_FD_192504 | JGI IMG/M metagenome (GOLD analysis project Ga0265294, IMG submission 192504) | Groundwater microbial communities from a municipal landfill in Southern Ontario, Canada - Pumphouse #3 | ecosystem: Environmental > Aquatic > Deep subsurface > Groundwater | place... | reverse complement strand
ACTCTGGTTAAACCATAGTCGCCATAGCCTTATTTTTTTTATGAAAATCTATAGCTTCTTGAAGATCAAAATCCGTTAAAACATCTCCGGAAATTATAATAAAAGGTTCATCTTTTAATTTTTCTTCTGTATTTTTTACGCTTCCTGCAGTTCCGTAGTCTGCTGCAGCCATTTGGTATTCCATATTAATACCAAATTTGCTTCCGTCAGAAAAATAATCTGTAATAACTTCAGGTTGGAAGTATAAAATTGAGCAAATCCTGTCAAATCCATATTGCTTAAGCAAATTGACTATGTGTTCCATCATGGGTACATTAGCCAATGGGGCCATAGGTTTGGGAATATTACAAGTTACCGGTCTTAAACGCGTGCCAAATCCGCCTGCCATTATCACAGCTTTCATATGTATTTCCTCACTCATTCCTTGTTGGTTAAATAAAAACCTTTTAGCTATTGTAGGGGTTCTGCCACAAATAAGTCAACTATTTTCATCAGCCTATAACTTGAAACGTAAAAATAGTTTCTGCGTGCATAAAACCGGCTCTTTTTACTGTACTGATCGAGGCCTGATTTGTGTCTTCAACTATGTAAACCATGCCTTTATTATGCTGTGCAAAGTACTCCGCCGCAGCGTTTAATAAAGCGGCACCCAAACCTTTTCCCCTGTGAGACGGCATTATTTCAATATAAACCTCAACAAAATTGTCAGACTCTCTTATTGGCTTTACATAGCCGACAATGGTTCCGTTATATATTAAAAAAAGCTGGTTTTGTCTTGCTTCAATAGTATATGGCGATCTAACTTTTTCGTGTTTTTTCTTATTATGTTTATCTGAAAAAAAATAAAGTAAACACCCTTTTCTGGGGTATTCAGAGAAATATGAATATTTATTTTCGGGAACTAAAAATATTGAATTTTCTGCTTTAACACGATTTATATTTTTTTTTGCAGAACAAGGAGAGCCAACCATACGTGCGATGTTCCAGTCTGCAGAATCTTTCTGAGCCGGCATATAATACCAGCCCCCATTTTCACTCCAAAATAAAGTAGATTCGCTAATTCGATCTATTTCATCGACATAACAAACTTCATTTGAATAAAAATAATCTAAAATATCAAAGCCAATCAACATTTTTGTATTATTTGGCGGCCTTTTTTTCGCTCATTTGCGGTCTTAGAAACTTTGATTTCGTTATATTTATAATCCAGTTCGGTGTAATACATAGCGCCGGCAAGACTTCCCGGGGTGGGAGTAAATTCTTGAATCTGCTCATGCACCAAACGCAGTTCTTTAATTTTGTCTTTTAAAACGTTGTCTGCATTTTTGTTTCCCGGAAAAGCCGTCATTAAGTAAGGCACAACGTATAATTTTTTTCCAATTTTTTCACAAGACTTATAGAATTTTTGAATAAATTTACCAAAATCAGCATTTTCACCTTTTCTCATTAAGGTTAAAACTGATTTGTCAAAGTGTTCCGGAGCAACCTTTAACTGCCCGGAAACATGGTTTTTTATAATGTATTCAAATAGGTCCCACTCATCGTCTCTTATTAAATCGTATCTTAAACCTGAACCAAGAAAAACCTTTCTGACCCCTTGAACTTTTAATGCGGCCTTTAAAAGTGTTACAAGAGGCTTCAAACTATGCTTTAAATTCGGGCAAATCTTTGGGTGTACACACATTCTTGTTTCACAACCCCCGATTTTACATTCCCAACCGTACATATTCGCTGAAGGGCCGCCAATATCACTCACTATTCCCTTAAAATCCGGATGCTTTGATAGCAAAGTTATTTCGCTTATTATACTTTCAATAGACCTTGACCTTATTACCCGTCCTTGATGTAGAGATAAGGCACAAAAACTGCAGGCACTTAAACAACCTCGATGAGACTGAATCGAAAATTGAACAGGCTCCAATCCCGGAATAGGCTTTTCATATATTGGGTGACTCATTCTGTTATAATTTAAACGATCCATTGTCAGTATTTCTTGCTTAAAGAATTCTTCAGATGGCGGAAAACAAATGACATCCCCTTTAAAATGTTCTTGAATCAGTATTTTTGAGTCAGGTCTTACAGATACATCAATTTTCCGGCTTAATTCCATAAAAGCTTGTTTGCTTTTTCTGCAATCATCAACAGATGGCAAAATTTCAAATTGTTTGGTTAAGCTATCACGAAATTCTCTGTGTTTTACTTTTATACAAGTCTGTGGAATCTGTGGAACTTCATTAGGTTTATTTCTACACCAATCGACAATTTCTCGAATAACAGCCTCCCCCATACCGTAAACCAATATGTCGGCAGGAGCGTCAAACAAAACCGGGTCTCTTAACTTATCTTCCCAAAAATCATAATGGACATACCTTCGTAAAGAGGCCTCAATTCCTCCCACAACAATCTTACTGCTCTTGTATAACTGTCTAAGCTTTTGAACATAGCTATTTAGAGCTCTTTTAGGCCTTAAACCGGGTTTTCCTTCAGGAGAAAGCCGATCTTTGCTGCGCGGCATTTTGGTCGCGGTATAATTAGCAACCATGCTGTCCATGGCACCGGAGGTAACCGCAAAAAAAAGTTTTGGCTCTTTAAATACAGTAAATTCATCATTATTGTTTATGTTTGGCTGAGCAATTATTGCAACACTTAAACCTAAATATTCAAGTGTTCTAAAAATTACAGCTGTCGGAAATGCTGCGTGATCAACATATGCATCACCTGTTACGATTATCACATCGTATTCTGTTTTTTTAGAAGCCTCATAATAAATCTTACCGTTGAATGCAATAGTCGGATAAGGCAACATTCTCAAATACTCCTTTACCAAGTTAAATCCGATTTTAAAACTTGAATCGCGGAAAACCTGGCTTTATCAACTAAATACAACGGAGGAACAAGATATTTACCGTTTAAAACTATGCACGACGAAGCCCCTCCGTCAAGAAAAATAGCCTCCCTAACTTTTTCAAAAACTTTGTTGTGCACAAATGCTCTCGCAATCTGATGCAAACTGTTTCCGGATTCAAATACAAGAAAATAAATAAAACGATCGCTATCTTGAGCTATAACAGTCCTTCTGGCTTTTAAGTCTTCATTTTTGAACCTAAATCTCTGTCTGTCAAAAGATTCATTATGAACATCTTTCCTGTTTCTCAAAATCCAACCGCCTCCGCCAATCAGGTTATCCATTATTGTTCCGGTAGAACTCTCTCCGTTAAACCAAACTTTATCAAATATTCCTGTTTTCAAAACACTTGCACCAACTGTTGTTTCTCCGATAAACCAGTGTTGATAACCCTTCAAACCCCTAAAAGTAGATAAAAAACACCTCGGCAATGCCGCAATATATTGTTTTGGCCAAACCGGAATTTGTCCGTCCGAGATTATTTGCCCAAGTATACCCCTTGATGAATAAAAAGTGCCGTTTATTGCAGCAAACAACTGCTCATTTTCTGTTTTGGCTTTATTAAATCTTTCTAATAGGCCGATATCCTCCCCCCAGGTATCTACCCGAAGTTCAAAATAGCCCGTTGATAACTTAAGACCGCGATAACCATCACCTTCGACAATCTCTAATCCTTCAGGCAAGACGCCAAAATCTTTTACCGAATGATTTTCGGTCAAAGATCTAAAAAAGAATTGAACGTTACTTTTCAACTCAGACTTTAAGTCTGATGAGTATAGCCGGCTAACAGAAGACAATAATATTATAAGTAATAAAAATTTTTTCATAATTATTCAAATAGCTTAGAAAGATCTGTAAAGTCAAGAAGTGCATAGCTATTATTTTCTTTGCCGCCGTTTTGAATTGCATATCCGGTTTTTAAAACAACAGGCAAACGCTTTAATAGCAAGATTTTACTTCTAAACTCTATTCCACGATTATACAACCAGTCAAAATCTTCCTTATCTATAACATCTCCCATTTCAAAATAAATTTCTGCAACAGTGAATTCATTATATATCCAACTAATCATACGCGGAAATCTGAAATTAATCGGTAAGCCCAAATGGCTGCTAAATACCCTGAGACGGTCTCCTGTTTTATATCCGCTCGGCAAAGCTCTCATAAAGCCATTTTCTCCGCCTATTGCCAAATCTTGAGGGCGCCTTAAGGTATCTTCTTTTGAATCTTCTCCTATTACTGCCTTACAAGTCAAAACTAAATTTGAAGAAAGTGGCGTATATTCAGCCCAGTTTAAAAACCAACTGTAATACTCCATGTCTCCCCCAAACCAATCCTGACCCTTACTGTATTTTACATTTAAGTCTCTGCCTTTTCTGGGAAAAATACTATGAAAAGGTTGGGTTTTTACTGCTTTATGACTCAGATTAATAAAAAATGAGTTATCTTGGCCTGCGCTCGGAGAAGGATACTTTGTTATGTCAAACTCATATTTCGTCATACTTCTTTCTACCAAATCAACACCTGCCGAAACATTTGTTGCAAGATTTAGAGGGCACTCCAGCTCAAACTTTTTCCGTTCATTTCGCTCATAGTATTTATTGCCCAAATAATCCCTTTTTCCGGTTATCCTATTTGCAAAAACAGTAGCTTTCATAATCCCCATACGTTGCATATAGCTGCTCAGATAACCCCAGTCTTGGCTTTTAAAACCATAGGTTGGAGAAACAGAACATTCACTCCGTCCTAATAAATCCTTTTGAAAGCTTCTGATACCGAAAACCATACCCTGCTCATCTTCTGAAAACAAAGGCGACCAATAACCGGTTTTGTAAATACTGGAATACGGCTTTGAAATTGAATCAGAGAAAATTTCATCCGAAATATTTTCCTCTGCTAAAATAGGCGTAGATTCTTGAACAGATTGGTCTTCCGGCACTCTGACCAGCCTGAAACCGTTATTATTAAGGGTTATTAATTCTACATTAGAATCAGAAAAGTTTATATCCCATACGCCGCCGGGCAAATTCGTATATTTTTCAAGAGTTGCCTCAACAGTGTTTAATTTATAAAGCTGCAGAAAATAATTGTTCTCGGCAGCAAACCATAAATTATTATTGTAAAAAGTTAATGAGCTGATACGTCCATCAAAAGAGAGCATTTCAATTGCCCTGCTATGAGAAAAATTCTCGCCGAACTTTATCATAGAAAGCTTGGTTTTTAATGCTGAATTTTCAAACACATAATACATTTTTTGACCTGTTCCATCCAAACAAATATCCAAGGGTCTTATATAATCGGGAAAAACATACTCAACCTGCTCAGATTCTCGAAACAATGGATTAACAGACATTATTCTTGTCAGACCGTTCCTTAATGAAACAAAGAAAATCCTATTATCTTTTTTAATAAGAGGCTTGAAACTTCCCGGAGTATTAACGAGACATTTTGCTTCTCTGCTGTCTAAGTTTACGGACCACAAACCGAGACGTCTTTGATTATTAGAACTAAGACTGTATTTTCCGACAAATACTTCTCTTGTTTCTGAGTCAACTAACAAAAGAGGGTGCACATTTTTAAGTAAAACCACCTGCTTGCCCAAACTGTTTTTGTAATATAAATCATAAGTTTCGGTGCTGTATCTCTTAGAGGAAACCCAAACAGATTCTTTGGTGTTAATACTTCTGTATGATCTAAAATATTTTCCGTCGATCTTACTGCTTAACTCATCAGGAAGATGCCGGTGAGCAGGAAATAATTTATTATCCAAATTCTCTACATAACTTATGTAGCTGTTAAAAGCTTCGTTAATTGAAACTCCGTATGAAGCTTTAAATAACCCTGTAAAATTAGAGGGACTTTTATATACGCTTTTCATTAAAGTCAGCGCTGCATTCTTTTTATAGGTTTCCTCCCAAAAAGTAATCATGCTATGAGCCTGAAATAGCATTTCTTCTCTTATCATTTCAGGCTGATTCATGATCCCCGCCAACTGTCTCAAATTATAAAGCCTTTTATGCCGTGCCATATCAATCAATCTACTGATTTGCAAAGTATCTGCAGGAAAAGCAAATTGGAGAGTAAGCCCTTCGATAAACCACTGTGGAACTGCCAGCTGCCCAACTTTACGTCCTAAAAAGTTACTTGATGCCGTAAGAGTTTTTAGTATCATTATGTGGGCTAACTTTTGAGCAAATCGTCTTTCCAAAGAATATCCTCTTGAGGAAAGCACACCAATCTCTTCAAAAATCTCTAATTTAAGAATATCTAAATTTGTATTAGCGGTAAATTCAACGCAATCATCGTGATTAGATAATACAATATCAAAAATCGTATTCTGCTGTTGAGGAAATTGCTCAAGAAGTCTTTTATTTATCTCTGAAAAACTTTTTAAAATCCTTGGAATAGCCTGCTCGACAGATTCAGGAAAATAGACTCTTAAATTACCTTTTGAAACTATTTTATGAGAACCTTGATGGCGATAAACAACCCCATCATTAAGTTCTTCAGAGCTTAAAGGATATAAAACACAAAAAAAAAACCGGCCAAAATTATTTTTAAATATTTATGCATTGTTTTTCTCAAAAATTCTCCTCTTGAAATTATTTCTTTTCATGAAAACATCAAGGTTATTAAATTTTAACTTCGCGGTCTCTTCCCCGCAAATTGTCTCCCAATCTTTGAAAAACACCGAATTAATTGCACAAGAATACTTTTTAGGTAACATTATTTTCATAATACTGCCATCCTCACTCTCGAGGTCTATATAAACATTTGTATTGCCTCTGTATTTTTTTATAAGATCAAGCAATCTGTTATAAGTATCTTTATTAGCAACTTTTGCCGGAATATTCAATAGAATTCGACCAAAGTTTTCTTCTCCAAGATCAGAAATTGATAAAACCTTTTCTGCATTCAATTTTATGGAATCATCCATAACTTGAGCCTGCACAACCAAAAACAATGGTTCATCGGGAATAAGTTTATGACTGCAAACCTCATACGTCTTAGGAAAAACAGATACATCAATAGTCGCATTATCTGCTTCTAAGGTTATAAATGCCATAGTATCGCCTTTTTTTGTAGTATGGCGTTTAAAAGTTGTTAAAATACCTGAAATCCTCATTGGATTCTCGCAAAAATAAGACAATTCCGACTCTTTAAGTTCTTTATTTTTCATTCTTTCCGAAAACTCAAAAATGTCAGAAATACTGCAAGTATTAAAAGCTTTTCCTATACTCGAAAAACTTGCGTATGGGTTTCCGGTCAGGTAAAAGCCAAAAACTTCTTTTTCATTCAACAGAAGCTCTTTATCAGGCAATTCAGGAATATCCGGAGGTAAAACGTCAGTATTACCCATACTTTCGCCTATATCACCCTGAAGATCAAAAAAGGTCGTCTGCCCGGAATTTCTATTTTTTTGCAAAACTTGTCCGGATTTTAAAGCCTCTTCTGTCATGGCCAAAAGCTGACTTTTCTTTAATCCAAACTCATCAAACGCCCCGGACTTTATTAAAGCATCTATAACACGACTGTTAACTACCCTGGTATCTACTCTCCGCGTCAAATCAGACAAAGATTTATAAGGCCCGTTTTTATCTCTTTCACAAACCAATATTTCAACAGCACCCTCGCCGATTCCCTTCAATCCGCTTAAACCAAATCTTATGCAATCATTTTCAACTTTAAAGGGGCTAAATGACTTATTAATATCAGGCGGTAAAATCTTAATTCCTAATGCCCCACACTCTTGAATATACTCGGCAATCTTGTCGGTGTTATTTATTTCTGAATATAATACAGCTGCCATAAACTCAACGGGGTAATGGGTTTTCAAATAAGCTGTTCTGTAGGTTATAACGGCATAAGCAGCTGAATGAGATTTATTAAATCCATATTCGGCAAATCCCGCCATAAGATTGTAAATCTTAGTTGCAAGCTCTCCGTCAACGCCCTTTTCAATAGCGCCCTTAACGAACAGTTTTCCGAGCTTTTCCATTTTATCAATTTGTTTTTTGCCCATAGCTTTTCTGAGACCGTCAGCTTGAGCCATGCTAAAACCGGCTAAAACATTTGATGTTTTCATTACCTGCTCTTGATACAGATAAACTCCATAAGTGTCCTTTAATATTGGTTCCAGAGACTCATGCGGGTAAGCCGTGTCGACTTCCCCGTGCTTTCTTTTTACAAAATCTTCAACCATACCCGATTTTAATGGGCCGGGCCTGTACATTGCCAACAAAGCCACAATATCTTCAAAAACTGTTGGGCGCAGTCTTGTCAACAAAGAACGCATGCCTGAAGATTCAAGCTGAAAAACTCCCAGCGATAAACCTTTAGAAAGCAAAGCATATACTTTTTGATCATCAATGGGAATACGCTCTAACTCTATCGTAATTCCTCGTGACTCTTTTATGTTGTTCAGAGCGTTCTTTAAGATCGATAAGGTTTTTAAGCCCAAAAAATCCATCTTCAAGAGGCCAATATCTTCCACAGCCTTTTTTTCGTATTGAGTTACTATGTTCTTATCTTTATCAACATAAAGAGGAACAATTTCTTGTAAATCAACTTTTGAAACAACAACACCGCAAGCGTGAACTCCGGTATGTCTGGCCAAACCATCAACAGTGCCGGCAATCCTTAATAGTTTTTTTTGTTCCGGAGTTCCGTTTTCAAATATTTCTTTTAACTCAGGAACTTCGGAAATAGCTTTTTTAATATGTGTCCCGGGCTTATCGGGAACCATTTTTGCAATTCTGTCAACTTCGGAAAGACTTATCCCCAAAACTCTGCCAATATCTCTGATTGCCATCTTGGCAAGCATGAAATTAAAGGTAATAATTTGGGAAACACGGCCTTTGCCATACTTTTCTTTAACATAATCCAAAACAGTGCCGCGGTCTTCATCACTAAAGTCCACATCAATATCAGGCATGCTTATTCGTTCAGGGTTCAGAAATCTTTCAAAAAGTAAGTCGTATTTAAGGGGATCAATATCTGTAATACCTAACAAATACGCAACAATTGCGCCTGCCGCAGATCCTCGACCCGGTCCGACGGGAATCCCGCATCGCTTCGCGTAGTCAATAAAGTCCCAGACTATTAAAAAGTAATCACAAAACCCCATCCTTTTTATTACAGAAAGCTCATATTCAAGCCTCTCTATAATATGTTTGCCGGGATTGTCTGACCCGTATCTCCAAATTAAACCTTTATTACATAATTCTGTTAAATAGCTCTCAGAAGTCTTTCCATCGGGTAAATCAAACTCGGGCAAAATCGAATCGCCGAATTTTAGTTGAACATTGCATCTCTCGGCAATAAGAACCGTGTTTTCAAGTGCATCCGGCCATTCGGAAAACAAGCTTGTCATCTCTTGAGGCGACTTAAAGTAAAAATCCTTGGAACCAAAACGCATTCTTTTTTCATCATCTATTTTTGCATTAGTCCCAAGACAAAGTAAAGCGTCTTGAGCTTCCCAGTCCTCCGGATTAACGTAATGCAAATCGTTGGTTGCAACAAGAGGCGCGTCGCATTCCCTGGCCAAGTCAACAAGAGGGTTTAATACTCTTAATTGCTCAGCAATACCATGATTTTGTATTTCTATATAAAAATTGTTCTTGCCAAATACTCTTTGATAATATTGAACAATTTCCTTTGCTTTTTCTTTGTCTCCCTTAAGAAGAGAGTTAGGGATCTCTCCTTTTAAACAAGCACTTAAAGCAATTATACCGGAACTGTATTGTTCAAGTAATTCGTGATCTATTCTCGGTTTATAATAAAAACCTTCTGTATAAGCAAATGTCGCGAGTTTCACAAGATTTCTGTAACCCTCGTTATTCTGCGCTAACAAAACCAAGTGAAAAGTTTCTTTATTATCGGGGCTATGAATTTTACGATTTTTTGAACAAACATAAGCTTCAAAACCGATAATAGGCTTTATGCCACGCTTCAACGCACACTGATAAAATTCAACTGCCCCAAACATGCTGCCATGGTCTGTTAAAGCAACGGCAGGCATATGAAAACGTCTGGCAGCATCTACCAAATCATTGATGCGTGCCGCACCATCAAGAAGGCTGTAATGACTGTGAACATGAAGATGTACAAAATTTGTATGCAACATGTGCCTATTATACATTATCAAGTTAGTTTTCGCATCAAAAACAAAAGCTAATTGTCAAAACTTTAATTAGACAATTAGCTTTATATATAAAAATTAGAATTAAATTAGTCCACACTTAAATGAATCAACGTTGACCCATCATCTGTTCCTTCAACCTTTAACACTTTAAGAATTCCTTGTCTTGAAACTTTAAATTTTTCCTGCATGACCAAAAGATCTTTATCTATATTCCTTGGGTTACTTCCAAAAGTTATCAAGTCTCTTTCAAAACGCTTTATCATACGCCTTAAATCTTCAATGTCCGAGGCAGTCAGATTACATCTCTGAACAACCCGATGAAAATTGGTCGCTTTACCTAATTCGATTACATTACTGCTTAAATCTTGCAAAAGTCTTATAGCGTGATATTTATCGAGATCCTGCATTCTTGCGACTGTTTTACCAACATCATTCTTTATCCAGCCTTTATCGAGGAAAAGTCTGAAAACATCTCTGATTTCATCGTTAGCCTGAATCTTGGGTGAAGGATTTGAATCCCATTTACCTAAACGACTCATCTTCAAAGGGGGCACTTTTGACTGCTCTCTTGTTAATGGCTCTGTATTCGGGGGTATTCTCAAAGACAAAGTAACTTGTTTGTCTTTCATATTCTTAGGAACTGGAATAGTAATTGTTGAATCCGCACTAACCTTATAAGTGAGAATTGCCAACATTATAAATGGTAATACAAACGGTATAATAGCCCTAACTTGTAGTATGTATTTCATGCCAACCTCCGGCTTGTTTATCAAAGTGGCTATCGACAAGTACAATATTTTTTTTAACTTATTTTCTGATATACTGATAAAAATTAAATGTCAGAGGTTCAAATGTATAAAAGAAAAGTAATATTCGGTATTCTGTCAATTTTTATCTTACTATCGCTTCGTGCATACGGAACTTCATTTTCAGAGAATTATTCGTATTCTGCAAAAAGCCAATTCGGAGCAGTAAGCTGTGGACATCCGTTAGCTGTTCAAGCCGCATTAACAATTTTAAAAAGCGGCGGGAACGCAATTGACGCTGCTGTGGCATGTGCTTTTATGTTAGGTGTTGTTGACTTCTCCAACTTTGGACTTGGCGGCGACGGTTTCGCATTAATTTGTTTGCCGAATGGGCAGGTTATCGGATTTGATGCTTCAATTAAAAGACCTCAAGCTCTAAAAAAACTTGATAAGAAAAAAATTAAAGACTCCTCACACATCGGGCTTCCGACAGCAACTGAAATGCTTCTTAAAATTCTTAGATTATATGGCTCAAAATGGCCGTCAGAAGTCTTATCCCCTGCAGTATTAGTCTGCATAAAAGGCTTTAAAATCTCGTCATATCTTGAAAAAGTAATTGAGCAGAAGTTATTATCAATAAAAGATAAAGCTGCCATAGAGTTCCTGGCACCGGAAGGATTTCCTTTAAGAGCCGGCACTGTCTTAAAACAACCAAAACTCGCAAAAACATTACTGCAAATAGGAAAAGACGGCGGACGCTCTTTTTATTACGGTGAACAAGCCGGAATCATTTCTGAAGATATGAAATCAAAAGGAAGCTTATATACTTTTGCCGATTTTATAAAATATAAAAGCAAATATGTTAAGCCTGTTCGAAAAAAATATAAAGACCTTACAATCTATGGAACTCCGGCTCCCTCAAGCTCTGTTGTTTCAATTTCGATGGCATTAACTTTACTTGAGAAACAAGTGAAACTTTTTCCGCAAAAGCCCGAAGAAATATTGGAAAACGCGATTATTGGAAGACAAGCAGTCAATTCAAAATACAATTATTTAAGCAAAAGCATCCATAATCCGGCATTATTTAACAATTTTTATTCAACAGCCACAGCAGAT
>Ga0265294_10008563_pt1 | contig 11913 bp, 10 predicted proteins | sample MunlanPumphouse3_FD_192504 | JGI IMG/M metagenome (GOLD analysis project Ga0265294, IMG submission 192504) | Groundwater microbial communities from a municipal landfill in Southern Ontario, Canada - Pumphouse #3 | ecosystem: Environmental > Aquatic > Deep subsurface > Groundwater | place... | reverse complement strand
CATGAAAAAAAGACCCTGAGGTCTTGATTTTTAAATGGGGCGAACGATGGGAATCGAACCCACGAATGTCTGGTTCACAGCCAGATGTGTTAACCACTTCACCACGATCGCCAGGTGACTACGCTAAATAATGATATCTATACTATCCAAAGTTGTCAAAGAATATTAATCATTTTTTGTGCTTTAACTAAGATTGGCAACTCCCTTTGTTTAACGAGTTTACCAACTAAGACATTTTGCATCTTTTCGTATAAACGAATGGCTTCATCAATCCTAACCCATACAATCGCCTCAATCCGTTCAATTTCTTCGGGTTCAAGGCGGCTGGGAACACGATCTTTGACTTTTACCAAATAGAAGTAATTATGGTTTTCTCTTTGAATGAGATTATAGTAATCGATTACTTTGCCAATTTCTTTAATGTTTTCGATGTGACAACCAATTTCTTCTTCCATTTCGCGTCTTAAAGCTTCAATGAGCGTCTCGCCTTTTTGAACACCACCACCGGGAAGTTCATAATAATCACGAAGACCAAATTTATCATTATTGTTTATCTTGGTTAAGGCAATACGATTTTGTTCGTCTAAAACAATTGCACGAACTATTTTGCGAGCTTTTATAATGCCATTAAAGTCATACTGATCATCAAATAGATGTGATAAGAGTTTCATATAATTAATCGGTTCTTAAGGCGATGACAGGATCTTTATTTGAAGCAATTCGTGAAGGAATCAAGCCAGCGGTCAATGTCAGAACCATGGAAATAGCAATTAAGAGAAAGACAGCATACCAAGGAAGAACTGAAATCGTTCCGACATCAACATAGTGGTTAATTATTAGATTAACTGGCCAGTTTAAGATGGCGGCAATGCCAACTCCAAGAGCACCAGCAAACCCACCGATTATTAGTGTTTCGGCATTAAATACCCGTGATATGTCTCGCTTCCGCGCACCAATACTTCGCAAAATACCAATTTCTTTAGTTCGTTCAAGAACTGATATGTATGTAATAATGCCTATCATTATTGACGATACGACAAGAGATATTGACACAAAAGCGATAAGAATAATTGTGATTGCGTTAATAATAAGGGTAACCGACGACATTAAAATGGCGACAAAATCAGTATATTTAATTTTATTATCTTCACTTTTTTCTTCATTATAATCATCAATCATTGCCACTAAGCGGTCTTTTGCTTCAAAACTTACCGGATAAATATATATAGCTTCTGGATTATCTAAATCGCAGACACCAAACTGTGAATAGCGATCATCAATTGTGTCTTCGCCAGCAAATGCGTTCCCAGTCGTAATATCAATGTTTTCATTAGCTTGTTGAGCTATTACAACATCAGTTTGATTCGTCCTTTCGATAATTTCGTTAGTTAATGAACTTTGATATCCAATGTTTCCTGTAAAGGAAGTAGCACTTATATCGGGGCGGGCTCGTAAGATTGCCCCAACCTCCAGTTCAATCGCGTTATCAAGTACGTCCTTCATTAAAGCAGGATTATTTCTAATGCCTTCATAATCACCATCACTATCGACATCGTCATAAAGTTCTGCCGTCAACGGCATTTTTAAACGAAGATCCATCATGTCATCAAAGGTGATTGAATAATTAGACGTCCCACTTAACAATTGAGGAATTTCGACAAGCCCAAGACTAGCCAGAACGTAATCAGGAATACGATTATACTCATCGAGGATAATTGCCACTTTATGATTATCTTCAGGATCATTGGGGTCAATATATTCTCCTTTAAGCAATTCATACTGCGACTCAATTAACTGAACATTATTCAACATTTCCTTATAAATCGACCTAACATTTAAATAATTTTCTAGATCGAATTCAGAGGGGAATTGAAGAGGCAATAATATATTGTTTGATGTCTCATCATAAGTCGTTGAATAAATCCGGAAATTAATATCATATGAATATTGAATTGCTGAATAGTCAGCGCTATATTGATCGATAAAATCTTCGGTTTCGAGATGAGTCTTAAAACTCCCCAAATTATTTTCGTGTGCCTCCTGACCGATTGTCGATACAAATGTTGAGGTGATAGGATTGGCAGATATTGTTTCCGTATCCGGATATTCTTCAATCCCTTCATTTCCGTCTCTAACATTTCTCATAAGTGCCCAAAAATCCATTGTTTGCCTTTCAATCGTTATTGGATATGTTGATAATGTGTCGACTTGGACTTGATAAATATAGTCACTAAAGCCGGAGGATAAAGATAAAATAAGAGCTATTCCAATAATACCAATCGAACCTGCAAATGCCGTTAAAACCGTTCGGGATTTCTTCGTCGCCAAATTTCTAAGCGAAAGCATGAAAGCCGTAAAAAATGACATTGAGGTTTTCTTCTTGAAATCTTTATTTTTTTCGATATTCTTCGCATCGCATGGCGTAGGACTTTTTCCATCAAAAGGAAAATTATCATCAATAACCAGCCCGTCATTTAATCTTATGATGCGCGTTGAATATTCTTCAGCTAAATCAGGATTATGAGTAACCATAATAACTAAGCGATCCTTGGCGATTTCTTTTAAAATCTCCATGATTTGCACGGAAGTCACACTATCAAGGGCCCCGGTCGGCTCATCAGCTAAAACAATTTCCGGATCATTAATCAAGGCTCTGGCGATCGCAACTCTTTGCATCTGGCCGTTACTTAATTGATTTGGTTTTTTCGTTAACTTATCTTCTAGACCAACGCGAATCAATGCCTCGGTCGCCCGGGCCTTTCGTTCTTTGGCGGAAACGCCGGAAAGCGTTAGCGCGAGTTCAACGTTAGCGAGAACCGAAATATGATTAATGAGGTTATAACTTTGAAATACAAATCCAATTGAACGGTTGCGATAAGCGTCCCAGTCACTACCTTTATACTGCTTGGTAGAACGTCCGTTGATGAGTAGGTCGCCTTCAGTGTAACGGTCAAGTCCTCCGATGATATTTAACATCGTCGTCTTGCCACATCCAGAAGCGCCTAATACCGAGACAAATTCACACTTGCGAAAGTTTAAATCAATGCCTCTTAAAGCACGGGTGACATTGTCACTACTGACATAGTCTTTTGTTATTCCTTTAAGTTCAATCATATACTTACCTCATAATCGCTTAATAATTATATCAATATGCAAGAACAATAATAACTAAAGTTATAAAAATGTATAAAAAAAGTACATGCAAAAGCATGTACGATTATATTGTTATATTTAAGAATTAAGCAGTAGCAAAGTTTTTCTTGGTCAACATATTGACTAAGTCGATGATCCAGCCAATTCCGAAGAAGGCGCCTGTTAAGATGTAAAGAACACCGATGATAACTTTACCGCGGACGATGCGGATAACGCCACCCCATAAAACTCCGACAAAAATAAGTAGAAGAAGGTGAACGACGTAGTCTAGTCCAAATTCATTAATCATTGTAATCCTCCTGGCCCATGATTTAGGCATAAACAAAAGCTTATAATTTAATTATACCGACAATTTAACAAGTGTAAATAATAAGATCATGTTTTTTAAGAATCATTGACCTTTCATATCGATGACATCGGTTGCTTTTTGATTAAGGATATCGAGTGAGAGACGAACCGATTCACCAATTGCGGCGCTAATATCATCTTCGCCAACTCCTAAGCGAATAGCGCCTTCTTCAGGTTCAATGAAAAGGTTTGCGGTTTGCAGTTTCGTAAACTTAACCATATTAAGACCCCCTTCAGAGCCTTTCTTTTTGTGGGCTTTGTTAATTTGAGAACCTTGAAGGGCAAACAAGAAACTTGGAATTGTAATAACTTTCCGCGTTTTAGGATAACCCATATGTTTATGAACAATTTTTAAGAAGTCTTTCCATTCAAAGTTATAATAACCAAACGGATACGAGACTCCCCCTCTAGTTATTTCAAGTGCTCCAGCAATGCCTTGTGCGACTTGTTTAACAGTGACCATCGTCGTACCGCCTTTGGTGTACATCGTGTTTTTCTTCATTTTACGAATCGACTCAATAAGAAATACCCACACTGGTTTCCGACCTGGTTGGGCGCCAAAAATATATGGTAGTTCAAGAATTGAAACATCAAATCCTTTTTCGGCATACGATAACGCCATCTTTTCTTGATCAATACGCGAACGGATATAGGGGTGATATTTGGTTAATTCTAGTTTTGGCCATTTTTTGGCAAAATACGAAAAATATGATCCGCATATATTAACGTGTTTGACCCCCACTTCTTTTGCAATTTTTATCAGGCGTTCAAGCGCATCAATATTATACTTCTTAAAGAAATCATAAATCGGCGCTGGTCCTTCAACGCGCTCGTCGACTCCAGCAGCAAACACGAGAGCATCCATCCCTTTAAGATGTTTGCGCAGTTCGTCATCGCTCATCTCCATGTAATTGCCTAATTCGATTTTCATCTCGGGCGGTAAAACTGCGCCCTTTGGTAGTGGCGGAAGAGCAATTGAAGTTACTTCATGACCGCGCTCAATGAGTTCACGGGCGGCCTCACTACCTATTAGCCCTGTACCACCGACAATAAATACTTTCATATATACTCCTTTCTCTTTAAAAAGATTTTCTTCACACTTATATTTTATGCAACAACGCTCTCATTACATAGTAAATTACTCAAAGATCTAATTGCAAATTTGTTGACGATAGAATAGTTTGGCATTATTGTAGTAATTGCGAATGATTCGCATTACCATTTAGATAGATGAAAAAAAATATATTTATACTTCCACTAATGGCAATTATCACAGCGGCTTGTAATGTTGTAAGCGTGACTGATAAATTGCAAATTTTAACTAGTTTTTTCGTTATGGAAGATTTCGCCCGCAAAGTCGGAGGTCAATATGTCGAAGTTGAAAGCATCGTTCCTTCTGGTAGCGAAATTCACGGTTATGAGCCAACAACCGGCGACATTGTCAAACTTACTACTGCCGACATGTTTATTTATAATGGCGCAGGACTCGAACATTTCGTCACTAGTCTCCAAGAAGCAGTCAATAATGATAATCTTCAATACGTTGAAGCAAGTCGAGGTTTAACCCTTTTAGTTGCTGATGAGCACCAAGATCCACATACTTGGCTAAGCCCTTTGAACGCCAAAAAGCAAATGGAAAACATCAAGGATGCCATTGTCGCCATCGACCAAGAACATGCTTCTTACTACGAAAATCGTTTTTCGATTTTTGCCGCGAAATTTGATGAACTTCACGATCAATACCAAACGCTTCTGGAACCCGGAGAAGGACAATACCTAGTAACTGGGCATGCCGCTTTTGGCTATTTAACAAATGCTTACGACTTAATTCCTCTGCCAATCGGAGGACATGATAGCGAGCAAGAGCCGACACAACAAGACATCGCTCATGTTATTGACATTGTTAATCAAAACAATATTCGTTATGTGTATGCCGAATCACTTACTCCAAGCGATGCCGTTTTAACCGTCATTCAAGAGACAAACGCTGAACTTGAAACGCTTAGTCCGATTGAGAGTTTAACTGCTGAGCAAACCATGAGTAACGAAGACTATTTTACTGTCATGAAAGATAATTTATTCGCAATTGCGAAAGGTTTTATCTAATATGAGCGTCATCAGTATGAAAAATGTTTCCTTTTCATATGAAACGCACCATGTCTTAGATCACATCTCTTTAGAGATAAATCAGGGTGACTTTTTAGCGATTCTCGGCTCAAATGGAACAGGCAAAACAACGCTTCTAAAAATCTTACTTAATGAACTGAAGCCGACATCAGGAAACGTCACCATTTTTGGTGAAGATATCAAAGATTTAAAAGACTGGACAAAAATCAGTTATTTATCGCAAAACGCGACCGCGAATGTCGCCAGCTTTCCGACGACAGTCAAAGAATTAGTGGCTTCGAGCCTTCATGCTGAACTTGGATGGATTAAATTGCTTACTAAATCTCACAAAGAGCGCATCAGAAGCGCCCTTGCCCTCGTTGGCATGGAAGATTACCAAAACCGTCTTTTCGCTAAGCTATCGGGTGGGCAAATGCAAAAAGTGTTGTTGGCAAGAAGTTTAATTAGTAATCCCAAAATACTCGTTCTTGATGAACCGACTAGTGCTCTTGATGAAAATTCATCACAAGCTCTATTTGCTCTCTTAAAAAAAATAAGTATAGATAAAAAAACGACGATTATCATTTCCACTCATAGCAAAGCGTGTTCAAACAACAACTGCAATCATATCGTTAATTTAGACACTGAACGTCTCAAGGAGGAAAAATAATGAATATTTTCTCTTATGAGTTTATGCAGCGAGCCTTTATTGTTGGTATTGCTTTAGCAATAATTATCCCATTAATTGGCTTGATTATGGTGCTAAAACGCTCGTCGATGATTGGTGATACTTTGGCCCATACTTCTCTTGCTGGCGTGGCAGCTGGACTTTTGATTGGCTTCAATCCCATCGTCGGAGCAATTGTTGCCTGTATTATCGCTGTTTTCGCCATTGAAGGCATTCAAAAGAAACTGCCGAAAAATAAAGATCTCGGAATGGCCGTTGTTTTAACCGTCGGCATTTCCGTAGCTGGGCTCTTATCGACTTATATTCCCAGCGGAATGAACTTCAATAGTTATTTGTTTGGAAGTATCGCTCTTGTCAGCCAAAATGATTTAATTCTAATTGTTTCAATTGCCGCCGTTATCTTGATTATATTTCTGGCAATTGTTAAGGATTTGTATTTACTTACTCTCGACGAAAAAATGGCCAAGCTTTCAGGCGTAAAAGTTTCTCTGATTAATTTCACTTTTACCTTATTAACCGCAATTACGGTCGGCATCGCTTCAAAAACCGTCGGAGCATTGATTGTTTCATCATTGATGATTTTACCTGCCGCCTGTGCGATGCAGTTTGAAAAGGGCTTTTTTACCACTCTTTTTCTTTCAATCGGCTTTGGCGTGTTATATACGATCGCTGGATTATTAGTGGCGTTTTATGCGAATCAAAGGGCCGGAGCGACTATCGTTTTAATCGGTGCTATAATATTTATAATCGTTGTTTTAATTAAATGGCTGATCAATAAAATACGTCTTCGCAAATTAAGGAGAACAAATGACTGAAGGAAATTGGCCCAAAGAACTTAAAAAAACCCGCGTTCGTCAAGCGATTGTCAATGTTCTTCGTGAGGCCGAATCACCGCTTTCAGCTCTTCAAATAACAACTGAAATTTTGAAAATCGATGATAAAGTTTGGCCTTCAACTCTTTATCGTGGACTCGAAGCTTTGCTCGGAGCAGATATTGTCCGCCGCATCGACATAACCGAGAGTTCCTCCGCTTTATATGAACTCGCCACTCATAAGCACAGCCACTATGCGATTTGCCTTGATTGCCGCAAGATGTTTGCTATCAATAACTGCCCATTAGTGAACTACGAGCCGCTTATCGTAGATAAAAACTTCACCATAATTAACCACAAGATGGAAATATATGGTTACTGCGGTGCGTGTTTAAAAAAGCGAATTAGCAACTCAAATAAAGAAAATGAGCAATAGAAAATGTGGCTTGTGATAGTCACGTTTTTCTTTAACAAAATTATTGTTTTCCACTCACTTGTTTTTTTGCAAAAGAATATAATATCACTAGGTGTCTACGAGGTGATTTGGGGCACAACACCATTTTTTTAGAAATTTGCTCCTCTATTTATGCCTTACATACGAAAAGCCAACCTAGATGATTTATTCTTTTTAAAAGCGCTTGAGGAACACTGTTTTGTTCCAAAACGGCGTTTTTCATTATCTTCCTTAAAAAGAAGTTTGACGAGTACACACCAAGACTTATATATCATCGAACACGATGAAATACCAGTTGGGAGTATCACTGTCTTTTGCTACAGCAAAACGTGGCGTATTTATTCAATTGCCATCTTACCTATATATCGTCACCAATCACTTGGTCACTTTCTGCTACAACATATTATTGAAAAAGCGAAAAACGAAAACATCAGCAACATCAGTTTAGAAGTCGATAGTCAAGATTTTACAACGATTGAATGGTATCGCTCGTTTGGCTTTCGAAAGGTTGATATTATCAAAAACTATTATGCTTTCGGCGAACACGCTGATAAAATGTTGCTCGTCTTAAAAGAGAATCCAAAAGAAAAGCGCTATTTAGCAAACGTTGCCATCATCGATCAACCTTGTGACTGGTTAGCCCGAATTCCTAATCTCGAAATTGTAAGCGCCGAATCCTTTCTAAACGATAATAGCTTTCAATATGCAAAAGAATTGCGCGTTTTTAATCTTTGCACGAAACTCGGCTATCAAACGATTGGCTACTATGTCTCATTACTCGCTTCTGCTCGTGGATTACGTGCCATTCCTAATGTCGCGACCTTAGAAGATGCAACTGATGAAACAATCACGAAATCACTGGGGAATGAGGTGTTTGATCTAATTCAAGAATCCTTTCGCCATTCAAGCCGCAAGGAAATTACTCTAACCGTTATCTTTGGACGGACAACACCTCCACGCTTTGAACGACTTGGAAAGGCGATGCTACGTTTGTTTGAAGCGCCATTTCTCGAACTTAAATTTAGCAAGCAAGGACACTGGCTCCTTTCTAAAATTCGGATTTTAACAATTAATGAGATTGAAGTGGAGGATACGCTTATCGCTGATGCCAAGCGCTATTTTGCCCATAACCGCTATGCCATCTCAAAAATAAAGCAATACAAGTATGACTTAGCAATTCTTGTCGACCCGAAAGAACCAGCACCGCCATCAGGCAAGACGGCCCTTGATCGTTTTGTTGAGGCCGCTCACACAGTCGGTTTTTATAGTGAATTTATTACGAAAGCTGATTACTCACGTATTCCACAATTTGATGCCTTGTTTATTCGGGCAACAACAAATGTCGATAATTACACTTATCAATTTTCTCGTTATGCCTACGCTGAAGGACTGGTTGTCATCGATGACCCATGGTCGATTTTGCGATGCGCAAACAAGTTATATTTTCACGAATCTATGAAAAGTGAAAATATAAAGACGCCAAAAACGATGATTGTCAGTTCTAAAACGCCGATTGTTAAAATTACATCAGAATTCACTTTTCCAATTATTTTGAAACGTCCTGACAGCGCCTCTTCACGCGGTGTATTTAAGGTCACGAATGTCAGCGAATTAAAACTAAAACTCAAAGAACTTTTCCGTTTAAGCGCGTTGCTAATTACGCAAGAATTTATTCCCAGCGCCTTTGACTGGAGAATTGGTATTCTCGATGGAAAACCTCTTTATGCATGTAAATATTTTATGGCTCGTAATCACTGGCAAATTTATAACTGGAACGCAAATAAAAGTCGGGCCAGCGTCGGGCCAGTCGCCACGTTTTTAATCGAGGACGCACCAGCGTCTGTCGTCGAAATTGCCTTAAAAGCTGCCAATGCCATCGGCGATGGTTTTTATGGCGTTGATGTTAAAGAAAAAGACGGGCAAGTTTATGTCATCGAAGTTAACGATAATCCATCGATTGACCACCATTGGGAAGATGAAATTCTCGGTGATAAGCTATATCTATCCATTATGGAAAACATCTTAGAAAGAATTGAAAAAGCCCGCCAAGCTCCTAGAAATATAAAAGCAATCGAAGTTAAAAACACCGTAAAATAGATACTTAATTGATTATTTGCACACTTTTTTTGCATAAAAAAACGGATTGAGTACTTACCTAATCCGTTTCCGTTTGGTTTTAAATTATTCCTGCTGGAATAAGTACGGCGAGAAGGATAACGACAAGACCCCATGTTGTCATCAGGAAAATTCTTTGCGTTTTTGGTTTCGTGTCCGGCACTAAAAAGGCGGCCAGGAAGAAGGGAATATAAGTTGTGATAAAAACCGGAATTGCTCCCCACCAAGGATACACCCAGATAAAGGCCGGAGTGCCCGCTAAGAAAATTTCAAAGATGGCGAAGAAGGCAGCGTTTCCAATTGCAAACAACCAACGATTGTTAATGCCAAGAATCTTCTTCTTTGCATCTTCAGGAAGAAGTTTCGACATGATGACTCCAGCGAGCGCAAACATCATTGAAAGCTCCCAAGAAACACCAATCAGAAGAATGAATGAAGTGCTATCTTGTGCGACCGTCCAAAGGGCGGCCCCACTAGCTTTTCCAATAATCGCATTGGCGATTTCATAAAGCCAGTGAACGCTATAAAGAGAAAGACCGGCGACGATGCCACGATAGTTCTTATTCTTGAGTTCAGAAGCATAGACATAAATGACGACCGCAAAAATTAATATAAACGTCCAATTAAAATTCGTAGTATCGCGGATAAAAGCAAAAGGCGTTGTCGCATCTGCACTATTCGTAGCATCACCCCAAAAGACAAAGTAGGTGCTGTCACCGGCGATAAGCGACAAAAGATAGATGACAAGGCAAACGACAGCAATTAAAAGTGTCGGTCGCCAGGCTTCTTTCAAAAAATTAGTAAATTTAGCTTTCATGTCATTACCCCTTATTTAATAATTATAAAATACTATTTATTCTCGTTTCTCTCTTCGGCATAAGTTTTAACGATGCCGTCGACAAGATAAGAAGGAACTTCCTGATAAGAATCGAATTCGCGGTTAAAGAAACCACTACCTTGTGATAAAACACGCAAGCGAATCGCATAATCAAGAATTTCTGATTCTGGGACTAAGGCCGTCACTTCTTGCTGACCATGACCCTTTTCGTCAATGCTCAAGACGCGAGCCCGACGTTGATTTAGATCATTCATGATATTGCCGGTAAACTCATTTCCAACGTGTATCGTAATCTTCATAATTGGTTCGAGTAATGTTGGTCCACAGTTCATGTATGCTTCTTTAAAAGCAATAATCGAAGCCATTTTAAAGGCTAATTCATTGGAATCGACCGGATGATATTTTCCGTCTAACAAGACGGCTTTCATACCGATGACCGGGAAACCAGAAAGAAGACCGTGTTCAGTTGATTCCATAAAGCCTTTTTCAACGGCCGGAAAATAGTTTCTAGGGACCGCACCGCCAAAGACAGTTTCTTCAAAGACGTTTTGGTCGCTTCCGCTTGGACCAAACTTCATTTCGACAACGCCGTAAAAACCACTGCCGCCCGATTGCTTAATGTAGCGACCAGGAGCTGAAGCTTCTTTTTTGACTGCTTCGCGATAGGCAACTTTGGGGGTCGAGACATCAACCTGAATATTAAAGATGTTTTTAACGCGCTCTAAAACATAATTTAGATGTGAATCACTTAAACCACCCATCAGTAATTGTTTTGTCTCAATGTTACGATGAATATCAAGACAGGGATCTTCAATTTGCAGTTTTGCTAACGAACTATATAGTTTTTCTTCGTCCTTACTTACCTTCGCAGCTATGGACCGATAATAAACGCTTGTCGGATACTTCGCGCGTGGATATGTGATTGGATTAGCTTTTTCGCATAGTGAATGACCGGTAACGACGTTATCAAGTTTTGATAAACCAATAATATCGCCGGCCGAAGCGCTTGTGATAGGGGTTTGCTTATTTCCTAATAAGGAAAACATTTGCGAAACCTTCATCGTGGTCTGTGTATTCGGACATAATACGTTGTCGCCAAGATTAAGTGTTCCCGAGGCGATTTTGATAACGTTTATCGCACCTTTATACTGATCAAAGAAAGTTTTAAAAACATAAGCGCTAAATGGTTCACTCGGAATCGTTTTGCGAATTAATTCTTTACCATCTTTATCAACACCAGCATAAGGTTTAAGTTCAGCCGGGTTAGGTAAGTATTCAATTAGCATCTCAAGCATTGTCATAATACCAATGTCTTTTTTGGCGCTTCCGACTAAAACAGGAGTCAGTTCACCGCTAATGACAGCCGCGTGCAAGCCACGATGAATTTCTTCCATTGACA
>Ga0265294_10008562_pt1 | contig 11914 bp, 10 predicted proteins | sample MunlanPumphouse3_FD_192504 | JGI IMG/M metagenome (GOLD analysis project Ga0265294, IMG submission 192504) | Groundwater microbial communities from a municipal landfill in Southern Ontario, Canada - Pumphouse #3 | ecosystem: Environmental > Aquatic > Deep subsurface > Groundwater | place... | reverse complement strand
TCATGGCAGGCAATCCCGCGAAATATGTTTTTTTAGTGCTTTATCTGAATATCAACGATAAAGCCCTGGCCCACACATCTCCCACATTGGGACTGGCACGTTTTCTCAATAAAATAAACGAAATTTTCGGAGAAAAATTGCTTGGATACGAAGTAAATACAGTTCTAAACCCGAGACTGGAAGAAACCAGAGGAAGGTTGATATAAAGATTACAGAAAGTTTAATTTGATTAAACTTCTTTTTTTGCCTCAAAATCTCGAAAATGCTAAAATGAAATGAACTTAAAAACTATCATATATCCACAATGACCATAAAAATCAAGGAAGTTAAGCCACAAATCTGGAATTTCAAAGTTATGGGAGGGGAAAACGCCTGGAAAGAAGTAGCTTATTCGGCACGAATGAGCGGAGTACCCCCGCATGTCACGGAAGAGGCTATCTTCAAGATGATACTCCGGAATGATTATACCTCAGCTTTTGAACACATCATTATCAAATTTGATATCAAAATTGCCAAAAGCATAGCCCCCGAGATACTTGAACACCGCATGTCATCCCATTCCGGTTTCTCCACCCGATATGTTCACCCGAATAAGAGCGCGCTTGAACTCAAGTTCAAAGAAGAGAACGTCTATGAAATCATCACCCCTTGGCATCTGATAAAAACGGAAAAAATGACCGAGGAGAAAATAGCGCAAAGAAAGATCTTTCTGCGAAACATCAAGAGCAACCTTAAGGCCTATGAGACCCTTTCAGCTTCAGGTCTTCCACGCGAATCCGCCCGTTATATCCTGCCCTTCTGCCAAGCGGTAGGCATTTATCACTTCACGATGAATCTGCGCTCACTCCTTAATTTCCTCTCCCTTCGGCTCTGCGTACGGGTCGCACCGGAAATGAGATCTATTGCCAGCCAACTATACTTCTTTCTTGAAATCGACCTCCCTGTAATCAAAGGAATGGTCGGTTGCCGCGGCTTTATGAAACGCGCCTGCCCGGAAAGTGACGTTACCGGGGTGCGAAAAGGGGAGCAGCATCCTTTCTATCCGCCATGCCTTTTCAAAACTCCCGAATCAGAGATTTACATCCCAACCCAAAAAGAGCTTGGCCAAGGCGGCACATTCAAAAAATTCGACCGAGAGAAGGCTATTCAAGCGCAGGAATTCAACTTCAGAAAGTGGGCGGACTGGACCGGGGAATAAATAACGTACGACACCTGTCATTCTGAACGCAGCGAAGCGCAGTGAAGAATCCCATTGCTATGCGGGTAAATCATTATATATATCGTATCATTTTTTGTTATCTGCATAGTATCGGGATACTTCGGAGTACCTCAGCATGACAACTACTAACTAATAATTCACTATCATCTATATGGAAAAAATCATCGAGCTTTTAGAAAAGCACAACGCTTGGAGAAAACAGTGCATCAATCTCATTGCCTCGGAAAATGTGATGTCTCCCTACTGCGAGCAATACTACGTTTCCGACCTGATGCACCGCTACGCCGAGGGGCTGCCTTTTCACCGTTATTACCAAGGACTCGAATATGTCGATCAAATCGAAGACATCGCGACTCAGGCCTTCAAGGACCACTTCCACGCGAACTTCGTCGACCTCCGCCCCATCTCTGGCACGCTGGCCAACCTCGCCATCTTCTCGGCACTGGCAGAAAGAGGAGACACTGTAATGAATCTGGGCATCCAAGGCGGCTCGCATGTTTCGCACGAACAAGCGGGGGCAGTCGGAGTTCTGGGACTGAAATCTTACGCCCTCCCTTTCGACGAGGTCAATCTGACACTCGACCTACCCAAGATCGAAGAAAAAATCCTGGAATTAAAACCTAAATTCATCGTAATGGGAGGGTCGGTCATAACATTTCCGCAACCTATCCGAAAAATACGCGCCATCTGCGATAAGACCGATACCAAAATCATCTACGATGCCGCCCACGTTTTCGGACTCATCACTGCCGGTAAATTCCAGAATCCGCTGGAAGAGGGGGCCGATATCATTACGGCATCTACTCACAAAACTTTTCCCGGACCGCAAGGAGGCATCATCATAGGAAATAATCTAGACGAGAAACTGATAAAGAAAATCCAAAACAAGGTTTTCCCGGGTGTTCTTTCCAACCACCACCTCCACCGCATCCCGCCACTCTACCTGTCACTGCGAGAGATGCAGGAGTTTGGCGATGCCTACGCCGACCAGATCATCAAAAACGCTCAAGCACTGGCTAAAGCACTCGACACAGTCGGATTTGACGTCCTCTACAAAGACCGCGGCTTTACCCAGAGCCATCAAGTTGTAGTCAATGTAGAAAAACAAGGAGGAGGAGACCCGATTGCCAAAAAATTGGAGGAAACCAACATTATTCTCAACAAAAATATCATCCCCGGCGACACCGATAATCCTAATAAACCCAAAGGCCTGCGCATCGGTGTGCAAGAAATGACCCGCTTCGGGATGAAAGAGAAGGAAATGGAGGAAATCGCCCGATTGATCTCCGATGTAGTCATAAAAAACGAGGAGACAAAAAAAGTGAAAAAGAAGGTGGAAGGACTGAGAGAACGCTTTCAAAAGACCCGATATTGTTTCGAATAGAGGTATCCTAAAAGCCGTAAATGCCGCTAAACAAGCGGCATTTTATTGACCACAAAAGCCACGGAATTATCTCATTTAATCCAAAACCCCATCGCCAACCCCCCTAAAATCTTGTCAAGTTTTCACCCCCTGATAGTTGACACTTTTTAAAAAAAATGATAAACTAATTGCATTAGTTCCCTCAGAGGGAATTTTTAATTGGTAAAAAACTATTATGAATAAAATCTTATCTGCCTCAGAATTGGACGTTCCTCCCTTATTGCTGCTAACTTTAGCTGTAATAAGTCTTGTTTTCAACCTTTGTTTCCCTCAGTATGCTTACGCTAACAGCCCGGTAAACCAGAAGTTTGCCCGCGAAAATGAGCTAAAAGAGAACACGATTGCCTTAAACAAGCTAAAAAAGGAAATAGAGGAGAGAAAGACCACTTCCACCCAGAACGTAGAAGTTTATTCAGAATTCACTTTAGAGAAGAAGGTCGCAGTAAAAAAGAAGATACAAGTTGCGGTAAAGGCTCCACAAAGCACCGCGATCAGCAGTATTTCCAGCGATAATGGCATTTCTAGCCGCTGGGTGACGGTTACCGCTTATTCTTCCACCGTAGACCAATGTGACGCTAGCCCTTTTATTACTGCTAGCGGAACCCATGTAAGAGACGGGGTTATTGCCACCAACTTGCTGGCATTCGGAACCAAGGTAAAATTCCCGAGTATGTATGGAGACAAGATCTTCACCGTAGAAGACAGAATGAACAAGAGATTCTCCAATAGAGCCGACATATGGTTCTCTACTCGAGAACAGGCTAAACAGTTCGGTGTCAGAAAGCTTGAAATGATTGTCGTTTCCTAAGATAGTTCCGATAGGATATATATATAAAAAAACAGAGCCCTAGTCCTCTGTTTTTCTTTTGCTTATTTTCTGCTTTTCCTCAATAAGCCGGAGAAGGAGCTATGAATCTTAAGCAGCACCGGAGGAGCCTCGAGAGAAAAGTGATGAGATACGGTTTTAACGCTAAAATGGAGCATGGCCACGCCTCCCAGCAAACAAAGAATGATGTTTATGAGTCGAGAGATCAGGCTGAACGCCAGACCTACATCTTTTCCTATGCCCAGGATGCCGGAGGCGAAGGTAAGAGCGAATTCAAAACTCCCCAAAGCTCCCGGAATCGGGAAAAAATTCGCCAAAGTAAGAAAAAAGAAAACCCCTAGAGATTTAAGTATCCCTATCTGCTGACCGAGATAAAAGCAAATTACTGCTACAATCAGAACGTCTAGAAAAGATTCCAATAGCCCTAAAAAAACTGCCAGAAAGAAATGCTTCTTTTTTTCGTTAAAGAAGTTTTCCATGCTCTTTTCCGTCCTATCGATACTATCTGATTTATTTTTAATAAAACCGATCTTATCCAATCCGATCTTGTGTATAAAAAAGGTGAAAAAGGCTTTTTCCCCGGCGCCACGATTCAACATCTTTTTGTAAAAGAAATACAAGATGAAAAAGGCTGAGAGAAAAATCAAGAAAAAAGCATAGAACACTTCCGTGGGCAAAGAAAAGTGCTCAGCTAAAAAGATAAAGCCCGCCACCATCGCCACAAAAAGACAGGAGAGAAATATGACCTGATCAATGATTACCGAGGCAAAAGACCTTTCCCATCCGCATTCAGATTCTTCCTTGACCATATAAGCACGGACAGGTTCGCCACCGATCATCGCCGAGGGGGTGATGTAGCTTAAGGTAAATCCGGCCATCTTGGCGCGCATTACCTTCCAAAAACTTATCGGACAGCCCTGCCCCTCTAAAATAACTTGCCAACGACAGGTCCCCACCACGAAGACCGCCAAAAAGTTTAACAAAAAAACCCCGAGAAAGGCCTCTTTGGAAAATAAAGAAAGAGCCACCTTTATCTCAGATATATCCACCTGTCCGAAGGCCGAAACTAGCAACAAGACCCCCAGCAGAATAGAAAAGAATAAAAAGAAAGCTTTTTTCATCTTTTGATCAAATAATATAACAACGAAAGTACCGGGAGAGGGAATCGAACCCTCAAGGAGTATAAGTCCAACGGATTTTAAGTCCGCCGCGTCTACCAATTCCGCCACCCCGGCAAAAAATAACTGCTAACTAATAACCTATAACGGATAACAATAACAAGCCGGACTGTTATAAGTTACAAGTTATAGGTTATTAGTCATTTTGAGGCCTGGAACGGATTTGCACCGATCTACGCGGTTTTGCAGACCGCTACCTAACTACTCGGTCACCAGGCCGAAGATGCCCCGAACATTAATAAAACTAACATAAAAAGGTTGAGTGGTCAATATAAAGCTGGATTTGAGATATAAATCTTTTACACGTCATTCTGAGGTACTCCGAAGAATCCCGTTATATCCTACGTACTGACAGGGATGCCCCGCCTCCGCGAGGGTGAATCTGGAAGACCTCCTCGCAATGACGGCTAACCATAAAAAAATCAACCTCGCAGCTGATCTTTTTCTTTTTCAATCATATCGATGATTTTGGGAATTTTCTTGAAATCCTTTTGCAGCTCCTCAATCAATGCACGGTTGTAGATGGTCGCCGCGGGATGATATATGGGGAAATATACATTTCCATCTTTGCGTTTCGGCTTGCCGTGATCCAAGGAAATCTTTAGCCCCGGGATGAAACGGTCCATCGCATGCCGACCCAAAAGGATGATGATTTTCGGTCGAATAAGTGTCACTTGCCTTTGTAAGAAATCGGCGCAAGCGGCAACTTCTTCCGGCAGGGGATCGCGATTGAGCGGTGGGCGACACTTGACCACGTTAGCGATAAAAACATCTTCACGTTTGAGATTGATGCTTGCCAAGAGTCCATCTAAAACTTTTCCTGCCGCACCTATAAAAGGTTTACCTTGCAAATCTTCATTCTTTCCCGGTGCCTCACCGATAAACATTACGTCTGCCTGAGAGCTCCCGTAGCCGGGAACGGTGTTGGTGCGCGTCTTGCAGAGTTGGCACGCTTGGCACGCTGCGACTTCTTCTTCTATTTTTATAAGAGTATCTTTCATAGCCTTGCGCCTAATCTCTGCCCGTCGGAACCGGCGGTAAGGAATGGAGATTCAGCCATAAGATTAAAACTGAACAAGAGTCCGTTTTCATAGAAAGGATCCTCGGAGCGATTGTTGTCTTCCATCTCACATTGACCGAAACATATAAAATTGTTTTGATTGTTCCAGATATCATTGAAGCTCAGCTTCACACCCTCGCTCTTGTCATCGACATAAACGCCGCTGCAGATCTCACAAGCACCGTTATCGGTGATGAGATTATTCCCGATAGTAGCGCTGGAATTCGTCAGATATATCCCGAAGGTCGCCCCCGCCTCAATACCATAAGCGCTATTGAAACTGATAGTGTTATGCTCGATGACAGCCTGACTGTTATAAATATTAATACCTTTTTTATTGGCGTAGATAAGGTTATCGACAATCAGCGGGTTGGAATCCGTAACCTTGTCCAGATTGAATATCTGCACTCCCGCCTTGCTCTGCTCGAGTACGTTGCGCTGCACGGTAGGGGAGGAATGACCTTTGATATAGATATCATAGTCATTGGAAAAAATAATATTGCGATTGATGATCGGAGAAGAATTTTCGATCAGGATCCCGCTCAGATTTTCCTGCGCGTTCTTGATACTGAAATTTTCCAAACGGGTTTCCTTGTTCTCCAAATTCTTAAAAACTACGACGCTACCTTTTTCGTCCCCATTCAAAATTGTCGTCTCCGCGTGCTCTCCAACTAAGCTCACGCCGTTCCTCATCGTGATATTTTCCTTATATTCTCCGGCAGCGACCGAAACCACGTCTCCCGGCAGCGCAGAATTGATAGCTTTCTGAATAGTGTCGAATTCGGCCGGTACTTTCAACACGACACTCGTACGCTGCCCCTCATCATCTGGGCGAAAAGCCGACAAGGCCCCGCTGCCACCCAACTTCGCAAAAATCTGGGCCAATTTCGAAGTCTCCGCGACCGCCTCCGCCTTAACGCTGCTATTCAAATCGGCGTTTTCTCCAGATAGGATCTGATCCACGCTATTTCCAGAACCTACACCGGATGCATTGTTTTCTCTGCCACCTAGAAAAGCAAAAGCCAGGACAAGTAAGACGATCAAGAGCACGATGACCTTTCTGCTTTTGCGCCACATATCTAATACTCTCTCTATCTTTAGGACGATGTCAATCGCTTTTCTTTTTTCTATTTTTTTCATCGTCAAAACTTATAAAATTCATAAAAGAAACTGCATATATTTTAACACAGAATCGAAAAAAGACGAAAGGACTATCAATTCTCTGATTACCCCTTTTATTCTGTTTCACAATTTCAACGGATGATTTCCTTCCTGATATTTTTCAACAATTCGAGATCGTCCTCGCTCCCGGATGGGGAAGTCTCCAGCACAAAATCCAAGTCGCGTTCTTGCAGTTCGTGCAAGATAGCCGTTATGCCTTCGATACCAATTTTTCCTTTACCGACATTGGCGTGACGATCAACGTGCGAATCAAGGTCAGCAGCCGAGTCATTAAGATGGATTAACTTTATCCTATCAAGCCCCACGATTTTATCAAAGTCTGAGAAAGTCTTTTTAACAGCCATATCCGTACGCAAGTCATATCCGGAAGCGAAAGCGTGTGCGGTGTCAAAGCAAACACCCAAGATGTCCTTGCCGATAGTCTTTTCCACCTCCTCGATAAAATAGCCGATTTCCTCAAAAGAATCTCCCATAATATTACCCGACCCGGCAGTAATCTCCAGAAGTAATTTTGCTCGGTATTTGAGGTATTTCGGTTTGGTCCCTTTGGTAGAGGAGGGAATTTCAAATACCTTTACCAGCCCCGCGACGAGTTTCTGTTTGGCTTGTTCCCCGTCCATATCCTTGGAACTTCCCAGATGGGTTACCACACCCCGCGCGCCCAGTAGATCCGCCACCTCCATCTCGCTCTTGATAGCGCTGATTGAACCATGGTAGATGCGGTTATTTTCCGAAGCGAAATTTATGTAATAAGGCGAGTGAATGAAAAAATCTTTCGCCTCTCCTTTTGCGAGATTTTCCTTGAAGGCATCAGCTGCGGATGCGTCTATCTTGCGCACAGTTCCACCATGCGGGGAACGGGAGAATATCTGGAAGCATTCGCAATGCGCCGCCATCGCCCTAAGCGGAGCATGCTCAACGCCTTGTGCGATAGAAATATGTAATCCGAACTTCATATAGCTTTTTTAATGCTTATGTTATAAGTATAGGCAAAATAGGTGAAAGAGCAATGTTTACAGAATCTCTGAAAAATATATTTTGTCATTATGGCATGGCGGTTTACTGGATGTTTTGACTGCTATGTGTGCATTCTTCTGTAGAGACGTCGATTTATCACGTCTCGGTCTTCAACAAAACATCACTATTTATTCCCCCTCACCCTGGCCCTCTCCCGGTAGGAGAGGGGACGAGGCTTACCTCATATTATTTTATATAATGCGAGAGTGTCATCATATATGTAGTGAAACGAAGTGAAGAATCTCACTACTGCGCGGGAGAGAACGGGATTCTTCGGGGTACCTCAGAATGACACAATATACAGGAAGAGAAAGAGAGGGGAAGTATTTTTTTAGATTAACCAAATGTAACGCCACTGGCATATCCAAAAGAATCAAAAAACAACCTTTCTCACGGTTGCTTTTTTATTCGGCTTTTGCCACGATGCCCATTTCTTTCTCCTTGAGGCTAAGTACCAGACGTGTGATACGCTCCACGCTCTTTTTGAGGTCGCCCTCTACCTCGAATCCGGAGGCGAGCTTGTGTCCGCCGCCGCCCAGCTGCCGCGCGATTTTGGAAACATCCACCCCCTTGTATTCCTCGCTCCTGAGACTGCCTTTGATTTTCTGATCGTCGTATTCCGTCAGGAGCAGGGAGAATTTGGCATCCGAAACGGTATTGATAACACTGACCAGTCCCGCCAAATCATCCTGACTGGCACCAGCCTCTTCGATATCGGACTGATTCACATATGACACCGCCATCCCGGTCGCCACGTCCGTCTCGATCCGAGAGAGCGCCGTGCCCCACAATTTGATAGCCGCGATATTCTTGCTGTTGAAGATGCCCTTGGCAATCTTCTCGATACGCGGACCTTTCTTCATCAGCTGTGCCGCCGCCCGAAGTGTCACCCCGTCAGTATTATTGTGTTGAAATCCTCCCGTATCGGTAAAGATTCCCGTCAGTAGGCATGTGGCAATCCGCTTGTCGATTGCGATATCCATTTCCTCGAGCAATTCGTAGATCATCACCGCTGTCGCCGCCTTCTTCTCGTCAATCCACTCTTGCGCATTCTCATAGAATTCCACTTCTGTACGCGGATGATGGTCGATAATCAGCAGCTTATCGAAAGAAGCGACCAGACCAAAAATATTTTCGATGCCCGTCCGTTTGAAAACCGCGCAATCCAGCAGGATTACCAAATCGTAATTTACAAACCCCTTTTGCTTTTCAAACATCTCGACTCCCGGCAAAAAGCCAAACACCGGAGGAATCTTATTGACAGAAAAACAACTGACTTTCTTGCCGATTTTTTCCAGTGCCAAAGCCAGCCCCAAAGAAGAGCCCAGCGCATCGCCGTCAGGATTCTTGTGGCTGAGAATCAAGATATTCTCGCTGTTTTTGATAATGTCTGTTATTGCTTTCATATTTTTTAGCAAAAAGGCGCTAGCAAAAACTAACGGCCTCTCTCCTCGTTTTCTCTGATTATCTCAATTATCCTTTCCGCTTTGTCGCCGCTCAAATCAAGACGAAAGCGGATCATCGGCACCGGCTTCATATGCAGTTTTTTGTTGATTTTCTGCTGCATCGCGTAGATATCCTCGTTAAGGACGACCAGCGCTTCTTCTTCCTTCTCCTGTGGCATCACGCTGACATAGATATCACCGTAATGTAAATCGGGGGAAGTATCCGCCCTAATGATTGTCACTACCATGCCAGCAGGGAAGTCCACATCCTCCAAGATGAGTTTTCCCACTTCCTGTCTGAGAAGCTTGTTCACTTTTAATATTCTTTCGCTCATATTATTTCACAATCCTTTTAACTTTTTCTTCTTTGTATGCCACGATGTCGTCGCCCTCCTCCACCAGTATATCTCCTTTGAAAGTGACGCCTGCGTTATTTCCGGATTTCAATTCTCCGACCGTCTTCTTGTTGTGCTGCAACTCCGTCAGGATTCCCTCTCCTACTTTCTCTCCGTCCCTCATAATTTCCAGCTTGGCGTTTTTTTCCACTTTACCGTGCTCGATCTTCGCCCCGAAAATCATATCCACGACCTTGGCCGATTTTCTCGGTAACTTGAAAATCGCAATCACTTTCATCTTACCTAAGTCTGTGCGCACAGTTTCCGCATCCAGCATATCAGAAAGTTCTCCTTTGACGTAAGTCACCATCTCATAGATGATATTGAAAAACTTGAAAGCTATATTCTCTTTTTCACCGATCCGTTTGGCATTGGCATCGGCGCTATTATTAAACCCTATAACCCGGGCATCGGAAGATTGCGCCATTTTGACATCCGACTCGGTGATATCACCGACACCAGTTTTGAGAATCTGTATCGCAACTCCACTCACTTTGATCGTATCCAATATCTGTACTATCGCTTCCAACGAACCTTTGGTGTCCGCCTTGATGACAAGATTCAATTTCTTCAACTTGCCGTTTTCCGCCATCTCTTGGATTCTGGAAACACTGAGAACTTTACCTTCACCGAGAGTGCTTGTCGTTCTCTCTTTAAAGGCCAGAGCAGCTGCTTCCGCGGCACTCCTTGTCGGATAAGCCTTAAGGACCATCCCTGACCGCGGCACTTCACTGAGACCCAAAATAGTAATCGGCATCGAAGGAGTCGCATCCTCGATTTCCTCCCCCAAAAAATTCTTCATAATCTTTATTCTTCCCGAGAGAATACCCGCTGCCACAAAATCACCCTCGCTCAAAGTACCGTTCTGGATTAGCACTGTCGCTATCGGTCCGACCTTCGGGTTCAAGTGAGACTCGATGATAAACCCCTCCGCAAATGACCCATACTCCGCCTTGAGCTCTTCCATATCAGAGTAAAGGATTATCATATCCAAAAGATTGTCGATACCCTCACCGGTCTTGGCGGAAATATTGACGCACACCGTCTTGCCTCCCCATTCTTCGGGCATCAAATCGATGTCACTCAATTCTTTCTTAACAAGCTCCACATTTGATTCGGGCTTGTCAATCTTATTGATAGCCACTATGATAGGCAGCCCCGCACTCTTGGCAAAAGCTACAGCTTCCTTGGTCTGCGGCTTCACTCCATCATCCGCCGCGACCACGATCACTGCCAAATCTGTAATGTAAGCTCCTCGCTCACGCATCGAGTGGAAAGCTTCATGTCCAGGGGTATCCATAAAAGTAATAACTTCACCTTTTTTCTTAACCTGATAAGAGCTGACATTCTGCGTGATGCCTCCATGCTCTCCCGCTGCTACATTAGTAGAAAGAATCTTATCAAGTAAGGTGGTTTTTCCGTGATCTACGTGCCCCATAACTACTACCACCGGCGGACGTTTCTTGGCACCCTTACCCAGGGTTTTTGATTTAAGCAGATAACGGTTTCTTTCCAAATCGGACTTCTTGCGAACAATCTCAAAACCGAGGTCATCGCCCACGATCACCGCCGTTTCGAAATCGATCTTCTCGTTGAGCGTAGCAAAAATTTTGTTCTTCATCAGCTCTGCAATCAAATCGGTGACTCTGATTTCCATCTTAGCCGCCAAATCCTTCACCACGATAGCATCTTCGATTTCAATCGATATTTTTTTGACCTCTTCATTTTTATTTTCTTCTTGTTTATCCATCTATATTGAATTTACGAATATTAGTAAACGTTAAAAAGGCATCACTGCCTTTATCTTTTCATAGCTATACCGAGGGCTTCCGCCTCTTCTTTGCTTAGCTGATATTCAGATTTTCCATTCTTGACGGGCTTGGCATAAATCCTAACTCCGTCTCTTGAATAAAGACTAAGTATGATAACACCTGAGTTATAATTGTCAAGCAATGCCACCGCGAAACTCTGATTGCCGCCCTCATTACCGAAGGGATTGAAACGGAGCATACCGACTTTCTGCACTGCAAACGAAAGCTGTTGCAATATACGTTGGTCAGCATCCCTAAGCGCGATTATCGCGTCTTCAATCCGATTATTCTTCTCAATCTGCCCCATTATTACTTCTTCCAAATCCGTCGCTTTCTTGCCGGAAAAGAGGATTTGCGC
>Ga0265294_10008561_pt1 | contig 11916 bp, 19 predicted proteins | sample MunlanPumphouse3_FD_192504 | JGI IMG/M metagenome (GOLD analysis project Ga0265294, IMG submission 192504) | Groundwater microbial communities from a municipal landfill in Southern Ontario, Canada - Pumphouse #3 | ecosystem: Environmental > Aquatic > Deep subsurface > Groundwater | place... | reverse complement strand
CTCTAAAACAAAAGGCTTGACAACAGAAAAGAAAAAAAAAGCGAGTGCTGAAAACGGTAAAAAAGGCGGTAGGCCAAAAAAATCAAGTACTTGAAGAGTAGCAATATAGAAACACCTACAGCACAGGAAAAAGCCCAAAATGGGGCAAATTTAAGCCCACAGGGGCAAGCGGTAGATGGTATAGCTCTTATAAAGCTTAACAGGGAGCAAGAAGACAGACAACGCAACTTAGAAATGTATAGGGACTACCAGAACAATATAAGAATATCTGGAGAGCTACAGACAGAACTATTAAAAGGGGCAAGAGCTGGAGAGCCAGCTTACACTCTTCTTTTAAAGGCTTGTAAAGCTATTTCTCTTATGACAGGTAACAAGCCCTTTTACAGCCAGATATACAAAGACCTTAAAGCCATTTACGGAGAGGGGCTAAAAGAGCAAATACCCTTAGAGTGGGAGCTGGACGAAGTAAGGGAACGCTTAGCAAATATGGAAGAAGCCATAAAGCGGGAGAATACAGGCACAGACAGTAGAGAGCGGATAGCAAAAGCTATAGAAGCCCACAGGGAAAGAGAGCGGGAACTACTGGAGCTAATAGGTAAGGAAGAAGTAAAAAAGGCTATGTAATGTAATGGGCTGGGGCTTATGCTTCCAGCTCTTTTTTATTATCAGTGAATAAAATGTAAACTTTGTGCTTTAATATGAAAATAGAGCTTGGCAAAAGGAAAATAAAAGCTATAATTAGAAGTGTGATAGATACACACCAAAACATACACACATACACATACACATAAAAGCAAAGGGGGCTTTACAATGAATGAAATAATAGAAGCTGGGACTACAGAAGTATTAGCCCCACAGACCATAACAGAAGACCTTTACACACGCTTTATAGCATACATAGACGCAAGCCCAAAGACAGTACAAACATACACAAGGGCTATAAGACAATTTGCTAAGTGGCTTTCTTTTAAAGGTATTTCACAGCCCACAAGAGAGGATATTTTAGCCTTTAGAGAAGAGCTTAAGGAAGACCACAAACCAACTACAGTACAGAACTATATAACAGCTACTAGGCTTTTCTTCCAGTGGACAGCACAAGAGGGGCTTTATCCAAATGTAGCAGAACACATAAAAGGGGCTAAGCTGGATAAACAGCACAAGAAAGACTACTTAACCAGTAAACAGGTAAAGAAAGTACTGGAGAGGGCAAAGGAAGACAGCTTACAAGGGCTTAGAGATTATGCTATTTTAGCTCTTATGTTTACAGGTGGGCTAAGGACTATAGAAGTTAGCAGAGCGAATATAGAAGACCTTAGAAACGCTGGGGACGATACAGCACTATATATACAAGGCAAGGGACACGAAGAAAAAACAGACTATGTAAAGCTTATGCCAGAAGTGGAAACAGCTATAAGAGATTACTTACAAGCTAGGGGAGCTACAGACCCTAAAGAGCCTTTATTTACTTCCACCAGCAATAACAGCAAAGGAGCAAGGCTTAGCACAAGGACAGTAAGCGGGATAGTAAAAACAGCTCTTATAAATGCTGGATATAACAGCGACACGCTAACAGCCCACAGCACCAGACATACAGCGGTAACACTTGCTTTACTGGGCGGGCAGAGCTTACAGCAAGTAAAGCAATTTGCTAGACACCAGAACTTAGAAACAACGCTTATATACAGCCACAACTTAGACAGAGCTAAGAATAATTGCGAAGCCACCATAGCAAAAGCAATATTTTAAGAGTATACACATATACACATACACATATAAAGAGAGGTAGAAAACAATGGAAGAAGAAAAACAGTATTTCTTAAAAGTGATACAGGAAGAGCTAAGCCAGTGTGAAGACATAAGCTTAATACACTTGATTTACAGTATCTTAATGAAGAGCAAAGAAGCATAGAAAACAGCGGGAGCGGGGCTACTACCCTTAACCCGCTATTAGTGCTTTTACCTTTAAAGGATAGATACAGACCCACCCCCACCATTAACCCAGTATAGAAGCTCTGGGAACTGTTAAAGGGGCGGTAAATTTTACAGGAAGCCAGAAAAACAGATTTTTATATAAATATTTCAGAAAGTGAGGTAAAAGGCTTGAAGACTACAGAAAAGAAGCTGGAATATGTAAAGCTTAGAGCCAGTGGAAAAAGCTTTAGCTCTATAGCCAGTGAACTACACATAAGCAAGAGTACTTGTAGTAACTGGGAGCAAGAGCTTAAAAGCCAGATAGAGAGCCTTAAGCAAGAGGGCTTACAAGAGCTTTACACTTCCTACAAAATGACTAAGCTCATAAGCATATACACATAAATGTAAAGGGGGCTATGTATGATTAAGCCAGCACAGGCAGAAGATATAAAGACAGAGCAAGCCATATTTAATAAAGCATGGGCTTTACTGAAAAAGTACTATTTCATAGCCCCAGAAACGGAAACAGAAGAAGACTGGGAAGCGGTAGTAGCTGGGGCAAGTGACATATACAACACAGGCAAAGACACCATAGCAGAAGACTTAGGAAAAGCTATAGCTCTAGCAACGATAGACCACATAGAGAAGCTTTATAAGGAAAGAAAGGTAGGGTAGACAATGGGAAACAATAGCAAGTATTTTAAGGTACAGACAGTAGAGCAATTTAAGATTTTAAAGTATATCAATATTAACTTTATGGATAATGCTTTAGAGCTGGAGCTTATACAGGATAACGCTATAAGGGCTACAGATTGTAACGGAGAAGAGATAGTATTTTATTATGACTATGACAGCCAGAAAGTAAAGGCTAAAGACAACCTATAAAGAAAGAGAGGGCTACAGCATGGCTACAAAGTTTGAATTTTATTTAAGTGAAGAAGACACAGACAGAGTATTTTTATTAAAGGAAAAGGCGGGAGAAGCGGACTTAACAGCGAATGAGTACGCTAAAGAGCTTCTTATAAGAGAGCTTCACAGACAGCACCCCAGCACCCCCAGAACGGACGAAGACGGAAACTACATAGAATAGAAAGGCGGTAGACCATGAAAGAATGTATAGCGGTAATTAACCAAAAAGGGGGAGTAGGCAAGAGTACTACAGCTTTTGCTCTGGGAGCTGGGCTTATCCTTAAAGGCTATAAAGTGCTTTTTATTGACTTAGACGCACAAGGAAACCTTAGCTACAATATGAATAGCCAGAATAAAGCTATCACTTCCCTAGAAGTACTCACAGGCACAGCCACAGCACAGGAAGCCATAGTAGGGACAGCTACAGGGGACTTAATACCAGCAAGCCCCGCTTTAGCTAGTGCAGATGCCCTTATAACAGCCACAGGGAAAGAGTACAGGCTTAAGGAAGCCATAGAAGCATTAAAAGCCAGCTATGATTATATTATACTGGACACCCCACCAGCTCTAGGCATACTCACAGTAAACGCTCTTACAGCTTGTAATAGTGTGATTATACCAGCACAAGCGGACACTTTTTCTTTACAGGGTATAGGACAGCTAAGCCAGACAATACAGGCAGTAAAGAAGTATTGCAACCCCACTTTAAGCATTAAGGGAATAGTAGTAACCCGCTACAACTCCAGAGCGGTATTAACTAGGGATATGACAGAGCTATTAGACGATACAGCCAGACAGCTTAACACGAAGCTATACAAGACCAAAATAAGAGAATGTATAGCCATTAAGGAAGCACAGGCAAGCCAGCAAGACATATACAGCTACAGCCCAAAGAGCAACGCTACAGCGGACTATACAAACCTTGTAGAAGAAATACTGGAAAAGGAGAAGTAAAACTATGGCAAAGAAAGATTTTAAGGGAACTAACCCAGCATTAGCTTTTATCAGTGAAGAGGTACAAGAAGAAGCACAGGAAGCAAGACAGGATAAGCCCACCCAGACAGGACGCACAAAAAAGGACATACCAGAGGGCTATAAGCTTAACCCAGAGTATATAGAAGTGAAAGGTAAGAGGGTACAGCTTCTTTTACAGCCTAGCACGGTAGACGCTATAAAGGCTCTTGCTAAGAAAAAGGGCTTAAGCATGAATGAAACTATTAACGAAGCTATACAGGCTTATTTACAGAATGAGAACTAAGAGAGGTAAAGCACAAATGGCAGATATTAAAGTATATACCACAGAAGAAGTACTGGAAGTATTGAAGATTACAAAGAGAACCCTTTACAACTATATTAAGACTGGACAGATTAAAGCTATTAAGTGTGGTAGGGAATGGAGAGTAACAGAAGAAGCCCTTAAGGAATTTCTGGAGCATGGCACAGAGCCAGACTACTTAGAGAAGCTTAAATAACAGCTCTTCTTTTTACAGGCAATTATAAGCCCTACTTCTGCAAAATATCATTAGCAGAAGTAGAAATATATGAAAGTGAAGTAGCTTATATAGCCTTTAAGAAGTAAATGTATGCTTATATACACATACATATATACACATAATAATTACGGAAAGGGGGCTTACACTTGAAGCCACAGGAACTAAAACAGGAATATATAAGGCTAAGGGCAGAGGGCAGAAGCTATAGCTATATTGCAGATAAGCTCCATATAAGCAAAAGCACTTGTACTAAGTGGGAGAAAGCACTGGGAGCGGATATAGCCCAGCTTAAGAGAGAAGAGCTTAATACTCTTTACGATGCCTACCACATGAAGAAAGAAGACAGAATAAAGAAGCTAGGGGAAACGCTGGAGAAAGTAGAAGAAGCTCTGGGAGCGGTAGACCTACAGGAAGTAGCCCCAGAGAAGCTACTGGACTTTAAGCTAAAATATACAGAAGCCCTACAGAAAGAGTATGTAGGCACAGAGCCAGCTTTTAAGTTTAGCGACACTATAGACCCTACAGACATTGTAAAGGCTCTAGGGGACTTACTAAACAGGGTAAGAGCTGGAGAAGTAACCACAGAGCAAGCCAGCAAAGAAAGCATAATACTAAGCAATCTCTTAAAGGCTTATGAAACAGTAGAAGTAAAAGCTAAGCTGGACGAATTAGAAGCCATTGTAGGGGGTCGATAATATGAACATAGATAAGCTATTGAAGAAAAAAGGCTGGACAGGGGCAGAGCTGGGACGCTTGGAGCTTGCTAATACCTTTACAGCTTTTGCACAGGCTCTACAGGGAGTAAAAGACCCTAAGCCACTTATAAGCAATGCAGACTTTAATAAAATGATAAGCACCATTACAGAGCCAGCAGAGGGAAGAACCTATAACAACTACCTTAAAATACATGAATGGATAGCAAAAACTTATAACATGGCGGTAGCACAGGAGCAACAAGCGAACCTTAATTTTAACAAGCTTCTTAATACTCTTTCTAATGCTATGGTAGCAGAAGAACTTTACAGCTATATTGCAGAGCTACCCGCTATAATGACAGCTAAACAGTATAAGGACATTGTAGACAGTAGGACTAAGGAAATATTACACCCAGACGGAGAAGAAATAGGTTTTAATGTTTTTAATATGCTGGAGCAAGCTCTTTTATATTATGTGCATTTACTCCAGAAAGAGCCACGCAAAAAGAACCCACTTAAACCTTTAAAGAAGAAGCTGGAGCAAGAGCTTGTTACAGAGCCTAGAATATTAACCCGCTATAATGAAGTTATGGGAAATGGCTACTATGAGAGAGAAGACGGAACTAGAAGCGATAAAGTACCTAGTGAAGAGTGGAGCAAGCTTACACCAGTAACAGAAGACCCAGAAGAACAAATGGAGCTAAGAGTAGAAAGAGCTACTTTTATAAATGAAGCCATAATGAAAGAGGGCTTAACAGAAGAAGAAGCACAGGGAAAACTAGCACAGGTAAAAGAGCTTGCTTACTATAAGGACTTACAACCCGCTACATGGCATATTTACGAAGCCCCGCCAGAAGACCTTAACAAGTGGGAGATAATCGAAGCTGGGGACTTATTCGAGTACTTTCCAGCATTAGCGGGAGAGGGTACAGACGAAGAGCAACTAGCAGACATGGAAGCCTTTAAAAAGGAATTTCCAGAGATAGTAACTACTCTTTTAAAGGACATGGAGCGGTATATAAAGGGTATTAGCTCTTTACCTATAGAAAAATGGCTGGACAGCGTTTATATGTGGGAAGACCTTTACAAAGTGGACTTTTACGGCTTTAAAACTAGCTTTGTTGAGAGTGATACTACAATCTTTGACGGAAACAGAAGAGCTATTTTTAATGGTATAGCCATATTAAGACCCAGCGACTTATTAAGCAAAAGCCCACGCATAGACGAAAAAGGCTACTATAAAGCCCCAGACCCTAAAGGGGCTATAGCTACTTTGTCACTGGATAGATTTTTTACAGATAATGAGGATTACGCAACAAACACAGACAGGATAGCAGAAGAAAGGCAGACCCTTATAGAAAGCCTTTACTATGTATATGGCTTTAATAAGGCTATAGAGCTTATAGCGGAATATTACAAAGTAGAAGAGCTATTAGTAACACAGATACCTTATGAGGGCTTTATGCAAAGAATAAGGGCTTTTAATGGACTTATAGCAAGCCTTTATAAGAAAATCAAAAGCATAGATTACGAAGACAAAGAGCTACAGGAAAAGAAGTTTGAAGTATTAAAAGATGTGCTTTACCCTATAGAAGAAGACTTCTTACAGATACCAGAAGAAAGAATAGCACAGGTAAAGCGGGCATTAAAAGACTTTAAAGCTTTTGACGATGGAAACCTAGACCCTTGTGCTATACTATGTTTTCTTCCAGAGGGGGTGTAAGGTATGCCAGATATGATAAAAGAAACGCTGGACGCTTCCCAGATGCCACTTGAAGTAGCACCAGAAAGAAAAGTAACTGGAAATATTGCGGTAAAAGCCCCACAGCCTATAGAAACACCAGATAAATATTTCCCTATGTTACATGGTAAAGCTACAGACGCTATAGCAGGAATGAGTAGTAAGAACGGAGAGAAAAACCCTATTTCTGGAGCATTAACCATAACAAATAAAGAGGTAAAGCTACTTATAAGCCAGTTTAACCAGCTTACAGGGGCTTTAGGCATTAACACCCACAAGCTCTTAAGCGTAGGAGTAGCCCAATTTACAGCGGGAAATAATGTAGGCGGGAGAGATACAGACCACCTTACATACAATGTAACCATACCTTTAAAGGAATATGCTTTACAGTGTGGCTATGATGTGGAAGAACACCCAAAAGACACCCCAGAAGAGCAAGAGAAAGAAGCCAAAAGAGCCAGCAACGCTTTAAAGGACGCACAAAAGAAAGTAAAAAAGGACTTAGATATATTGCGTAACAGTAGCATTAGCTGGAGCGAAAAGGTAAAAGGGAAAGCTGGGGACTTCCTAGACATTGCTATTATAGGCTCTAAGGGAATAAGAAAAGGCTATATTTATATGGTATTTGACCCCGCTTTTGCACAGTACCTTATAAAGCTTCCCTTAACACAGTACCCTAAAGCTCTTCTTAAGGTGGATGCCAGAAACGGAAACGCTTATAACATGGGCTTAAAAATGACAGAACATTTTAACATGGATAATAACCAGATAAAAGGCACAGCCCAGCTTCTTAAAGTAAGCACTCTATTAGAAAATCTGGACTTACCCAGCATAGAAACAGTAAGAAAAACAAGGAAGAGCTGGGAAGAAAGAATAAAAGAACCTTTTGAAAATGCTTTAGATGTGCTTACACAGTGTGGGCTTTTAAGTGACTGGAGATACAGCCACAGCAAGGGCTTAGAAATGACAGACGAAGAAGCCACCAGCTTTAGCACTTATGAAGAATGGGAAAATACTTTAGTACACTTCACTTTAGCGGACGCTCCAGACCATACTTTAAGACTGGAAGCAAGGGCAGAAGAGAAAAAAGCCAGACAAGCTAAGAAGACCAAAAAGAAAGGGGGCAAGTAATAAATGCAGAGAGTAGACAGGCTCTTAATACAGGTAAAAAGAGCTTATGGGGTAAACACTAAGCAAGTGTGCTTAGGCTTTGTAAATATGCTGGATAATGGCAAATGGGAAGCTAAGGCGGACTTATGGGACGGAAAAGACGGAAGCCAGAAACCAGAAGACAGGGTAACAAGTATACATGATACTAAGGAAGAAGCCACAAGCTCTATAGAAGCCTTAGCCGAAGCATACGCACCCACAGGAAAATATAAACCATTATTTGAAGATGTGCCTATACTCATAATGGACTATGGCTTAGAAGACTAAGCAAGGGGGGGAGCTGGACAGGCTACCCGCTCTTTCTTTAAGCCCCAGCTAGGCGAAAGAACACAGTATATAAAGCTTGCTTTGTGTAATGGGTGTATTTCGCTCTTGCAGAGAGCTTAGAAAAGCCTTTAAAGAAAAAAGGGGTAGTTACTGTCGAAAAGGGTAAGTTACTGTCGAAGACTTAGACAACAAAAAGTAAGCAAAAGAAAAAAGGGGTAGTTACTGGTGCCTAGATGATGTATGAAAAGACAAAATAGCCCCACTAAATATAGCTTTTAGCCTTTAAAAGAAATAGCTCTTATATGAAAAATGGGGGTAGTTGCTGGTGCAAATGGGGGTAGTTGCTGGTGCAAATGGGGGTAGTTGCTGGTGCAAATGGGGGTAGTTGCTGGTGCAAAATTTTTTTTAAACCGCATAAACACTAGCTTTTCAAGGGGTCGAAAATTTCAGTACTATTAGTACTATTAGTACTATTAGCCACCCAGCCCCGCATTAAGGCGGGCTGGGCTATGATAAAATATAAAAGGGCAACGCTACAGGGCTTTTCTTTTTAAAGGCTCTGGAAAGATTAAAACAGAACCCCCAGAAAGGGAGCTTATATAATATGACAGTAGCAGAAGCAAGAGCAAAGGGGCTACCAGAAGAAGACGAAGCCTACAATAGCTTAGAATATGACCCAGTGGACGGAGAAGCCCTAAACCACATTAACCCTAGCGGGAGCTATAAAAACATGAAAAGGAAGTACAGAAAATGGACAGAGAAACAGCAAAAGAAGAAGTAAAAAACAGAGAGCCAGACTTCTTAGAGAGGGCAAGAGCTAAAGTAAATGGAAGAGCTACTTATATATGCCCTAGTTGTGGAAATGGCTCTGGAAGCACTGGGGACGGAATAGCCATAGACCCGCACAGCAAGACACCCCGCTATAAGTGCTTTGTATGTGGCTTAAGTGAAGACATTATAGGACTATGGAAGCTCCATAGCGGTATAAGTGATAACAAGGAAGCTTTTAATACTTTGTATGAGCATTACGGAATAGAAGTAGACAGCAAGCCCACAGTAAAAGAAGACTTTAGCCCAGAGCACCAAAAGCAAGCCAAAAATGAACGATATACACATAACAATATACACACAAACACATACACACAGAAAGAGAAAAGTAATAATATGGGATATTATGAAGAGTGCCAGAAGCGTATAAGCTCCATAGACTACCCACAGAAGAGGGGCTTAAGTGAAGAAGTTATAAGTAAGTTTATGCTGGGATATGACCCAAACTATACAAGGGGTACAGGCGGGGCAATATGGCAAGCTCTTATTATTCCTACAGGCTCTAATAGCTTTGTAGCCAGAAACATTAGCCCAGATGCCGAAAAGAAAGACCGATACAGGAAGAACGGAGCAAGCCAGCTTTACCACAAAAAAACCTTAAAAGAAGCTACTAAGCCTATCTTTATAACAGAGGGAGAGCTGGACGCTTTAAGCATTATTACAGTAGGCGGGGAAGCTCTGGGGCTGGGAAGCACAGCGAACTACAGACAGCTTATAGAGCTATTGAAGACCCAGAAGCCAGCACAGCCACTTATATTAGCCTTAGACAATGACCCAGACGGAGAGAAGACTACAGAAGAGCTTATAAAAGAGCTGGACAGGCTACAGATACCTTTTTACAGGCTTAAACCTTATGGAGATAAAAAGGACGCTAACGAAGCCTTATTAGCAGACAGAGAAGCCTTTATAAGTGCCATACAGGGGGCAGAACGCATAGAGGAAGAAGCTCTGGAAGCCGAAAAAGAAGACTACTTAAGCAATTCTACAGCAAACCACCTACAGAAATTCATAGACGGAATAGCGGACAGCGTGAACACTCCATATATACCCACAGGCTTTAAAAAGCTGGATAGCATTTTAGAGGGTGGGCTATATGAGGGCTTATACATAGTAGGGGCTATAAGCTCTTTAGGAAAGACAACGCTAATTACACAGATAGCAGACCAAATAGCAGAAGCGGGGGAAGATGTGCTTATATTTTCTCTGGAAATGGCTAGAAGCGAAATTATGGCTAAGAGCATTTCCCGCTTAACTATGCTAGATGTGCTACAAAATGGCGGTAATATGAGCAACGCTAAGACCACTAGAGGGATAACCACAGGTAGCAGATACAGTAACTACAGCCAGACAGAGAAAGAGCTTATACAACGCTCTATATTATCTTATGGGGCTTATGCTAAGAATATATATATCAGTGAGGGCATAGGGGATATAGGCACAGAGCAAATAAGGGAAGCGGTAAGAAAGCATATTCTCTTTACAGGAAAAAAGCCAGTAATAGTAATAGACTACTTACAGATATTAGCCCCAGCGGATATAAGAGCCACAGACAAACAAAACACAGATAAAGCGGTAATGGAGCTTAAGAGGATTTCCAGAGATTACAAGATACCAGTAATAGGAATAAGCTCTTTTAACAGGGCAAATTACAGCGTAGCGGTAACTATGGAAGCCTTTAAAGAGAGTGGGGCTATAGAGTATTCCAGCGATATTTTAATAGGGCTACAGCTTAAGGGAGCTGGAAACAAAGACTTTGACGCAAACACAGCAAAGAGCAAAAACCCTAGAGAGGTAGAGCTTGTAGTACTGAAAAACAGGAACGGAGCTACAGGAAGTAAAGTAGCTTATGAATATTATCCGATGTTTAACTACTTTAAAGAAATATGATAAAGGGGGCTTATACATGGGGCTTAACTTAGACTTTAGCGGGCTAGATAAAATAGCCCTACAGACAGCCAGAAAGGACTTTACAGAGCCTTTTAATTATCTGCTTTAGAGCTGTTTCCTTCATTTTCTTCATCTACCTAAAAAAATTAATCTTTTATAAAAAAAGTACTTGACTAGCCTAATTATTTAGGTTATATTTATAATTAACAATAAATAAGAGGTATTATATGAAGTTTTATAGATACAACACAAAAAAAAGAACGGATAGGAAATTTAACACAACTGGTAAGGAGAAAAATCCAGGCAAGGTTGAATTTTTCTCTAAAAGTTTAGATTATGCGATTAAATATAAATACACTTATACGCCTGAAGGTGATGTAAAATACGAGTGTGAATTGGAAGTGATTGAAATCGACGGCTTAAAATTATTTGATTTGGAAAATAATTTTAAGGACTTAAAAACATACCGCTCATTCATGGATAATGAACTTGGAACCATGTTGAAAGACTTTAATAAAATGCTTTTGGATGCAAAAAAGCAAAAAGAAAAGAAAAGGATAAAAGGACTGATTGAAAAAATAGAAAGTGGAGAAGAGGAAAAAGAAAAGGTGATTTGGTTAAAAAACCATGGCTTTCAATTTCTTTCAGATTTTGAGTGGCAGCTCCAATTGATTGGTGAATTAAAAAAACTGGGTTTTGACGGTTACGAAACAAAGGAAGAAGTTGCTATTTTCAACATTGAAGACCATAAAGATATAAGTAGAGGTTGATTTTGAAAATCAAATGTCCACACTGCAAAAAAACTCTTACAGATGATGAGATAAAGGCTATTTGGGGGCAATTCGTGAGCTCTAAAACAAAAGGCTTGACAACAGAAAAGAAAAAAAAAGCGAGTGCTGAAAACGGTAAAAAAGGCGGTAGGCCAAAAAAATCAAGTACTTGAACAGTCTTAATTATAGGGAAGCTTACAATATGAAAAGCCCCCCAGTTGTAGCTGGGAGGCTTGGGTGTAAAC
>Ga0265294_10008560_pt1 | contig 11916 bp, 12 predicted proteins | sample MunlanPumphouse3_FD_192504 | JGI IMG/M metagenome (GOLD analysis project Ga0265294, IMG submission 192504) | Groundwater microbial communities from a municipal landfill in Southern Ontario, Canada - Pumphouse #3 | ecosystem: Environmental > Aquatic > Deep subsurface > Groundwater | place... | reverse complement strand
ATTTTTTAATAGTCAGTGCTATACGAACCAACCAGCATCTTCACAGCTCTATTTTACCTCAAATATGTAAAAAAGTACCACATCGGTTGATATGATACTTTGTCTACAGTCTGAAAAGGAATGAAACTCATTCCTTGTTTGGTTGATCTAAATTTTTAACCGCATTTAGTGCTTGTTGGAAAACCTCATCTTCTGTCAAACCTGAAGTTTCAATGACCACATACGGAATGTCATAAACTGAGCATTGTGCTTTAATCTTTGTGACATAATCTGAGAGTAAGCTTCTAAAATAAGTTTCGTTCTTATCGAAATTATCGATTTCTTGTTCACGACCTCTTGCCATCACGCGTGCTTTGAAGTGTTCCCAATCGACACTCAAAATAATATAGATATTGGGTTTTTCGATTTGATTCATGTAAGCGTGGAAGACGCCATTATACATATTCATAATCGTTGGCATATGCTTTAAATTGTGTTGCGCAAATAACCAATGTTCTACTAAATCACGATCAACAATAAAGTTGCCTTGATACTTTTGTTGATTTAACCAATGATTATGAATGAAATAGATTTGTAATAGCATTTCAACATTATCTTTTTGTTCATAAAGCCAACCAAGAAGTGTGTTAAATACAACATCATCTTTTTCAAATTCTTCCATTACGGGTAAATCTAAAGCTTTACCAAGACGATTGACTAAGGATGATTTACCAGATGCAATCATGCCACCGACAGATATTTTCATAAATGCTCCTTTTATAGTTTATTCGTTGTTAAGTAATCAATTTTTAAACGTTCAAATTCGATTGCCATTTTTGTATCATCAACTGTGAAAGTTCCAATTTTGAATCCTTCTTTTTTAAGCTTTTTCACTAAATCTTTAGAAATCATTTCTTTAGGCATCGATAAATCAAGTTGATTTACCCGGCACTCATAAATAATCTCATCATCAACCAAATCTGTAAGTAATTGCAATTCACAATTAGATAATGCTCTAATATATTTTAAGTAGTTGATATTAAATGATATAATAACCGCTTTTAATCCTGGATGCTGATCGATAATCTCAATTAAATCATTCAGTTGCGTAATATCATGTATCTTTTTAATTTCAATGACCGCTGTTTTATCATAATACGTACAAATATCGATAAATTCTTCAAAAGTTGGAATTTTTAGGTTTGGATATTGCTTAATCTTTGATCCTTTAATGATATTCATCTGAGTAATCTCATCCAATGAATAATCCATAATCAAACCATCAATTCCAGTCATGCGTTTTAAATTTTCATCATGAAAAACAACAAATTTACCATCTTTTGTTGTATATAAGTCACATTCAATACCATAAAATCGCTGTTTTTCACCGGCGAGTGTAAAAGCTGGAACTGTATTTTCAGGGGCCTTGCTAGAGTATCCCCGATGTGCAATATATTTCATAATAACCTCTTAGGCAAAGTTGCCAAAACTATTGTAGCATAAACCATTCATGAATGAAAGACTTCATCAAACTATGATTTATTTCTTTCCGCGAATGTATGGTTTTGGGTACTCAATTTCAGCATGAAAATCTTGTGCTTGATTTATAATCAAATAGGGATCTCTGAGTAGAACTCTACCTAAATAAACAAGATCTGCTTGGTTCGATGAAACTGCATAATGCGCTAACTCAAGCGTTGTGATTAAGCCTCCACCCATGACAGGAAGTCCCGTTAAATCTTTAATTTTTTTGGCTAAATGAAGTTGGTATCCTGGAAAAGCATTAATTTTAACTAAAATATTCCCTCCAGAACTCACATCAATGATGTCAACTCCTAAATCTTTAACACTCAAGATTGCATCCGCCATCATTTCTGGTGTAACGCCTTCTTTGACATATTCATAAGCACTTATTCTAATCCCTAATGCTTTTTCTTTTGGCCATTCTGATCTTACTGCTTCAACAACTTCTCTTAATAAGATTTTCCCATCTTTATACATATCTTTACGATGATTTGAAATCGGTGATAAAAATTGAAATAGTAAATACCCATGAGCCGCATGTAATTCTAAAAAGTCATAACCTGCTTCATGTGCACGTCTTGCAGCTGATTTAAAATCTGAAACAACTTTTTTAATGTCTTCAATCGTCATTTCTTTTGGGACAATGTATTCTCCACCATAAGTCACTGCAGATGGTCCAATTGGGTTTTCTACTTTCGCTTTTCTACCTGCATGGTTAATTTGAATACCCGCAACCGAACCATGCAAATGAATAGCATCCACAATTCTTTTTAAACCAGGGATATGTTCATCGCTCCAAATGCCAAGGTCGTTGATTGAAATTCTTCCATCTTTATCGATTGCTGTGGCTTCTTGAATAATTAAACCAACCCCACCAATCGCTCTTGCTGCATAATGTCCAATATGAAAATCATTAGCAAACCCTTCCGTATCGGCACTATACATGCACATCGGCGGCATGACAACACGATTTTTCAGTTTAATATTTTTTAATTCAAACGTTTCAAATAACATGGGCATTACTCCTTTACTCTCAGTTTTTATATCTCCAAATCTTTGATTTAATTCAATCCATTTTTCTTTTAAATGAAATTGATTTGAAAAATCAAGTAGAATGTACCTTTGAATAAATAACGCAACAATTAAAATAATCGGAATCGTTGGTGTTCCTGGACCAAACCAAAATGTAATGACAGCTGCTCCAATCCCTTTCATCCAAGCATTACCAAATAAAATAAAAAGAAATGCCCATCCTTGGAAGATCATATAAGAAATGAAAAGTGAAATCAATCCACGGATCGATTTCATCGATTTCACAACCTCCCATACGATGATAAAAAAACGAATCCAAAATTGTTTAAATTGTCGATACATTTTCATAAAAAAAGAACACAAAAATGTGTTATTTCTTTTGAACTTCAGGTTTTAAAATCCCTTGTTCGATTGCTTCAGGATATGGATATGCTTCTTCACGCATTCTTTTAAAAAGTACGTAAACGAGACCACGTTCTAAATCAATACGTGTGATAACTCCAAATCCTTTTTCATTTTCTACTTTTACTTTTTCGCCAATCAAATATGTTTCATTACTCCAAGCCATGGTTTTTCACCTCAAGATTTATTATAGCACAAATTCTATGATTTAGGTCGATAGGCTCTTAAAATCGAACCAATTAAAAACTTGCGATCTGGATTTGTTTGAGCTTTAAAAAAATTCAATAATTTGTACGCATCTTCATTCGGATTTAAAGACAAAATCCCCATTAAATCCGAGTCATGAAGAGGATGCCCAGCATCATTTAAATTTTTCATCAATGGGTAAACAATTCTTTCATGTTTTCTGACAAACTTATAAAATCCATGTAGTAACTTAGGAATTGGCGTGTAAAGTGCTTTTTGTCGACGATCTTCCATATCAAGTGCCATATCATAGAGTTTCGATGTTTGAAACCGCATCATATAAAGCAAAATCTCTTTTAATTCATCATCATTTTCTTGCCACGATAATAAATCGATTAATAAATTTGCACGCCACAAAAACCGGTGTGATGATGATTCATCGACATCATATGTTTTCTTAAACGTCTCAATGATTTGCAGTAAAGATTCTTTATTTAATGTTTCATGGAATATCGCAAGTTGTTCTGGGATATCCGTGGTTGCTTGATCATGTCTGATGGTTCTTTCGATATCTTTTAATACGACTAATTTTTCTTTTTTATATTGGGTAATGAGTGGTTCAAATAAAACATCTTTCGTTTCAATTCTTAAACTATTCTTTTCATAGATATAGGTCTTATACGTCATTTTTTCTTTCGATAAATGACTCGTATCTAATATAGAAAACCCCATCCCACCATTTGGATAAGTACGATGTGTGGGATGACCAACGATATCATTACGAATATATTTAAGTTCATGGAGGATTTTATTTTGATTGATATTGATGGGGTATTTGTAACGCGTCAATCCAATCGATAAATCATAAAGTGCATCAATCGCAACAAATAATCCTTGTAAAATCCCAAACACATCTAATAAAATCGCCCCTCTTTGAGTTTGTTTCTCATTTAAGTATCGTTCAACCATCAAATCCACGTGTTCAAGCATCAAAAAAGATGCATGAGCACGGTAGCCATGGCTATTTCTTTCGTCTTTTTCAATTTCTTTTACATAAGCGCGTAGACTTTCTAAACTCATAAGCTCTCCTTGATTTTTTCAATCAACGCTTGATCGCTGATTTCTTTATAAATTGAGCCTTCAATATATTGTATTCCTAAATGATCTAATAATTCCTTTTGCTCTTTCGATTTAACATTTCGAATGACCAGTGCCATTTGATAAGATTCTAATAGCTCTTTTACTTTGATGACGTAATGTTGCCATTTCTCTGAATCTTTTTTAATCTCTAAATGAAGAGCATGAAATGGATAATTTAATGCCATTTCTAAAGACGTCGTATCTAAAGCAATCGCGTGATCAATTAATTCTTGAATTTGTGGTGCATAATGGTTCGGTCTTAGTTCCATATCACATTTTAAACGAACAAATTCTACTGGTATACCATATGCTTTAAAAATACCTAAAATGTAAGGATTAAATGTTGGATCCAAAAATGTTTCTTTTGAAATTGGAATGGTAACTTTGATCAATCTTTCCGTTTCTTTTTCCAACTGACTTAAAAACTGACAAACACGCTCGATATGAAATCTTTCTAAATCAACTAATCGATTTCTTTTTTTAGCAATTGCGAGTAAATACTTCCCATCGATTGAAAGATTAGGAATCATCAGTTCGCTTTCATATTGCCATACACGATTCTTCTTAATATCCGTAAGTTGATTAAAGATCAATCCTAACGATTTCGTTTCAATCGATAAATTTAGCTGATCAATTACTTGTTGTTCAAACATTTCATCTTCATAGTCACTAAACACGAAGAAAACAAACTTTTCTTCACGATCTCTTTTTGCTTTATCCAAAGCAATATTTAAAAACCGCATCAATTTTGGTAAATCTTTTTCTGTTGTGACTACTGGATATCTTAAAACACCCATATTAACTTGGAACTTTTCATATTTTAAGACGGTTGATTGATAATTTTCAAGAAATTTTAAGTAATCTTTAATGACCTTTGTCACGGTACGTATATCATTATTTGGAATGACCACTAAAATCTGACGATAATCGGTGCGATATGTCTTCCCATCATCAAAGAATTTTTTTGCTTGTTGTCCAAATTCACGGAAATATTGCATCATTTTATCATTTCCATAAATTTGTTTCAAATCTTGTTCTAGCTCAATTAATATAAAACTTGCTTTATCTTGAATTAATTCATTTAAATCCTGTTCAAGAGCGTTCATATTGGATAATCCAGATGCTTGATCAAGCGTCGCTTTATCAATTAAGTCTTGAGTTGTCTTAATGTTTTCGGTTTGATCATTAAATGTACTCATAATAACGACTTCATCTCCTCTATATAAACTATACATCTTTTCATGAATATATTTCTCTTGATATTTATAACTCATTTCTTTCATCTCACCCACATGACTTAATAAATAGGTCATATTTTCTTTATAGAGATGGATATGTTCATAACTTACATCTTTTAAAAATAATTCAATATGATGGTGCTTTTCAATTTGGAAAAGCTCCATTGCTTGATCATTATATGTAGATTTTGAGGATGTAAGTTCTCTATAGTAAAAGATTGGGCTATTAAATGCTCTTTGATAATATCTTCGATCTCTTTTTGCTTCCTCAAGCCTTTTTTCTTCATTTAAATGGCCATCAAGTATCGCGCTGATTAGTTTTAATATGTCATAATATTGGCCTGGATCTGTTAATTCCTGATCAAAATAAACCGCAAATACGCCACCAAAAGCGAGTGGAAATCCGTAAATAAATCCAACATCCTCCGTAAAATCTTGATCGGTAATGACATTCTTTTGCCACTTCATGTTCGACATAGATTCTATAAGTTCATTATTCGTTTCTAAGATATGTTTGATAAATGTGTGTTCAATACGATCATTTAATAAATCTTTATCATAAAGTCTTTCTTTTTTATAATGGAAAAAATTAGGTGATCCTTCATTTAAGAAAATCATGCATTCCTTAAAATTAATCTGAGGTTCCACATGCATAAAAAACGCCCTTAAATAATCCCTTAATAGCTGATGGTGGTCAATTAAATGTGCATAATTCATAAAATCATAAATCAATTCAAATTGAATCAAAGATGGGTGTGACTTTTTTGTTTTTGGAACGATTTTTTCGATGACAACGATATCTTTTTCATCTGGTTTTTCCTCTACAATCGCTTCTTTTGGTTTCGGTTTTTTATCTTCACGCTTTTGAACAACTTTTAATTTTTTTTGATAAAGATCAATTGAAAATTTACTATCAATCTTTTTATATAAATCAATAATTAATGGGAATATTTTCAATTTAAATGGATCATCTTGTTGATCAATAAGCTCTTCGTATTCAGCTTCAATCGATGATGCTTTATGAAATTCTCCGCGTTTGAAATAGACATGAATTAACGCATATACTGCATCAATGGTATGGATTGGATCTTTTAACATCTCTAATGCATTTTTTAAAACTTCTTCATCACGGCCTAGTTTTAAATATATGTCTAATTTTTCTTTTTTTACGTCATATGTATGATCATATTTTTCTAATCCATCGAGCATATTTAAAGCCATTTCTTCTTGATTGTCATCTTTATAAATCTGATACAGCTCATAAAGTGCTTTCACTTTAATATCATCGGATACATGATCATTTAACAATCGAATTAAATCATCAACGACGGGATATTTAAGTGCTTTTTTGTACTCGATTTCATCTTGAAGGGCTAAATATTGTTTCATGACCGGTAAAGTTTGTTGATATTTTTCTAACATAGCTTTCGCATCATCATGTTGCTCAAGCGTTAAGCAAGCCATAAAAATTTCATGATATATGCTTGGTAAATATTCCGTTTGTGCTTGTGATTCAAATTCTTCAATCAGTCTCATGCCTTCTTCATAAACCACTTGATGAAGTTTTAATTGATTGGCAATTTCAAAATATAGACCAAAAGCCGCTTGATACTCTTTATGAGTTAGCGGTTGTTCAAGATAAGATTTAATAATGGGTAAACTGTGTGCATCCTTGGGTAAATGAAGAATGTCACTTAAACGCATATTCTCATCCCTTTATGTCATCATAAAGCTTTTGCGCTAAATTTAAATATTTTTCAGCTAGCATTTTAAAATCAAAATGCAAGACTGGAGAAAGTCCAATAATCTCTTTTCTTAAAGCGACTTGATGCCATTGTAACGCTTGAAACATCCGGTAATAACGGACTAAATTCTTTTCTTCAACTGTCGCTTCTCTTTCTAAATAAACATCAAGTAATTCTAATGCATCTTCAAATTGCACATTACCAAAACTTGCAATATCATAATAAAATTCATTATATCCTGCATACTCCCAATCGAGTAAATAGACTTTATCTGGTGCAATCACAAAATTTGAACGTTGTGCATCATTATGACAAAATACTTTAGGCTTATCTTTTCGTTCGTTCTCATAAATATTTATCCATGCTTTTTTAAGCTCTAAATATTGAGGTAAACGATTGTTTGTATAGGTTTCATATAAATTTAGTCGATTGATTAACCCGTAATCCGAAGCTGGTTTTAAATGTGTATGATGTAATTTTTTTAACGTTTTGGCAACATCCGATAAATAAGGTTTAAAGTCAAGTTGTGATAGCGGAGTGCCTTCAACATATTTTGCCGCTTTTTCACCGCTTTCTATATCAAAATAAACCGTTTCATTACATAATCCAAGCTGTTCAATCGTTTTTAGATTTTGGTATTCAATTTTTCTGTCAACAAAAAGATTTCCATCTTTACCAATCACTCGAAATGTGTAATCAACACCATGGATTTCAATGTGATACGTTAAATGGCTCATTCCACCTAAAAAGCGGTGTTTCACAATGACTTCTTCTTCATTCACTTTAAATGCTTTTGCTGCTTCTTGTTTGATTAATTTTTCATGTTCCATATCATAGTCCTAGAAATGTGACGGTTTGGTTTTCATAGATGGCGTATGTTCTATGACCGCCAGATAATGCGCCGGGATTAATAAATAAAATACCTTGATCCATTTCCATATATTTTTGATGTGTATGGCCAAAAATCACCATATTGACATCAAGTAGCTTAGCTTTCAATTTAAGTCTTGTTAATCCAAATTTCACAGATTCTTTATGACCGTGAGTTAATAAAATTTTATACCCGTTTTTTTCAATAATTCTCTCTAAAGGAAGATCAACTCCAAAATCATTATTTCCTTTGACAGTAATCACACTTAAAGATTCATAGTACTTTGGATCGAGTGACATATCACCTGCATTTAAATGTAGGTCACAATCTTTATGTTGATTGATCACATATTTTAAGTCATCGATTCTTCCATGAACATCACTTGTAATCAATAATTTCATAGAGTGCCTCCTTTAATTGCATTAAAGCTTTTGCACGATGAGAGATTTGATTTTTAATGTGAATATCTAATTCAGCAAACGTTTGATCATATTTTTTAATATAAAAGAGTGGATCATATCCAAAACCTTCATGACCTTTGAGTTCATATAAAATCTCACCTTCAATGATGCCTTGAAAGTGATGATATTGATCGTTTGGTAAATAGATCACGACAGAGCTCACAAATCGTGCCCGTCGATCCTTTTCGTTTTCCACGGCTTTTAGCAATTTTTGATTATTCGCATCATCACCTTGACCAGAATACCTTGCCGAATATATTCCAGGTTGATTATTCAAGGCATATACTTCTAAACCAGAATCATCAGCAATTGTAATTTTATGATGCTTTTTAGCAAAATACTTTGCTTTAATAAGTGCATTTTCAAAAAATGATGAACCATCTTCAATCACATCATCCGAATCATTCAAGTCTTTTAAGGAAATGATTTGGAGATGCTCATTTTCAAGCATCATTTTGAGTTCTCGACATTTTTTTTGATTTTGACTCGCTAAAAGAATTTCTACCATCATCTCACCTAGTCATTTCTTTCTCTCTTAGTTTATCACATATTTTGCCTTAAATGTATGATTCACATGCTTTTAAGGTATAATATAAACGGTGAAAATATGGCAAAAGAAAATGAAATCTTAGAATTTGAGGACCTATTAAAAGAAGTCCATCAACAGAAAAAAAACACAGAACCAAAACCTAATCGGAGCGTCAGTTATTTTACAGCGCTTTTTATCTATGTCTTGATGATGTTTGTTTTTGGTTCGGTAATTTTTACCATTTTTATGGGCATTGACTCGATGAAAGTAACTTATTCAGAAGAAGATTTATTAATCCGGGCAGTTTCACAAGATAGTTCTGGCATGGGAATTTTAGATAACAATCATGTTGAATTACTTCTTCCATCTTATGAAGGTGATATTATTCGAGTTGGAGACTATGAAGGTTATACGATCTTTGTAAGTTCTACAAATACACATTATGAAGCACTACTTATGCTTGAAGTCGATGGCATAAAAACGATTAATGAAGTAAATGTATTAAGCATACTCCAAGATGAAACCTTAACATCCTGGACTGAAAATGGTCCAATGATTCATCTCTATGCTGGAAATGATCAAGTTTTACCCGATTTCTTTTTAGCGGATTATGAAAGGGTTGATGGCCCTCTAACGACTTTATCTGATTTTTCATTAGCATTTGCTAACTTCCTCATTTATTTAGCAATGCTACCTCCCATTTTATTCTTATTGAAAAAAGATTTATCCGATGATTTTAGCGCATTCAAAAAACGAAAAAAAGAATGGTTTATTATCATCGCTGTAGGCTATCTCTATTTGATCTTAGGAAATATTTTATCAAACTTTATATCGAATTTCTTAAGTGATCTTTTAGGTGTTCCAATTAGTGAATCATTAAACCAATTAACAATTATCGCTGCACTTCAATCTGAGGGAACCATACTGATGATGATATCAGCTATTGTATTTGGCCCAATCATCGAAGAATTGATTTTTAGAAAAGCAATCTTTGGCATCTTTAGTAAAAACACAACCGGCTTAATTGTATCAAGCGTCATCTTTGGGACCATCCATTTAGTCTCTGAACCATCGGTAGCATCTGCTTTAGTTAATGGTTCTGCTTACTTCATCATGGGTGTTGTCTTTGGGCTTATCTATATTAAAAATGATAAAAATATTTATGCCCCCATGATCGTACATATCTTATCAAATTTAATTGCAGTATTAGGCATTTTATTCATCTTATAAAAATAGGGACAAAAGATTAACTCTTTCGTCCCTACTTATATAAAAACACGCCAAATGAAGCGTGTTTAAGAACTATCATTTCAATTAATATGAACATCTCTTAGTAAGCCCACACATAAAGATAAATTATATTCTTTCGCATAGTCTAAGGCTGTTTTTTGTAAACGGTCTTTTTTCATGGGTATATCTTTTTCAATGAGCTTTCTCAAGATTACATGATCACGATTCAACACTGCAACCGCTAAAGCTTGTCTTTGTATGAGTCTTTCATATTTTGGAGTTTGCATATACTCATTTAGATATTCCGAAATTTCTTGTTTACCAAAAATCATTGCAGTATCCAGTGGTGATTCAAATCTTCGATTTTTAATATCTAAATAGGCTTCACTTGCAAGTAAAAGCCGAATGGTTTCAATTGAACCAAATCGAATCGCATTAAAAATCGGTGTCTCAAATTGAGAATTCAATGCATTTGGATCAAGATTTTGGTTAATGAGCATTTCAATTAATCGCACATTCGATGTTTTTGCTGCATGATGTAATAATGTATTTCCATAAGTATCCTTGATAAACCATGATTGTTTACTTTGGGTTAATAAATAAGAAACAATCTCCGTTTGTCCACCTTGAATTGCATAATGAACAGGAAGTTTATCTTCCATCGTTTTTTTGTTTAAAAATGACCCAGATTCAATCAAAAGTTTAATCATGTCGAAATTACCCTTTTGAGCCGCAAGATGGATGGGTAATTCTCCTTGTCTATTTTCAATATTTACCGATGCAAACCTTGAGATCAGTCTTTTTGCAATATCCAATTTGCCTTTTCTCGCGCAATCAAAAAGAGCACTTTCACCATGCTGGTCAGTCAAATTGACATTTATATCTTGATCGAGTAAAAAATTGATGATATCCATTGCTGAACCTAAGACTGCATAATGTAATAATGTCTTTCTCTTTTCATCACTCATTTCAAGATGTGTCATATGCAATTTAACATACTCTAAATCGTTTTCGGAAGCTTTAATGAAAATATTCATAAGACCACCTCTTCACCCCTATTTTATATCAAAATTGATAAATCTAGAAAAAAAAGTACTTATCACTGATAAGCACCTTTTAATTCATTCTTATTTAACTGCTTCCTTGAGGAGTTTTCCTGCTCTAAATGCCGGAGTCTTTTGAGCTGGAACGGTAATTAGTTCACCAGTTCTTGGGTTTTTACCAGTTCTTTGAACACGATGTCTAACTTCAAATGTACCAAAACCAGTAACTACAACCTTTTCTTCACGTCTACCTAGTGTTTCTGATACAGTATCTGTGAATGCTGCAAGTACGTCTTCTGCAACTTTTTGAGTCACTTGTGCGCGATTAGCTATAACTGCAATGAGTTCTGTTTTATTCATTATTTATCCTCCTTATTTGATGGTTTTATTTTATCAAATTCACATCGATTATGCAAATAAATCCCCAAATATAGCCTTCTTTAGTGGCTTAATAAAGCATTTTAGTTAAAAATCTTCCGATTTTAAGTCCCGAGACAGTAATTTTGGGACCGCTTCGGTCACTAAAAGATGTCCTT
>Ga0265294_10008558_pt1 | contig 11917 bp, 9 predicted proteins | sample MunlanPumphouse3_FD_192504 | JGI IMG/M metagenome (GOLD analysis project Ga0265294, IMG submission 192504) | Groundwater microbial communities from a municipal landfill in Southern Ontario, Canada - Pumphouse #3 | ecosystem: Environmental > Aquatic > Deep subsurface > Groundwater | place... | reverse complement strand
TTATAACTATAATCATATAGCCCAAATCATAAAGTTTCTTAAGACCCATAATAATGGATACATTAAGTGTGACATCTTCTTTTTTGCCTATGCAAATTTTACCCTCATTATTTATTAAAGTACCATCTCTATTTACAAATACAGCTTTACGTTCTCTAAGCAGTATTCCTGTTCTATTTGAGTTCATTTTATTAAATTAGTAAGTTATTCCGTAAATCTTCTATTTAGTAAATTAAATATTTATTTTATTAATGTATTATTTTAAAAATTATTTCTTTAAGTAAATCTCCAGAATTTCCTGTATCTGCAAAATTTACACCTTTTGTTTTTAAATCATAATTTCTTAACATGGAAATAATATAAGAACATTTCATTGGGCTATATACGGTGGCTCCATATTTATAATCCTTTATATAGTAAGGAGGAATAGATAACATTTCAACTATTTCCTTTTGACTAGCATTATTTTTGTGATAATGATAAGTTAAGAGTTTTAAAAAGAAGTTAAAAATATTCTTAATTGTTGGTATTATGTTGTGATTTTTGGGATTTAAACTAAAATAATTAACGATAGTACTAGCTTTTACAACATCTCTGTGCGTAATTGCTGATATAAGTTCAAATACATTATAGTCTCTACTAATTCCGACATTCTTTTCAATCATTTGTTCCGTTATTGTTCCATTTTCAGGAATCATAATTGTAAGTTTCCCAATTTCATTAGACATTTTTCCTATGTCATTACCAAGACTTTCCGTTAGCATATTTATAGCTTTGGGGGATATTTTATAATTTTTAGAAAGACAATAGTCCTTGACCCAGTCATTCATCTTGTATTCTTTAACAATATTGGATTCAAAGAAAAGACAATTTTTAGATTTTTCTAATTTTTTAAAGAAGGATAATCTTTTATCTATTTTTTTCTTATATAAGATTATAAGTATAGTTGTGGGTTGTATATGATCTATATAGGAAGAAAGAGCATTCAAGTTCGTAGATTCGTGAGCTTCTTTTATTATGATTACTTTTTTTTCAGCCATTATAGGATATTCCATAGCCGTATCTAGGATATAATCTATTTCCGTATCTTTACCATAGAATACACTTTGATTAAAAGCTTTTTCCTCTTCTTTAAGTATGTTATTCTCTAGATAAGAACCAATTAGGTCTATATAATATGGCTCTTCACCACATAGGAAATAAATAGGTCTATATATCCTTTTTTTTAATTCTTTTTCTATCTCTATATAATTCATAATAAATCTCTATTGAGCGGGTTATTGTTTTAATGTAAATTTATAATATTTGAACTCTACAAATAGCAGTATAATTAATCCAAATATAATAAAAAAAGTTGGTTTTATTATATTTATAATAATTTATTTTTGTATTAGAACTCCTTGAATTCTTTAGGATTAAATAGCTTTGTATGTTTGGATTTTATTATAGCGTATATCTTCTTGGGATTTCTGTAGCTTTAATACAAAATGCTCAATATCATAATCTTTTCCATAAGGATCATAGGTTGATTTTAAATTATTTCCAAATAATCTAGCAATGGTTTGCCAAAAGTAAGCCGTAAATTTGCCTTTAAAATCTTGTATATGATAAAATGCACTATTATTTGTTTCTCTATAAATTAGCCTTATGAGTATTCGACCTTGTGCTATACTTAGTTTTGATAATGGTTTTTTAAATTCATGCATTAACTTAGAATATTCATATTTTATTATTTTTCTTCTACTTTTTTTATTTTTTATATTTTCTAATTTAAGATTTATTTCATTTATTTTTGAACTTGCAAGTAAGGCATAGGGATAAACTTTTTTTACATAATACTCCAATCGATTCATCCTTTTGTAATACCTTTGCATTTGTTTTTTACTTTTAAATGGATGTTTTATAATAATCTCTTTTAGTAGGAAAGATGGTATGGTATCCCCATTCTCCATGGTACAGGGAGTAAATATTCTTTTGGTGGAATCTCTGGATGTGGATTTGTTTTGAACTAATTTATTGCTTAATAAATATGGTTTAAATTTATAGCAACTAGTAATTTGTCCATTAATTGTATTTATTATATTGAAAATAAAAAATATTATAACAATAATAGTTCTTTTCATAGGTAAAATTCTTAACTTTGTATGCAAATTTAAAAAAATAAATTGCAGTTAAACAAATTTATATATAATTTTACAAGCATACAAAAATTGTTATAAAACAAAGCAGACCGTTCTATCGCTGTTCCATACGGAAGAGAGGAAAGTCCGGGCAACATAGGATAATGTGTTTCCTAACGGGAAGATATTCGTGAGAGTATGATAACGTAACAGAAAATAACCGTTCATTTTATGAATAAGGGTGAAAAGGTGAGGTAAGAGCTCACCGGCATTACGGGTAACTGTAGTGGCCGTACGTTCCACATGTTGCAAGACCGCATATACTGGCTTTTAAGAGTTATCCGCTCGTTGTCAGGGGGTAGGTTGCTAGAGACGCAAAGTGATTTGCGTAGTAGATAAATGATAGAAGCTTAATCAAGTACAGAACCCGGCTTATAGGTCTGCTTTTTTTATAATATTTATAGTTGATATTGATTGTACTTAAAATTAATTACACTTAAAACATTATTTATGAACATGCTTAAATTAGACTATAGTAAGGTTCTAAATTTTATCTCTAAAGATGAAATAGAAACTAACGTAAAAAATGCTCGTAAGAAGTTACAAAATATAAAAATTGCTAATTGTCAAGGTAGTGAATTTTTAGGCTGGGTAAATCTTCCTGAAGAAATATCCTCAAGTGAGTTGGATGCTATAGAGTCTTGTGCAGTAGATTTGAGATCTAGAATAAAAGTAGTTGTTGTCATAGGTATAGGCGGATCTTATCTTGGATCTAGAGCCGTAATAGAATCTTTATCAGATAGTTTTGTCAATTTTAAAGATTCTGAAATGAAAGTTATTTTTGCGGGTCATAACATTGGGGAAGACTATTATCACGAAATTTTAAATTATTTAGAAAATAAAGAATTTGGAATTTGCATAATTTCAAAATCAGGAACTACCACAGAACCAGCCATCGCTTTTCGTTTATTAAAATCTCTTTTAGAAAAAAATGTTGGTAAAGCGGAAGCAGCTAAAAGAATAGTTGCTATTACGGATAGGAATAAGGGTGCTCTAAGAATATTAGCTAAGAATGAAGGTTATAAGACTTTTGTCATACCCAATAATGTGGGCGGACGTTTTTCTGTATTAACGGCCGTTGGTTTATTACCAATTGCAATAGCTGGAATCGATATTAGAAAACTTATTGATGGAGCTAAACAAATGAGAAAAGAATGTCTTTCTAATGAGAATAATATGGCTGTAGATTATGCTGCCTTACGATATTCTTTATATAATAATAAAAAATCAGTAGAAATATTAGCAAATTTTAATCCTAAGTTACATTTTATCGGGGAGTGGTGGAAGCAACTTTTTGGAGAGAGTGAAGGAAAAAATGGGAAAGGATTACTACCTATTTGTGTCGATTTTACGGCAGATTTACATTCTATGGGTCAATATATACAAGAAGGTGTGAGAATGCTTATGGAGACTGTTATTTCTGTTGAGACTACAAAATATAATGTTCTTATTCCTTCGGATGAAAAAAATTTAGATAGATTAAATTATTTGTCTGGTAAGAGGGTAGATAAAGTAAATAAAATGGCTGAATTAGGTACCAAAATTGCTCACGAGGATGGAGGTGTACCTAATCTAAAGGTTATTATGCCAGAAATAAATGAAATTTATGTAGGACAGTTAATATATTTCTTCGAACTTGCATGTGGTATTTCAGGACAATTGTTAAAGGTGAATGCTTTTAATCAACCAGGTGTTGAAGCTTATAAGAATAATATGTTTGCTTTACTTGAGAAACCAGGTTATGAGGAACTTACAAAACAAATTAAAAATAAGATAAATAAATAAAAAAGTTATAATGAGTACAGTTTGTATTATATGTGGGGGAGGACCAGCTCCAGGAATAAATACGGTAATAGCTTCCGTAATAAAAACTTTTGTAGGTGATGGATATAGAGTTATTGGAGTTCATGATGGATATAAAGGTCTGTTTAGTGATGAACCTTGTATTGAGGAATTTACATATAGGAAAGCTGAGAATTTCTTTTCTCGCGGAGGATCGGTTCTAAAAATGAGCCGGTTTAAACCAAAAGATGAGGATTTTAATATAGATATTTTTAAAAAAGAGGATATTTCACTTCTCGTTACCATTGGTGGAGATGATACGGCATCTACAGCTAATAGAATTACAAAGTTTTTGGAATTACATGAAATTAAAATTAGTAATATTCATGTGCCTAAGACAATTGATAATGATTTACCTTTGGCAGAAGGGATTCCTACTTTTGGATTTATGACTGCTAAAGAAAAGGGTGTTGAAATAGGTAAAGTAGTAAAATCAGAATCTATTACTTCTGGTAATTGGTATGTAATGATGTTAATGGGGCGTGAAGCAGGTCATTTAGCTTTAGAAGTGGGAAGATCAATTCAATCTGATATGATAATTATTCCTGAAATGTTCCCAAATACTCAGATAACTATTGAAAAGATAATTAAACTTATAATTTCTTCTATAGTTAAAAAAAAGATATTAAATATGGATCATGGGGTATGCGTAATTAGTGAAGGTATCTTTCATTTTTTAAAAAAAGAAGATATAGAGCATTATGGTATCATTTTTAATTATGATGCTCATGGACATCCAGAACTTAATGAAATTAGTAAGGCTCATATCATAAACAAATTGCTTACTAAATGTACTAAAGCTTTAAATCTAGGAGTTAAGAGTCGTCCTATTGAGGTTGGCTATTCGTTGCGTTGTGCAGATCCATGTGCTAGTGATTTGAGTTATTGTATGGATTTAGGTAAGGGCGTTAAAACTTTATATGATGCAGGTCATAGTGGTTGTATGGTGTCTATGAATTTGAAGGGAAATATTGTTCCAATTTACTTAAAAGATGTGGAAGATTCTGAAGGTAAAATCTGTACTAGATTAGTGAATATGGAAAATGAAATTATAAGAACTACTTTTACTGGAAGTATATTATATCTTAATGAAAAAGATATGAAAGCTGCTAGCAAATTCTTAGATAATCCAGAAGATTATAAATATGATAATATAATGGATAATAAAAAATGACTAAAAAGATATCAAATAAAAAAATAAAATTTAAAGTATGAAAAAATTAAAATTATTTATAGCCTTAATTGCTATTGTTTTAGGAGTTAGTTCTTGTACTAGCACTGGTGATACAGAGTTAAATGCAACTTTAACAACAGCTTATTTTGTTAGAACTCAAAAATTAGTGGATACGACTTATACTTATAAGTATAATCCATTTTTTGTTATAGTTGCTAATAAAAATTTAGTTTCTGCAACTTGTACTGTCGATAATAAAAGTTATAAAGTTAAAAAATCATTTGCGTACTCATTCTTTAGTGATTATATTTTTAATACTTCTTTTGATTCTATTGAAGATCTGAGTATACAATTTATTGTAAAGGATGAAGATAACAACTCTTTTACTACTTTAAACAAAATTACTGGTATTATTGATGATATGGGTTCTGTAAATTTGACAAAGTTAGAATATGTTAATGGTGTAGTTTTTTTGACTTATGATGAAACAGAAAATGCAAGTAAATATGTATTAACAGTAAGAATACAGGATGATTCATATAGACGTTCTTTTCTTCTTTCGCCAGATCATTCATATACACTAAGTAATATAAATATTAAAGAAGGAACACAATTGGATGTATGTTTGTCAACAATTAATACTGCTGGAACTGTAGTTGCAGATGGTGAGTCTTATACGATAACGGTAGGAACTGATTTTTCTACAGAAGATTAAGACTGAATTAAGAAATACAAAAAAAATAGAGTAATAAAAAGATAGAAAAATAAAATAAAAATCAGAAAATTTTCGAGAAAATGAATAAAGCTCAAACTTGTAGAAGTTTGGGCTTTATTTATAAATGGGTAAAGTTTTTAAAAAAGTAACCCACACAAATATATTAAATATTGTTTGTGTAGGTTAATTCTATATTAATACAATAAAGTATATCTTATTTTGAAAGCCTAACTGTATCCATTGCAATTACAAGTTCTTCATCGGTAGTTACCAATAAAACTTTTGTTTTGGAATCAGGAGTATTTAAAATAGTATCATCACCACGAGATTTTGAATTAATCTTATTATCAATTTTAATTCCTAAGTAGTTCATATCTTTGCATATTTCTTCTCTAACTTCTGTATCATTTTCTCCAATGCCACCAGTAAATACGATAATATCAACTCCGTTCATCACAGCGGCATATGCTCCTATGTATTTTTTTACACAGTAACTAAATACATCTAAAGCAAGAGTTGCACGCCTATTGCCTTTTTTACTGGCTTTACTTAAATCTCTAAAATCAGAACTAACTCCTGAAATGCCTAATACTCCTGATTTTTTGTTTATAAGATCATTCATTCCAGCAATATCTAGATTCTCTTTTTCTGCTATATATAGTAAAACTCCTAAGCTAAGGTCACCAGCACGAGTACCCATAACTAGTCCTGAAACAGGAGTAAACCCCATGGATGTATCTACGGATTCTCCTTTATTCACAGCAGTAATAGAAGCTCCATTTCCTAAATGACATGTGATGATTTTTTTGTCTTTTATATTATATCCTAATATATTACAAGCTTTTTCAGCAACGAATTTGTGAGATGTTCCGTGAAAACCATATCTGCGAATCTTATAATCTTCATAATATTTATAGGGAATAGCATAAGTATATGCTTTGGCTGGCATAGTATGGTGGAATGAAGTATCAAATACTGCAACCTGAGGTACGTTTGGAAGAAGTCTCTCCATAGTTTCAATACCTATTAAATTAGCAGGATTATGAAGAGGAGCTAGTTCAGAACATTTATTAATTTTTTCTTTGACATCTTTATTTATAAGAATACTTTCAGTAAAAAATTCACCTCCATGAGCTACTCTATGTCCAACAGCACTTATTTCATTTAAAGATTTTAATATTCCATGAGCTTTATCTGTTATGGTTTTCAAGATCAAATCCATTCCAACACTATGGTTAGGTATTTGTTTTTCTATTGTAATTTTGTCTTTACCCACAAGTTTATAAGAAAAAGAGCCTAAAGTTAATCCTATCTTTTCTACAATTCCTTTTGCTAAAAGCTCAGGTTCTGCATCCATATTCAATACTTGGTATTTTATTGAAGAACTTCCGCAGTTTAGTACTAATACGTTCATAATTAATTTATATTTAAATATTTTTACATTGTTTCTGCTTGGTTCACGGTTATAGCAATTAAATTTACTATATCCTCAACATTACATCCTCTTGAAAGGTCATTTATGGGAGCGGCCATTCCTTGAAGAATTGGACCAACCACTTTTATACCAGCAATTCTTTGAACTAATTTGTAACTAATATTTCCTACTTCAAGAGTTGGGAATACTAATACATTAGCTTTACCTGCAACTTTACTTTCAGGGGCTTTTTGATTTCCAATTTCTGGTATAATAGCAGCATCAGCTTGTAATTCTCCATCGATAGTGAATTCTGGAGCCATTGCTTGTGCAAGTTTTGTAGCTTCCACAACTTTGTCAACCATTTCATTTTTAGCAGATCCTTTTGAAGAGAAACTTAGCATTGCTACTCTAGGTTCTATTCCTGCTATGTTTTTAGCTGTTCTAGCTGTTGAAACAGCAATCTCTGCTAATTCTGAGGCTGTTGGGTTCGGATGTACCGCACAGTCAGCAAAAATAATTAAACCATCTTCGCCAAATTGAGGTTTTTCTGTAAACATTAAGAAAGCTCCGGATACGACATGAGTGCCAGGAATAGTTTTAACTATTTGAAAAGCAGGACGAATGACATCACCTGTTGAATTCTTTGCACCTCCAACTTCCCCATCTGCATCTTTATTTTTAATCATAAGGACAGCAAGATATAAAGGATCTTCTACTAACTTAGCAGCTTTCTCTGGGGTCATACCTTTGTGCTCGCGAAGTTTTACTAATAAATTAATATAATCTTCTTTTTTTTCAAAATTAGATTTAGGATCAATAATAGTGGCCTTATCTATATTATTAAGTTTATATTCTTTTGCAAGCCCTTTTATAACGTTTGTGTTACCTAGCAAAATAATATTTGCTAAACCTTCACTTATTACTTGGTTGGCTGCTTTAAGAGTACGTTTTTCAGTACCTTCAGGAAGTACTATCGTTTTGTTTAATGCTTTTGCATTATCTTTGATTTTTTCTAAAAATCCCATATCGTATATGTGTATTATATTATTTTAAATGTATCTTTCTTAACATTTTAAAGAGAAATACCTATTTCGACACAAAGGTACTATTTTATATTAAATATTTATAGGAGTTGGGAGATTTTATAATCTTTTTTGGCTCCTGTATTCTCATAGTAGCCATTAAATCAGTGTTTTTATATTAGTTGTTAAAATAATGTTATCATTGGTAAATGGTAAATATAGAAATAATAATATCTTAGTTTTAAAATAATTTTAAGAGATAATCTTAGAAATATATCGTACTTTTATTATAAGTCAGTCTAGTAAGTGTGATTTCTTTTTGAGTGAAGTTTGCAAGGGAAAATTTATTTTTCTTTAGAATTATTATTTAGAGTTTATATGATTGAAAAGTATTTATGCTGTACGGGTTTATATTCTTATTCTGTGTAATAGATGTGAGGTAAATCTCTAAGATTGTATTTTGAAGCCATAACTTCTCCATAAGCACCACAAGAATGAATTAAAATATAGTCACCTCTTTGAGTCTTGTTTAAACTGACATCTTTTCCAAAAATATCGGATGATTCACATATGGGACCAACTACATCATATTTATTTTTTTCTTTGTTTGAAGAAATATTTTCTATAAAGTGATATGCTCCGTATAGTGCTGGACGTAATAAATCGCTCATACCTGCATCTAAAATTGCAAATTCTTTATTTCCACTTTTTTTGATAAATAATACCTTAGAAAGTAAATCTCCACAATGGGCTGAAATTGATCTCCCCAATTCAAAATGAACTTGTTGATTATTCTTTTTCTTAAAATAGTTAGCAAATGTTGAAAAATAATTTTCAAACTTAACTACTGATTCAGTATAGGGCTTGTTATATTCTATACCCAGCCCCCCTCCAAAATTGATGTTTTCAAAATAAATATTTTGGGATTCAAATTCTGAAATAATATTATTTACTTTTAGACATAGATTTTTAAATACACTCATATCTGTTATTTGAGAACCTATGTGAAAATGAAGTCCTTTAATAGATATGTTTTTTAATTTTAGAGTTTTTTTTACTATGTCATCTAAATCACTAAGATATACTCCAAATTTATTTTCATTTAGTCCAGTCGTAATGTAGGCATGGGTATGAGCGTCAACATTGGGATTTATTCTTATTGCTATGTTAACAATTTTGTGTTTTTTTGCTGCAAAATCATTAATTACCTTTATTTCTTGCATTGATTCACAATTAAAACAGGATATATTGTTTTCGAGAGCTATTTTTATTTCTTTATCACTTTTTCCAACTCCTGCATATACTATACTATCATTTGTAAATCCACATTCTAATGCTCTTTTTATTTCGTTGCCACTTACGCAATCAGCACCTAATCCTTTTTTGGAAATATTTTTCAATATTACTTTGTTTGCATTGGATTTTATGGCAAAATGAACTTTAAAATCGTATTTAGAGGATTCTTTGATTACAGAATCTAGAGTGTTATTAAGTAGAGATAGATTGTAAATATAGCATGGAGTTATAAAATCTTCAGGCAATTTTATATTGTTTCTAAGTATTGTCATTTTAGATATTGTTAGGTTAATTTAGTAGTTCGTTTATTTGTTCAAGTACATTTTTTTTATCTTTTTGATTTACAAGTAATGAGAGATTGTGTTCATTTCCTCCATAGGAAATCATTCTTATGGGAATGTTTTTTAATTGATCTAAGGTTCTAGAAACAATTCCAGTTTTTTTAAAACCGAAATTTCCGACTATACATATAATGCACATATCTTCATCAATTTTTGTAGAACAAAATTCTTCTAGTTCATTTTGAATTGATTTTAAATTTGAAGTGCAGTCAACTGTAAGAGAAATTTCGACTTCCGAAGTAGTTATCATATCAATTGGAGTTTTCCATTTGCTAAATATTTCAAAAACTTTACTTAAAAACCCATAAGCAAGTAACATGTTTGTGGAGCATATTTTTATCGCTGTGATATTGTCTTTTGCGGCAATAGCTATGACTTCCCTATTGTGTTTCCCTTCTGGAACGCTTTCCTTTTCGAGTTTGGCAATGCTTTCTTTATCCATGATTAGGGTTCCTAGGTCTTTGGGATTAAGAGAATTTTTTAATCTTACTGGTATTCCTAATTTCTTGGCTGGCAATATACTTGAGGGATGCAATATTTTTGCACCAAAATAGGCTAGTTCTGCTGCTTCATCAAATGATATATAGTTTATTGGCAAGGTGTTTTTTATATACCTAGGATCATTATTATGTATACCATCTATGTCTGTCCAAATTTGTATTTCTTCAGCATTAGTAGCAGCTCCCAGTAGAGCGGCCGTATAGTCGCTACCTCCTCTTTTTAAATTGCTTATTTCCCCATTTACATCCCTGCAAATAAAACCTTGGGTTAATATAGTATTATAAGCTTTTAATCCTTCTAATTTACGCTCTAAATTTTCTTTTATGTAAAAATAGTCAGGTTCAGCATCTTTATCTGTTCTCATAAATTCAAAGGCAGATATTAAAACTGGTTTCATATTATTTTCAGACATATAAAGGAAAAGAAGATACGTGGACATAAATTCTCCTTGTGAAAGAATAAGTTTTTCTCTTGTACAACTCCAATTCTCGCATAAAGAATAAAGTAATTCAAATATTCTTTTGAAATATAGTGTAGCTTTTATAGTGTATTCTTTATTGTTTAATAGTTGGTTTATTATTCCTTTATATTTATTAGCTAATTTACTAATACTTTCTTTCGCTAATAAAATGTCGTTTTCTTTAATAAGACATGCTATTTTTTCAAGTTCGTTAGTAGTACCAGACATTGCTGAGAGTACAACTATTTTCTTTCTCTTATCATTTATTAGCTCGGCTATATTCTTTATCCTTTGGACATTACCAACTGATGTTCCTCCAAATTTTAAAATTATCATAATATTTATATTTTTGATTCTTTTTGCAAATTACTAACAAATTTTCAATATATACAACATGTTGTTTAAATATATACATATTGTCTAAAAATGTAGAAATTTCACAAGATTAAAATATAAAATTAATAAATATTTGATATATTAACGTTTAAATCGGGCTGATACCCAATTGCGTTTTTCGCTATAATCAATAAAGATTAGATTTAATTTTTTCGCTTTTCCTTTAAGTAAATGTAAATCTTCTAGGTAAAAACCACTAATTATTAATAGTCCTTGGCTTTTTAATGCAGCTACATATCTATGCATATCCTCTAATAATATATTTCTATTTATATTGGCAAATATAAAGTCAAAGGGTTCTTCGTTTTCTAATAATTTAGCATCTCCAATTCTTAAAGTAATATTGGAAATATTATTATGTTTAATGTTTGTTTTGGCATTGTTGTAGGCCCATTCGTCTATATCTATACCTGTGATTTCTAAAGCTCCACATTTAGCTGCCATAATTGAAAGTACGCCTGTTCCACAACCCATATCTAAAATACGACTACCTTTAATTTTATCTTTATAACTTAAAATACTTACTAGCATTAATTCTGTCGTAGGATGACTTCCTGTTCCAAAACTCATTTT
>Ga0265294_10008557_pt1 | contig 11918 bp, 10 predicted proteins | sample MunlanPumphouse3_FD_192504 | JGI IMG/M metagenome (GOLD analysis project Ga0265294, IMG submission 192504) | Groundwater microbial communities from a municipal landfill in Southern Ontario, Canada - Pumphouse #3 | ecosystem: Environmental > Aquatic > Deep subsurface > Groundwater | place... | reverse complement strand
CGGGTGCGGGAGGCGACGTATGCGGGCGAGTTCGGCGCGATACTCTTTGCCATGCTCGTCGAACCAGGCGTCGTACTCCCGCGCGAAGCGTTCAAAGACCTCCTGCGGCATGGCGTTCTCCCCCCAATGCTACAGGGGCGGTGCTCAGCACCGCCAAAAAAATGTTTGGATGGGTCTGCTCTCCGGGCGCCCTGTCTACTCCGAGGCGACCATCACGCTCGAGGCCTTGATGATCGCCGAGATGGTCTTCCCCTTTGCGAGGTTCATCCGGGCGGCCGAGGACTTCGTGATAAGCGAGGTGATCTCCACTCCGCCTGGCAGTTCGATGACCAGTTCGGCGAGGATCTCGCCGTACGAAATTGATTTTACAGTCCCTTTAAGGACGTTGCGTGCACTGATCTCCATTTTTTTCACCGGCGAAAAATAGTTAATAACAATATATAAATATTTGGGTCTTGGTAATGATCTCTCGTGTACCTGCCTCCTGAGATATCGGACGTCTACCCTGATGCGGCCAACCTCCCCGGTCGAACCCGGGTTATCGCCTCCCGGAGATCAATCGTTTCCGCCTACGATCCGCTCCCTCGTCGCCGGGTCTGCCGGTGAGGGAATTATTTCTGAAGGGGGTCGCGTTGCCGAGGAACGCGGGGCGGTCCGAACAGGTGCAGGAAAAGAAAATGGGGGAGGCCCTTTCAACTCCGCTTCAGCGAATCGATCGCGATGCTGAAGGGCTCGGCCCCATCTGCGTAGATGAGTTCCATCTCGTGGGGGGCGATGATGGAGCCGGAAGAGTAGCCTCCACCCTCTTCGACCAGGGTCAGCGTCCTGCCGTCACGGCCGATCACGCCGGCGCAGGGGTTGGCCTCCCGGATGGCATAGCCGCTGCTGTTCGTGAAGGTGATCTCGCCGGAGAAGATCCGGCCGTTCTGTTCGGTGATCCAGAGGGTCATGGTCGCGCCGGCATAGTCGGTGTAGCCCTTTCCGTATTCGTAGCCTGTCATCGGGCCGGTCCAGTTCCCGAGAAGGTCGGGGGTTTCGGCAGGAGCGGGGGTGCTCTCCTGAGGGGAGGTCGTGCACCCGCAGATCAGGACGGCGAGGAGGAGGACGGTCGCACACAGGGCGGCTTTTTGTTTCATGGTGTTTGCATGACGCCGGGAAGGGGATAAAGGGGATCTTTTGGTGCGAGATGACACGTTGAGGTCCGGGTTTACTGTTATCTACCGTAAAGGGAGAAAATGTAACAGTAAAGGTGTTCGTGTGATCTTTCTCCGGGTGACGGTGGTTTCCGGTAGGGGTTGGGGCCGGCCGGGGTGATCGTGAAGAGTCTTCTTATTGAACACATTTTGTATACGGTTGTGTACATTTTTGATACGCGATCGAACGGCTCATTCTATCGTAGGCCCGGTGAAAGATTCGAACCGTTCTAAAGCATGGCGTTTCTTCACGTCTTTTCGCGTCTTCGCGTGAAATTTTCCTGAAGAATCTCACAGAAAAAAAACAGGTGAGAGGGCGTGGCGGTCTGTTAATCTGCTCACGCGAAGGCGCAAAGCCGCGAAGATACGAAGCCCTGAAACGCTTCCTGCACCTTCGCGGTCTGTCGTGGAGATCATCTCCATCAAAAATGAGAGGGGGTCGGAGGCGTGTGTATTGTGCCGGGCTTCAGACATCGGCCGTCTCGCCCGCGATCCGCTCCCGCATCACCGGTTTGATGGCGTCGGGCGTCACCAGGTCGACCGGGGCGCCGAGTCGTTCGGAGAGGTAGTCTTCCAGCTCCATGAAGGTGAAAAAGCCGACCGGCCGGGAGAACTCAGGCCGGCGGTGTCGATGTCGCTTGCGGGCGTCTGCTCGCCGCGGGAGACCGGGCTGAAGACGCCGATCCTGGCGACGTGGAAGCGGACCGCAAGGTCGTCTTTGAGGGTGGCGAGGAGGGCGAGGACGCTCTCACGGGAGTGTATGGGGGATCATCTGTTGGGGGGAGGATAATGGTTGTGGGGTCAGATCGCCGGGCTTCCGGTTTACTGTTGACTACTGTAACGGGGAAAATGTAACTGTAAGGGGTTCTAGTGTTATGTTTTTAGGGGCGTCGAAGTTTACACCGGGGCGTTTGTCGTTCGGCTCACGCGAAGGGCGCGAAGCCGCGAAAGGATAGGGCTGTTCAGGTGATCCCGGCACCTTGCAGATTCTTCCATCATAAAGGAGAGACGAGTTGCCGATCAAAGCCTGAAAAGGGCGGCGATTTTTGCGTTGGCCTCTGCCTTGAGGTCGTCGTCGAGTTCGCCGAGTTCGCCGACCATCAGGTCTTTCAGGACGGTTGCGATCTTGTCCAGCCTGATCACTGAATCTACTTTCAGGCCGCTTTTCTCGAAACCTGTGTGTGACGTTGTGACGATGATCTCTGCCTGGCCTGCTCTGGCAGGAATTTTTGATGAGATGAATGCGAGAACGACGTCGAAGTCTCCTTCGTGGAGGACGAGTGCAGGACGCAGTTTTGCCGCGGTGAGATCAGTGAAGGGGAAGGGTATCAGGACGATCTTTCCCTTCATCGGTACACGACCTTCAGGTCCCTGACGGCGTAGAGGTCTGGCTCCTCCTCAAGAAACGCGGAGAGCGACCGCTCGGAGAGTTTCATCATGGCTGCCGTCTCTCTCTCGTAGAGGAGTTCGTCGATCTTTTCGGTGAGCATCCTGATGCTTTCCTTGATCTCCCTGACGTCCGCTTCGATGCCGGTCATGGTGGGGCCTCCCGTTATGCAGATGATCGGTGGGGCGGGCTATCAAACTTTGCGTTCGGGATCGGATGGTCTGTATGAGATCTGGCGGACGGTTTCGGACATAGGCCGTCTCGCCTATGTCTGAAGCCGTCCACCGGCATTATACGAAACTCGATACCCTGGGCGCACGCAGTATTCTCCGAAGATTGCGTGACATCGGTCTTCTTGAGCAGCATCCGCACGCCTCTGCAACCTATTATACCCCTACGGATCGGCTCCTTCATCCGGAAGTTTCTGAGAGGGCCCGGTTGCAGAAGTCTTCTGATAAAAAGACGACTCTTTCAGATTTTCCACAGGGAGGTATGAGCGGGCAGGAAGATTCTGTACCTACCATGGGTGGGGGCTTACCTACCATGCCCGGTTCGTTACCTACCCTGCTTGACGGCTTACCTGCCGATCTTCTGGAAGAAATACGGGTCTTGGTCAGAGAAACCCTCCCGCGCATGTTAAGGCCCTTATTGCTCGGTTGTGCGATATACGCGCCTTCACCGCTGAGGATCTTGCAAAAATTCTTCGGCGGAATAAAAAGTGGGTGAAAAGCAGTTACCTCGCCCCGATGATCAGGGATGGGATCATTGAATACACAATCCCGGAGAATCCGCAGCACCCGAACCAGGCATACCGGACAAAAAAAGTGGAATCTTGAATTGACCGATCCAGAACTCACTTCTGCGGGTCTACGTATGGGCTCGCCCATAACTTGGATTTGGAGTGTTTGGGCGCGCCCATATTGGGATCCATAATCCCATGGTCCCTTTTATGGGCTTCTCCATACTGGCTCCATAATCCTGATCTTTTTTGAGGAGAGATCTCAACGATCAGATCTCATTGCCTGCCTTTGTGTCGGGAATCTCGTGTTGCAGGTAATATGGCTTCAGACATCGGCCGTCTCGCCCGCGATCCGCTCCCGCATCACCGGTTTGATGGCGTCGGGCGTTACCAGGTCGACCGGAGCGCCGAGTCGTTCGGAGAGGTAGTCTTCCAGCTCCATGAACGTGAAAAAGCCGACCGGCCGGGAGAACTCAGGCCGGCGGTGTCGATGTCGCTTGCGGGCGTCTGCTCGCCGCGGGAGACCGGGCCGAAGACGCCGATCCTGGCGACGTGGAAGCGGGTGGCAAGGTCGTGTCCTTGAGGGTGGCGAGGAGGGCGAGGACGCCCTCACGGGAGTGCATGGGGGATCATCTGTTGGGGGAGGATAAAGGTTGTGGATGGCGGGAGAGAACGGAAATCTCAGGCATATGCTTCGACCGTCAGGGTATATTCGAGGGTGTCCTCCTCGGTCGGGATCTTTTCGCCCCTGTCGGTCAGGTCTTCCAGGTACACCTCGATCGCCTCCTTTGCCATTGCGATCGCCTCCTCGATCGTGCCGCCGAAGGTGACGCAGCCCGGGAGCGTCGGCACCGTGACGGTGTAGCCTCCTTCCGGCTCTTTTCGCAGAAGAATGCGGTAGGTGATCTGGTGCATGTCCCTTTTCTCCTGGTGGTTCGATCTGTTGTGGGGGGGGTTATGGGTGAAATAGGTTTTGTGGTGGGTGGATATCGTTGGGATAGAGGACGGGTTCGGGCTCGGGCGTCACCAGGTCGACGGGGGTGCCGAGTTGATCGGAGAGGTAGTCTTCCAGCTCCATGAAGGTGAAGAAGCCGACCGGCCGGGAGAACTCAGGCCGGCGATGTCGATGCCGCCTGCCGGGGGTTTATGGCAGGTCGTGGGCCGACTTCCGGTCCCGCCGGCGTTTACACCATTTCAGCAGATTTTCTGCAAAATGTCAGCGCCTGCCGCGAAGATAAACGGGCGAGGAGCGGCCCCTGTACCGACTGTACTGTACAGATAGAGAGACGCGTCTCTCTCTTCGTACTTAATTACAGCAAAACAGACACACGGCCTCCGGGGCCGGTTCCAGTGTGGGTGTGTGCGGGTGTGTGTGTGATCTCCTGAATGCTGTGAACATTCGTGTGATCTTGGTGTGTGGTGGCAGGAATTTGAATCTGGCTGATTTATTGCGTCCTTTGGGTTACGGCACCTGCTGAAAGATGCTGTAAATATGGGTGAGGTGCTGCAAGAGTTCCTGCCGGGGGATCATAATGGTTGCGAGGGTCTGTTCGAAACCCTTATGATATCCGACAGGCGATCACGCTCTTCGATGACCGCCGCGGCACAGATCACCATCTCGGAGGAGACACTGACCCTGCTGAGGGAGATGGGCTACGAGGGCGAGAGTGACGACGAGATTATCAAGCGGTTGATCAGGGAGTGGTTGGTCGTTTCCCTGGACGCAGGGTGGAATCGGATCCTGGAGGAGGATGAGTTTTTCATGGTGGAGAAGATCTGATGGGTGCGTTTCGTTCTGCTATCCGCTCACGCGAAGGCGCGAAGGCGCGAAGAGGGGTTTTAGATTCTCCCCGATCCATAGTGGTTTGTCGTGGGATGCCTCCCATCAGAAATGAGAGGGGTAGTTGGCGGTGTGTTTATTCTATCTTGGGATAGCAAATGTCTGAATGAGATTTTGGCCATGGAATTAGATCCGATAGATCTAAAACCTTTATCTGAGGGCGATTCACTACTAAATGCTGTTTCAATTTAATTTCCTGAATAACATTTTGTGTGTGTCAATATAATTAAATATTTTTTATTTTTGAAATTTATTTTAAATTTATTGAATTTCTTTTAGATTTTTTTAATAAACTATATCTTTGATCAGGCCAAGTATAGATTATTTTATGCCGGACTCACGCTCTGATCTGTCAGATGAAAGTATCGAGTCTTTCAACTCAAACAATTTAATATTGGCATTGGAAAATTTCACGAATGACGATCCTGCAGTTAAAAGTAAAGCGAAATCATTTATAAAATCCTTATCTGAAGAAAGTGTGTCTCTCAAAATGGTGATTGAGACCGATATTCTGAAAATATATCATGAAATGTTTGATATTCAAGAGGAATGTTACAACTTAAAATTAAGAGGGGGCGAGATTCAAAAGGATATATCAGACAAAAAGGCTCTCATCTCAGATATTGCGAAAAAATATGGAATATCAAAAATGGATCTCGCTCCGGATGAGGTCTTGAAGAAAATATACGACTCAATTGAAAAAAAGAGGATCGATCAAATAAATAAGAAAGGATATCTTGAATCTAAAATTGAGAGTCTCGAACGGCAGAAAAAAGATTTGGAGAATAAAGTCCGTACCATTCAAACACTGAATACTCAGAGAGATGAGATAAAGGAGAACATTAAAAAGCAAAAGATTGAGATTCAAAATTCTTATTCGTCAAATTTTCGACCGTTTACTTATACTGACAAGCCAATAACACGTTTTATGGTATATTGTGGTGATTTCGCAGAGGATTTCCTGTATGATTCTGTTTCACTCCATCTTTCTTCAATCACCCCTTCACATATATCCTTTAAAAGACCACATTTGCCATCTTGGTTTATCGAAAATTATCAGGAATGGTGGAATACAAAAAAGGATGCCGAACGTAACAATCTCTCAGGTGAAGATAGATCTGGAGCGAGGAGCCCCTATCTTTCTTTTGACTATTCAAAAGCCAATCTAAAGTTAATCATACCTGAACAGGTTTTCTCTGATGGAGATGTGTCTGAGTGTTATTTGGTCGTAATGGGTGGCACAAAGATAATTTCAGAAAAATGGATCCCGTTATATGATGATGAAAAAGGGGTTATTACTGAACAATGTGCGATCCCTGTTGAATTTCCATCTGCGTTGTATTCAGTTGAGATGTCTGTTGCTGGCGATGCAAAATCATGGATAATCGATGGCATCGTCGAAGAAAGACCCTATTTACTTTTTGACTATGATAATGGTAAAATGCTGAAAGGCAACGCCGAAATTACAAAAAAATTCTGTATTATTCTCCACGAATCACAGAACATTCAACCCGATGAAGTAATTTTAGAATCAAGCAAACTCTATGGAGATTGGGGTCAATATTGGCTCTATGTTGTGGACCCTGAAGGATATGGCCGTATATGTATCGGAAGTGTTGAGGATGACCAACATCCTGAACTAAATCGGAACCCTCTGGATGTCCTTTTTCAAACCGACAAAAAAGAACCATCTTTGCGCGTGAATGATCAACCAACCTTCATTGATAGTGTACCCCTGATATCTATTTTGTTTGAAGATAAGCATACGCTCTTGAAATCGCAGATTTCAATTCACCCACTCTGCGAGAGTACGCTAGATAAAGCGAAATTCATCTCATTTTCTGAAAATGCAAACATTTTGATCATTGATGAACAGAAGGGCAAATGTACGATCGACCTCTCTTCTGAATATCTATTGGGACCGAATTCGTTCGGGTCTTTTGTTGTGAGAATACGAAACTCGGACTGCAGGTTGAGTGCTACCTATGCTTTTTCGCTGGTTCGACATTTCACTTACTCTTTTTCAGAACCGATATATCTCGTAGATAGCAGGGACAGAGTTCACGCAAAGATTCGGTGTCCTCCGAATGTACATATAGAGGTGGATACCCCAGGTGACGTACGGAAAGAAGCGTGGGGATACACCTGGAAGGGAAAGTCTGAGTCTCGTGTTACAGGAATTCTCACTTACCATTTAAATAAAGACCGAGCCTTCTCATATCCATTTGCGATCTCTATTCCTCAATTTGGATGGTGCTTTGAAACTGGAAAAAAAGATTCTGCACATCCGATATATAGAAAATCCTTAACTCTATCTGACTTTGACTATGCATCTCTGGGCCGTGATCTATCTCTGAGTATTTATCTTCCGGATAAGTATGAGGGCAATGGTTCTCTGTTCCTAAATCCCGGAGATCAGTATGTTTCTGCCCGTGTTTCGGAGGGACAGGGACGTTTCTCCCTTTCACGCTTTGAAGATACAATTTCAACAATTAAAGATTCAAAAATTGATTTTTGTTTCTCTCTTGATTCTGAAAAAAATTCTATTGATCATACGGTGTTATTCTCACTGATCCGATGGTATATTAATGATTTTTCATATGTTTTCAATGAAACTGATAATGGAGTCAGGGCACTTATCCTATCCTGGGATGAGAATGACACTGTTAAAAATCGTTCAATTATCCTCTGGAAAATGGGTAAAAATGAAAGCAAAGCACGAAGAGTAGTCACTGTGAATATACCCGATGGAAAATACGATCACACTATTGTAATAAATCGGAAAGAATTTTCTGCTGGCATATATTATGTTCAATTTATTCGACGGGTAGACGATTGGGCTGTTCCCCAGGTTGAATTCGCAGGGGAAAGTGTGCGGAATATTTTCCAGATCACCGTTGAATTGGAGAGTAAAACACTCCTGGAGGATGGCGATGCATATATGGCTTCAGGAAAATATCTCGAGGCAATCGAATGCTACAAAGAACTCCAGCGTCAGAATCTTGAACTGGGGGAAATCTGGAAACAAAAAATTATGAATGTACTCATCTATCCTAAGGATTTTCACGGAGCATTCACGTTATTTTATCAGCTTCTTAATAACTCCAGAGAGATGTCTGAGACTGATTATTCTTTTATTGCATTCCGGATCTTCAGTAATATACTCAGGCCGGAATATCATTTGGCCGCTGAAATGTGGTTTACCGCGATCAAACTTCTGAAAGGTCTGGGAGCATGTGGTTCAAATACCGTTCGCCTTGTTATCCTGGATAAATCGGAGAGGGCCCTGGATCAGATCCGCGCTTCTCATCATCTCTCTTTCCAGGAAAAACAGTCTATTATACAGGAGTTTAACGTTCTTATTGAATGCTGCAGGATCTGATGAATAAATTGCGTTTATAAATGGGATGGGGGTATTGGATGTCACTTAATCCATTAAAATTTACAGCAGAGATCGGGTCTCGATATCAGCGCTATATCACAACAACATATAAAATCAGTGATCCTGAACTCCAAACATTATTTTATAAGGAGTTGGAGGAGCAGACTTTGATTAAGGGTCCAATCCTTGAAGCCACACCCCCGTTTAAAAAAGGATGCACCCTTCAGAATCTCATTGATGAAGGGGTATTATCCCCCCTTATGGCACTGCTAAACCAGGATGAACTCCCCCTGAATAGACCACTTTACCTTCACCAGGAAAAGGCCCTTAGAAAAGCAATCCCCTCTCGAAAAAATCTGGTCGTCGCAACAGGAACCGGCAGTGGAAAAACTGAAATCTTCATGCTGGTGATCATCAACGAGCTGTTCAGACAGAAAGAGCGAGGAGAACTGGATCCAGGAGTTCGGGCTCTTCTTCTCTATCCAATGAATGCTCTTGTAAACGATCAACTCAAGAGAATGCGACGTTTGTTTTCCGACTGCATGGATATTACGTTTGGCAGATATACAGGAGAAACAGAAACGTCCCAAGTTGCAGCAGAAGAAAAATTCAGACGACTCTATGGGGTAAGTCCCTCCTCGAATGAGTTGATCTCTCGTGAGGTGATGCGGGAAACTCCTCCTCATATTCTTTTGACGAATTATGCAATGCTAGAATATCTTTTGTTAAGACCATCAGACAATGTTTTTTTTGATGGAAAATTCTCTGAACATTGGCAATTTATCGTTATTGATGAGGCACATACCTATAATGGCGCAAAGGGGATCGAAATGGCAATGCTCTTGCGGCGTCTTAAAGAGCGCGTTGTCTGTTCCGAACCCCGTGCCCTACAGTGTTTTGCAACAAGCGCTACATTAGGGCATGGTTCAGGAGATTATCCTTCAATATGTTCTTTTGCCTCCAACCTATTTGGCGAACCTTTTGAGGTTGATGCCCTTATCGCTGCTGAGAGAGAACCTTTCGCCTGCGAATCGCCCTGGGGCAGACCATCTGCAGGTCTATATAGCAGATGGAGATCGCTTCTCTCTTCAGACTGTACGGAAGGGGTGATTTCTCAACTGATTGTTATCGGCAGAGATAGTGGTGTTCCTGATACAATACTTCATAACGCTGAATTATCAGCACACGGGTCAGTAAATGCATTCCTTCACGCTGTTCTTTCGCGTGATGAAAGGGTGGTCCTTCTTCAGCAGATCCTTTCTGAGCAACCTCAATCGCTCTTTACGATAGGGCGTCAGATATTTTCTGACGAGTCTGATCCAGACGGTGCCCTTATCTCGCTGGTTGAACTGGCAGTAAAAGCCCGGAACCATTCCTCTGACAATACCCTCCTCCCTGCTCGGTATCATCTCTTTGTCCGGACGATAGAGGGGTGTTATCTGCGGTTTTTCCCTCAAAAGGAGATCTACCTGGAGCCCGTGAGCGAGATAACCGTTGAAAATGAGAAGTATAAAACATTTGAACTCGCTGTCTGTCGATATTGTGGTACTCCCTATATTGTGGGAAAAGTTGTTGAAAAAATCCTTAAACAATCGATAAACTCATTTGACGAAGATGAGCAGGAGCTTGAATATTTTATGCTCTCGAAATCGGTAGCTCTGTCTGAAAAGAATGAAGATGATGATGTTGAGTCTGAGGGTGTTACTGAGATCCAGGGTGAAGATTATCTCTTATGTGGTAAGTGCGGTTCAATCGATCGTGCAAACCGGCGTTCTCCTATCTGTTCATGTGGGGTAGAATATCTGGTCCAGGTAAAAAAGATCAGATCGAAAGGTCAGATAATTCATAAGTGCCCGGTGTGTACGCGTTTAAACGTGAAAAACTCAATAGTCCAGAGATTTTTACTTGGGAAGGATGCTGTTCCAAGTGTTCTTGCAACTACGTTGTATCAGAATCTTCCTGATATTAAAATACCATCTATAAAGCCTGCTTTAAAAGAAAATGATGGCTGGGTGTCCGATATGTCCTCCACCCAGTCCTCTGGGGTTTCAGGCGATAAAAAACGAAATTTACTCATTTTTTCTGATAGCAGACAAGATGCGGCATTTTTTGCACCATATCTCAATCAGACATATGCTCGGATCCTTCGACGTAAATTGATCATCGAGGTAATTAGAAACAATGGTTTGAAAATCATTGACAATGAGTGGCGTATCACCGATCTTATTCCTCCCCTTCAGAAAAAAGCGGCCTCTATTGGTCTGTTGAATGACCTCACACCGCAGGCACGGTCGGATGAAATAAAAAAATGGGTGATGGCGGAATTTATTGGGAGGGGAGCAATAGGAAGTCTTGAAGGATTGGGTTTGATGGGTTTTTCCCTCATCAAACCACCGGGGTGGTCACCTCCACCTCCCCTTTTAAAGGATCCCTGGAATCTAACTGATGAGGAGATCTGGGCGCTTTATCAGGTTCTATTTGATAGTTTCAGGCAGAGTGGGGCGGTTCAGTTTCCTGATGGCATCAGTCCCGAAGATGAGTTTTTTCAGCCTGGCAACTATCAGTTTTATCTCCGTTCTAGAGACTCATCGCAAAAATATCATATTCTCAGCTGGAATCCAAAATCATCTTACTCAAATGCACGTTTTGACTATGTGATGCGAATTGCAAAAACAATTGATCCTTCCATTACCGAAGATGATTGCCTGACGGTGATTGAAAAGATCTGGCAGATCTGCACCCCTGGAGACTTCCACCAGCTAAATGGGTATTTTGTCCAGAAAACCCTGAATATGGAGGGAGTGGTCTATCTGATGAAGCCCGAGATGTGGAAGATTACATCTCCCCTCATTGATCCACACACACAATGGTATTACTGTGATCGGTGCCGTACGCTCACGACTCACAATATCAGAGATGTCTGCCCCCGTTACCGTTGTAATGGGAAACTCCGACCCTGTGATCCAGACGAGATGATGGCCCAAAATCACTATTATAATCTCTACAAGGACTTGGATCCTGTTCCACTGAAGGCTGAAGAGCATACTGCTCAGTTAAAATCCGATGCTGCTGCTGAACTTCAACAAAAATTTATTGAAGGAAAGGTAAATGTTCTCAGTTGCTCAACGACATTTGAACTCGGCGTTGATGTCGGTGAACTCGAAGCTGTTTTCTTAAAGAATGTCCCGCCTTCAGCGGCAAATTATATCCAGCGCGCTGGACGTGCCGGAAGGAGGACTGATTCAGTAGCATTCGTGACGACATTCTGTCAGAGGCGATCTCATGACCTCACATACTTCCGGAATCCCCTGCCCCTTGTGCAGGGTATAATACATCCACCGTTCATTGAACTGAAAAATGAAAAAATAATTAAAAGG
>Ga0265294_10008556_pt1 | contig 11919 bp, 11 predicted proteins | sample MunlanPumphouse3_FD_192504 | JGI IMG/M metagenome (GOLD analysis project Ga0265294, IMG submission 192504) | Groundwater microbial communities from a municipal landfill in Southern Ontario, Canada - Pumphouse #3 | ecosystem: Environmental > Aquatic > Deep subsurface > Groundwater | place... | reverse complement strand
GGCTCGATACGTTCGACCAGTGGGTTGAGCCAAGGGATATGTCGAAGTATACTCCGGTCATTGAAACCCCGCAGAGGGTTCCGATCACTGAGGAGATCGCACGGCAGCACCCCGGAGTAATCATTCTAGATCCGAAGAGAGAATCAGAATTCCCGGTAATCGATGCAGACATAGTTCCAACCTCTCCCGGTAAAGTATCATTGACGCTGCAAACCGAGAGCAGTGACCTCGGCACCAGGGATTTAATGCCGGACGTGAGGATGACCCAGGGAACTATCTCCTGGTACTGGACACAGGACACATTTGTCTACCACGAGATCACGATTCATAACTATGCTTCTTCTGCAGCGAGCGGGATGGTCATCCTCTGGTCGCTTAAGGATGGGTATGGGTGTGGTGTACCCTTCTCGGATCTTGCAGCGGGAGCGGACCTCACTGTGACGGTTCCATTCGAGGTTCTCCCACAGCACAGTTCCATCGGAATAAAACCGATGGCAGTCGAGATCAGAGTTGATCCGACCGGCCTTACGTCGTGGATGGCAAGAATGCCGATCGATGCCATAGAAAAGTATAACAACGATGCGGCGCATCTCTTCGATCCTGACGGCGGAGAAAACCTCGAGACAAGTGATCTATATCATTTCCCATTCAGTGAGGGATATAGGGTGTTACTCGAAGCAGCGCAGGCAGCTGATGGTACGACAGAGCCGTATCAGTCTGCCTACGAAATAATGCAACGGGTTCATGATATGATGGAATATAATAACGAAACAATGTACGTTGAGTATATATTTTCTGATCTGTATACCCTAGACCATCCGTCTCCCATAAACGGAAAATATCAAGGGGTCTGCGATGAGTATGGGACCCTGTATACCGCCTTCACCCGCGCACTGGGCATCCCGACGCGATTCCTATCGTTCACCATGGAACTGCCTTCCGGTAATATAACAGGGCATGCTATTGCAGAATCATGGAATGGAAATGCCTGGATCCACTCGGATCCAACATGGGATGTATTTGACAATCCCCAGGTTTACAGGGCAGCGGGAAACAACCACATCAACATCACCATCTACGGTGACGCCGATGACTCCTATTACACGCAGGACCCGAACGACCCAACCGGCGATGGCATTCTCAGGTACGAAGATTTCAGAACGCAGATTCTCCTCGGAGAGGTTCCGAGGTATAACTAACCCTTTTTTATGTCGAAAAGCGTTGTCCTTCTGATGCTCGGTCTCATCCTTGCGGTGCTTGTCTGCAGCATACCCGCAGATGCGGTCGTGACGCCTCTCCCTGGGCAGGGAAACCAGACGGGAATTCTGTTTGGGGTTCACCCGAACGCGAAGACCAACGAGACGATCACCGCATTCATCGCTGAACATGGGGAGATCTGGTGGCATGAGAGCACGTACAACCACACGCATGAGTACGTGTACATCGTGCCGGCGAACGCCTGCGAAGAACAGCTCGTCTATTTAAACAAGATTAGAGCCGATGAACACGGCGGCGAACAGTCCATCGGGCAAATCTGGATTATCGGCTGCGATGAGGCGCTGCCCCTGGCCGCGGAACTCACCTTCCCGAAGATTTTTGCGAAGTACCCGGCGCTCAGCAACGACGGCGGGGTGCGGTCGTACGTCGAGAATCAATCCCCCAACCGCTATGAGGAGATCACGTCCAAACCTTCTCGGGCGCAGGTCTACTTCATCAACGATACCGGCGTGTTCACGGAGTACATCGTCGACCTCTCGGGAGGAGAGATCGTCTCCACCACCTACATCTCGGAAGAGAACCTCACGGTCGGGAGAGCCGAAGCGGAGGCGCAGGTCCTCTCCGGGCAGTCTCCGGGCGCCTGCGTCGAGAACGTCGTGCTGAAAGTCTACGACAGCGACCGGATAGTCTGGGAGATCACCGTTCGGGCCGGTCGGGAGACGGACGTCGTGCAGATCCCCTCGGACCTGGCGCCCGGGCAGTCGCTCCGGACGACGACGCCGGGGTTCGGAACGATCCTCGCGGCTTTTGGCGTAGGGATGAGTTTCGTCCTGTACCGGAAGCGGAGATAGGGTCGGGGCGGCGGATACGCCCTTTGCAAACGCTCCTGTCCGGCATGCGCGCCTGCCCATCCGGGCATGAGGGGGCATCCCGCTCGAACTCCGCTTTGGTGAAACATCGCCCCTCCAGGCGGCACACCTGAAGAACGGGTTGGACCCGGCCTTGTCCCCGGGCCGATCCAAAAAAAAAGTTTACTCTCCCTTCAACATCGCGTTGATCGCCGCCGCCGCACGTTTCGCCGAGCCCATCGCCTCGATCACCGTCGCGGCGCCGGTGGCGATATCCCCGCCGGCGTAGACGTGGGGGATCGAGGTCCGGCCGCTCTTGTCGACGACGACGTTGCCCTTCCGCCCGCGCTCGAGCCCCGGGATCAGGGAGACGAGGAGCGGGTTCGGGCTCGTTCCGATCGCCTGGATGACCATATCCACATCGAGGGTGAACTCGCTCCCCTCGATCGGCTCGGGCGACCGGCGGCCGCTTGCGTCGATGCCGCAGAGCGACATCTTCACGCACTCGATCCCCGTGACGCACTGCTCGCCAAGGATCCGGGTCGGGTTCGTGCAGGTATAAAACTCGATCCCTTCCTCCTGTGCGTGCAGAACCTCGGCCTTCCGTGCCGGCATCTCCTCCTCGCCCCGTCGGTAGATCAGGGAGACCTTCGCACCCAGGCGGCGTGCCACCCGGGCCGAGTCCATCGCGACGTTGCCGCCGCCGATCACCGCCACGCGGGCCCCGTGCAGGACCGGCGTATCGAACGCGGGGAACGCATCGGCGTGCATCAGGTTCACCCTCGTGAGGAACTCGTTCGCCGAGTAGACGCCGTTTAAGTTCTCGCCAGGGATGCACATGAATGCAGGAAGCCCCGCTCCGGTCCCGAGAAAGACTGCGTCGTAGGCGAGGAGTTCGTCGACGCTGACGCTTCGTCCCACGAGGTAATTCTTCTTCAAGCGGGCGCCGAGTGCGAGTACCTGGTCGATCTCCGCCCGGACGACATCTTTCGGGAGACGGAACGCGGGGATGCCGTAGGTCAGGACGCCGCCGGCCTCGTGGAGCGACTCGAAGATCGTGACGGCGTGACCGGCACGGGCGAGCTCGGCCGCGGCCGTCAGTCCGGCCGGGCCAGACCCCACGACCGCCACCCGCTTCCCGGTCGGCTTTGCCACGTCGGGGAGGCTCGGGTCGTTCGCCCGCTCCCAGTCAGCCACAAACCGCTCGATCGCGCCGATCCGGATCGGGGTCTCCTTGTTGCCGAGGATGCAGACGCCCTCGCACTGGGTCTCCTGCGGGCAGACCCGCCCGCAGATGGCGGGGAGCATGTTCTGATCCTTGAGCGCCTGTGCGGCCTCGGGGAAGTTGCCCTCCGCGACGTGCCCGATGAAGGCAGGGATGTCGATGCATACCGGGCAGCCCCTGACGCAGAGTGGTTTTTTGCACTGGAGGCAGCGTTCCGCCTCGGCGATGGCCTCACCGGGGGAAAGACCGCCATCGACCTCTTTGAAGTCCTTGACCCGGACGTCGGCAGGCCGGTCACTCATGGTTATGGCCTCCTTCACCGCACCGGCACCGGTGCTCCGCAAACCGCTCGAGCGAGGCCTTCTCCTGTCCGGTGTAGATCCGCTGCCGCTGCATCAGTTCGTTAAAGTCGACCTGGTGGGCGTCGAACTCGGGGCCGTCGACGCAGGCAAACTTCGTCTCCCCGCCGACGGTCACCCGGCAGGAGCCGCACATCCCCGTCCCGTCGACCATGATCGGGTTGAGGCTGACGTAGGTCTTCACGCCGTAGGGCACCGTCACGCCGGAAGTGACCTTCATCATGATGCCGGGGCCGATGATCCAGACCCGGTCGATTGTCCTCTCTGCGAGCAACTTCTTCAAAATATCGGCAGCGAACCCGTGAACGCCCTTGCTCCCGTCGTCGGTCGTGATGTAGAGTTCGTCGCAGATACCGCGCAGCTCGTCCTCAAGCATGAGGAGATCGGCGTTCCTCGCCCCGATGATCCCGATGACGTGGTTGCCCGCGTTTTTCAGTTCCTGTGCGATGAGGGGCGTGCTTGCGATCCCGACACCGCCGCCGACGACGCAACAGGTGCCGTAGTTGTCAATATCGCTTGGCTTCCCGAGTGGTCCGACGACGTCCGCAATGCTGTCGCCGGCCTGGAGCGTCGCAAGTTCCTCGGTCGTCTTGCCAACGGTCATGAAGATCACCCTGACGGCGTCTCCCCTGACGGCGGAGATGGTGAGCGGTATCCGCTCGCCCGCATCATGGAGGCGAATGATGAGGAACTGGCCTGCCCGTGCGTGCTTGGCCACCTGCGGGGCGCGTATCCAGTATTCATAAACCCGGTCGGCGAGTTTAGTCGCTGATTCCACCTTATACAACTGCTTCACTCCTGATGGTGTTGGTCGATCTTAGCGTCGAGATGCAACTGAACATTTCGTACATATTGTAGTTCCAGCCTCTTTACTTCACCTGTCCCATATAAATCATGGGTCGCCGTGTGCCGGAAGAATCCTCCTGAGATCTGGAAGCCAGGTCAGAAACCGGGTCAGAAACACGAACGGTTATCACCCCGCCCGTCGCATGGGTACCTATGCAAAGTGCGGTTCGCTGGGGGATTACGCTGATCGTCATCGGCGTGATTCTTGCGCTGCTCATTCCTATCTTTGGCATCCCGCTCATCGTGATCGGAGTCGCGCTGCTCATCTGGCGGGGGCGCGAGGAGACCATCGAAGCGATCAAAGAGTGACACCATGATACTGACGACGACTGCAGAAGTGCCGGGCTACGCGGTGGGAGAGATCCTGGGCGTGGTCTTCGGCAACACCGTACGGACGAAGAATATCGGCAAAGATGTCATGGCGGGCCTGAAGAGCATCGTCGGCGGTGAACTCGAAGAATACACCTCGATGCTCTCCGACGCCCGGACCGAGTCGTACAACCGGATGGCGAACGCCGCCCGCGACCTCGGGGCCGATGCCGTGGTGAACATCCGGTTCACGACCTCCCAGACGATGGCGACGGCGGCGGAACTCCTCGCCTATGGGACGGCGGTGAAACTCGTCCCGAAGAAGTAAGGGTTTCGGGATTCTTCAGGGCAGATATACTGTCTCTTTTTTTGGTTGGAATTTACTGCGTGGGTTTGAGGCCGTGTGTAGCATGAAGGCGCATGGTCCCCAGTAGGTGCAACGCTCTCTGCAATGTGGAGGGCAGAGTTGCAATGACCACGGGGGTATTGTGTTGACCCTTACACGGATTCCCACCGAGTATCGCCACGCACTGCCCCCGCCCCTCTGGGGCGGGGGAGGAGGCCGGAGGCCGGGCGGGGTGGGGGTTACGGGTGTCATTCAATGTCTGGTAGAGACAGGGGAGGGGGGATGCTCCCCCTCCCCGTCAGCCCCACCCCAATGGCGATACTCCCCCGGTCCACTGTACCGGGCTTTATCCGCGCTCGACTGTTTTGACCCTTGAGTGCCACAGATATGAATAACGACGCCCTGCAGCGATTTCAGGGTTAACCGCCGAAAAACGTGAGTCCTGGAGGACCAAAAACCCCGGTCCCTCTTACTCCTAAAACTTCTGCGTCTTCCTTACCCTGACCGCGATGCCACGCTTTGACCGGAGCATCTCGTCCGCCCCCATCACGGCCCGCCCGGTGGCGATCGCGAGCGGACCTTCCACCAGCACCTCGTCGCCCTCCCGTATGCGGGGGTCGCAGTCCGTGATCCCCGGGGCGAGGACATCGCCCTGCGGTATGAACGCGTCGATCTTGACCCGGTAGCCCTCGGGTATCATCCGCCACCCATCGAACGTCGGCCGGAAGAGCCCGGTCCCCGCATCGATGCTGAAGAGTTGCTGCTTCCCGCGGAGCACCGCCATCTGCATGCTCCTGCCCCGGATCTGGAGTCCTTTCGTGTTGATATCGGTCGCGAACTGCCAGGAGACCGTGCCCCGGACCATATCGGTCTGCACCCGCCGTTCGCCCTCGAGGGCGTCGTTTAAGGCCCGGAGCGAGGCGGGTGCTGTCGGGTGTCCATGACAGGTCACCTCGAGATCGAACCCGCAGGCTTCCGCCGCCATCTCGGCAACCGTGAGCGCCCCGCCGTCGAGGTGGGCGATCACCCTCTGGTAGGGATGCGCAGCGAAGTAGCGGGCCAGGATATCGGCGATGAAGGCGCACTCTTCCCGGTCCCAGTAGCCGGTCACCGGCACGTCGTAGTGACCCGCCGGGTAGATCCGCTCGAGTTCTCTCGGGACAAGGCCAAGCGGCGAGGTGACGATCAGCTCGTGCGCCCTCCGGTCCACGACGTTCATGAAGAGCCGGTGGCTCCGTGAGAGGGAATAGGGTTTCCGCGCCGAGCAGGGGAGGAGGACCGCGACGTCCGTCCGGGTCGGGACGAACCGCTCGATCACCCGGTCGGCGAACCGCCGGATCTCCGCACGATCCTGCGACTCGGCGGTGTTGGCACGCATCGGCACCGCCCGCACCACCGGAAGGAATCGTTCCATGAGGGCATAATTCCGGTCGAGGAACCGGAGAATGCTCACCTGTGCGGCGTCTGCACGGCACCGGGACTCCATCAGCTCCCGGAGCCTTCCGGCCTCGATGTAGTGGCGGACGAGGGCGAGTTCGCGGTCGAGCGCGAGACGGTTGTGCCGCGCGAGGTCACCCTCCCGGCAGCCTTCACACCCACAGACAGCGGTCTCCATCATCGAAGCGGGGAACTCACCTTCCGGCAGGCAGAACTGCTCCTGTGCGGACGCGAGGTCGACGGCCCGGTAATCGAAGAGGTCGAAGCCCGAGTAGACGAGGAGGCAGGCGGTCGAGGGGAGGGCCGAGGCCGGGGCATACCACGCGGTGTCCGGCGGGAGGCTCTCCTTCAAGACGGCAAGCCACGTCGCGTAGTTCCGGGGATTCTTCTGCGCCGTATGCCAGTTCGCGACGAGGACGCAGTCGCCAGACTTCGCCGAGACAGCGAGCGGGTGGACGGCCACCGGCTGCCCCTCTCCAGGCGAGAAGTAATCGCGGACGAACGTCTCATCCGCACCGAGCGGGACGTTCGAGAACGGGCGCTCTTGAAGTGCAGGGAAGAGGGTGCCCGTATCGAGCGCGGCGGGGAGCGAGACGCTCCTCTCCCCCTCCACGTAGGCCCCTATCCGGGCGAGACCGTCGCGCTTCACCGACTCATACCTGCTCATGGTACACCTCCGCGTCGGGGACCTCTTCGTGAACGAGACGCACCCACGCCTCGCTGCACCGGACGGCAAACCGGCTTTCCGGGTGCGCTTCCATCAGGGCCCGGATCCCGGCGCACCCCGACCGGACCATATCGTCGTCCCACTCCGGGACCTCGCTCTGGCCGACGGGGAACGTCTCCGCGAGTTCCGTGGGGTAGGGACCGAAGGGGGGCTTGAAGTTCAGCACCGTGTCGAACCCGGGCGCCCCGTCTCCGTCGAACGAGACCAGCACCCGCTCACCGACAGGGATGCGGCCGATGACCTCGTGGAACCTGAGCACCTCTGTCCTCCGGCAACTCTCCGAACCCCGGTAGAAGAACCGGCGCTTCGAGACGGCGTCGTCGCGTTCGAGGTCGGCCGTGTGGGCGAGGAGTTCCCGGTAGCCGTCGAGCAGCCGCGGGTGGCTCCGGCACCGCTCGTCGACCAGTTCCCAGAGGGTCCCGTCCTGGATCGCCTGCCGGATGCGGGCGATCTCCGCGAGGCTGACGTGGAGGTTGTGGAGAGCGAGCAGCCGCTCCCAGTCCTCGGACGCCCTGAGTTCATCGGCGGTCATCGAGCGGCAGACCTGACAGGGACAGGGGAGTTCCGCGAGTTCGTCGATCTTGAAGCTCCCATGCGGGGTGATGTAGCGCCCTTCCCGGGCAAAAAGAGCGTATGCTGCTGAATCGAAGAGGTCACAGCCCATGGCAACAGCGAGGGCGAACATCGACGGGTGGCCCGCCCCGAAGAGGTGGACAGCAGTTGCCGGGGAGAGGCCGCGTTTGGCCGCAAGGACGACCTCAACCAGTTCCCGGTAGCGGTAGTTCTCCATCAGCGGCACCACGGCACCGATAGGAGCGAAGGCGAGGTCGAGGTCCTGGACGGCCCGTCCGGCCTCCTCGCGGAGGTCAGAGAAGATACCGCCCTGCACCGGCCCGGCGAGGTTCGCGTCGGGAAAGAGTTCTCTTGCCTCCCTGAGCCGTTCCATGGTGACCGCAAGTTCCCGTTCCGCCCGCTCCCTGCCCGCGTCTGGCGGGGTGGGGATGTCCAGGGGAACGATTATGTCACTCCCGATCGCCTGCTGGAACTCGAGCGTCTCCTGGTTGTTCACCTCGACCTCGCCGTAGATGGAGAGCTGGAACGACCCGGAGTCGGTCATGATGACGCCGTCGAAGTCGAGGACCGTATGAAGCCCCTCCTCGAGCGCCCGGTCGTGATACTCCGTGCTCCGCCTGAAGATGTAGGCGTTCGTGATCAGGGCCTCGACGCCCATCTCCTGCATCTCGCGGGGGGTTATCAGGGGCAGATGGGGGTTGACGACGGGAAGGAGCGCAGGCGTCCGGACCGTCTTCTCGTTCACCCTGAGCCTGCCGACCCTTCCCGCGATATCTTTATGTAGGACCTCAAACGTAATTGCCATTCAGGTTAAACCGCCTTTTTTTCAAATATCTGCCCCTCAAAGGTCTGCACAGCGACATCAGTCTTTCTCCAGCACCCGGGTCGGAGCCCGGCCTTGACGCAGGTCTGGTCAAGGAACTCGGTGCTGGTCCAGCCGTACTCGGCCGGGACCTGTGGGAGGAGGAGACCTCCCGTGCCGAGACCACTGACGATCAGGCCGTGCTTTCCGACCTCGACGCAGACGGGACGCTCCTGTGGCGGGCACTCGAGCGGCCGGGGCACGGTGAGCACCGTCACCTCGAGGTCGAGGTCGGCGAGTTCCGACCGCGATACCGGCGGGAACCGGGGGTCTTCAAGAGCAGCCGAGACGGCCGCCTCAACGATCGCTTCGCCGAGTGGTTTTATCGGGTATGGGAGGCCGATGCATCCGCGGAGGTTTCCCCCCCGCTTGATCGTGACGAAGACGCCGCGCTCTTCCCCAAAGATAGGGGGAAGAGCAGGCAGCGTCATCCGTTCACCGCCGACGGCTTTCTCGATGGCACTTCTTGCCAGACGAACTGCCGTTCTGCCTTCTTCCGGGGTCAGCATTTCCATCAAAATGGGTCGTATGATATTGAATACTTTTAGTCTTCCGGAGAAGAAGAGGCGGCGGTGCCGGCGCCGGGAACCCCGACCGGTCCGGTGATCGAACAGGGCAGGTCCCCCTCGAGGCGCACCTTGACGGTCAGCGCCTCCCCGGCAGGGACAGAACGGTCGAGGCGAAGATGGACCGTGCACTCCTCACCGGCGGGAAGGAGCGTGCCGCCGTCACCACCCCCATCCCCGTCCCGGAGCGGTGTCGCCGTCCACGTGCCCGGGACCGGGGAGGCATCGTTAGAGAGCCTGAAGACCTCCAGGTAATCCCCTGCCAGGACCGTTACGCTGGCCCGGGAGAGGTCGACCGCCCCGTCTTTCCCCGTATTCACGATGACAAAGGTAAGGGTGTCGATAGAGATTCCGGAGGGTTCCGGAACCAACGAGGAACCGGTGATACCCCCCACCAAGGCAAGACGCGGTTCGCCCGCGGCCAGGACCGGATACGCACCCGTACCGGGCGACGACCCCTCGTTCATTGGGCCTGCTCCGATCGAGACGAACGAAAAGAGCGTTGTGACGGCAACAAACGCCGCGAAGATTGCCGCCAGCTCTAGCTGTGTAGATACCTCACTCCCCCCCATGGTTATAACGCCAGGGGTAAAAACCGGGGGCGAGCATATAAATCTATCTCTGGCCCGGGATATGCGCGGTCAACCCCGGAGGCTTCACGAGTGGTCCACGGTGCTGGACGAGGGAAGGCGGGCTCGGGCAGCGTACCCGTAGAGGTATATATTCTCTTGGTGGAATAGTATAGGGGAGAGAGAGAGTGCGGCCGACGGTGGCACATCCTGTGCTGCTGAGGAAAGTCCTCCCACCGGCCAGATACGCAGCCGCATGCAAGTGCGGGTGGCGAGAGTCACGGCAATGAAACAGAAACGACACGGCCCGCCGTCAGTGATGAAACGACCGAGCCTCCCTCCGGGGGGGCGAGAAGCGCGGTTCTTCCGTGCGATAACTCGTTGAACGTAGCGTCGGGAAACGATGAAACGGTGAATCCCTGCGGGTGCAAGCCAGAATAGGGCAGATGGACAGTCTGGTGTCCGCCCAGGTATGGCGCGTAGCTGAATGCCGCACCGAACAGAAGGAGGCTTACTCCTCCCACTCCCTGCTATTGCGAACTTCTTCTTGACGAAACGTAGCTCTATCTCTTTGGTTTGAGGTCGATATCACCGAACGTCACGACGTGCGAGTCGACAATCTCGTCCCGGTCGTTCATAGAGAGGTGGATAAAGAGCTCAATGGACGCACTCTCCATGGATACGACGTCCCCGTGCTCCGCCTTGACAACGAACCCAAGAGACGTGAGTTCGTTCTGGACGGCCTCCCGGGTGTGGTAGGTCGAGAGGATCTCCCTGACCTTAATGATGACGTCCTGCTGTTCTTCACTGTTCACGGCCATATCACCCCATGGTACCTTGCGCTATATCAATCTCTCCGGTGAGGGGACCGGGCGCGGTACTGTCGTGACCGGGGAACAGGTATAATAAGAAAAAATTACCTATAGTAATAAGATGGAGATACCCACCCCGGCTGAACTCAGGGAGAAAAGGCTCCGTATGGGCTTAAAACAGGCAGATGTAGCCCGCATGGCAGGAATCAGTCAGTCCATGGTCGCGCGGATCGAGGCAGGGAGCGTGGATCCGAGGGTGAGCACGCTTGCGAGGATCGTGGAAGTCCTGCAGGCGGCAGAGCACTCAGGCATAACAGCGGCCGACGTGATGCACACACCCGTGCTCTCTGTTGCCCCGGATGACCCCGTCGGTCGTGCCATCGAGATCATGGGGCAGAACGGCATCTCCCAGCTGCCGGTGCTCGAGGGAGGGGTGCCCGTCGGGTGTATCTCAGAATCGGCGATCATGAACGCCATGGAAGAAGGCGGCCTCCACCAGACACACCGGAGGCTGGTGCAGGACTACATGGAGCCCGGGTTCCCGACGGTTCCCCCGACGGCGCCGATCGATACGCTCGTCCACCTCCTGCATCACAGCCACGCGATCATGGTGCTCGATAAAGGAGAGGTGCAGGGGGTCATCACCAAGCACGACCTGATATCCCTGATAACCTAAGGCTCTCTTACAGCAGTGAGACCAGGTCCCGGAAGACGGCCTCGGGGTCGTCGGCCTTGACCACGCTCGACGCGAGGAGGACACCGCTGGTCCCGAGGTCGACGGCAATCTTTACACATTCACCGGACTGGATGCCCGCCCCGGTCAGGACTCGCACGTCCGGGTTCACCGCCAAAACAGCGTTGACGGACCGCTCGATGATCCCCGGGTCAGCCTTCGAGACGGAGACACCGCTCCCGATCAGTTCCGGGGGCTCGATCGCCACGTAGTCGGGCCGGAGGACTGCAGCGGCGGCGCTTGTTGCGTCGTTGTTCGTGCAGACGACCGACTCGAGGTGAAGCCTTCGAGCAGCCTGAACGCAGGCGTCGATATCGGCCAGGGTGAGGCGGTGTTCGGAATGGTTGATCAGCGTGCCGCGTGCACCCGCTGCCCTGACGGCCTCGGGGAGAATATGGCCGGTATGAGCGCCGGGGGCGATCGCATCGATATGCTGGGCATAGACGGGTATCGCGTAATGGTGACTCATCGGGTGAAGTTCGGTGAAGA
>Ga0265294_10008554_pt1 | contig 11920 bp, 11 predicted proteins | sample MunlanPumphouse3_FD_192504 | JGI IMG/M metagenome (GOLD analysis project Ga0265294, IMG submission 192504) | Groundwater microbial communities from a municipal landfill in Southern Ontario, Canada - Pumphouse #3 | ecosystem: Environmental > Aquatic > Deep subsurface > Groundwater | place... | reverse complement strand
CTGCCAAATCATCAGAATCTCTAAGACTCTTAAAGTACATTTCATGAGCTATCTCTTCATCTCTTAACAAAGTGATTAACTCGCGGGCATTAGCATCTAAATCTTTTCTGCCAAGTGCACTTTCGTAAAAGGCTTTTCCGTTTCTTTCAATGTTCAAAGCAAATTCAATAACTTCATTCACTGATAAATTATGCATAAAATCTCTCCTAATTCTACTTAGTAAGTTATTACCCTATGGAAGCATTGTTCAAGAAATAGTAGGAGCATTGGCTCTATTAAAGATTACTACCTTATGAAACATCTCAAGCTCAGCTCCACAGTTAGGACATCTATAATCTTTAGGTAACTCTTTAAAGCTTACATCGTTATGTTCCTTAAGATCATAAATATAGCCACAAGCTACACATTCATATTTATCCAATGTTACCTCTTTCTTGTGTCTTCATAGGCTAATAAACAAACTAATATTTAAAATAACTATTCTACAGCCTGAAACATGTCTTTGCCAACACCACAAACAGGACAAGTGTAATCTTCAGGTAAATCCTCAAAAGCTACATTGTCATTCTCAGCCGGGTCATATATATAACCACAAGGAATACATTCATATTTTTGCATTTTATTCTCCTTTCTTTATATTTTATTAGTGAAATAAGGAGGGACAAGCCCTCCTCAATCTTTTATTCTACAATTTGAAACATATCTTTGCCCACGCCACAGAGAGGACAAGTCCACTCATCAGGTAGGTTTTCAAATGCTACATTATTATTTTCTGCCGGATCATAAATGTATCCGCAAGCTAAGCATTCATATTTTTCCATATTCGTTTCTCCTTATTTATTTTTAACCCTAGGGGCTTTTATCTTTATACTTCGGGAGTAAATACCCGTGTGCCAAGTTCTCTATCTAACATCATCAAGCCATTACCACGACCTGAACCCTCTATCATCTTGAGCTTGTCAATAATGGCATTCATAGTAGCTTCTTCTTCTACTTGCTCATCAATAAACCAATTAAGCATACTTACTGTAGCGTAATCTTTCTCTTCAATAGCAAGAGACATTAAGTCATTAATTGAATTAGTGATATACTTTTCATGACCAAGTGCCTTGTCCATTACATCTAAAGGAGTTTTGTACTGATGACGCGGGTCATCTAATTGGGTAAGAACTACCTTAGCATTTCTATCTACAAGATATTGGAAAAACTTCATAGCATGAAATCTCTCTTCTTCAACTTGTACTTTAAAGAATTGTGCAAAACCACTTAAACCTTCATTTTCAAAATATGTAACCATGTCTAAGTAAATATACTCAGAATTTAGCTCTTTATTAATCTGTTCATTGATTGCTTTTACCAAACTTTCTTTCATCATTTTTTATTCCTTTTCTTGTTTTAGGTTATTCATTATTATTTTAGTTATCTCTTCTAAATCATTGTCAAAAGGGATATATTGATGTTTAATATCATCCCACATTTTGAACTTACACTTTTCTAAATCATCTCTTACCAAGCTAACACTTTGTCCGCCCCAGCCATAAGAACCAAAGGCTAAACCTACTCTATTCTTAGGTGCTAAGCCTTTTAAATAGGTCAGCATACTGGCACTTGATGGTAAAAGGTTATTGTTTAAAGTTGGTGAACCAACACAAATATACTTTGCTTCAAGTAATTCAGTCATAACATCAGAGTCATGATTATTCTTTAGGTTGAACATTTGGAAGGGGATATTACAGTTTTCAAATCCACGAGCAATTGCTTGAGCCAACTTTTGAGTAGAGCCCCACATTGTATCATAGATAATCACAGCTTTTTCATCTGCTGAGTTAGATGACCATTTATCGTACTTTTGCATGATTTCCTGGACATACTTACGCCAGATTATACCATGACTGGGTGCAATTATCTTAGGCATTAACTCTTTGACTGTTACCATCACCTTTTGCACTTGAACTCCATAAGGAAGAACAATGTTAGCATAATACTTTTGAGCTTCTTCAAATACTGTATTCTTAGGATATTCATCATCAAAACGGACTGATGAAGAAATATGCTGTCCAAAAGCATCATTAGAGAAAAGAATCTTCTCCTCCTGGCACCAAGTAACCATATTGTCAGGCCAATGCACCATAGGAGTGAGAACAAAACTTAAATTTCTTTTACCGATATTTAAAACATCTCCGGTTTTCACTACTTTAATATCAAGGTGATTACCAAAATGGGCTTTAAGTCCTTTTTCTCCATTAGGAGAAGCAATAATTTGAGCATTTATAGCAATCTTTGACATTTCAGGTAATGAACCTGAATGATCCATCTCCACATGATTATGGATTATATAATCTATTTTAGCAGGGTCAACAATATGCGAAATTCTTTCTATCATTTCCGGAAACAGGTGTTTTTTCACACCATCAATCAAGGTTATCTTTTCATCCATAATCAAATATGCATTATAGGTTGAACCTCTTTGAGTTTGATAACCATGAAAATCTCTTAAATCCCAATCTATTCCACCAACCCAATAAACATTTTCACTTAATTTTACGGATTTCATTTTAACTCCTTCCGTGATAATCTTATCTTACAACTATCGCTTTTTTTTCAATTCGTTACAATCTTTACAAGTACCTTCTAAAATCAAGTTGTACTCGTCAATTTTATACCCATCTATCTCGGTATCAATACTGACTCCAAGATTGACGTCAATATCATAAACTTTCTTACATGTCCTACACTTAAAATGAGAATGAGGAGTAACCTTAAAGTCATAATGTCCGACATTTTCACTATTAGGAATTGATTTTATCAGTCCCTTTGTAGAAAACAACTTTAAAGTATTATATATTGTCATTTTGGACAACGTAGGGATAACAGGAATCAGTGATGTAAAAATTTCATCTACAGTCGGATGTGTTCTATGGGTGTCCAAATATTCCAATATTTTAATTCTCTGTATTGATGGAGAAATTGCTTTATCTCTCAATATCTTCGTATAATTATTCATTTTACCTCTTTTCTCAAAATTTATTAAACAACTTTTGACTTAATCTAATTTTATATATAACTTAGTCCTTTTTGATCTATTTCCAAATAATATTTAGAATTATTTTTAAATTACTCTGAACCTCAGCTTATCTTTACCACTTTTAGAGAAAAAGCTGTGATTCTAAGGGGTTTAGGTGCAAATTGGATCACTACAATTGCTGTTGACATTATTTTACAGAAAAAATCAAAACTAAGTTAGATGATCCGAAGAAAATCTTGCGTGATGTATCTAAAATAGGCCATTTCGGTAATGGGGATTATGATGTATCTTTAACAAATGATGAAGATTTTGAATATATTATGAGTTTGATTAAACAATCTATTAAGAAGAATTCTTAAAAGAAACAGTTCTTGGTATAACCATATATAGAATAAGCTATGAACTATGTCGCCCCTGTAGGGCTATTTTTTAATGATTGCTATTTACCCAGGGCTACATCCTTTTAAGAGGATTTACCCTGGGCTCTTAAATTATCATCCTTTCAGGATTTAAGAATTTCATTGCTTTCGCAATTATGCGTTCAGGGATGAGTGCGTTCCCAGTAAAGAGATTTCCTAACCATCATCAATCGATTAGGCGATTAAATATGCATTTAATCAGTGTTAATCTGTGGCTAAATATTCTTTCTTCATTGCTTATCGCTTCTCCCTAATCCCTCATCTTCCTCATGAGTACCAAGCTAATATACTCCGCCTTATCATTAATAGTGCAAAGAAACTGGTCTTTAATCTCAAACATGCAATTTGGCATAGGAGCGAGCAGAGTAATAAGTCCTGTCTTGGTAAAAAGCTTATGTAGGTAGGTAAAATCATTGATAATAAAAAGACTACTCTCGGCAGCTAACCGTTTCAAGCTTTTTTTAGTAAAGGAGTGGAGGTGTGAACTATGCGGTGTAAGCTGGTTACAGTGTATACATAATTCTTGCACAATGTTCTCATTATAGGGAACAGAAATGAAGATTTTACCAAGTGGGGTAAGAAACTTCTGAATATGTTTGAGAACCAAGAGTGGATTTTCCAGATGTTCCAGCACTTCATTCATGACAATCCAATCAAATTTTTCTTCTATGAAGGGCAATTCTTCTGCACTTCCGTAGTAAGTTTTGACTCTTTCGCTTTTCTCATTAATAGCATCTAAGTTCTTTTGGGAAAGGTCAACAGCAGTAATATCAAATCCCTTTTTTGCCATTTCTAAGGAGAACCAACCTCTTCCGGAGCCAATATCAAGTATTTTATCTCCGGCGTGAGGAGTAAAGTATTTGAGAACATAGTGGTTACGGCGTCTTTCATTTTGGGTTAATTGGTCTGCTCCAAAATAGTCAAATAGCTCAGCATCAAGCTTATAGTGTTTTTTAAAGTCCATGTTATTACTCCTTATTTTTTAGCCAACAGCAGTTGGATTCTGTTTCGTTCTTTATCTACCGATTTAATAATTACATCAATGATTTTGCCGGGAAAATAGTTGGCAAACATCTCTTTTTTAGAAGCGAAATTAGAGACATGCAGCAGCCCGTCTGTCTTGATTCCGAGACTCACAAATAGTCCGAAGTCTGTTACATTCTTAACTTCTCCTTGCCATTCTGAATATTCGGTAAAGTCTTCGATAGTGTAAACCTGGTTGGATAATTGCACAGTGGGCAAAGATTCTCGAGGATCAATATCTCTTTCTACAATAGCAGAATAGATGAAATCGATATCATATTGTGAAAGTTCAGTTGAAGTTAGTTCTTCTCTTTTATATCGCGAGAAGAGTTCTTTTAATTCTTGATAGGAGAAACCTTGAATTCTCTTTTTAATCCCCATACTTGCCAGTAAGCTGACGACTTTAGGATAATCATCAGGATGAATAATTGTGTTATCCAAAGGATGAACAGAGGAGCTGACACGACAGAATCCGGAGGCTAGTTCGAAAGCTTTTGGTCCGAACCCTTTTACTTTAAGCAAATCTTTCCGATTGGTGAATCCGCCTGATTCTGCTCTATACTGCACGATATTCTTGGCTACATTTTTAGAGATTCCGGAGACATATTGCAACAAATAAGGTGAAGAAGTATTGAGTTCCACCCCGACATGATGCACGACAGAAGAGACTTCAAACTCTAATGATTCTTTTAGTTTTTTAGCATTAATATCGTGTTGATACATGCCCACGCCTATTGATTCAGGTGGAATTTTGATTAATTCATCTAAGAAGGAAAGCACTCTGCGCGCAATTGAGATAGCACTTCTAATGGTTAAATCGAGATCAGGAAACTCTTCTTGAGCAATTTCTGAAGCTGAATAGACAGAAGCTCCTGATTCTGAAACAATAGTGAAATTAGTCTCTAACTTATATTTCTGAATAATATCGGCGATCACAACTGAAGTTTCGTAAGATGCTGTTCCATCACCAATAGCAATTACGCTAACATCATATTTCTTGATTAATTCAGACACGATCTTCTCTGTTTCCCGGATTTTATTATGAGGAGGAACAGGATAAATTACACTTTGGGCTAAGAATTGTCCATATTCATCAACAACAGCCACTTTGCAACCGGTTCTAAAGCCCGGGTCTATGCCCATTACACTATTTGCCCGATATGGTTTCTTCAGCATCAAAGCTCTGAGATTACTGCTGAATACTTCAATGGAGCGTTTTTCTGCATCATCGGTTAAATCACTCATAATTTCTCTGCTTAAAGAAGGTTTTAGTCCGGCAGAATAGGCTTTTTTCACAGCTTGAGTCAGCTCTTCATAATAACCCAATTCATCACCAAATCTTAAAATTCTCTCCATCTTATACTGAACATCAATATCTACATCAATAGTACTGCTAAGAACTTTCTCTTTCTCTCCGCGATTGATAGCCAAAACCTGAAATGCTTCTAAATATTTAAGCGGTTTTTTGAATTCATAATAGTTAGAGTAGGTCTTTTCCTGATCAAGTTCTTCGTCTTTGGTTTTAACCACAATCAGCTGACCTCGTTGCAGGTACATATCTTTTAAAGCAGTTCGTAAGTATTGGTTATTGACAATATCATCGATTACGATATGCAAAGCATCAGCGATTACCTCTTCTTGCGTAGCATAGTTTTTACCGATATACTTTTTAAAGTCTGTTGGGCGTGTCTCCTTAAAGTGGCAAATACCAATGGCAACATCTTCTAACCCATTCTCCCTTGCTACCATAGCTTTGGTTTTTTGTTTCTTTTTATAAGGCTTATAAATCTCTTCTAAGTTAGAGAGTTTCTCTGCCTTTTCTAATAAAAGCTGTAGTTTTGGGGTCAATTGTTCTCGTTCTGTAAGCGTAGCAATTATCTCAGCACGTCTGGCATTGAGTTTTTCTATCTTTTCAAATTCATCTAAAATCAGCTTTACCCCAATTTCGTCTAAGTTATTTGTCTGTTCTTTGCGATATCTGGAGATGAAGGGGATTGTGTACCCTTCTTTGGTTAAGTTGATTACAGTCTCAACTTGTGCAGCCCGTAAATTAGTAGTTCCGGCAATTTTATTATACATTAATTTAGCTCTCTCATTTCTAAATATAGTTGGATGGCAGCAGTGCCAATTTCGGTAAAGTTATGGCATGTAATGAATTCACTTATCTTATTACAAGGAATAAATCTAATCTCAGAATGCTCGTTATAATCTGAAGCCTGAACCATGGTTTTGCTGATTTGGTCAGAAGTAAGGTCAGTTGTAGTGAACAGTAAGAATTCTGGTTTCTTCAAGGTCAAGTTTTCACCTAAACCTAAGCAAAGCATAGAGGTAATAGAGGTGAGATTCAGCTCTTCTTGAAGCTCTCTTCGCATCACTTCAAAAGGATGATTTACTCTGTCAGGATAGTATTCTAAGGTACCACCCGGAACGTGCCACAACGCTGTTCCTTCAGCAAGGTGATTCCCTCTCTTGCCCACGATTATCATCTTATCAGCAGTCTCCACAACTGTACAAACAGCCAAGGTATAAGCAAGGTCTGCTTTATTCTGCAAAGTTCGATGATTCATGACATTTGTGCCATAATATGCTTTATAATCGCTCTCCTGATAATAGATATGCAGGTTATTATCTACAACTTCATATTTGTCCAAACAGCTGACAGCACCGTTGAAAATAAAGGTTTTCTCATCTTTAAGCACCCGTTCCCACTCCTTCTCAATCAGCTTTTGCACTTCTAAAGTGTAGCTTTTCTTCTTCTTTATGTCATGCAGAATAATCTCCGATTCAGTAAAGGATTTGTTGATATGAATTAGATAATCTTCCCTAAATCGCTTCATATATCGTCGTCTGCGTCCCAATTTCTTTCTGAACTTTTATGGTAGTTAACCTCTTTATCAGAAGGCAGAATAATGACAAATTCTCCTTTAGGAAGCTCAGAAGTCATGAACCTCATCTCTTTAATTGTGCCTTCCAGAAACTTCTCTTCAGGTTGAGTTAGTTTATAGCCCAACATTATCTTACGTTTCCCACCCAGCACTATTTCCATATCTCTAAGCACTTGTTTGAGGCGATAAGGTGCTTCCAAGAAGATTAAATCTATATTATTCAACTTATCATATCTTTTTAAAGCTTTTCCTCTCTCTTCACGATTAGCTGGCAAGAACCCACAATATTGGAAATGGTTAAGCTTTAATCCGCTAATCATCAACATTGCCATTAAAGATGAAGGACCGGGAACTGCATATACAGGAATCCCGTTATCGTTGCATTTATGCACTAATTTATTGCCCGGATCAGCAAACAGAGGAGTTCCGGCATCAGAAATTAAAGCAGCACTTTTGCCATTCAGGAAAATTTCATTAAATATTTCGTCTTCATCTTCTCTTTCGCTATGTTCATTGAGCAACATAATTTCTTGTTTAATCTCATAATAACGGAGTAATCTGCTACCTGACTTTCTTTCTTCACAAATAACAAAATCTACTTCTTTCAACACTTTCAAAGCTCTCAGCGTGATATCATCCCAATTTCCAATATGCGTAGCTACTACGTATAAACCTGATTTACTCATAAAATTCCTTTATTGATTATTATTTACCTTATTATTTAGGAGTAAGGAATATTGTCCAATGTTTTTTCATTAATCAGAAATTATTGCCGAACTTCTTAAGCTTCTTCTCGGGACTCACACTGCTAATTCGCTCTATTTTCGATGAATAATTGTGCTACAAGCTTAGGTCTAGGGGGAGAACCAAGCTTGCTGTATATAAGTAATCTAAAAACAGCTATTTAAGCCTATTAATGCTACATTCTACTGTCAATTATTACTCTGCAACTACTAAACAAGAAAAAACAATGCTGAAAATGTCGACTATTGGGAAATATATAAAAAAAGGTTTGACAAATTGTGCCTACTAACCAATTTGTTATAATTGTTAGTTTTCGAGAAAATATAATATTAACTAAATTATGATAAATATTAGTTTATTAATATAAAGCTTATTTTATAATGATAAGGAGAAATCTATGCACAAAAGCCGAAATAAGACATGGATGTCGCTGGTGTTATGTTTGATAACTCTAAGTTTCTCTCTGAGCCTTTTTGCTGAAGAAATTACAGCTGAAAATGCAAGGGTAGAAAACTTTGTTGTCGAAGATGTACCAGGTGATGGTGGTACCGGTCTAATCCTTAAATGGAAACCGTTACCAAATGATTTAAAAATATTAGAATATAGAGTATATCGTGGTTTAACTCCCGATTCTTTATTCTATTTAGGAAGTGTAGCCTTGAACCCGGTAGTTGGTTTCGCAGGCACAGAAATTACTTATTCTGACAATGGTTACAAACCTTTTGTCGACAAATCTTCTCCCGGAAGATTAGTAATTGACAAGAAAGTTAAACCTCTTGATGAAAACACAAATTACTTTGGAACAACCAACAATGGTTATCCGCGTGATTTAAAAGTATTAGCCCGAGCTAATGATAATTTTAACTTTGTTTCTCAAATCGAAACTAGTATGTACTATAAGAGATTAAAAGAGATAGAGTTAGACGGTGAAATTTTTGCCGGTTATCCACTAGGTAATGTTGGTGTATTAGCCAGATTAAAAACCGGTGTCGAGTATTTTTATAGTGTTGTTCCAATTAACGAAAACAGAAGATATTTAAGACCCTCTAATGTGGTTGGTGGTATTCCGGTTCGGGATCCTAAATATGCTCCTGCTGATGAAATTTACGCTGTGTTAATAAATGATGGCAATGTTCCTATTTCACTTAACTTTGATTGGGATAATGCTGTTGGAAGCTACTCCAGCCAAGTTGCTATCTATGTCTTTGAAGGTACTCATGCTGAGGCAAAAACATACTTTGATGCTACAGAAGAAACTCCTTATAATGGTAGAGAACCTTTTATTATTCCTCTTGATCAACAGGTCGGAATTTATCAAAAATACTCACAAGAACTTATTAATGAAGATGGTGTTTTTTATTTACAAAATGAAAATAGCAAATTTGCCTTTGATTGTCAAAACATAGCAAATTACACTGTTGCAATCGAAGCAAACAGTGGACATGTTCATTATTTAAACGAGAATTCACTTAGTAAGTGCCAAGTAATTCAAACTATTGATGTAGCAAAAACTCCTAGAATTCCCGAATTCAATGTTTATGACCTTCCTAATGATAAAGGTGATACTCAAGTTATTGTTTGGGAAAAACCAACAGTGGAAATTACCAAGACCTCTTTCTATGAAAAGCTTGGCAGATATTTAATTGTTAACTATGATTTCTTTGACTACAAAGCTGAAAAACTTGTTTCTTTTGATATTACCTTAACTATTGAAGGTCAAGATAAACCTTTGCTAAATCATCACGAATTCTATTTAGATAACATTGTTAAAGTTAAACTTCCTGAAGAGTATGTAAATGGGACTATTCACGCAGAAATTACTGTAACAACTAATAATCCTGAAACAGAACCTTACACTTTCTCTCAAGAATTAAGGTTTGATAATATTCTAAAAGCCCTTATTCCATCAGCAATTACCAAAGATGGTGTAAAATTAAACACTTTCAATTACGAAGTGTATGCTAAAGAAGGCTCTTCATTCTTCGTTCCTGTAACTTCAAAAGTTGTGGGAAAAATGAATAGTTTCACAGATGTTATCAGTTATGAAAGAGCTCCAATGGAAATGAAAGTTCGTTTTGATGTAGAATCAAATAGAGTTTTAGTTCCATCTGAAATTCAAGTTTGGTTTGATGCAAAAACAGAAAGATCTTTATACTTAGATAAATTTGTAGGCGCATCAAAACTGTTATTAACTGAAGAGATAACTAATCTTAATGCAGAACTTGAAGAAACTACTGACCCTAATCAAAAAGAACTTCTTACTGATTATCACGCCTCTCTGCTCTCTTTACAGAAAGTTTTAGAAAGTGGTATTGGAGATAAAAAGTGGATTAAAGTAGTTGAAAAACATAGAGATAACACATTAAGACAAAAATCTTATAAAGTGTATACTACTAATAATAGAGGGCTCTTTGCCTCTTATGAATTACCAAACAATGAAGATGGTACTTCACAATTCTTTACCCCTGTTTCCAACCAATTTGACCATGAGAAATGGGCAGGTTTAATCGCCTCTCTTGTCTTTGGAATCATAGTTGCTGTGATGGTTAACATTGCTAAAAAAGGTAAAGGTCTCTATGTCAGACCTATCGCTGGTATTCAAGAAATTGATAATGCTATCGGTCGTGCTACTGAGATGGGAAGACCTATTCTCTTTGTTCCCGGCATGTCAGGTATTGATGATGTAGCTGCACTGGCTGCTCTTTCCATTCTCTCAAAAGTTGCTAAGAAAGCTGCTGAATATGACACTAGAATCTTAGTTCCAACCAGAGACTATATTCTCATGCCTATCGCTCAAGAGATAGTAAAAGAAGCTCACGTAGAAGCAGGAAGACCTGATACCTTTGATAAAAACTCAGTGTTCTTTGTTACTACTGACCAATTTGCTTATGTGGCAGGTGTGAACGGTATTATGATTCGTGAAAAAACTGCTACGAACTTCTATATGGGCTCCTACTTCGCTGAATCATTGCTGATGACTGAAACAGGTAATATTACCGGAGCTATTCAGATTGCAGGTACTGACTCTGTTACCCAGATTCCATTCTTCATTACTACTTGCGACTATACCCTCATTGGTGAAGAGCTTTATGCTGCTTCTGCCTATATGTCTAAAGAACCAATGATTCTCGGAACTCTAAAAGCACAAGACTACTTCAAGTTTATTATTCTATTCTTTATTATTTTAGGAACTATCCTATCCTCATTTAAGATAACAATATTACTTGATATATTCCCTCAAAAATAGGAGTTTAAATGAAAAAAAATATACCTTTAGCAATAGTTATTATTCTCGGGTTTATCTTCGTGGGATGGACCTTTATTCCCGCAAAGTGGATGCAGGATGATTTCTATAATGCTTTCCAAGAATTCGTTAAAACTATGTCACCGTTTGCAGCTTTCCTCGGTATCTATAGTCTTATTAGTGTTCACTATAATAAGATTAGAATGAAAGCCCCGAAATGGGGATACTCAATTGTTACCTTGATAGGACTCTTTGGGACATCGTTTGTTGGCTTTATGTGGGGAACTCAAGCGGGTACTCCTTCACAATGGATATTCAAAAACCTAATGATGCCTATGAGTTCTACGATGTTCTCACTGTTGGCATTCTACATGGCTACTGCTGCCTATAAATCCTTCCGTGCCAGATCTATCGAAGCAACAGTTCTGCTCTTGGCTGCTATCATTATTATGTTAGGTCAAGTTCCGCTCGGAATGGCTATCTCCAGAAGCTGGCCAATTAATATCTTAGATATTTCACAATGGATTATGGATGTTCCCAACCTTGCTTCTAAAAGAGGTATCTTATTAGGTGTGGGACT
>Ga0265294_10008553_pt1 | contig 11921 bp, 10 predicted proteins | sample MunlanPumphouse3_FD_192504 | JGI IMG/M metagenome (GOLD analysis project Ga0265294, IMG submission 192504) | Groundwater microbial communities from a municipal landfill in Southern Ontario, Canada - Pumphouse #3 | ecosystem: Environmental > Aquatic > Deep subsurface > Groundwater | place... | reverse complement strand
GATTAGACGCTCCTTTTGTCATTCCTTCTATCATTATCCGTGCGGATATGCCGGGTTGAAGGGCGAGCTCCGGCTGTTCGAGTAGGGGTAAGTTGAGGATTATTCCCATATTCTGGTAGTTTTCGTACCAGGTTAATTGGATATCGCCTCGTCCGTAGTAGATTTTGTCTGGCCATGTGTAGGGTTTGCGGTTATATTTCAGTTTCTGTCCATACGGTTTATCCCGGCCTTTTCCGATTTCTTCAATGGGTTGCATGGTTCGGGCGGTTTCATGGAAGGACGTAGCAAGCATATAGGCGCTCCATCGGATATCGGTTATATGGTTGTTGCTAAATTCTGTCAACTTAACAATGATGCCTTCACGCTGGCTATCGCTCATACGTCGGTTGAACAGCCTTGTATTTATCTCCTGAAGAAATATTTGGATATTCATTGTTACAATTCTTATTGAGTTCCACGTTTAAATGTACCCAATGGGGGTTCTCTCTTATCGCAATCTTTCACCCTGCAGTAATGGTAATCGCTGTCTTTTCGCCATTCAAACTCCCTGTCGAATGCTTTTTCAAGTCCGGTGATCCTTCTGTGATCTTCGGTTCTTTGTAGCTGCAGTAGTTTGATATCGTTCCTCAACTTTTCGTTGATTCCATCCTTATCCCGGAGTAGTTTTAGTAGTTCTTCGGAATTGGTCTTGTTGTAGTCGTTCATCCGCTCCATGTGCGACACGGTACGTTCCAATAAACCCATCATTTCCACGGCTGCCGAAACATCTTCCTTTTTAGCTTCCGCTTCCGACTTTACCGCTTCACTCTTTTTAATCCGTTTGTTTTCCTTCCGGTTGATGATTGTCGAAACCAATCCTCCCAATGCACCTCCACCTACCAATGAAGAGAATATGGCGAGCAATTCATACTTTATTTCGAGAAGGGTAATCATCTTTTCAATATTTTATCGGGGATGTCGCTTAGAAAAATATCACGATGCAATCAGGGCAATAACCGAAAACATTTTGTGGTTGTATGTGGCATGTTAAACATTATAGTAGGTGAACATGGAACCGTTCCTGCAGGGAGCGGTTCCATGAAGGACAGTAATAGCTTAAGCTATTGTCTGCTGACCGAGATAGGCGCTATTGGCCACCATCGTCCCGTCTTCGGAAATAAACCCCAGGTATATTTCCACGGAGTCACCCATCCAACTGTCCGGAATGTTCATCGTTGCAGATCCTGCCGAACGTTCACCGGCTTCGGTGGTGAAAACGGATTCGCCTTTGTCACTGTTGAAAACCAGCGGCATTGCCAGGTCTCCTGCAGAGGCGTTCCCTACTCCACTGTTGTCATTCCATGTGAAGTTCAGGCTCCCTTCGGAAGCTACTGCAGCGGCATTCTCTGCCGGTAATAGGCTTCCCCGGGAGACGAGGATTTTGGAAAAATCGAGTTCCAGATCGGGAACCTCACCATCTACCGCGTTGTTGACATTGTAAGACATCGCTGCATTGAACGCTGTCTGCCTGTTGGCGTAGTTTTTGAACCCTATCCGCAGGAAAGGGGTGAGCGGTTTTAGAAACTCGATCATGATGGAGAATTTTGTCCGCTGCTTCACTTGCCCGGGTGTCCGGGGATTCCTCACACTGGAAGGAAGGCTTCGCATGTAATGGATGCCTTTCCACGTTCCTCCGACAACCGTTCCGACCTTGCCGGAGAAACCTCCTAAAATACCTTGTTTAATTGTTCCCATAAAACTGTATTCTTTAAAATGTTAAACATTGATTGCTTGGACTTGGTATTGACTTGGTATGGCCGTAACCTTATCCGAGGCTAAAATATTGAATAATATTTCAAGTTGTTTGGGGCTGGTATGGAGTGCCTTCGTATGCTTTATCTTGCGTTATAGGAAGAAACTTCAAAATAAATGCTATTGGTATTAAAAAAATTCGCTAAACTTGCATATCTATTTTATTTTCAGCCAATTTTTTTGGTTTGTCAGGAAAGTATTTTGAAAAGATACTTCCAATATTTCTCAAGCGATCTGATTTAAAATATCGGGCAAGTGGATTCGATTGAATTACATAGTACAGATATACATATATCTATTTAATTGTTAATTGCTTATCTCACTATATTAATATTGAAAAGAACAAAAATGAACAACGAAAAATGGAATGAAATATGCTTTTTATTATTCGATAGCATTAAATTTGACATTAGTGAAAACGATTTCGAAAAGAATGTAGTTCAGGCTTTAAGAGTTTTAGACTGGAAAGAGTATTCTGGTGATATTGAGATTCGCCCTTCTTTACCAATTGGAGCGGCTAACAAAATTACTCCTGATTTTGTAATCAAATCTTCTGACAATAAGAAACTGTTTGTCATTGAAATAAAGCAACCAAGTATTCCGCTTACTTCCAAATTCCAACAACAGTTGTTTTCTTATATGCGTCAACTAAGGCTTGAATACGGAATCTTAATCGGACAAGAAATTCAAATATTTTATGATGGCGACTTATCAAATCAAGAAGATCCAATACTATTAGAGACAATTAATTTTACAAAAGATAATGAGAAAGGGTTGAGATTTGTTGAATTATTTGGCAAAGAAAGCTTCAACCGGGAATCATTAAAATCTTATACAATAAGTGCTTTAAAAAAAATAAACCGAAGGGAAGAACATAAAATCTTGACAAAAAAAATACTCTCAGAAAGCTATCAGGATAAAATCCGGGAGTTGATAAAACAAGATTTTTTAAACGAATATGATGGGGAGCTAATAGATACTGTACTGAAAGAGTTAAGAATTGAGATAAAACAGAAAAACATAGAGCAAAATCCAACAGAATTACCTAAAAATCAATTAAAACAGGAAGTAAATATTGACTATTCTGCGGGTGTTTTGCCGATCGAGTTAAATCCATCGTCTGAGTCGGAGTTTAAGCAGAGGCTTTTATCAACAAAAACAGCGTATATAACAACGTTCTACAATAATGGGACAACAAAACAAAAAGTTTGGAATGCCCTAAGATTTAGCGAAAGTTCAGGTGTATTAGGAAATTTAAGGTCAAGACCTGAATTTAGGAATGGAGAATGGCAGAAACTTGGTATTGAAAGAGTCTACGTTTCGATTGATAAATAATTAAGAGGTTAAACCGGTAGCTAAAGATTAGGCTTGTCCATTACTCTTCCTATTAATAGACGTCTGATCAATCATATAACCATGTGTCAGGAAAAACGAAGGGAAATGAACGGAATGGATTAAATACAAACTTAGCGTATAGCAAAGGGTGGCTTTGTAATCGGCAAGGTTTTTCGGTGGAATACTATTTCCGCCCCGGCGGAATTGGAGATTCCATCGAAAACCCGAAGGGCTCGACCTTGCAAGATTACACAAAAGCCACCGTACCTTTGCGGTGTGCGTATTTATGAGAGATTGGGCGGGGATAAGTATCTCTGTCTTAAATTGAGGTATAAATATATTTTAATATCCCGGATTCTGCGTTATATTTGGATTCATCATTAATTCAGTTAGCGGAATAGGATATAACTGATGATAACTTTGAATATCTAAAAGTTCAACTGCAATTCCTAATCGTTTGAGGAGACTAAAGTAACCGTAATCCGAACCAATGAATTTTTTCCATAGATCTGCTATTTCATGTTCAGGTTTTAACGGAAAGTCTTGTAATGGAGCCATATTATCAGCAGCCCTGACCTTATTCAATAAGCTTAACGATTCTGATGTTTTGTTTAAAGCTACCAGAGCCTCCGCATAGCTGAGAAATACATCTGTATTTCTGTATATTGGATGCAAATTGCCTTTTTTCAAGTGTTGACTAAACACCTGAAAAGGCTGATAATCTTCGCTTTCAGAAAACAACAGGGTAAATAATGCTTCGTTATTATTTATGTCAGAGTAGACAGTATTATCCAAAGATATTTTATTCCCTTTATTGATTATTTTTTCGAAATATGTTGCTGCGGTACTATAATCTTTACGTTCCAATTGGATGGCTGCAATCAATGCGATTGCCAGATCTTGTGAAACAAACATCTGATTATGTTCCGTATCTTCTTCTAAATAAGGCATCGATTCGTCCAAATCGATTAATAAAGAATTGAATATTTGAACTTTGTCAGTTCTGGGTACAAATATCTCTTCCATTGTCAATGGCTTTGTAATGAAAGGTACATCACCCCAATGCTGAACCATGTCCAAATAGAGCAAAGCACGCAATACCCGTGAGGTAAAATGGTATGGTTTTGCGTATTGGTTTGCATCATCCTGGGAATGTTCAATGATTTGATTTAACCTATGAATAGCTTGATATGCTTGGGCCCAGGCGTCTTTTAAAATAGTATTGTCAGAAGAAATATCTATACTATAATCGATTAAATTACATCGAACTGCATCCAGCACAAGCATTCTCTCAAAATAGCCACGAACCTTATCGTATGATCCGGTTAAGGCTTGTTTAAACACTTCCTCATTTTTAAAAATCTCATCCTCCGTTATCGACTCATTCGGGTTACGGTCTAGATTTGCGTCTTTATCATCCAATATACCATCTCCATTTCCATCGATAAATTTGCGAATATTCTGAACCTCTATTGTTTTACCTTGTTCAGAAAAATAGGATTTCAGATTATCCATCACTTTAATTGAGTTCACATTTTGCTGACCCAGATGAATTTTCCCCATCAAGTCACTATCCGAAATTGTACCGTCATCCGCAAAGTCATTACTCAGTTTAGCAATGAATTCTGAAAACTCAGCTTCCCTTTTGTCATGCAATAGAATTGCCGATATCGCAAGCAGTACCGCTGCATCATCATTTCCGTCTGTTAACCCGATGTCATCGGAATTTTTGACTTCATTGGCGATATAAAAAACGTTTAGAAGTTCTTTATGCGCCTGTTTTTGCGCAACAGGAAAACTTAACCCCTCAGAGATCAAGTTTTTAATTCTTTTATAGACCAAATGCGTGAGGATATTCACATTGACCTTGTCTTTACCGGAAACATCTGCGAGAACGTTAAGCGTGATTTGTGAGGAAGATCTTATACCTGTAACTTCGTTAAAAAAATATCCGGATATCTCCAATTCGACAAACTGACTCAGTAGTTCCATTTTACTGTCAAAAACGAAATCACCATTATCATTCGTTGTTTCTGTCTTAAATATATTCTTTCCTGTTTGTTTTAACTCTTTATCCAATTCGTACAGTGTAATCTTTGAGCCTGTAAGGAAAGGACCCTTTTCGATTTTACCCGTTATCGTGGTTTTGACAATACGATTATCCTCATCTCCGGAAGGAACGTCTTCATCCGATTTGGAACATGCCATTAGGATAATGGCTGACAGAAATATTGAGATTGCCTTATTCATTTTAATGTTGTTTTAATTTCAGTGTTACTTCTTTGGATGCAAGCCTATGAATGTTTTTTTATTCAATTGTTATAGGAATATGGTTTTCAGTACAATAATTTTCAACCTCTGTGTCATTGGCAAAGTAGGTGTCGCAAAATTCATCAAGTTCCTTTTCTGCCCCCATAAGATATTTTTCACTTGCGGTCATCAGTTTTTCAACCTGCACGATGAAGTTTTCAAATTCGTTGTTCATCTTACAAAGTTTATCAATCGTTTTAAAATCCAGATCCCTATAACTTGCCGGAAAAAGGATTTTACTTTGATAGGGATTGGCATTAAGCTCAATTATACCTATTCCGAAAGACTGATTCAGCCTTTCCATTTCTTCATACAGGTTATCACTAAATTCAAAAGCGACGAGATAACCATAATTTGCCCAGCTTGAATTTGATACTGCCTGAAAATACGCTTTTTTCAGTTCGCTATCGCTGTTAATTTCTTTTTTGAGTTCATATGAACTCAATTTGAAAGTGTCAACCCGATTGATTGATTTTAAGAAGTTTTGACTGGCTTTTGTCTGTAAATTCAAGAATTTAATACCAACCATATCTGGATGAGTCCAAATCTGGTTGCTGTCTTTCCCATTAGAATGTTCATGAAAAATGGTTTTTGAATAGGTATCGATATTCTTCAGGAAACTACTCAAAAGCTTATGTAAAGTTCTCTCTTCATAGGTTTTGGTCTTCCTTGCCTTAGTTTTGCCGGTTACTAAAGGTTCTGTTTCTCCGCTCAATATCTCCAGACCAATGTTTTGCTCATTTTTTGTCAGGTAATATGAATATGTACTTCCTTGCTTAATTCTTTTTACTCTGGTATCTCCATTTCTAATAAAATCCCCCAATATTGCGGATACTGTGGATCCGGGAGTTTTCGCTTCACCAAAATCATAATAATTATTGCTAATGATATGCTCGAAAACAGCCCAATAATTTGTTACACCATTGATATCTTCCAGACTCTTTAAAACAGCTTCTTTAATTGTCATGCTTCTCTACTTGATTTAATAATAATCTGATAATATGAACTGATATGTTTCTAAAGCATAATAATGTCAATTGCAAGTTTAACTATTTTTTTTCACACTACCGAATTTATTGATTTTTATTTTCTTTATTCCATTTTATCTATGATTAAAAGCAAGTTATACAGACCTAAGGTGGGACGAAATAAAAAACATAACGGAACTCTAACAAATGTCTAACGGAATTTTAGATTCTCGTTATACATTGATTAGTTTTTTGAAGGAGAGTACACTTTTGCCTCTTGTTAGTATTATCGGATAATATGAATACTGTAATCCATGGTTGATAATATCGCTGGTATCGATCATGAAATATCCGGAAAGGAATTCTATGTCTTCTCATCTTTTGAGAGAAGAGGAGCATTCAATAAAGTCTCTTAATTTCTGTTGAACAATTTTTTTATCATAATCCATATTTCGAATAATCCTCTTCTGTCTATTATAATTAAAATCGGAATAGGAGATTTCGATCAATGTGATATTGTGTTCTGGAAGAACTTGACGTCTACGTTCATCATAAATTTTTCTTTGCTTATTTCGAGAAACACCACTTACAGTCATTTTGTCGGGTTTATCGAAAAAGGGTATACTTTCCGTATGTTGTTTTTCACGATATTCAATAACTAACTTTAGTTCGTCATAGTTACTGTCAACAGGAAGCTTTGCTGGTTTTCCTTTTTTATTCTTATCACCAAATAAAAAGTCAAACCTGTGTTGTCGAGAAGATTTCAATCCTAAGACCTTGTCGCAAAGATTTAGAACGTATTGTTCATCATTTTCAGATTTTACTTTATTGGTTGTGGTAATTGAATGTATTACATGCTGGCGCGGTGCTTCATTTGAAGATTGTTTTTTAAGTGAGACAATTGAACGATGCAAGTGAAAAATCTTAGAATAATTATATGCCCTAATACGAATTTGCGATTCATGAATTGGTGATTTATCCCTTTTTTGATACCAACCATTATTATTCAGCTCCTGTGCTATTTGCAGGGTTGTCATAGGTAGTCCTGTCCGTCGTAAAAGCTTTTCTATGGCTTCGTGTAGTGTCATTTTTAAGTAAGAATTTATTTACAGTATTTTACACTCGTAATTATCTTCTTCGCTTAATATCTTAAATATCTGATAACCAAACTCTGACAAATAAATAAGAAGATTATAAAACATATCATATTCAAATTTCAAAAGTATTTTTTCTCCTTCAAGATCATTAAAAGGCATTAAGTATTTGAAAAGAGCCTTGTAATAGTTGTCGTTTGGAATTTTTGCCGTTGCAAGAACTCCTTTTGAGTGTGTAATTGCATGCCTTATTTCGGATATAATGGTGAACATTTCTTTAAACCTGAATTTACAATTATTCTCTTTAGAATACTTTCTAAATCTCTCACCTCCAGCTTTTCTCACTAATTTAAATAAGTCGGTTCCTCCTTTTATAGATTGTCTTGAATAGTCATTATTTGGCAATAAGTTTTTGAAATTGTGATCATTCTGAATTTTGATGTAAATCAAATCCTTTAATAATGTTTCGAACGCTTCAAAACATTGAGCATATGCCATTCCAAACTCCCTGGAGAGTATTTTGCTTATTTCATCAGGATAGTTTTTCTTATTCACTTCTTTTATTGTACCCGTGTAATAATTAATTTTCCATCCGTTATCAGTGGAACCTGTCCAATCACTAATTACTAAAGCAGACGTAGCATCATATATAGAGCCTTCTTGGGAATATTTTTGAGCGTCTTTCAAGAGAATTTTATTTAGTCTATTATAAGTATGAATAAAATCAATTATTGTCTCAAAATATTTTGTTAGAGGTTCTTCGTATGGATTTATCGTTTCAATATCACACATAATGCATTTAAAATAGTAATAACCGTGCAAGTTTAGTCTTTTTTTTCGGAAATCCGAAAAAAGGACTAAAAGAATATCGAATTTTTGAGGATAAAATATTTATCCTCAAAGGTTCAATTCAAAAACCGGGGGAGCGAAGCAACCTGGTTTTTCTATTGAAAAGGTTCGGTTCACTATACTGCGTCGGATATACCTGAACGACCTGCCGGTTGATTATCGGGTTCTTCGCCTGCCGGAAAAACAGGTTATCCGGAACGGAGCAATAAAAAAACTGCGGAACGAAGTGGAGTGTTTTTTTGTTGCGGAGTGAAGAGGCGCGAGCCGTTGCGAGTGGAGCGAGGGTGGTGGCAGAAGGAAGCACGAGGTCACGAGTGCGAGTGACGCCTACTGATTTCAGCAGGGGTGGCGCATCTTTTTGTTTATGGGTATCGGTTTGGGCAAGTGCTTGATGCAGTGAGGAAGTGAGTGGAATTGAGCGAATGAAACGTAAGGGGCTTTAGACGGTGCGGATTGCAGCGAAGTGCGGAGCAAACTTGGCTGCAATATGCGGAGCGAAGCGGAGAACGATTGGTTGATATTCAACGATTAGGGAAAAGCGCCTGTAGTGTAATGAGCGAAGGATGGAACGGGATGACGAGCGGAATTAAGCTCTTGCCGTGATACAGCGGTGCGGTGTGAATGGAGCGAACGCAGGATGTTGTTGTCCCGAAGAATGAGGGTCGGCAACAGACGTAGTGAGTGGAATGAGCACTGCAATAGCGGCAGGGCGGTGGATTTACAAAAAGTGTGACACCCCGCTTAGCCCGAGCGACCAGCAGGCGAGCAGAAACAATGAGTGGCGGTTGCCCCCTTAGAAAAAATGTATGAGCGTTAGCGAATTCGATATCGGGGTTTAAGGGGGCAAGAGTAGCCACGGGTGAGGATTGAGCGAGCGTTGTGCAGCAAAACAAGCAGCCACGCCACGATGAGCACCAAACGGAGCGTTTTGAAGGGGTTTCTTATTGAGTATCTGTTTTTCGGATGTGATAGGCTGGTATGGATATGGATTGTCGTCTGCAAGCGAAGTGGACTGGAGCGGAAGCGTAAGGTGTGGCTGCGGTGTGTGCAAGGGTGGCTAAAAAAATACTACCCGAAGCGGAGCGAGGTGTGGAGATTTTTTCAAGCCACTTGCTTGCCCTTGCTCACATGTTTTGTGAACTAAGGGAGCGATTGACGAACACCTTATAACCTGTTTGGTTGTACAGGGAGACGGTGGGTTCTGGAATTTACCTGAATAGAAACGGGATGATTGGTTTTACGGTTTCCGGTTAAAGAACCGTGTGGACTGCATCCCGGGAGAATACCGGGATGGGGCGGGATCACTACCGGGGTGAGGGTTGGAAATTGGACTGCCGGTAGGATTCATCGGTGCACTACAGGGATGAGGGTGGTATCAGGACTTCCGGGGGATGTTGAAAGGAACACAAGACGGAACACGGGTTTCACTGTCGGTGAGGCAAAAACATCCTTTGCCTGGAAGGGTTACAGGGGGAATTGGGGATTTGACGGTCGATGCGGTTGTTTTATTGGGGAACCGGGTTGAAAGATGTGAAGGGTTTTGGGGTTGACCTCTGGTCCCCAATTTCCTCTGTAACCGAATGATCGTAGCTACGGGATTGGAAAATTTCGGAATGTGCTGTTTAACCAGGATGGATATAGAAATGTAAAAGGTTGTTTTTGCCGGGGGGATAGGTGTTAACCAGTAGTCTTCTATGATTACTACTATACAGAAATTTTTTCTACAGATTCTTTGATGACTGATTTTACTTCGTCCCAAATAACCGGTATATACATTTTAGGCATGGGATCGTTTTCGGCATCGGCAAAGTAAACTAAACTACGAATTACATTGTAAATGGAATTTGTATCGTATTTTGTTTTGTAATATTCCACCATTTCGTTCAATGAAAAATGCTGTAACAGGAAATACATGTCAATAAAATCTTTTTTGGTTCCTCTATTGGTGATCGCAGCAAGTTTCATCGAAGCAATATCTTTCAATCCCGACAACTTTATCCCATCATCTTCAATTGGATCTTCCAGCCATTTGTAAGGGTAGTTTACAATATCTACTTTCACACCTTCTATTTCAAAAATATGGATGGATTTCGTATTTTGTAAAGAATTCACTGTAAGCCCCTCGTTATTAAATGTATTTAAAAAATCAATATACGAATTTTGGAACTCACCGAAAAAATCAAGGTCTATGGAATTCCGGTGACCCAATTGCAATGCAAGTGCAGTACCACCGACAAGCCTCGAGTTTTGCAACAAGGACATTTGCTGTAGCTGTTTCAGAAGTGCCAGAGTTCGTCTTTCGACTGTAAAAGTTCGTAGCATCGGAATTGATTTTCAGGAATACGGGATACTGTTGATATAAAAGCTAATGACTTTGGGAACAGGCTTCTTAAATCTTTGGCTATGGAAGCGATTTGCTCCAAACCGTAATAGTTAAGTATAGTTTTCCAATCGTCCCATTGACCATAATCGAGCACACGGTTGACAATAAAAGCTTTATGCTGCACCATATCCAAGTCATCAGCATTTACGTCCCAAAACAGATTGGGCGAAAAGACAGGAACGTTATTTTTATTGTTTTTTCCCATTGTTCTCAGATGCGTATGGATATCCATTATCGTTTTTACTTGTTCAAAAATAAGAAAAATAATCCGTACAGCAAAGAATGAGAAAAAATATGGCAGGATTTATCAAGCAGCTGGTGAGATTGGTTCTACATCAGCAACATCGATTTTGTAATATTTTTACCGTCGGCAGATTGTATCTTCAGTTGGCTACAAATTGTAATAGAAATGGCGGTAGGATCCGGTGCACTATCGGGATAAGGGTGGTATCTGGGCTGCCGGGGGATGAATAATTTATTGCCAAAATCGATATATTGGAAAAGATTTAAATTGATCTTTTTCTTCATCGCTTAGTTGGTCAAACTGAAATGGTGCTACCTTGTAATTTTCTAATAACAGATTGGCTCCCAGTTTGTACATTATGTTTTCCGATTTATCAGCTATGTGATATAGTTTACTAATCTCTTCTTTAGTAAGATCTCTTGCTCGCTTTATCGTCTGTAGATAATTGATAACCTTAATCTCATCAGGTAAAATATCTCCACTTTCCTCTAATATCCATCTTGCAATATCTTTTGCAGTCTCCAGAATAATGGCAGGATGCTCTTCATGCTTGTCATAAGCCAATAATAAATTAAGTAAATCAAAATTCGCAGGCTCGTAAATTTTATTATTCAAATGAAGAATATCTTTATAAGATTGTAGTATATCTGAAAAAACAATATTGGATAATTCAATGTAGTCGTTTGCACTCAAGGCAGAATATTTCGAGGTGATATGCTCTGCCTCCTCTCCTCTGGCAATTTTCACAATTCCTTTTTGGTCGAAATAATTATAGACATTGAAAAGGTTTTTTTCTTGGTCTACAGCTTCTAATAGTAATAGAAGCAAGAAATTTGAGATTGGTTTCTTTAATAAATAATACGAGTTATCTCCGTTGGTATTTATGTGGATTGATTGTTTTCCATCTATTGATTCGATCAATAAGTCAAGTTCTCTTAGACTTGAAT
>Ga0265294_10008551_pt1 | contig 11923 bp, 9 predicted proteins | sample MunlanPumphouse3_FD_192504 | JGI IMG/M metagenome (GOLD analysis project Ga0265294, IMG submission 192504) | Groundwater microbial communities from a municipal landfill in Southern Ontario, Canada - Pumphouse #3 | ecosystem: Environmental > Aquatic > Deep subsurface > Groundwater | place... | reverse complement strand
AATAACAATAGACCCTCTTGGTAATCTTATAGCAAGAAAAAAAGGAGCAGGCAAAAAAATATTATTTTCTGCTCACATGGACCAAATTGGCTTAATTATAACCCATGTTGATAAGAAAGGTTTTTTACGCTTTGCTAATGTAGGAGGATTAAATGCCAAGGAATTGTTGGGACTCCGAATGGTATTTTTAAATGGATTAGAAGGAGTAATTTGCCAAGAGGAATTAAAAGATAAGGAAACGCTATTAACAAGTAAATTATTTTTGGATGTTGCTTCCACTGATGAAGAATTCATTAGAAATAATTTCCATATAGGCGATATGTGTGTATTTAAAACTGAATATTACGAAACAGAGGACTGTGTAATATGCAAAGCTGCAGATGACAGGATTGGCTGCTATATCTTAATTGAAGCGCTTAAAAATCATCCTAAAACTGATAATGATATATACTATGTGTTTTCAGTACAAGAAGAAGTGGGATGTAGAGGTGCTAAAACAGCCGGGTACACAATTGAGCCGGATTTAGCAATCGCCGTTGACGTAACTGCAACGGGCGACACACCTGACGGAATTAAAATGGATGTCAAATTAGGCGGTGGAGCAGCAATTAAACTAATGGACAAATCCATTATTACACATACAGATGTAAAAGAGTTATTAACAAATACTGCAGAAAAAAACAACATTAAATATCAATATGAAATTTTGGAATTCGGCGGAACGGATGCAGGACCTATACATACTTCAAGAGAAGGAGTACCGAGCGGAGTAATATCCATACCTACAAGAAACCTTCATACATCAGGTGAAATATTTAACAAATCCGATGTGGAAGAATGCATAAAATTAGTAATTGCAGTCTCCAAATAATAAGTTTGGATTATGACCTGCCTGAAGCCGAAAAGGAACTACAACTTATAGAAGTTATAGAAGCGGGGGTCTTGATAATTAATTAAATTTATGATAGTATTGTTTATGGGAATACATTACATCAGTCAATTGAGAGAAGGGACAGAATATGCACAGCTGTCCCGTTATTCTTGGAGGAAAAGATGGATAAATCAAAAGAAACAGATATGGAAGCTGTAGGCTTGGAGTGGAGAAAAATGACAAACAGTTTAGCTGTTGATGAAAACGTTGTCTCCCCTGTGGTTTCTAAATCTTGGCACCGTAGTGCTTTAGCAAATGTTAATCCTTATGCACTAGATGAAAAATATTATCTTAAAAAAAAGGATTTAGATTCTTACTCAGTATGTAATAAGTTTGTTGATGAAGAATTTAGAGCTATTCTGCAAAAAATTGCGGATGAATTCAACTTATCTTTTATTCTTTTTGATAATAAGTGTAATTTAGTATCAGTATTGGCAGTTTCGGAAAAAATTGATTTAATAACTACAAACTGCTCGGAAGAAAGTATTGGTACAAACTCTATTTGTTTAGCATTACAATACGATATACCTATTCAAGTATTTGGTAAAGAGCACTATAATAAATTGTTACATCAATACAATTGCTCGGCAGCACCCATACATGGATTTAATAAAAAAATAGTAGGTGCTATTAATATAGGCGGCATTATTGACCATAAGCATACTATAGGAACGTTAGGCCTTGCTCAATCAATAGCAAAAATAATTGAAGATAAAATTCAAATCGACAATATGTTAACACAGCTGACCGTATCAAATAATACTTTAAAAAATATTATTGAATATGACAGCTCGGGAATTATTTATTTAGTCAGTAATAAAATTATCAGCTATAATAAATCACTTCTCAATATGTTCGAAATAAGCTCTAAAGATAATGAGAATGTGGATAAATGCATTAGAATGGCATTAAGACAGGTTGAAAAACACATTCAGGGCGATGAAATGGAAAATACTGAATTAATTTTAAAAATAAATAATGAAAAAAAATCATTTTTAGTATCCGTTAAACAATTTATCATCAATGAAAATAAGGAAGTATGCCGCCTTTTTAAATTTGATAGTACAAACAAGTACTTGCAATTTAATATTAAAAACAGTGCTATATATACTTTCGATGATATAATAGGGAATTGCAAAAATATAGTACGAGTAAAGGAATTAGCAAAAAAAGCCGCTCGAACTTCTTCAGCAATTTTAATATGTGGTGAAAGCGGTACAGGCAAAGAATTGTTTGCTCAATCAATACATAACGAAAGCTTTAGAAAAAACAAACCTTTTGTGGCAATTAACTGCGGTGCTATCCCTTCAGAATTAATTGAAAGCGAATTATTCGGTTACGAGCCGGGGTCATTTACAGGAGCCTTAAACAGCATAAAATTCGGCAAATTAGAAATTGCATCCGGTGGTACATTCTTTTTTGATGAAATAGACAGTATGCCTTTAAACGTTCAAATAAAGCTGTTAAGAGCACTGTCATCCAATAGAATTACTCGAATCGGAGGAATAAAAGAAATCCCTATAAATATCAAGATAATCGCTGCAACAAAAAAAGATTTATTGCAGGAAATTGAGCTCGGTCAATTTAGAGAAGATTTATATTTCCGTATTAATATAATCAGTTTATCCATACCTCCGCTAAGAGACAGAAAAGATGATATCCCTTTGCTTGCAAAAAGTTTTATAGATTATAATGTAAAACATTCAAGCACTCCGGAAGTGAAGGTAGACCCTGAGTTTTATGAAGCTTTGAAATATTATTACTGGAGAGGGAATGTCCGTGAATTAAGAAATGCAATAGAAAAAGCAGTATTGTTGAATGAAAAAGAAACCCTTTCAATTGACAGCCTTCCTCGTGAAGTATTAAGTGCATATAAATATAAAAGTCTTAAAAATAAAATATCTGCACATGTTGTTGAAACAAAACAAAATAAAGATTTATTGAAAACAGGCGAAGAAATAATTATAGAATATGTATTAAATCAAGAAAATTGGAATTTAACAAATACTGCTAAACGTTTAGGTATAAGCCGCCCAACTTTATACAGAAAAATAGACGGGTCACCCAAACTAAGCAAGCGTAAAAAAATGTTACAACAAGAAGTATCGTAACATTTTTTTACAGCAATTTAAATAAGAGATTGTAACGAATTTAATAAATATTAATTAATTAACAATCATTGTAATATTATTTTACAACAGAAAGATACTTGTAGTATTTTTCTGTTTTTTTTTATGTATTTCATTTGGCCGTTCTGAAAGCGCAGCAGCCTGAGGAATCTTGAAGAATTGAGGACATTCTTCTAATCAATATACATTAATCCGTATATTGGTACAAGAATTGCTACAATTAAGTTAAGATAACGAAATGGAGCATGCAATTGGGTAAAAAGTTCAATTATGGATATATAATAGTATTTTCATGTTTTATTATGTCATTTATTTATTTAGGTTTAGGAAATATTACTCAAAACCTTTATGTTGTTCCTGTTACAGAGTATTTTGGATTTGCCAGGTCTGAATATTCTTTTATATTCAGTATTATAGCTATAGTAGGAATTGTAGCAAATCTTTCATATGACAAGATTTATAAGAGTATGGGAATCAGATTTATGGTTGGCTCAGGAACATTACTATTTGCTGCCGGATATTTCATATATTATAAAGCTTCAAGTCTACCCGCATTTTATTTAGGAGCATCTTTTTTAGGAATTGGCTTGGTATATACATCAACATTAACATTTTCCATGTTGATTAATAGTTGGTTTACCGAAAATAAAGGCTTAATACTTGGTTTAATCTTTGCAGGAAGCGGATTGGGAGGTGCTGTTTTCAGCCCTGTTGTAGCTAAGATTATAACCAATTACGGTTATAATCGCTCATATTTAATCGGCTCAATTATTTTTCTAATACTTTCAATACCCGTAACATTAATGGTTAAAGAGCCTACTGTACCAATTACGGATATGGAAATAAGCAAAAGTGATAATATTTTAACTACAAAAAAAACAACCGGTGAATTATTAAAAGAACCATGTATTATAGCAGCATTATTTTGTTTGTTTATGTTTGGATTTTTAATAGCACCTTTTCTTCACATTACACCTGCTCATATGACGGACAGAAATTTTGACTACATATTTGCATCTGAAGTATCGGGAGTAATAATGCTAATATTAGCTTTTGCAAAAGTTTTTTTAGGTGTTGTGAATGACAGGTTCAATATTAAAGTGTCCATGAGTATTGGATTAATAACATTTATTATAAGCTCAATACTATTGTTCTTTATGACAAATAAATTAATTGCATGGCTGTATGCCATAAGCTATGGATTTGCATTAGCCACACTTTCTGTATTAATACCTCTGTTTGTTCTTGCAGTTTCAGGAGAAGAATATTTCAGCAATTTAATCGGTATTTCAGTATCGTTAATGTCTGCAGGAGCTGCAGCAGGTACACCTGCTATGAGTCTTTCATATGACTTTACCGGCAGCTATGATCTTGTATTAATTGTATTTGCAGTGCTTGGGACAATTACATATGTAATTACAATGAAAACCATTAAAAAATCATCTGAGCTTATCAATAATTCGTCATTGGTCTTAAGCGAAGATTAATAAAGGAGGCAGCAATGAAGAAAACCGTAAATATAATCGGAGGATTTTTAGGGTCAGGAAAGACTACATTAGTCAATTATATTTTATCACACATGATTGATAAGAAAGTTGATGTTTTAGTACGTGAATATGGAGCAGTGTCAATAGATGATATGCTGATTAATCTAAAAAAGGAAAACATACATGTATTTACAAATTTGCATATTCATGAAGACCCTCAAATTCTGCTGTACCATTATTTTCAAAAGCTTCATGATAAAACAATTGAAAATCCATTTGACCATCTGTTGATGGAAGCCAGCGGTCTTGATACGCCGGAAGGATTAATTCATTTATTCTTTTTAGGTCATATGCAACATTTATACAAATTAGGCAGCTACATTGTCATCGTTGATGCAGAGTACGGACAATTAAATTTAGATGAATACAAGGTAGCTAAACATCAAGTAGCATTTGCTGACGTAATATTATTAAATAAAGTCGACTTAGTTAATGATGAAGAAATAGATGTTTTAGAAAAACGTATACATAATATAAATTCTATGGCTAAAATTTATCGTACACAATACGGCAGAGTAAAATTAGATAATATTATGAATATTGACTTGTACAAGCAATTAAAAGATTTATCAAATATTTGCAAGGAGGAAAAAAATAGTGTGGACAACATAAAGACTGTAGTGTTATCAGAAAATCGTCCTATGGACAAGAAGAAGGTCAATGATTGGATACAAGATTTGTTTACTGCCTATGGTAATAAATTGTTGCGAAGCAAGGGTTTTTTCTATTTTAAAAATGATGATTACAGATATGAGTTTCAAGCAGTAAGAAAAACATATCATTCTAAAGCAGATAAAAAATGGGAAGACAGTGAAGAAAGAAAAAGTGTAGTTGTGTTGATAGCTGAAGACGAAATAGATTCTGCAATGATTCAAAAATCTTTTAGTTCATGCTGTTAAAAATTGAAAGGGGGATAGATAATTTACTTGACCTAATAAATTACATTAAAAACTCTTAAAGAGCTATTTTATAATAATTTGAAAGGAGAAAAGTAAAATGTCATCAAAAGTTTATTTCATGAACGACCATGCAGAAAGCTCAAGTGAAAGTACGCCGTTTAAGGCAGTTAAAGTCCTTAGGGATGCAGGTTTGGAAACAGTTTTTAAAAAAGGGGATAAGGTTGGAATTAAGGTGCATTTCGGTGAATTCGGAAATTCACTTAACTTACGACCGCATTGGGTAAGTGCTATTGTTGAAGAAGTAAAAAGGCTTGGAGGAGATCCTGTAGTATTTGACTGTAATACAGCTCCACTTGGGTTTAATGCTTCTCGAACTATAAAGTCAGACCATTTAAGAACTGCAGCAGTACATGGATTTACGGAAGAAACAATGGGGTGTCCTGTTTGGATTTGCGATGGTGAATATGGTGAAGATGAAGTAGAAGTAGAAGTTCCACATGGTGTATATCTAAAGAATACTTATATGGGAAAACAAATTCTTGAATTTGATGCGGTAGTAGTTATAACACATTTCAAAGGTCACCCAATGGGGGTATTTGGAGGTTCTTTAAAAAACGTAGGAATTGGAATGGGCTCCCCGAAAGGTAAGCTTGCAACACACTTTTTATTACATCCAACTTTAGGATTGAAAGCATGGACAATTAATCAGGATGCTGCAAAACAAGCTGCTAATGCTCCCCATCCTAATTTAATTGATAATATGATTGCTTCATGTCCTCAAGATGCATTTGAGTGGAAAGATGATACATTCAAATTTATGCCTGAAAAATGCAAGCTGTGCGGTCACTGTATGGCATTTATGTTAACCGGTTTATTTAATCTTCACCCTGATTTAATCACTTCCTGGGCACCGGCAATTGTTGATGCAGCTGCAGGCTATATAAACGCAGTTGGCAAAGATAAAATGATTTATCTTAATTATGCTTTCGACATATCTCCATGGTGTGATTGTTGCGCATTCCATGATAGGGCATTAATACCTAATATTGGGGTGTTTGCATCTAAAGACCCTGTTGCAGTAGATATGGCATCTATTGAAGCAACAGAAGAAGTAGCAGCAAATCCGGGCTCGAAAGCTGAACAATTTGGATTCAGTGAGCCAAACACAGAACGTTTTACCAACTGTTCAAGTATAGCAAAAAAGAGCCAGTGGGCGCAATTAAATGCAGGTGTTTATAACGGTATAGGCTCTACGGAATATGTATTGGTTAAATCTGAACCGTCTCCTGAAGGGGAATTCTGGTTCCCACCATACACTCCGGAAAAAACTTTCCCTGTTGTTCATAAAGAAACATTCAAAAAAATTGATAATACTATAGGTGATTTTTTCTATGAAGTTCCAAATGTATCAGAAGAAAAATTAAATATTAAACCAAGTGGGAAAATAGAAGAAATTTCTATTGAAGAAGAAAAAGCTGAGGCGGGATTAGCATAAACTCATTACTATATTAAAGAATATTAAGAGCTATTATTATATTATAATAGCCCTTAATAAACTTAAAAAGGTGGAAAATGACTGAACAAACATTGTATTTTCAGTGCAACTCAGGTATTAGCGGAGATATGACGGTTGCTGCACTTATAGATTTAGGTGCTGATAAAGAATTATTATTAAATGGGCTGAAAAGCTTAAATGTGGAAGGCTATAATATAGTAATTTCCAATATAGTAAAAAATGGCATTAAAGCATGTGATTTTGAAGTTGTAATAGATAACAAAAAATCAGAAACATTTATTGAAAGAAACATTGATGATATTTACTATATTATAGATAATTCTTTAATATCGGATAATGCAAAAACTATTTCAAAAAAAATATTCTATATAGCTGCAGAAGCTGAATCAAAAGCACATAAAGTAACCATAAAAGAAGTGTATTTTCATGAATCGGGTGCTGTTGATTCCATTGTAGATATTGTAGGCACAGCAATTTGTTTGGATTATTTAAATATTAAAGATGTAATTGTTACAGAAATCTGTGACGGTAAAGGTTTTATTAAGTGCAGAAAAGGAATACTTCCTGTACCGGTTCCCGCTGTAGTAAATATAGCAAAAAAATATAATATAAATTTACAAAAAACTAACGTTGAAGGAGAAATGGTTACGCCTACCGGAGCAGCTATTCTAGCTGCAATCAAAACCCAAAATTCTTTACCTGGAAAATATAAGATTAAAAAAGTTGGCTATGGAGCAGGTAAAAGAAACTATGAAAATGAAGGTGTAATGGCAGCTTATATAATTGAATAAAAATGGGGAGAAACCTGGATATGGTGATAAAAATAAAATATTTTGGTTTGATTGCAAATAATTTAATTTCTGAAGCTGTACTCCGGGAAGGTTCTGATGTTACAGTTCTTCTTAATCATTTAATTAAACAGTATCCAAACAATAAAGAAATGTTAAATAAAGCAACAATTTTAGTCAATAAATCAAAAGCAACAACATCTACCATCTTAAATGACAAGGATGAGGTAATGATTTTAACTGTATTAGGTGGAGGGTAATAGATATTTTAAATATTAAAAGTTATTAAATTAAAAGGAGGATATTATGTTATACGGATATGCAGGAAAGATGCTGTTTATAAACTTAACAAATGGCGAAATTAAAGAAGAAGTACTTACAAAAGAATTAGCAGAGAATTTCATTGGTGCTTATGGATTTGGAGCTAAGGTGCTTTATAAAATGATGCCTGCAGGAGCAGATCCTTTGGGACCTGAAAATGTAGTGGGTTTCATAACAGGACCTACTACTGCTACAAGGGCATTTTTTGGAGGAAGATACACCACGGTTCATAAATCTCCCGTTACAGGCGGATGGAATGATGCAAATTCAGGCGGCTATTTCGGACCCGAGTTAAAAAAAGCAGGATATGATGCATTGTTTGTAAATGGTATTTCAGAAAAACCCGTTTACATTTATATCAATGATGGCAAAGTTGAAATAAGAAATGCTTCACATATTTGGGGAATGGATACAAAAAAGGTATGGGAAGTATTAAAAGAGGAAACAAAAGAGCCAAAACTTCGAATATCAGCAATCGGACCTCCCGGAGAAAGGCTGTCCTATATATCATGTCCAATAAATGACGGACATCGTGCTCCGGGAAGAGGCGGCGGCGGAGCCATTATGGGTTCCAAAAATTTAAAAGCAATTGCTGTCAGAGGCACAGGAGATATTCCTGTAAAAGATTCCGAAAAGGTAACGGAAATAAACAAAATAATTAGTGCTGCCATGAAAGAAAGCCAGACGGCATATGCTTTTGGTACATGGGGCACAGGAGTTGGAACGCCAGCATCGGCACTAAGCGGTGATTCACCTGTGAAAAACTGGGGAGGTGTTGGAGTTGTCGATTTTGAAGATGAAAAAGCACAAAAAGTGGGAGCTATAGCTATAGACAGATATAAAACCAAAAAATACAGCTGCGCGAACTGTCCCTTGGGATGTGGGGCAGAATATAAGGTAGAGGATGGGAGATGGCCTTTAGAGCAAACCGAAAGACCTGAATATGAAACGGCTGCTTCATTTGGCTCCACTTGTTTGTGTTATGAAGAAGATGCCCTTCTTATGTGCAATGAGATGTGCAACATTTATGGTTTCGATACAATATCTGCAGGCATGACAATAGCGTGGGCAATGGAATGCTATGAAGAAGGTGTGTTAAAAGAAGAATTAGACGGAATTGAGTTAACCTGGGGCAATGGAGCAGCAATGGTAGAAATTCTTAAGAAAATGTGTGAAGGTGAAGGCTGCGGTAAGATTTTGGCAAATGGTTCTAAATATGCAGCAAAATACTGGGGTAAAGGTGAAGAATATCTTCAAACAGCATCAGGAATAGAATTACCAATGCATGACCCAAGATTTGCACCGGGGTTAGCCAGAACATATCAATTTGACCCAACACCGGGACGACACGTTAAGGGCGGTATAGGTTCCATTCAAATGGGTGGAAATGAATTAACAGATAAATATGACTATAACGGAACCGGTATGTTTGATTTACAGTTGACAGCCGGCACTGAAGTTATGAACTGCAGCGGTCTGTGCTATTTCCACGCTTTAGTATCACCTCCAGGAATACAAAATGAATTTATAAGTGCAATAACAGGGATGGAATTTGGTGCAGAAAAAGCATTTGAGACCGGTCATCGCATATATTTGATGCGTCATGCATTTAATGTAAGAGAAGGGTTAAAACCATCCGACTTTGACATTGCACGAAGAGCAGTAGGAAAACCACCGTTAACCGAAGGACCTTTAGGTGGAGTAACCGTAGATGAAGAGCTGTTAGGCAAGAATTTCTTTGAAGCTGCCGGAATTGACTATGAAACAGGCAAACCAAATTTAGAAACATTAAAAAGATTAGGTCATTTAGAAGAAGTAGTTGAAGACTTATATGGAGCAGAAGAGTTAGCTTAAAATACAACCGGTAATTGGGGACACGGAGGCGTGTCCCCACAACCCTAACCGATGTAAAATTTTTAATATTTACTTTTATATAAAATTATGTTACACTATATTGCAAGCTGCAAAATCAGCTTTACACCAGATATAATGAATACATAAGGTGCAAGACACAAGAGAAAGAAATAAAAGGTCAATAAATATGAAAATAGCTGTTATTGATGGAATGGGCGGAGGAATTGGAAGCCAAGCAGTACAAATACTGAAGTCTTTGAATAGCAATGATTTAGAAATCATTGCATTGGGAACGAACTCCCAAGCAACTTCCAATATGTTAAGAGCCGGTGCCCACGAAGGAGCTACCGGAGAAAATGCGATTTCATGGATGTGCCAAAAAGTTGATATAATAATAGGACCATTAGCGATTGTAGCATCAAATTCAATGATGGGAGAAATAAGTCCCAAAATTTCAGAAGCAATTGCAAGCAGTCCGGCAAGAAAATTACTGCTGCCAGTAAGCAAATGTAATATAGATATAATTGGACTTGAAAGTCTTCAGTTTAAAACAATATTTAATGAACTTGAAATCAAAATGAAAAAAATATTAAGAGAAAAATAACCATGAAGGTGATAAGTATGAAACTTTATGGTTATTTTTAATTGGGAGGAAAATATGAATAAAAAGTTTGCAACCAAAGAATTAGTATTAGGCGGATTATTATTGGCAAGTGGAATAATAATTCCAATGATATTTCACATGTTTGGCATGACAGGACCAATTGCATTACCAATGCATATACCTGTATTAATAGGAGGGTTTTTATTATCACCGCAATTAGCGTTAGCACTTGGCATTATTACTCCCCTAATAAGCGGATTACTGACAGGAATGCCTGTAATGTTTCCTATGGCGGTAATAATGGCATTTGAATTAGGAACATACGGATTAACAGCATCACTATCAGCACGGAAATTTAATTTGTCCATAATCCCATCATTAATAACTTCTATGATTGCCGGAAGAATTGCTGCAGGTTTGACAGTAGCTGTCTTAGTACAGTTGTTTGGAGTTAAAATGAATCCATTGTTGTATGTTAAAGGTGCAATTATATCAGGCATACCGGGAATCATTATACAGTTAGTATTTATTCCTGCATTAATTTATGCAATACGAGGATATTTTAAAAATACAGTAAAAGAATCTAAATAATCTCTTTCAAAATTAACTTAAATAAGGATAATATCACAAATTATAGGAAATAATATAATTTGTGATATTTTTTTAATTAAGGGAGGAAATTATGAAGGTTGGAATACCAAAAGGATTGATGTATTGCAAATACCATCCTTTTTTAGTTACGTTTTTCAGTGAATTGGGAGCTGAAATTATTGTCTCTGAGGATACAAATAAAAACATTTTGGATGCAGGGGTAAAATACTGTGTAGATGATGCATGTCTGCCTGTTAAAGTCTTCCACGGGCACGTAGATTCAATAAAGGATAAATGTGATTTATTGATAATTCCGAGGATTATGCAGTTATGGAAAAACGAATACATATGCCCTAAATTTTGTGGTCTGCCTGAAATGGTTATCAACAGCTTCGATAAATTGCCTGTAACTGTTACAGAGCCCATTTATGCTACATCTAAGAAAAAGCTATATTGTTGGGCTAAAACATCAGGGAAATTCTTAAAAAAAAATAATTATGAAATAAAAAGAGCATTTGTTAATGCACTAAATGTTCAAAGCAATCATGAAATAGGCATCCGTGATTCAGGTTATGAAATAAATATTGCATTGACAGGACATCCTTACAATATTTATGATAGCTTTTTAAATATGAATTTGGTAAAAAAAATAAACGATCTGGGAATGGGAATAATAACAGCTGATTTTACGGGCGAAGATATTTTACAAAAAGAATCAGAAAATCTATATAAAAGACCCTTTT
>Ga0265294_10008548_pt1 | contig 11926 bp, 12 predicted proteins | sample MunlanPumphouse3_FD_192504 | JGI IMG/M metagenome (GOLD analysis project Ga0265294, IMG submission 192504) | Groundwater microbial communities from a municipal landfill in Southern Ontario, Canada - Pumphouse #3 | ecosystem: Environmental > Aquatic > Deep subsurface > Groundwater | place... | reverse complement strand
TTCTTTGCAGTGAATGACTGCGCTATGTCCAAGGCCGTTGAAAGCAACCATTTCTTCTGATCTTTCAAAGCCATCTTTTTCGTTTTTCACTTTATATAAAGCAAGGACAGGTGACAATTTTTCTCTGCTCATCGGTTCTTTGGCACCGACAATATCACACTCAACTAACAGAATAGAAGTTTCTTTTGGAACATTAAAACCAGCCTGCTCAGCAATAAATTGAGAAGTTTGCCCTACGACAACAGGGTTCAATCTGCCTAATTCGGCGTCTTTATCACCAAAGGCATAACCAAACATATATCGAGATAATTTTTTCTTTTCTTCAGGGCTTACAACATAAGCTTTAAATCGTTTAAAGAGATTGACAGTTTCCTCATAGATTTCAGTATCGACAATGGTAGCTTGCTCAGAAGCGCACACCATACCATTATCAAAGGATTTAGAAAGAACAATGTCGTTAACGGCCTGTTCTATATCACAACTCTTGTTCATATAGGCCGGAACGTTCCCCGCTCCAACACCCATGGCAGGTTTTCCACAGCTATAAGCTGCTTTGACCATCGCGTTACCACCAGTGGCTAAGATAGTCGCCACATCAGGGTGATTCATCAAAGCGCTTGTTGCTTCCATGCTTGGATGTTCAATCCATTGAATGCAATTTTTTGGTGCTCCAGCAGCTTCAGCTGTTTCTTTCATAACAATCGCGGCTTGTTTACTGCATTGTTGAGCGTTTGGATGGAAAGCAAAAATAACGGGATTACGAGTTTTTAAGCATATCAGAGATTTAAAAATGACAGTTGATGTTGGGTTGGTTACTGGCGTGATACCACAGATGACACCAATAGGTTCCGCAATTTCAGTAATACCTGTCACTGGATCATCAGAAATTATTCCCACTGTTTTGAGATGTCGCATGTTATTGACAACATATTCACAAGCAAAGAGATTCTTGGTCGCTTTGTCTTCAAAGACGCCGCGCTTTGTTTCTTCAATTGCTGCCTTGGCTAAAGATCCATGATGATCGAGTCCAGCAACGCTACATTTAGCGACAATATAGTCGATTTGCTCTTGCGTAAAACTCTCAAATTCCTCGAGAGCTTTCATTCCATTAGCGACTAATTCATCGACTTCTTTTTGAAAATCTGGAACAGGTGTGTTATTGGTCATATTCATACCTCACTTAAAGACATTAAGACTTTAACATGATACTAGTTTATAATTTTTTGCCTTTTTCAACAACTCTATTGATTAAAATCAAACTTCTTTATATCGGCTTCATTTATTTATTGAGCAAAATAGTTTATAGTTTCATTATGAAAAAGTGGATATTTTTGCCAATCATACTTCTTTGTTTAACTGGCTGCGATTCAATAGATAATCCTTATTCAATCCGTGTCTATCAAAATCTCGATATTCAAGTGAATGAGGAGAGTCCAACTTTTGCTGAAGTTTCAAATATAGATTTGTTCTCTCTGATAAACTCTAATAGCACTTTTGCCCTCTTCCTATATTCCGAATCCTGTAATTATTGCGAAAGTGCGAAAGAGACTTTGACCATTTATGCTAATAATAATCATTTTTTGATTTATTCTTATGAATATGTCGCCCAGGCTTATAGCAACCTTGTCGACTCTTTTCCTTCAATATTTCCCAACCAATTTTCTAGCCCTTCGCTTTACTTAATTAGCGAGAAATCATTAACCTATTCTTTTGACACAAAGGTTTTATTAAGTTACAGCAAATTCCGACCCGTCGCTGATCAGCATATTTTCAATTCATACATTCAGACTTTTTCTCAGCAAGCCAGTTTTGATTATATAGTCGAAAATCAAAGAGATAATTTTATTTTTCTATATGAAGATAACAATGTCGAATCACTTACGATATTTAACGATGTAATATACCCTTTGGTGATTAGTCAAAAAAAGAAATATGTCACACTACTTGATAAAAAGAAGCTTAATACTGATGTTTTTTTCTCGATTTCGGAATATTATGAGATTGATGAAGAAACCAGTAATATCGCAATATATAAAAACAAAAATGGAGGTATTTCCTCCACTTTATATTTGCTTGATGATGGGTTGGAATTAGACTCGTTAATTAAGACTTATCTGTCTGAATAAGACGAATTCGATTAATAGCACGTGCTAGTGCGAGTTTGGCTCTATTTTTATCAATGGATTTGTCATCCAAATCATTTAACCTTTTCTCCGCTCTTTTTTGAGCTTCAATGGCACGTTGCAAATTAATCTCATCTGATCTTTCGATTGAATCAAGTAAGAGAGTTATTCCATCTTTATTGATATTGATTAATCCACCACCGATGGCGTATAAATAGCGAATCGAGTTGATTTCAATCACCATCTTGGAAATCACCAAAGTGGAAATCAAAGGGGCGTGGCCAGCCATGATGCCAAGAAGATAATCCTCTGATTGCACTTCTAAAAATGAGGCATTAGTTTTTAGGTAATGGCCAAATGGAGTATAAATATCTAGAAAAAAAGTATTCATATTATTCTAGCGATTTAGCTTTTTTTCTTACTTCCTCAATTGTTCCAACATAAAGGAAAGCAATTTCTGGCAAGTCATCCGCTTTTCCCTCTAAAATTTCTTTAAAACTGCGGACAGTGTCTTCTCTTTTTACATAAATTCCTTCGGTGCCATTAAAGTGAGTGGCAACGTGGAAAGGTTGAGAAAGAAAGTTTCTGATTTTGCGCGCTCTTTCGACAATCTTTTTATCTTCATCAGAGAGTTCATCCATACCTAAAATAGCAATAATGTCGCTTAGCTCCCGATATCTTTCAAGTGTTTCAATCACTTGACGAGCGACTCGATAATGTTCTTCACCAACGATTTCTGGCTCAAGGGCTGTTGATGTACTATTTAGAGGATCAACAGCGGGGTATATTCCTAGAGCAGCGGTATTTCTATCCAAAACAGTTTTAGCATCAAGATGAGAGAACGCTGTTGCTGGAGCGGGATCAGTTAAATCATCAGCAGGAACATAAATGGCTTGAACAGAAGTAATAGATCCATCTTTTGTGGATGTGATTCTTTCTTGTAATTGTCCCATTTCAGTAGCTAATGTTGGCTGATATCCAACTGCACTAGGCATTCTTCCTAACAAAGCGGATACTTCGCTTCCAGCTTGAGTGAAACGGAAAATATTATCGATAAAAAGCAAAACATCTGTGTGTTCATAATCGCGGAAATACTCCGCCATTGTTAAAGCTGATAAGCCCACTCTCATACGAGCTCCTGGTGGTTCATTCATTTGTCCAAAGCACAAAGCCGTTTTGCTTAGTACTCCAGATTCTTTCATTTCACGATATAAATCGTTGCCTTCACGGCTTCTTTCACCGACACCAGCAAAAACCGAAATGCCGCCTTTTTCTTGAGCGATATTTCGCATTAATTCTTGAATTAAAACAGTCTTTCCGACACCAGCTCCACCGAATAAACCAATTTTACCACCTCGAATATATGGACAAAGCAAGTCGATGACTTTTATTCCAGTTTCAAATATTTCAGTTTTGACTGACTGATCTTTGAACTTCGGAGGATTGCGATGAATGGACATTCTTTTTGCACCTTCCGGAGCAGGGAGTCCATCAATAGGCTCACCTAATACATTAAACAGTCTTCCCAATGTTTTTGGACCAACCGGAACGGTGATTGGACCCTCAGTTGAAATAACTTCTTGTCCCCTCACCAAACCTTCGGTTGGACCCATTGAAACGGCTCGGACAACATCTCCGCCAACATGTTGAGCAACTTCCACCACTAGTTTTTGTCCATCCTTCAAAGGGATTTCAAGAGCAGTTAAAAGCTCAGGCAAATTTTCGTTTTGAAATTTGATATCGACGATTGGTCCGATAACTTGACTAATTTTTCCTTTGATGTTTTTCTTTTCCATCATTGTTTCCTCCTATATAGCTTTTGCTGAAGCGACAATTTCCGTTATTTCTTGGGTAATTGAAGCTTGACGTGCTTTGTTAAATTCGATATTGAGATTTTCTAATAATTCTTCGGCATTTTCGGTAGCGTTTTCCATCGCGTTTCTTCTGGCGGCTTGTTCGCAGACTTCAGATTCGAGTAATTTGCCGTAAATAATTGTTTTGAGATAAAGGGGAAGAAGACTATCCACCAATTTTTGAGGAGTGGGCTCAATAATCGGAGCAAAACCCAATTCATTATTCTCTTCGGGCTTCTTAACCGGGAGAATAGTGATGTCTTTGGCGAGAAAAACAAAAGAGTTTTTAAAAGATGAATGGATAAGATGTATTTCTTGATATTTTCCTTTGACATATTGTTGGACAATAAAACTTGTCAATTGACGAATAATGGTTTGATCGGTGATTGAGTGATAAGAAGAAAAATCTTCAATGAGCGTAAAATGCCCATTTTCGAAATAGCTGAGACCTTTTTTACCAAGAATAATTGCTTCATCATTTTCTTTTAATGATACATTAGCGAGTTTAAAAATATTGGTGTTATAAGATCCACAAAGGCCAAGAGTGGAAGAGACAATAATATAGAGATTCTTGTCGCTCTTGGTTTCCAAATTTAGAAGAGGGTTTTTCACCTTTTTAACAAATCGTAAAACATCGCTTGTGATTTCTTCAATGTGAGAAGAATAAGTGCGGTTAATAAACATTTTATTCTTCCACTTTTTGAGTTTCACACTCGAGACGAGTTTCATGGCGCTTGTCACTTTGTAAGCGCCACTTACGGTTTTGATTCGTTGTTTTATTCGATTAATTTGTTGAGACATATTTTCTTCTTATTTTTGTTTCAAAATGGAAATATATTCTTCAATCGAAGAATGTAATTTGCTTTCAACTTCGGGGTTAATTGCTTTTTCTTTATTAATAGAAACCAACAATGCTTTATTACTTGTTTCAACATAGTGATAGCAACCATCAAGCATCTTTTGAATTTCATTGGGGTCAATTGCATCCAAATAGCCATTTTTAGCCATGAATAAATCAAAGACCTCATGGGCTAAAGAATAGGGTTGATATTGACCTTGTCTTAAGACACGAAGTAAGGCTTCGCCATGCTTTAATACCTTTAAAGTACTGGCATCTAAGTCACTACCGAACTGAGCAAAACTCTTCATTTCAGAGAAGTTAGCTAGCTCAATTTTTAAAGATCTTGTCACTTGTTTCATCGCCTTATATTGTGCATCTCCACCAACTCGAGAAACAGAAAATCCAATATCGATAGCAGGTCTTTGGCCAGCATTAAATAAATCGGTATTTAAAAATATTTGTCCATCAGTAATGGAAATAACATTGGTGGGAATATAAGCGGAAATATCTCCCGATTGTGTCTCTACGATAGGCAAAGCAGTGAGTGATCCTCCTCCATATTTTTTATCAAGTTTGCAGGCTCTTTCTAATAAACGGCTATGGAGATAAAAGACATCACCAGGATAAGCTTCTCTTCCGGGAGAGCGTTTTAAAAGTAAAGATAAAGCGCGGTAACTAACAGCGTGTTTACTTAAATCATCATAGATGATAAGGACATCTTTCCCTTGGTGCATCCATTCTTCACCGATGGCGCATCCGGAATATGGAGCAATATAAAGTAAAGGAGCTGGTTCACTTGCCGTTGCAGCAACCACAACAGTGTAATCCATTGCATCATGTTTCTTTAAGCGATCAACAATTTGAGCAACTGTCGAATTTTTCTGACCAATGGCCACATAGATGCAAAGAACACCTTTATCTTTTTGGTTAATAATTGTGTCAATTGCTATAGCAGTTTTGCCGGTTTGACGATCGCCAATGATAAGCTCTCTTTGGCCGCGCCCAATTGGAATCATTGAGTCAATTGCTTTGATCCCCGTTTCTAAAGGAGTATTGACGCTTTCCCGCATAATTACTCCCGGAGCAATTACTTCAATCGGTCGATATTTGGTGCTTTTAATTTCACCGAGGCCATCAATTGGCTGACCAAGAGCGTTAACGACTCGACCAAGCATTTCGTCTCCGACAGGGACTTCCATCACTTCTTTGGTCCGTTTGACGGTGTCTCCTTCTTTGATTAAAGAATCATCCCCTAAAAGAACGACTCCGACTTGGTCTGTTTCCAAATTCATCACCATGCCATAGATGCCGTGAGGGAACAAAAGTAATTCACCAAGCATTGCTTGATCAAGACCATAGACAACAGCGATGCCATCCCCTACAGTAACCACGACCCCCACATCACTGCTTTCAACTTCGTGGTGGTAATTTTTTATTTGTTCTTTAATCAGAGCGCTAATTTCATTCGCGTTAATTTTCATGGAAGCGATCCTCCTTTCCTAAAAGGCTACTTTTAATTTTTTCAATTTTTCCGCTGATTGATCCGTCATAAATATGACTGTTGATTAAGACTTTCACTCCACCTATCAGGCTAGGATCAATGCGATTGGTAAGTTCAACTGAACATTTTTCCAGTTGAGCAATTTTTTCTTCAATTTTTTGTTTTGAATCATCGGGAATTGGAATGGTTGAATAAAGAATTCCTTCTCTTATTCCCCGATACTGGTTGCAATATGAGTTAAAACTGTCAAGAATGTCCAATATGAATTTCGCACGATTGTTACGGCAAATAATTTTCAAAAAGTTTTTGACATCTTCATCGACAGAAGGCAAATTCTTATCAATCGCGTTTATTCGTTCATCAAGCGAAAGAAATGAAGAGTTAAGAACTGTGATAAAATCAGCATTTTCGCGTAAAATGCTTCGCAAATCTTTGACTTCTTTTTGTCGTTTTTCAACAATATCTTGTTCTTTAGACAAAGAAAACAAAGCTAATCCATAAGATGCGGCAACTTCATTCATATTAGTTTAGTTTCTCAATAAAATCCTCCGCCAGTTTGGCGTTATCTTTTTCATTGATTTCGCGTTTGAGAATTTCTTTACTAGTCACCATTGCGACTGAAATCATTTCACGGCGAATATCTTCTAAAGATTGTTCTTTGGACTTTTCAATATCAGTTTCAGCTTCTTGCTTGAGTCGAAGAAGGCCTAATTTAGTCTCCTCTTCGAGAATCTTTCGCTCATTCAAAGCTTTTTTGTTCGCATCGCTAATGATACGGGAAGCTTCTTTTTTACTTGAAAGAATAGCTTCATTAGACTGCTCAAGATTTTGCTTAGCAATAGCTTTGTTTTTTTGACTGTCCAATATATTGTTTTCAATATAGTCTGCTCTCTTCTTGAGCATTTTTTTAACTGGTTTGTAAGCCACAAAAAAGACAACCAAAATAAGGACCACTAAGGAGCATAACTGGACAACAAGAGAGGGCCAACTAGGGATGAGTTTTTCATCAATGTCGTCGAATAGACCCCCTAAGTCGCCACTGAGAACTAATATTCCGATGTAATCATTCATGACAATAACTCCTTTTTAACCTAGGAAAATGCAAAGAATTGAGACAAGAAGCGAATAAATCGCGGTTGTTTCAACAAGGGCACAAGCCAAAATCATGCTATTACGAAGTGTTTTAGCGGCTTCGGGATTGCGGGAAATACCATCCATAGCGCGGGAACAAACCCAAGCTTCTCCGATTGCGCTAGGAATAACGCCCCAAATGGCGATGGCTGCTGCAATAATGTTCATATGTTATTTACCTCCTTTCCTAATTAGTTTCGTATCAGAAGACACAACTTCATCTTCATCGGGTATTTCTTGACCAATAAAAATTGTGGTCAAAGAAATGAAAATCATAGTTTGAATTAATGCCGAGAATAGATCGAAATAGACATGGAGAATTGGAGCAATAAGAGGAGCAATAAAGATTCCGCTCCAAGCGGGAGAAATAAAACTTCCAAAAATCATCGTCGACAAACTTTCCAAAGCATAATAGACAATGTTCATTAAGACATAACCCGAAAGAGCGTTGCCGAACAAACGGAGTGTTAAAGATAATAGAGGTGCCCACATTGACAATAAGTTGATGGGCAAGAAAACAGCAAATGGTTCGACATATCTTTTAAAATACCGCCATTTCGTATATCTAATCGAAATTAAGTGAATAGAGAAGAATGATATTAAGCCAAGCGATAAAGGGACCGCCATATTAGTGATAGGCGAAGGTAAACCAGTCAATCCAAAAATAAACGATAAGAATAGATAGACGGCAATGGCCATAATGAAACCGCCAAATCCCGACAATCTTGTTCCAATCAGGTCCTTGGTGAAATTGTCAAAGAAATCAACCCCGATTTCAGCAAGAAAAAGTAAGCCTCTTGGCTTTTTCAAAGGGTCATGAAAACGAGCCATGATTCCAATTACAATCGAAAGAATGATAATGATACCCATTACGATTAAAGAGGACTTGACCTCAGCTGAAATTTTAAACTTGAGAAAGTTATCAAACATGGGATTCCTCCCTCTTTTGTAAAACCGTCAAAATCAATAGGACAAATAATGGGTAAAGATATCCGCCGATGAGAGCAAAAATGTTAAAGATTTGGACATCTTTCTCATAATAAAGCCACCCCACCAACACAATAGTTAAAGCAAGGATTATGAAACGAGCTACAGCGACAATAATGTTTCCAATTCCTTTTGAATTGTTCTTGGCTCTCTGTTCAAGTAAACCCAATGCAAAATAACCAATGATGTTTATACTCGCTCCAAGCATCAATCCGAGGGGTATATCGAGGTGACCGATGAAAAACAAAAAGGTGAGAGCAAGAGTAAAAAAAACTAAAACAATGAACGAGCAGATCGTCACACGAAAATAGATATTTAGTTTATTAAATCTTTCTTTCATTTATTACTCTTTTGCTTTAATCCTCTTTAAACGGGTGACTTCGGCGATACCGTCTTTACATTTCAAAGTTATTTCACCTTCAATGAGAGGAGAAAGATATTCGCGGAATTCTTCTGACATGCGAGTGTTGTCAATAACCATAAAATCAGGAATTCGCGCTTCGGCATTAGCGACTTTATTTAAATCAGCTAATTCATAATTAATGATATAAGGGTGAGTGGAAATTCTTTTGAAGACCACCATTTGACCTGTAATGCCTTGTAAGGCAGTTTGAACAGCGATTTCGCCAGTGCGAACGGCTTCATTTCGATCAGTCAAAGAAATAAAAGCTGGAAACGCTCTTTGAGTAAGCGAAAGTTCGACTGAACGAGTAGGAATATTCAAACGATCTTCAACAATATTGCATAAGTCAACAGCAGCTCCACCTAATTGAGCATGACCAAAGCCATCCACACGGACGCGAGACATGTCGCGTGGGAAAACAATTCCTTCGGAGATAGCAACGAGGGCATATCCTTTTTCTTCGTAGATTTTTTTGACATCCACCAAGAATTGTTCAAGATCAAATGCGCGTTCCGGAATATAAAATAAATGAGGTCTTGTATCTTCAGGAAGTAAATCTGGAGCGGCGGTTAACCATCCAGCGTTACGTCCCATGATTTCAATAATGTGAATTTTGCCTTTTTTAAAACACTTGGCATCCATAGCAAATCCGTTGATTGCGTTGATGACAAATTTGGCTGCGCTGGGGAACCCTAAAGAGTGGTCAGTGCAAGCTAAATCGTTGTCGATAGTTTTGGGAACACCGATGACAATCATATCTAAGGCAAGCTCTTTAACTAATAAGGATAACTTGTTACAGGTATCCATCGAATCATTTCCGCCATTGACAAAAACATATTTGATGTGATGCTTTTTGAGATTCTCAATAATTTTTAAATAGATTGGATCATGGAAATCTTTTGGTAGTTTTCTTCTTGTGGTGCCCAAAATTGATCCAGGAGTTTGAAGAAGCAATTCAATTTGTTCACTATCTTCTAAGCCAAGATCGATGAGATCATCATCAATAAGTCCTTCAATACCATGTTGGGAACCATATATATGATTGATGAGGTCCGGATGTCTTTTTCCTTCAAGAATCGCCCCATATAAAGAGGAGTTAATTACTGAAGTCGGTCCTCCTGATTGGATGTATACCATATTTTTGCTTTCCATATATTAATTTTTCCTTTGTTCTTACTAGGTAATATTATCCTAATATTCTTGCCAAATTTCAATATTTATCGGTCAGGACAGGTGGCTAGGAGAAAGAGAAATATAAATTTTTCTTTCCTCAAAAATCTCTCAATTGATGTGATGATACCAAATTTGTTTATTTTATTTGCATAATAACGGCATCCCATATAAAATCAATGTGCTAGTTTTATATACTAAGGAGGCTATAATATGTCATTTACTGTGACCTTTAAACACGAAACAAAAACTTATGAAAAACCAGTCAGCGTACTCGAGGTGATTGGTGATAACCGAGAATACTTATGTGCTTATGTCAATAATAGGGTTCGCGAGCTGACCTATTTGATTAGCAAGGATTCCGAAGTGACTCCTTTGACTGTCAAAGATCGCGATGCTAAACCAACTTACGAAGCATCCCTTCGCTTTTTAGTGGCAATGGCGATGAGAAACATTCATCCAGAAATCGATATTCGTTTTTCATACAACGTCTCTCGTTCTATTTTCATGCAAATTCTTAATCCTGGCGTGACCAGCACGAACCAAATGGTCAAAGAACTTATTGCGGAAATGAATAGAATCATTGAAAGAGATATGCCACTCGTTAGAAGTATTGTCAGCAAAGAAGAAGCTGCCCGTATTTTCAAAGAGGAAGGATATCAAGATAAAGTTGATATTCTCGGCTACCGTCCAGAGAAAACTGCCCATATTTATACATGTGGCGGATATAACAATTACATGTACAACCGCATGGTTCCTTCTACAGGATATATCACCAAATGGGACATTAAGTTCTATCATCCTGGAATTATCGTTCGTTATCCACGACCTGAATGCGGAGGCGAAATTCCACCATTTGAAGATGCCCCAACTTTCGGAAAGACTTTAAAAAGAGCTCATCAATGGGCAAAAGCTACTGGAGGAGACACTATTGTCAGCATCAACCGTCATCTAATAGAAGGTGGCCCAGTTGACATGATCAACTTAAGTGAGCACAAACACAATCAACAATTCGCCGAATTAGGAACGATGATTGAAACCGACAAAGAAAACATTCGTTTAATTTGCATCGCTGGCCCTTCCTCTTCTGGAAAAACCACTTTTGCTAATCGTTTAAGAATCGAATTACTCTCTCGTGGAATTAATCCCATTAGAATTTCGATGGATGATTATTATCGACCCAAAAATGAAGCCCCAAAAGATGCCGATGGCAATCCTGATTTAGAGTCTGTTGAGGCTTTAGATATTGAGACATTTAATCAAAACATCTCTGATCTCATTTGTGGCTTACCAGTTGATTTGCCAAAATTTGATTTCAAGGTCGGACATCGCGTTAAAGGAAGAACACTCCAAGTCGCGAGCGATCAACCAATTATTATCGAAGGTATCCACGCTTTGAACGAAAGAATGACTGCTTCCATTCCTAGCCACCAAAAATTTAAAATTTTTATTGCTCCACAAGCTCAGGTTAATATTGATAACCACAATCCATTATCTCTCACAGATTTACGTCTCTTACGCCGTATTGTCCGCGATTACCAATTCCGCGGCAGCAGTGCAACTGAGACAATGTCAATGTGGGATAGCGTTCGCCGTGGTGAATTTAAGTGGATTTATAACAATCAAGAAGGCGCAAATTATGTGTTCAACTCCTTCTTAACTTACGAATTATGTTGCATGAAAAAATATGCCTTGCCACTACTTGAAGTCATTGATAGTGAAAGTGAATACTTCCCCGTTGCCGAAAGATTAATTAGAATGTTAAAGTTCTTTGAGAATCTTCCTGATGAATGGGTTCCATGCAATTCCTTGATGCGGGAATTCATCGGTGGCTCATGCTACGCGGATGTGTAATATCCACAAAAACAAAAAATAAGGGAATTTAATTCCCTTTTTTCTTGCCCTTTTCTTGTAGTT
>Ga0265294_10008547_pt1 | contig 11927 bp, 8 predicted proteins | sample MunlanPumphouse3_FD_192504 | JGI IMG/M metagenome (GOLD analysis project Ga0265294, IMG submission 192504) | Groundwater microbial communities from a municipal landfill in Southern Ontario, Canada - Pumphouse #3 | ecosystem: Environmental > Aquatic > Deep subsurface > Groundwater | place... | reverse complement strand
TGCCGGGTTCACGTGGGCTGGTACTTCCAGGGGCCGAATGGGGAAGGGTTTCATGGGCTGGTGTTGAATCGGTTGATGCAGTGACCAGGCCGCGCGTAATCGAGCCGGCATCAAATCCAGTCCCGCAGCATCAGCTCCGCCGGGTGGGGATTCAAATAGACCTGCTGCGCGACGTACGGGTCGGGAAAGCGGCGGAAATGATGCTTCAGCAGCGTGATCGGCGCGATCAGGGGCAATTGCCCGAGCCGGTAGGCCTCGATCAGTTCCAGCAGTTCCGCTTTGTCGGCGCTGTCCAGATGTTTTTTCAAATAACCCATCAGGTGCATGAGCACGTTGGCGTGGCCCTTGCGCGTCGCGCGGCGTTTCAATGCAGCCATGAAACCCTGCGCGTATTCGTCGGCTAGTTCCTGGAGGGGCCGCGCGCCGGCGTCCGCCACCAATCGTCCGAGCTTACGATATGGCGCGGGGCCGTGGGCCATGAGGGCGAGCTTGTGTGCGGCGTGGAACTCCACGAGACTTCGCGCAGTGAGCCCGGCGGCGACCGCCTCCTGCCAGCGCCGGTAGGCGAACACGCGTTCGATGAAGTTCTCCCGCAACACCGGATCGCCCAGCCGCTCTTCTTCCTCCACGGGCAGCAGCGGCTGGGCCGTCATCAGGGCGCGGGCATAGAGGCCCACGCCCTTTCTGCTTGACACCCCGTCTCTATAAAGCTTCACGCGCTCCATGCCGCAGCTCGGCGATCGACTCTTCAGGATGTAGCCGCTGATGGTGGCGGCGAGCTCGCGGCCCATCGTGCGGCCATAATCTGTCAGGCGGTCGGTCACATCCAGATCGGGATTGTGTACACCCACCGCACGCGGGGCGGCGGGATCGCCTACCAGGTGAATGGGCGCGCGCGGCACGCCCAGCCCGATAGCCATTTCCGGGCAGACCGGCACGAACTCGAAGAAGCGGGCCAGGGTGCCGTTGATGTAGGGGTCGTGCTTGTCGCCGCCGTCGTAGCGCACCTTCTGTCCCAGCAGGCAACTGCTGATGCCGAGGCGGATGGTGCCGGGCAAGGGCGGCGGTTCGGATGGGGGCGAAATTCCGGCGTGCGGCATCGGATATCCTCTGTTATTCCCGTCTTGGAGTGTGTCATCAAATTGAACCACACCACCAAGGCGCCTGCACAACAACGGTCGACGCAAAGGCGCGAAGGATTCATTGGGAATGATGGCTGTCCGGAGGGAGTCCCGTAAAGCCGAGGAGATCAAACCGCGCAGGCCAGCGCCTTTCTTGTCTTTGCGCCCTTTGCGTCTTTGCGTTTAAGCGCCGCTCATACTCTTTCCCGCCTTGCGTTCAAGCGTCGGTTGCCAAGGCGTTTTCGGTTCCTGGATTTACACAGCTAGCGCGCCGCCCCCTGGGCCAGCGCCCGGTCGCGGCCTGCCGCGGCCGCCTCGGCTGCGCGCTCGGCGTCCCAATCGGCGGCGGTCTCGGGCCAGCCCTGGGTGTGGCGTGCCACCAGGTCCGCCAGCATCTGGATGTGGGCCGGATCGTCGTTGAGCGCCGGGATGTAGTGGTAGCGCTCGCCGCCGGCGCCCAGGAACACATCGCGGTTGAGCTGCGCGATCTCTTCCAGCGTCTCCAGGCAATCCGCCGCGAAGCCGGGGCAGACGATGTCCACGCTCTTGAGCCCGCTCTGGGCGCTCTCGCGCAGGGTCTGGTCCGTATACGGCTGCAGCCATTCCTGCGGCCCGAAGCGCGACTGGAACGTGACGCGCCACTGGCTGTCAGTGAGACCGAGCTGCTCGGCCGTGAGCCGGGCGGTCTTCCAGCATTGGCAATAGTACGGATCGCCCGCCAGGAAATAGCTCTTGGGCAGGCCGTGGAAGGAAAAGAACAGGCACTCCCCGCGGCCGTGTTCGTCCCAGTGGCGGCGGATGCGGTCCGCCAGGGCCTGGATGTAGGTGGGATCGTCGTGGTAATGGCCGATCATGCGCAGTTCCGGCACCCAGCGCCAGCGCTTCAGCGCATCTGCCACGGCGTCGAAGGTGGAGCCCACGGTGGGGCCGGAATACTGCGGATACAGCGGAAACACCAGCACGCGTTGGGCGCCTGCGTCGCGCAGGCGGTGCAGCCCCTCGGCGATGGAGGGATTGCCGTAGCGCATCCCGGTCGCCACCTGCACGGGGCCGCGGAAGCGGGTCTCCAGGGCCTGCTGCAACGCCCTTTCCTGGCGCCGGGCGATCTGCAGCAACGGCGAGCCTTCGTCCGTCCAGATCTTGGCATAGGCATGGGCGACGCGTCTGGGGCGGGTGTTCAGGATGATCCCGTGCAGGATGGGCCACCAGAGCGGGTGCGGCGTCTCGATCACGCGCGGGTCGGACAGGAACTCGGCGAGATAGCGCCGCAGGGCCTTGGGAGTGGGCGCCTCCGGCGTACCCAGATTGGTGAGCAGCACGCCCATGCACGGCACGGCGCCGTGCGCGTAATCGGTCTGCCCGGAATAGCGGCTCATGAAGGTTCCTCGCTGGCGGATGGTCGTTCGGGTGGGAGTATACCCATCGATTCCAGGCGGTGTTAGATTGCGCCGGACCTGTTCCGTTCCGTTTGTTGCACTACCCTAAATAGGGGCATGGGTCGAATAGCCGGACCGGGAGCGGCAAAACCACAAGGATCTTCCATCATGCTAGGCGTATTCCTCGATCAAGAAACCGTCGACAACGACGACCTGGACCTGGGCAGGCTGCGGGCGGCCCTGCCCGACTGGCGCTGGTACCGCGTCACGCGGCCGGAGGAGGTCATTCCTCGCATCGCGGAGGCCAACGTGGTGGTGAGCAACAAGGTGCACCTGGACGAAGCGGCCCTGCGCGCCGCGCCCAACCTGCGCCTGATCGCCATCGCGGCGACGGGTACCAACAACGTCGACCTCGACGCCGCCCACCGCCTCGGCATCGCCGTAAGCAACATCCGCGCCTATGCCACGCCCGCCGTGGTGCAGCATGTCTTCGCGCTCATGCTGGCGCTGTCCACCAAGCTCATCGACTACCACCAGGCGGTGCGCGAAGGGCGCTGGCAGCGCGCGCCCCAGTTCTGCCTGCTGGACTACCCGGTCCGCGAGATCGCGGGCAAGACGCTGGGCATCGTGGGTTACGGCGAGTTAGGCCGCGGCGTGGCGCGGGTGGCGGAGACCTTCGGCATGAACGTACTGGTGGCCGGGCGCCCCGGCCGGCCGGCGGAACCGGGCCGCGTGCCGCTGCCCGAACTCCTGCCGCAGGTGGACGTGCTGAGCCTCCACACTCCCCTCACGCCCGAAACCCGCGGCCTGATCGGCGCGCGGGAGCTTGCCCTCATGAAGTCCGACGCGCTGCTCATCAACACCGCGCGCGGCGGCATCGTGGACGAGGCGGCGCTGGCGGATGCCTTGCGCCAGGGCCGGCTGGGCGGCGCGGGCATTGACGTGCTCAGCGTCGAGCCGCCTACCGACACGAACCCGCTGCTCGCCCCCGACATTCCCAACCTCATCGTGACCCCGCACACCGCCTGGGCCAGCCGCGAGGCGCGCCAGCGCGCGGTCGATCAGGTGGCCGAGAACATCCGCGCCTTCCTGGCCGGGACGCCGCGCAATCTGGTGTAGGCGCAATTTCACTCAAACACGCCTTCCAGGCACGCGATCCACGCCCAGGCGTGCAGGGTGGGCGCTGCCCGCCATTCGCGGTCGCCAAGGCTTGTGCGATGGGCGATGCCACCTTTCGACTTCGCGCCCTTGGCGGTCTTGGCGTCTTTGCATCAAGGGCTGTTCCGCGCCGTATTTGAAGGGCATCAGGCGTAGGCGCCTTCATGGCGCGCCGGGTGCGTTTGCCATCGGTTCTGTAGCGGGCGTCCAAGATTTTGACGGTCTCTGCCGCGACGGGCGAGGGGCAAGCCGTGAGCGGTGACGGAAACGTGACGAATTGGCGGGCAATTTCGCACTGGAACACAAGGAGGTGGTGCCGCCGTCCCATGTTGCGAGTGGTCCGAAGATGGACAGATGTCAACGTCGGTCGTATGCGAAGTGCGGTAATGTTCCCCCGTGCTCCCGCCTGTCCGCACAGCGCTTTGCCGGTATTGGCATGAGAAATGCTTTAGTCATTTGAGTGCGGTAAAATCCATGTCCGGCAATGCAGGCCGGCATCGGCGCGAGTATTGTGGCGCGGCTGTTCCCGCGAGTGACAGCGCTTACAGGCAACGAGATTGAATCAAGTAAGGGGGATCTATGAGCGTTTCCGCACTGGGCATCAGGCAGAAGTTGGGAGGCGCGTTCGCCATTGTGATCGTCCTGATGATAGTGGGGGCAGTGACGGCCTATTTCATGCTTCGGCAGCTCGCCGATGTCAACCACGAGGCACGGGACAAGCTGGAACAGGCCATGTTCCAAGTGGAAAAGGAAGTCGAACATCTTACGTGGATCAATCAGCTCGCCAACAGCTTCCTGCTCTCCACCACGTTTCAAGGTCAGTTGGATGAAACGAAATGCAACCTCGGCCAATGGTATCAGGAGTTTCGCCAGACGGACGCCTATCGGCAGGCCAGCCCGGAGTTCCGCAAGGCCTTCGAAGCCCTGGATGAGCCGCATCGCAAGCTGCATGCCTCGGCGGCCAGGATCGTGGAGTTGGCGGCCATAGGGGAACATGGCGCGGCATTGGCGATCTATCAGAACGAAACGCAAGAATATCTCGCCGAGGTCAGGCGGCTGCTGGGCGAGATCCGTCAGATCCTGAAACAGGAACGGGATGCGCTGGTGGCCTATGCGGACGCGCACGCCGGCAAAGTGGGCGACATGCTTGTGGTCATCGTCTTCGTCAATACCGTGCTGTCCGTGTTGCTCGCCGTCGGCATCACCCGCAGCATCGCCCGCCCGATGGCAGAGCTCAAGGAGCAGGCCGAGCGCATGGCGCAAGGAGACCTGACCGGCAAGACCTTGATCGTGAACTCCAGGGACGAGATCGGCCAGGCCGCGACGGCGTTCAATGCCATGTCCGATCACTTCCGCGACTTGATCACCCGTGTCGTGTCCGCCATTTCCCGCTTGGTGACGGCGGCTACTCAGTTGGCCGCGGTCACCGATCACACCACCCAGGGCATACATAACCAGCAGACGGAAACGGACCAGGTCGCCACCGCCATGAACGAGATGACCGCGACGGTGCAGGAGGTGGCGCGCAACGCCCAGCAAGCGGCCGATGCGGCACACAGGGCGACCAACGAGGCCAGCGCCGGCAAGCGGGTCGTGTCGCAGACGATCGACGCCATCGATACCCTGGCCAATGAGGTGCAAAAAGCGGCCGACGTCATCCACACCCTGGAGATCGATAGCGGCAACATCGGCGGCATCCTGGACGTGATCCGCGGCATTGCCGAGCAGACCAACCTGCTGGCGCTCAACGCTGCGATCGAGGCGGCGCGGGCGGGCGAGCAGGGGCGGGGCTTTGCGGTGGTGGCGGATGAGGTGCGCACGCTGGCCTCGCGCACCCAGGCCTCGACCCAGGAGATCCAGCAGATGATCGAAAAACTGCAGTCCGGCGCGCGCCAGGCGGTGAGCGTGATGGAGCAGGGGCGCCGGCAGGCCGAAGTGAGCGTGCAGCAGGCGGCCCAAGCGGGCACGTCTCTGGATGCCATCAGCGACGCAGTGGCGACCATCAACGACATGAACACCCAGATTGCCAGCGCGGTGGAGGAGCAGAGCGCGGTGGCCGAGGAGATCAACCGCAATATCACGCGCATCAGCGAGGTGGCCGAGCAGACCGCGGAAGACGCGTCGCAAACCGCGACGGCGAGCCAGGAGCTCAAGCGGCTCGCAGACGAACTGCGCGATATGGTGGCAGGCTTCCGGGTCTGATCCGGAGCCGGGAGGGCAGCATAGGCCGCCTTGCGGCGTCAAGGCCGTCAAGGCGGCGTGTGTTATCCTAACGGAAGTCCTTCCGGAGGCAGGCGATCCATGACCAGGAAACGCGTCTACAAGGTGATCTTCTTCAATCAGGGCAAGATCTACGAGGTTTTCGCCAAACAGGTCACCCAGGGAGGGCTTTTTGGCTTCATCGAGATCGAAGGACTGATTTTCGGTGAGCGCTCCGGTCTGCTGGTCGATCCTGCCGAAGACCGCCTGAAGACCGAGTTCGATGGCGTGAAGCGCACCTATGTGCCCCTGCATGCGGTGGTGCGCATCGACGAGGTGGAAAAGGAAGGAACAGCGAAGATCCTCCAGGGCGACAACATCACACCGTTTCCCTTACACATCTATTCGCCGGGCGGTGATACGGGCAAGCCCTGATTTCCGGGGTTTCGGGCCGCCGCCGGACAGGGTGTCGGCTACCCTACCCGAGCATTGAAGTTCAACGCAAAGAGACGCCAAGAACGCAAAGCAGGAAAGCGTGTGATCTGTGCCATGCCCGGAGATCGCGCCCTGGACGGTTGGCGTGCCAGGGAGCATCGATATGGATGACTTGATCTCTTTTTCTTTGCGTACTTTGCGCTCTTCGCGTCTTTGCGTTTAACAAGCCAATGAGCGCCGCCGATCAGGACGAATCCCGGATCAAGGAATGGGCCCAGTCGAGGATGGGCACCAAGCGCGGCGCAACGAGGCGCCGGGCCGCTTCATAACTCAGCCAACGGAACTCATGGTGCTCGGGCCGGCCGAGGGCCGGGTTGACGGGAAGCGAAACACTGTTGCCCGCGGACTCCGCCACGTAATACCGCGCGACCTTGCCCCGGCTGTAGGGTTCGGTTTCGCGATAATCATGGCCCCAACGGAAATCGAGTCCGGTAAGGGTCGTTTCCTCCCGCACTTCGCGGCATGCCGCATCGAGCGGATGCTCGCCCGCTTCCACCATGCCCTTGGGGAAATCCCAGTAGCGGTAGGAGCGCAGCAGAAGATAACGCCAATCTCTCCCCTTACGGTTCACCACCACCACACCCGAGGAAAGGATCTTTGGCTCCATCTTCGCTCTTGCTTCTGCGCGGATCAGAAAAAAGGATCGGCCTGCCGGTAGTGCATGTCAACTCACAGCGCCTGTGCGGCCCTGCCTGCTGGGAGCGGCGTATCTTTCCGGTCAGCCGCATCCGTTTGTGGCCCGGAGTTCCCGGACCAGTTCTCCATCCAGCGCTCCAGCCCCGCGGCGGGCATGGGCCGGCCGATGTAATAGCCTTGCACGACGTCACAGCCGAGGTCGCGCAGGAGGTCACAGGTGTCGCTGTCTTCCACGCCCTCCGCAACGACCCGCAGCCCGAGGTTGTGGGCGAGATTGATGGTCGATTGCACGATCACGGTATCGTTTTCGTCCTGCAGCATGTCCAGGATGAAAGACTTGTCGATCTTCAGCTCGTCCAGCGGCAGGCTCTTGAGATAGGCGAGCGACGAAAAGCCGGTGCCGTAATCGTCCACGGCGAGTCGCACGCCCAGGGCGTCCAGCCGCAACAGCGTATCCAGCGCGCGCGCGGGATCGGCCATCATGGCGCTTTCCGTGATCTCCAGTTCGAGGCGGGAGGGCGGCACGTTCCAGCTGTCCAGGCAGTCGGCAATCTGGCGGTAAAGCTCGGGGTCCTGCAGATTCCATACGGAGAGGTTTACCGCCACATTGAGTTCGATGCCGGCGTGGCGCCATGCCGCACATTGGCGCAGCGCGGCATCGAGAGCCCAAAGAGTCAGCGGATGGATCAGGCCGGTCTCTTCGGCAATTGTGATCAAGGCATCGGGCGGCACGAATCCCCGTTGCGGATGGTTCCAGCGAAGCAGCGCCTCGACGCCCACGATGCTGCCGGTGGCCAGGGCGAGCTTGGGTTGATAATGCAGATCGAGCGTATTTTCGTTGATGGCCTTGCGCAGTTCGCTGACAAGTTCCAGTCGTCCTACGCTGTGCCGGTCCTGCTCGAAATCGTACACGGCACAACCGCTGTTCGAGCGTTTGGCGAGATACATCGCCACGTCCGCCCGCTTGATCAACGTGGCTCCGTCGGGGCCATGTTGCGGGAACAGCGCGATGCCTATGCTGCCGCCGATGTACAGGTTGCGTCCGTCCACCTGGAAGACCTGTTCCAGGGCCGATTGGATTTTCTGCGCGACATGCTTGGCGTGCTGCTCGTCGGTAAGCGGCAGCAGTATCGCGAATTCGTCCCCGCCGAGCCGGGCCACGGTGTCCGATTCCCGCAGCAACTGCGAGAGCCGTTCGGCGACCAGTTGGAGCACACGGTCACCCACATGATGGCCGAGCGTGTCGTTGATCTCCTTGAAACGGTTCAGGTCCATCATGAGCAACGCGACGGATTCGTCGTGACGCTGTGCCGCCAATATCGCCTGATGCAACCGGTCCTGGATCAATGTGCGGTTCGGCAGCCCGGTCAAGGCATCATGCAGGGCCTGATGTTGCAGCGCGATCTGCCGATGCTCCACCTGTCGGCGCATCTCGGCGAAGGCCTCGATCAGGGTGGCGGTCTCCCGGGTGCTGCCCTGCGGCAGTTCCACGTGGCTCTCACCCTTGGCCACCGCCTGGAGTGCTTGGGTGATCGATTCGATGGGCCAGAGCACGAGGCGCCTGAAATAGACGAAACCGACGACGCTTGAGGCCAACCCCAGCAGGGTCAGTATCCATAGGGTTTGCGCAATATCGCCGGCGACTGCCGTCAATTGCGTCACGTCCTTGGCCGCAGCCTCCTCGATGCGCTGGTCGAGGGTCAGCAGGGTGTCCCATATATGGTCGAACAGAGGTTGTATGTTTTTTTCCAGGTAGGGGGTGTCCAGGCGCCAAGCTTCGCTGGCATGTATCTGCTGGATCTTCTGGTAACCGGCATACCATGCCTCGGCTGCCTGCTGCATGTCTTGCACCGATGCGCTCGCTTGGAGCGAAAGCGCGCCCGCGCGATTTCTTTCCTGGAGCCGCGCGACGTGCACCATTACCGCCTGATGGAGCCGCTCGATGGCTGCATGTTGGGCTTCCAGCCCGTTGCCGGAATTTCCGAACATGCCGACCTGGTACAGTATGTAGCCCCGGAACGTATAGATCATCTTTGTCCAAAGATGACGCGCATCCTCCAGCGTCCAGTAATCTTCGGGAAGGACGTTGCTGCTGTTCCGAAATTCTTCCGCCGCGAGTTCCGCGGCGGTCGTGAATGCTTGATGGTTGGGAAACAGGGTGTTCGTCATGATCCGCAGCGAGGGGAACAGCAGTTCGATGTCCGTACGGATATACATAAGCGACTGCCCCTCGTGCTGAAGCTGAGTCAAGCGGGTGGACAATTCGTCGAGTTCTTGTGGCCACTCCTGCTGTTCAGCCGGTTTACGCTGGGAGAGTTTGTGGACGTGCTCCTTTATTGCCTCCATCTCCTTGTGCCAGATCTCCTGATAGGAGGGGATGGGCGCAAGCATGTAACTGTGCAGCGCATTTTCCGCCTTCCACAGACTGTCCTTGATCTGACGGCTGAGCTGTAGCGTCTGATTGCGGCCTTCGATGTTGTTGGCGCTTATCCGGCTGGTATGGGCTACGTAGAGATGGACGATGGTGGTGCTGCCGACTACGAGCAACGCAAACAGGGCCGCGATGATCAGATAGCGGCTGCGTAGGCTACCAAACAGGCTGCTGCTCCCCCGACTCTCGAAGTGCTTATCCGGCATTTCTACCTGGTGTCCCGGAATTTTTGGCGGTGTTATCGTGGGAATTTTATTTACTTGATTGTTGGACCCAATTGTTTCAGATCAAGTCCAGTATCAAGAAACCGCCGATTTCCCTAGGCTAAAGGCGAAACACTGCTCTGTCAAAAGGCGGGCAGGGCGGCGGGGAGAGGATCGAGGGCGGGGCGGCCTCAGGCCGCCCTGCCAGGATTGTTTCACGAGAGGGCAGGCGCGGGCCGGTTATTGGTGATAGGGCCTGCTCAGCTCGTGTACCGCATCCACGAATACCGCGGCATGCTCCGGGTTCACATGGGGGTGGATGCCGTGCCCCAGGTTGAAGACGTGGCCGGCGCCATGGCCGTAGCTGGCCAGGATGGCGCGCACTTCGGCGCGGATGCGCTCGGGGGAGGCGTAGAGCACCGACGGGTCCATGTTGCCCTGCAGCGCCACCTGATGGCCCACGCGCGCACGGGCGGCGCCGATGTCCGTGGTCCAGTCGAGCCCCACGGCATCGCAGCCGGTGGCCGCCATGGCCTCCAGCCACTGTCCGCCGCCCTTGGTGTACAGGATCACCGGCACGCGCCGGCCTTCGGATTCGCGGGTCAGACCATGGACGATCCGTTCCATGTAGCTCAACGAAGCCTCCCGGTAATCGCGCGGGGTGAGGATGCCGCCCCAGGTGTCGAAGATCATCACCGCCTGGGCGCCGGCGGCGATCTGGGCGTTCAGATAGGCGGTCACCGTGGTGGTGATCTTGTCCAGCAGCCGGTGCATGAGTTCGGGCTGGTCGAACAGCATGGTCTTGACCAGCGCAAAATCCTTGCTGGAGCCGCCCTCCACCATGTAGGTGGCCAGCGTCCAGGGGCTGCCGGAGAAGCCGATGAGGGGCACCCGGCCGTGGAGTTCCTGGCGGATCAGGCGCACCGCATCCATCACGTAGCGCAGCTCACCCTCGGGGTCGGGGCTGCCCAGGGCATCGACGTCCCGGGCCGTGCGCACGGGGCGCTCGAACCGCGGTCCTTCGCCTTCCAGGAATTGCAGCCCCAGGCCCATGGCGTCGGGGACGGTGAGAATGTCGGAGAACAGGATGGCGGCATCCAGCGGGAACCGGTCGAGGGGTTGGATCGTCACCTCACAGGCCAGTTCCGGCGTGGTGCAGAGCTGCATGAAACTGCCGGCCTTCTCGCGTGTGGCCCGGTATTCCGGCAGGTAGCGGCCCGCCTGGCGCATCATCCAGATCGGGGTGGCGTCCACGGGCTCCCGCAACAGGGCGCGCAGCAATCTGTCGTTCTCGAGTTTTTTCATCAATGACACTCAACGTAAAGGCGCAAAGTAGATAACGAATAGGGTGTAGACGCCGACATGAGGACCGGTACTGCAAAGCCGTTTCTCGATACCTGTGGCTCTCCCCGACGGCTGCCCGCACCATAACAAAACGCAACGAGACGTTCCACCCGACCGATGAGAGCCGGCATTGCATCGCGGCGCCTTTGCGTTGAGCGTTCATCCAGCAAAACCCGCTTACACTTCCAGATACTCCAGGATGCCCTCGGCCGCCTGACGGCCTTCGTAGATGGCGGTGACCACCAGATCGGAGCCGCGCACCATGTCGCCGCCGGCGAACACTTTGGGGTTGCTGGTCTGGAACTTGATGTCGTTTTCGATCGAGGTCTTGATCCGGCCGCGGGCATCCAGCTCGATGCCGAACTCGGCAAACCACGGCGCCGGGCTCGGGCGGAAGCCGAAGGCGATGATCACGCGGTCCGCCGGGATGATCTCTTCGGACCCGGGGATGACCTCGGGGCTGCGTCGGCCTTTCTCGTCGGGCTCGCCGAGCCGGGTGGTGACCACCTGCACGCCCTCCACTTGGCCGTCGGCCACCTCGCGGCGCGAACCGGGCATGTTGGCCTCGTCGCGGCGGTAGGCGCACACCACGCTGGCGGCGCCCTGGCGGATGGCGGTGCGGTTGCAGTCCATGGCAGTGTCGCCGCCGCCCAGCACCACCACGCGCTGGCCGCGCATGTCGATGAAATCGGACGGGGCTTTCTCGTAGCCGAGCAGGCGGTTGATGTTGGAGATCAGGAAGGGCAGGGCGTCATACACGCCGGGCAGGTCCTCGCCGGGGAAGCCGCCCTTCATGTAGGTGTAGGTGCCCATGCCCAGGAACACGGCGTCGTATTCGTCCAGCAGCTTGCGAAACGGGATGTCCTTGCCGACCTCGGTGTTCAGCACGAACTCGATGCCCATCTCCTCCATGATCCGGCGCCGGGTCCGCACCACGTGCTTTTCCAGCTTGAAGGGCGGGATG